>Ga0214468_1000673_pt1 | contig 10708 bp, 15 predicted proteins | sample RVTome_9_FD_187334 | JGI IMG/M metagenome (GOLD analysis project Ga0214468, IMG submission 187334) | Soil microbial communities from uranium-contaminated site in the Upper Colorado River Basin, Wyoming, United States - RVT155D38 HiSeq ...
AGCAGGTCCTTGCCGCAGCCTCCCCGAGGGTGACTCACCTCAACTATGAGGCCAGCCAGCGGTCATGAGCCCCAACCTGGTGGCAGACGCTCCTCAATCGGCCGGACCGCGGCGTTCCCGGCGTAGGCGCTCGCCTTCCTCGCGATTGAGGACGGCGGCGTGCCTGATGAGGTCGGCACCGGACCGCAGCTCGGCGTCCGAGAGTGTGGCCAGGTAGTCGTCGAACCGAGCCGCGACGCGGCCGTACACGGGCCCGACCTCACGCATCACCTTGCCGACGTCGACCTCGACCAGCACGCGGCGGCGATCCTCCTCGTCGCGACGGCGGGTGACGTAACCCGCGCGCTCGAGGCGGTCCACCACGGCAGTGATGGAACCGCCGGACGTCATGCCGATGTGCTGCGCCAGCTCACCCGGCGTACACGGACCCCTCTCCATGAGGAGCCCGACCGTCTGCAGGTCCGCGCTGTTCAAGCCGGCATACCTCGCGACCGCGTCCTGGAAGAGGACGGCCCTGGCCATGAACTCGCGCATTCCAATACCCAGGTCCCGCACCAGCTGCTCGCGGTTTGACGACTCCATCGACACAGACTACTTTCTCTATTATCGTGATACTCTAAAAGCGAGACAGGACCAATCGTCACCCACCCTAAACCTCGGTAATGCACATGCTGGCTGCCACCCGAGTAGTCGTCCACATCCAACGCAAGGAGACTCCATGACCGACCAGGGCCACAGCCGCTCCGCCTCACCGTCTCGATCGATGAGCGCCCTGCTCCCGCTCCTTGCACCCGTCGGCGCCGTCGGCTTCACCGCCACCTGGGCAGTCTTGGGGACCATCTCCACCGGCTATCAGATGTGGGACATCGTGGTCCCGTCGTACTCACCGGTGAGCCAGCCCGTGAGCGGGCTGGGACTCGGCGAGACAGCAGCCGCCATGAACACCTCCTTCCTGGTCTGTGGCGCGTTGGTGACGCTCGGGGCGTGGGCGGCCACGAGCACATGGACGCACGCAGGGTCGCCGCGCCGAGGACACCTGGCCCGAGCACTGGTGTCCGTCAGCGGCATCGGTATGGCGATCTGCGGGCTCTTCACACTCGAGTCGATGATGATGCACTCGCTGGGCTTCCTGCTCGCCATAGGCGCCCCAGCCGCTGGTTTCGTGCTGGCCGCCGCGGTCACCCGCCGTACGGATCCGGCGCTGTCTCGGCTGATGCTCCTCGCTGGAGCCGGCGCTGCCGCACTCCTGGTGATCTTCCTAGCGACGTTCGATCCCCAGTCGGCTGGCGACAACGAGGGGACGGCGGGGCTGGTGCAGCGGGTCCTCATCACCGTGGTGCTCGGCACCATCGCCGCCATCGGCATCCGGGCCACGGGCGCGCCGCGCACGACGCACTCCAGCACCGATACCACCCGCACGATGAATGCGCCCCCTGCGCCGACAGCCTGAGGGTGACTGTCAGGTCTGCGCGCCCAGCGGGCGGACCGTTGACGCTGGACGAACGACCGGTCCGACCAGCGCTAGCGTCGAGATCCACTAGCGCGAGCCTTGTCGAACCCAAGGCCTTTCACCCAACGTCCTTAGGTCGGGGGCACGCTGTAATGACCTGCGCAAACGCCGCGCCTTGTGCCGAGTCCCCCTCCCCTCGGGGGCGCCGGGGGAACGGATGCGGGCACGCTGAGCCGCGACGCTTCGGCTTGTGACGGAAGCCAGCAGCTCGAGAGGTTTCGACGACTTGCGGGACGTCCCGCGAGTCGAACCGCTATCGGATGCCGCTCTCCGTGACCGGCTTCGAGGGAGATCCGCTCGCCGGCATCCCGCAAGGAGTCTCGATTGTGGGACGCCGACGAGACAGACAGATGTCAGCGTCGTGTCGATGCGTCCGCGAGCTCGGCCTTGGCTGCCACTCGTTGGCGCTGGATGGCGCGGTACACCGTTGAGCGGCCTACACCGAACAGTTCGGCGACTTCGAGGGTGCTGTACTCGCCGCTGTGGACGAGCGACACCAGGTGCGCTTCCTGCTTCCGGCTGAGCTTGGGCTGCTTGTCCTTCAGCCTGCCCTTGGCCTTCGCGACCTTCATGCCTTCGACCGTGCGGAGACGGATCAGGTCGGACTCGAATTCTGCGACCATTGCCAGAACGTTGAACAGCAGGCGACCAACGGCGTCGGTCGGGTCGTAGACGGACCCGCCGAGCGAGAGGCTGATCTGCCGGGCGGTCAACTCGTCCGCGATGGCACGCGCATCCGGCAGGGAGCGGGCGAGGCGGTCGAGCTTGGTGACCACCAGGGTGTCGCCGGCGCGGCAGGCAGCCAGGGCTTCGCGAAGGCCGGGGCGTTCTCGGTTGGTGCCGGTCAGACCGTGGTCGACGTAAATGCGCTCGGACTCGACACCGAGGCCGAGCAGTGCATCGCGCTGAGCGGTCAGGTCTTGTTGATCGGTGGAGCATCGGGCATAGCCGACAAGTAGTGCGCTCATGGCGCGCCTCCCAAGGGGTTGACCCGGCCGCGCCACGGGGATTGGTCGGCTCGGGCGTCGGGTCAAGCCCGACCCCACCAGGGACCGCCTTACCTCCCGGGTTCGCAAGCCCCTCGATCTCACGCTCCTACCGCCGAAGCACTTTTCGTCATACGATTTGTTCATGGTGAGCGAGGAGCAGATCCAGCAGTGGGCGGACGAGGCTGAAGCCGGCTACGACGTCGAGGAGATGAAGCGCCGCGGCCGCGGGCGACCCGGCCGCGGCGCCGAGCCGATGCAGGTCGTGGCAGTACGGCTTACCGTTGAAGAGCTTGCTGCGGTCGACGCCATCGCCGAGCGCGAGCACATCTCGCGATCCGAAGCGATCCGCAGGGCGCTGGCCGGCTTCGCGGCGTGAAGATCCACGACAGCGCACTCAAACACGGAGTACTCCCAGACGACGCGGTACAAGCAGCCGCCTGGCCGCTCTGGGTCGAGCCACTCGAGGAGGAGGACTGGCCGAACCGCGAGCTGCGACTCGGATTCGACACGCAGGCGCGCCTGCTCGAGACGGTCGTCCTGATTTTTGAGAGCGGCGACGAGATGGTGATCCACGCCATGCAGGCTCGCAAGCAGTACTGGGAACTTCTGCCCTAACCGGCTCCCGTCACCACAGGCCCATCCCTTCTGGAACGCCCCGGCGCCATGGCTGCGCCGCCCGGCTCATCGCCGTAGGGCATTCCTCTTTCGGGACGACCGGATCTGGCACCCCTCTGTGTCAAGACGCAGCAGGGAGTGGAGTTCTAGGGTGTTGTCTGGCGGGTCCGGGAAGTGACTTGTCCGAAGAGCCGGTGTGGGGATGTGAGCCGGCCGCGCTGGAGTCAGAGTCGTTTCCCCGTTGTCCTCCCGGGCCCGTCCTCGTCGTCGCCTCGGTGGTGCGGACTGCGTCGTTGAGCATGGTCTGGAAGACGATGTCGGACAGTCGGCGCTTCACGCACCGCATGGCCTCCATGGGTGCCTTCCCGTCGGCCTTCTTGCGGTCGTAGTAGGCCCTGCCTTCGGTGGGGTTGCGGAGCTGCACGCGGGCCATGGTGTGCAGAACCCGGTTGATCTGCCGGTTGCCTTTGCGGGACAGCCGGTGCCGGATCTGGTCACCGGAGGAGGCATCCAGAGGTGCGGTGCCGTTCCAGGACGCGAAGTGGGCCTTGTTCGGGAACCGGGTGATGTCGCCGACCTCGACCAGCAGCCGGGCGGCGCCGGTGGGTCCGATGCCGTGCAGGTCCAACAGGCTCGTTCCGGTGTCCTTCACGAGCTCGGTGAGCTCCTTGTTCGCTTCCTTCTTCCGGGCGTAGATCCGCTCCAGGTCGGCCACCAGTTCCGCGGCGACTCGGCGTCGGGTCTTTCCGACCACGTCGCGTGGGCGGACCTTGGCCAGCAGTGCCTTCGCCTGAGCCGCGGACAGATCGCGTTTTGCCCCGCCTGGGATGAGCTCGAGCAGTAGTTGGTGCAGTTGGGAGGTCTTTCGGGTGTGCTCCTCGCCGAGCGAGCGGCGCCGGTCGACCAACAGTCGCAGCACCTCCAGTTGCTCGTTGGTGACGACAGGCCGCAGTCCGGTCATGCGGGTGCCGACCAGGGCGACGGAGTGGGCGTCGGTGGCGTCGGTCTTGCGTCCCTGTCCGGTGGCGAACACCCGCGCTCGGGCGGACAACTTCGGTGGGACGTCGACGACCTCTTCGCCGTCGGCCAGCAGCCGGACCGCGATGTGCTTGCCGATCCCGGCACAGCCCTCGATGGCCCAGATCCGGTCCGGCCACTGGCCGGCGTAGCGCCGCATCTCGGCGTAGCCGTCACGGTCGGTGGCGAACCGGCCGCCGCCGACGATGGTCTCGTCGGCGGTCATGACCTCGATCGTCGCCGAGCGCTTGTGCGGGTCCATCCCGATGACGACCCGCCCCGATGTTGTCGCTGTGCTCATGCCTTCCTCCGATGCTCGAACACTGTGGTTGTCGAGCCGGGAGGGCAACGCTGCTTCGAGCTGGGCAAACCCCTCTTGAGCCTCTCCTGGCCCTGGCGACGCCCGGGCTGCGCAGGCCAAATGAGAGCCACACGACCAGCGTGGGCAGCCGAAATGAGAGCGAAAGCCCGGGCGCCTGGACCGAGCCTCGCCAGGCACCGGTCCTGGGTCAATGGAACAAGCAGCCGATGTCCGTGTGTCTCTGAACACAGTTAACACCTCTCCGCGTTCTTGGCTCCGGGTGGTGTGGAGATGACGCTTCTGGGCCAGTCCGGTAATGGCGTCACGGGCATATCGTTGGGGGCATGCGCTCGCCTGGACCTGGCGAAGATCTGCAGCCGCTGACAGTGACCGTGACATCCACCGAAGGGGTTGTCTGGATCGAGGTCCGCGGTGAAGTGGACCTGTCCAACTGCGAACAACTACGCACCAGCCTCGCCGGGATCGAACTAGCGCCAGCGAGTCGGGTCTATCTTGATCTAGGCCTTCTCACGTTCTGCGACAGCGCCGGGTGTGGCATTCTGCTTCGCTACGAAACAGACGCAACGGCTACTGGGCACAACGTCAAGATTCACAGGGCATCCACAAACGTTCGCAAGGTCATGTCCATCCTCAGCGAATTGGAAGAATCCTGGCCGCGCTGAGCCACCGCTGAGGCCTCACAACCAGCGCAGACGGCGCGAAGCGTGCCGCAGGTAACCGGATCTGCCGCCGTCAGCGTGGGCGAAGTTGAGTACGAATACTGAGGTGCAGGCCCCCGCGTTCTGACACGTTGGAGGACATGGACCAGTCCACTCCTGAGGCGTCAGTGCGAGTTGGCGCCAAGTCGCGCCCGCCGGTCGGACCGGTGTGGTGGGTACTTGTGTTCGGTGGTCTGACTACGGCGGGTCTCGGAGTCTTCACCTGGGTGCTGCTCGTCATGCACGCGCTCGGCTACGGCGTGGCCGCCGTGTTCGCACCGGAAACAGAAGTCGCTGCACCGGATGGCGGTCGTTACGGTCTCGCGTTCGTCGTCGGCGTCATCGTGAACCTCGCGGCCGCAGCGGCTTTGACCCGGTTGGCATCTCATACGGCGATCCGCACGTGGCCCCCCGTTGCGCAGGGTCTCGGCACCGCGCTAGTCGCGGCTACGGTCGCCAGCTGCGCGCTTCTCCTGACGCTCGGAATCAGCCCGGTCGGCTTCCTCCTTGCCCTCTGATCCACGCAGGCGAATGTCCGCACTTGCCGCGTTGAGGGAAGACCGAAACTGCGGCTGCCCGCGTACAGCTCCACCTGCCTGGAGAAGCCTTTTGAGCCACCCTCTCAGGGGTCTTCGAGTGGATAGTCCACCACAGGGCCGCCAGTGTACGGCGAGTGAACCCGTCCCGACGATGGGCTCCTGATCCAGTTGTACAGGGACGTGAGTGCGGCCTCGAGGTCGCGAAAGGAGAGCACTCCTCCGATGAGCAAGTCGCCATCGCTGAAGCGGAGGTGGTACGGCCAGGCGTCGGGGAAGGTGTTCCGGAATGTCTTAGCAGACGACTTGTCTATGGACCAGGCATCCCAATGCTCGAAGACGTTGCGGAGCGTTCTGATCTTGTCGTGGACACCCAGGGGCAGCTTGCCTAGGAGGGGGTCACGGTCAAGCAAAGCGACCACGTGGTTCGCGGCAGAAACCAGGAAGACTGATGTGCCGAATGCGCGAAAGAAGGCCTCCTCATCCCGCAGAACGTCGCCAGGCGTATCGCTACCAAGTGCGCTGAATTCATCAAGGGCAGTGTGCATCTGTGCGCATTGCTCGGTGGCGATGAACGCCCACATAAGGAGCGCCGTACCCTCGTCGAACGGGGGCTTCGGCTTCCTTCGCTGGCGGGCCATGAGGGCGAGCCTAGAGGCGCAGTGAGCGCGTCCGATGTTGCACTGCCATCGGCGAGCCCGCGCATCCCTGAGCCACGCTTCGCGGAAGTTCCTCTCATACCGATGAGGATGGACATATCAATGCCTTTCCTCAGCGTCCAGGTCCATGCGACCGTTGGGCAGTGATCGACGAGCGCGACGCCTTGGAGCCGCTAGTCGAGCAGATCCTCGACCTGTGGGAGCGGACTTTCTCGCGGTCGCCGCTAGCTCCCGGTGACACGCTGAGCCTTCGAGTTCCGGGCAGCTCCGATCTGGGCGAGACGGACGTCGCACGGATCGTGGAAGCACTGCGCGCCAGGGGCTATGCGGTCAGCGGTCTCTCCGGAGATGGGCGTCTCTCGGCCGCAGGCCTGACGGTCTCAGGGGCAGTGCGCGTCCGGGGAAGGCACCTTGACGGTGAGTGGGGTCTCAAGTCGCACGGCCACCGGGACAACCACGTGGCATGGGTCGGCCGTCGGGCGCTCCTCGGATGGACCTAGCCCGGACACGGAGGTGCTCGACGACATATTCCAGATGCTGGCGTTGATCGCCGAGCAGGGACAACGCCGCGGGCTTTCCCCAGGAGAGGCATTCGCATTGATGGCTCTCCTAATCGCGCTGCTGGACTGGCTCGGCGTCACGCCACGCTGACTGCCGCCTATCGGACTCGGGACCCTTCGAGTAGGCCCGCACATGCCGCGAGTAGCGTGCGCTCGCGGCCTCCGCATCTGCCGCGAGTTGCGCGTTGGAGACCCGCGTCATACCGCCGCGTATGACTCTCAAGGGCGGGCCGCCCTGCGTTCGACGCTCAGGTCATTCCAACCCGCAAGCCGATGGCGATTCGGCTTCGAGATCGTCTGGCGAGGCTTGGTCTACGGCGGCGTCGACGCGTTGACGCTGTTCGTCTTCCCCGCCGCCGTCGCCTACCGTCTAGTGCGGAGAGATCCGTGGAGGTCGCGGTTGAGGACGGGCCGCCGCGGATGGCTTTGACGATGCTCGCGTCCCAGATCGCGCCAGCGGCATGGTCACCACCCCGTGCCCGCCAGACTCGATCAGGACCACATGGTAGGCGTCGGGGCGTTGCACCGCGTTGAGCTGCTGCCGCTGAGGGTGCTGCCCACGCGTCAGAGCTCCTCGTGTTCGAACCGCCAGGCACCGACCAGCAGGCAGGCGACGGTGAGGACGGTGACGGACAACAGTGGCCCTACCGAGCCGAGGGTGCCGTCGACGAGGACGGGACCGGCGAGCCGGGCCAGGCTCCACGGCAGCACGCTCACCAGGTCGGGGACGACGGCGGTGGCCAGGTCGGCACCCAGGATGCCCGCGAGCGGGACGGCCAGGATCACCGGCCGCGACCACGTCATCACGCTGAGGAGGAGCACCAGCGCCAGATGGAACAAGACCAGCGCGGCGACGAGGGCGGTGGCACCGGCCCACCGGCCCAGCGGCCACAGGGATCCGTCGGCCAGCGAGAGCAGGACGAGAACGCCGACCCAGGGGGCGAGGACGAGGACGGCCACCAGCGCGGTGGCGTGACCGACGAGCTTGGCGGCGAGCAGCGCGGTGCGTTCCAGCGGTTTGGACAGCATCCACTCCAAGACCCCGGAGCGGCGTTCGTCGACCAGCACGCCCTGGCTCAGCACGACGGTGGCGATGCTGGCCAGCGTCGCCGCCATCCCGGTGAACTGGGCGGCGGACTCGGCCACACTCATCCGGGCCCCTCCGGAGAGGGCTTCCAGGTCGGGGATGACCCACAGCATCACCGCGAGCAGCGCGTTCACCAGCACCCCCCAGGCCGTCGCCTGGACCCACCAGCGTCGGGTGGCCCACCACGTGGCCGACTCGCGGGTGAGTTGGTTGGTGAACCCAGCGGTCAGCGTGTTCACCGGGAGCTCCCTTCCACCAGGTCGATGAAGACGTCCTCGAGCTCGGTGGTGCGCGGCCCGAACGAGTCGACAGCCACGTCCTCACCCAGCACCAGCCGCAGCAGCTGCCGGCGTGCGGCATCGGTGTCGTTCACCTGCACCGACAGCAGGCACCCGGTCTCCTCGTCGCCGGCGCTGGTCACGGCGCTCACCCACGACTGTGCGCGCAGCGCTGCTAGCGCGGCGGCGACGTCGCCGGTCAGGGTGAGTTCGTAGGCGGGGCCGGCTTGGCTGCGCAGGACTTCCTGCATGGTGCTTGAAGGAGGCGGCGACCGGAGTTGAGGATGGCGACCTCGTCGCTGACCTGTTGCACGTCATCGAGGATGTGGGTGGAGTAGAAGACGGTCGCGGTGTGCTGCAGTCGACGCATGACTTCCAGGACGTCACGGCGTCCCAGCGGGTCCAGTGCGGCGGCGGGTTCGTCGAGGATCAACAGCGCGGGCCGGTGGATCTGTGCCTGGGCGATACCGAGCCGCTGGCGTTGCCCCCCTGAGAGGGCGCCGGCCCGGCTCTCGGCCTTTTCGGTCAGCCCGACCAGGTCAAGGGCGGCGTCGATGTCGTCCTCGACCCGGGCGTCGCGATCGCGCGAGAAGAACCCGCGGGCGTAGCGAAGCACCTGCCGGGCGGTCAACTCGGAAGGGAACAGCGGCTGCTGTGGCAGGTACCCGACGCGGTGACGTACCGCGAGGCTGTCGGTCACGACGTCGTGACCGAGCACATGCGCGGTGCCGCTGGTGGGTCGGATGAGCCCCAGCAACAGCCGCATTACTGTGGTCTTCCCGGCTCCGTTCGGCCCCAGGAACCCAAACAGCGACCCGCGCGGCACCTCCAGGTCGAGGGCGTCCAGCGCGCGCACATCGGCGTAGGTCTTGGTCAAGGCACGGCACGAGATGGCAACTGTCTCCACGGCCTCTACGCTTCCCGCCGCCCCCGAACAGCCGGTAGGGGCTTACGTCCCGTCCGGCACGGGCCGTTCGCGCCTGGGTGAAGGCCAGCCAGCAGACGCCCCTACGGTGCAGCGGTCCGCCAGGGACCGGTAGATCGGCCGCTGCTTTGTCGCCGCCGTGCTCGGCTGCGGCCTCACACCCACGGACTCGCTCTCGACACCCTGGGGCCAGGACCGAAGCCTTCACGCGCGCGGTGAGTGGCGTCACGTGATCATTCCGAACGTCGAGCGGCGTCGCTCAGCAGTGCAGCCTCGAGGACGCCGATGAGGAGCTCCACGTGGGGCGCGCCCGCCCGGCGGTGTTGGTGCTGGGCCGGGTCGAGAGCCGACCTGTCCGAAGCGGATCCGGGCTGAGGAGAAGGCGCGGGCCGGAGGGGTGACTTTCGCCCCTACCGGCCCTCCCCTTCGGCCCTGTCGGCGTCCCATGAACGGGCGCACTGTGAGGTGAAGAGTCCTGTCGGCCGGGCCGGGCCGACCCGAGCCCGACGCGGACCAGCGGGAGGAGTCGGAGATGCCTACCATCGATACGCGCGCTGCGGACTCTCAAAGCGGGATGGGCTGCGGGCCGACCAAGGCGCGGCTGCCGAGCTGGTTCCGCAATGGCGCCTGGGTGGCGTGGGTCGTGCTCGCCATCCTCGCCATGGAGTTCGTCGGGGGCCCGGCGTACCTCGTGGTCGTCATCGTCTCCGGGCTGGTTGTGCACCTCCTCGTCGACTCGCGCCGCGCGGGCCGACCCGCTGCAGCCGATCGTGAGCTGTTGGTCATGGTCGCCCTGTACGCGCTGGTGGTCGCCTTGCTCTCGGTCGCGTTCCGCGGCTTCGGCACAGAGCGCATGGTCGGCCTGTTCCTGTCTTTCGGGCTGGCACTCGTGATCGGTGTGGCGGGGCCGGTGTACTACACGGTGTGGGTGCAGCACCGACCGCTGGCCCACCTCGGGCTCACATGGGGGGACCGGCGCCGCACCGTGCTCCTCGCCCTGCTGTTCGCGGGCGTCCAGTTCTCCATCACGCTGTGGAGCTACGACCTGCCCCAGCTGGTGGACTGGGTCCCGTTGCTGTTCATGGCGCTGGTCGTTGGCGTCTTCGAGTCGATCTTCTTCCGGGGCTTCATCCAGACCCGACTGCAGGAACGGTGGGGCGACGTGCCAGGTGTGCTCGCCGCCGCAGCGGCATACGGCGCCTACCACGTCGGCTACGGGATGGGCATCTCCGAGATGGTCTTCCTCACCGGCCTAGGCGTCGTCTACGCGACCGCGTTCGCACTGACGCGCTCCGTGATGGTGCTGTGGCCGCTGCTCACCCCGCTCGGGTCGGTGTTCGCCCAGCTGGAAGCCGGAGACATCGAGCTGCCCTGGGCCTCCATCGCCGGGTTCGCCGACGTCCTCGCCCTGATGCTGGTCGTCCTGTGGCTTGCCCGGCGAAGGATCCGGCGGCGGGCACGGGGACAGGAGTCGAGCCGTGAGACAGAATCGACTCGACGCTAGACACGACT
>Ga0214468_1000675_pt1 | contig 10705 bp, 6 predicted proteins | sample RVTome_9_FD_187334 | JGI IMG/M metagenome (GOLD analysis project Ga0214468, IMG submission 187334) | Soil microbial communities from uranium-contaminated site in the Upper Colorado River Basin, Wyoming, United States - RVT155D38 HiSeq ...
AACCACTGCAGGTCGTCGAGGACGATCAGGAGCGGGGACCGGGTCGCCGCCTCGCTCAGAAGAGCCACCAGCAGTTCGACGGTCGAATCGCGACGGTTGCGACCCGACATGCCGCGGGTCGATGCCGTCTCGGGGAACTGCAGATCCAGGACGGAATTGAGCAGAGCCTCCCACTGGGCGAACTCTGGCCATCGGGAAAGGCTCTCCCGGACCATCTCCTGGCGTCGCTCGAGGGAGCGGATGTCGGTGAGCCCGAGCAGCTCGACGACCACGTCTCGCCAGGCCTGATATGGAGCCTGGGCTACGGGAAGAGCCGATCCGAGCAAGATCTGGACATCGAATGACCCGGCTGTCCGAATCAGATCACCGGCGAGTGCCGTTTTTCCGATTCCCGCTTCTCCTTCCACTACCACCACAGCCGAGCTATGGGCGCGCACCAGCGCCCCCAACCAGGCAGTGAGCTGGATCTGCTCGCTTTCGCGTCCCACCAGCAGGGACGGGCCGTGCCGGTCGGCTCGTGCTCCGGTCTTCTCCCAGAGAGGCTTGAACACTGGCACCGGCCGATCCCACCCTCGAAGTTGGCGCGGGTCGAGGGCGTGGAACTCGATCCTCCGGGCGGATCTCACCGTGGCCTCGTCGCAGAGGATTTCGAATCTCGCCGCCCGCATCAGCCTGGCGGCCAGGTTCACCTCGCGGCCGATCGTCGTGTACTCACGTCTGATCGGGCTTCCATAGGCGCCGCAGAAGGCCCGTCCTGTCGCGATCCCGATCCCGTATTCGAGCCTCATTTGGGTCAGGGCACTTTGGACTTCCTCGGCTGCCTGGACAGCCAGATACGGGTCCTCCTCGTGGGCGAAGGGCGGAAGCCCGAAGGAGGCGAACAGGGTGACACCCTTGTCGTCGTCGAGGATTCGATTCAGCGTTCCCTCGTACTTGACCAGGGTCTCCTGGGTCTTGGTCACCACGTCCTGAAGCGCGTCGCGGGCCGCGCGTGCGGACGAGTCGAGCCGGGGTAGGTTGACGAACAGCGATGTCACCTGACGAAACTCGGCTAGCCATTCGCTTTGGCCGGGCTCGATCCGTTTAAGCACGGGTGGGGCGAGGAACCGCCGCAGCTGTCCGACGAGGTCCGGGGTCATTTCCGGCCGGGTTGCGACACCGGGTGGCTCCGTGTCAGCGACATCGGTCAGTCGGAGGAATCCCTCTCCGTCGAACCGCCCTCTGGCTGCCGACCCGATGGTGGCGGCGGCTTCCGGCGAGAGCACTACCTCACCGGGACGGGCCACGCTGCTCGCAGTCCCGATCTGATCGAACGGTGCGCCTCCGATCGCGAAGTGCCACTGCTGCTCGACCCCGCCCAACTCCATGAGCACACCTGTCCCCACACCGATGCCGACACGGAGATCCAGGGGCGGTAGCTCTGAATACACTTCTGGCAGTTTGAGCCCGAGAACCTCGAGGCCGCAGCGGGAGGCAAGAGACAGGGCCCGGGCTCGGTCGAGATCCGCCCCGATGGTCCAGGTGCTCAGCACCGAGTCGCCTGCGAACTCCAGGACCTCCCCGCCGTAACGAGTCACCGTCTCGAGGATCGTTCCGAATGTCTCGTCGAGCAGTCTGCCCACGAGCTCGGGCCCAGCTCTCTCGCGCTCGGTGATCTGGTGGGTCAGATGCGAGAAGTTGGATAGGTCGGCGAACCAGGCCACCATTTCCTGCTCTTCGCTCGCCGGTTGGCCCAGGGGCGTCACTCGACCAGCCAGCCAACTGATCAGCTGGCCGGGTAGAAAACTCCGGAGAACGGTCGGATCGATAGCCATACGCCCCTCGAGCGAACCGCGTCGCTCACCAAGGGAAAAGGTAGCAACTGGCCAGGTACAGTCCGATGGATGCCGGCGACCACCATTTGGCATCCTGCCGAGGCGGGCCGTGAGTCGATCCTGCGCGTCGCCCGTCTCGTGGAGGATCTTGGAGGGGAGCTGGGAAGACTCGCCGCCCAACTCCTGGCCAGACATGAGTATGTGATAGGAACTGACGGGGGAGGGCCTCATCGCAATGTTCTCGGCCACCCTCTCTTCGAATTGCCCGTCTGGCTGGACAATGCCACCAGGGAGGAGGGTGAGATCAGACCTGACGCCTTGCTCGACATCTGCGAGTCCAGCCTCTGCGGGTACTTGTCGGTCCGGGCCGAGGACGACTATTTCGACGGTGGTTGGGACGACCCCAACGGTGCGATGATGCTGTCGGGGTTTTTCCGAGCCCGACATCAGGCCCTGCTCGCGCCGCTCGTCTCGGACCGACGCTTTTGGGCACGGTTCGAGAGCCTCTGGCAAGGGTATGGCGAGGCGATGCTGTTGGAACGAGCGCTCCATCATCCGGACAATCACTACGGCCCCGCCGAGTTCGATGTGGTTCTCGACCGCTCACAGCCGTTGGAGATCCCAGGTGATGCGGTACTCGCCATCAAGGATCGCTGGGAGAGGACGGACCGACTCGCCGACATGGTGGCCCACCTGACCAAAGCCACCCAGCTGTTCGACGACTTCATCGACGCTCCGGATGACCTGGCGGCTGGGAACTTCACCTGGATGGTGAGGAGGCTTGGCGGTCTGGAAGGAGCGCAGGCACTTCGGCGTGGGATGGTTGCCTGGTGCGACTGTGTGAGCGCCGAAGCCGAGGAGGAACTTGATCGGGCCTTGGCCGTCGCCGGCATCCTCGGCATATCCGAGCTCAGCGAGTGGGTGGAGGCACGCAAGCAGGTCATGAAGCGGGCGTCGAAACGGATGTATCAGGCCTTGTTCAAAGGCCTGCACAGTGGTCGATGAACGCGTGGCGGCCTATGGTTCGGCATCCTGAGCCAAAGGGAAAGGGAGCAGCGTGGAGCAGATACCTCCAGAGTTGATCGGACGTGCCATCCAAGACCCCGACTTTCGTCGTCGACTACTGGCCGATCCCGAGAGTGCGGTGGCAGGGGAAGGCTACGAGCTCGATGAGGATCAGATCCGGACCCTGCGGGAACTGGATCCTGAGGCAATAGATGACGCCATCGAGGCTCTCATCGGCGATGTCGACGCGGCGAAGTGGGGCTGACCAGCACCAGGTCTGATTCCGGGTTCTACGACCGCTGGACCGAGCTGTTTCTGCGCGGGTTCGGGCCCGTCTTCCAGGCGGGAATGGTCAGGACCGGCGACCCGCCTCGAGAGGATCCACACCAGTCGGTGTTGGCCCTGGTGGAGTCGGCCGGCTTGCGCAACGGCGACAGAGTCCTCGACGCGGGCTGCGGGGTGGCGGGCCCTGGCATCATCGTCGCGTCGCATTATTCCGATGTGGCGATCGAAGGGGTGACCGACTCGGCGAGCCAGGCGTCGATTGCTCGCCGGGAGATCGCCGCCGCCGGACTGTCCGACCGGGTTCGGGCCCACGTCGCCGACTATCAGCGGCTTCCTTTTCGGTCGGGACTATTCGACCAGGTCCTGTTCTTCGAGAGCACCGGCTACGCCACGGACCTCCACGCCACCTATGAGGAGGCCTACCGCGTCCTCAAGCCCGGTGGTCGGCTTTACGTCAAGGACGTCTTCTGTGCCTCGACTTCGTCCGGGTGGGAAGCGGTCGAGCAGATGGAGAGGTTCGATCGACTCTGGGGCTGCGTGCGGTCGAAGACGATGCAGGAATCGGTTGATGCGATGGCCGGCGCTGGGTTCGAAGTGACCCTGTGTGCACCAATGGCGGATATCGGAACCAACCGCCTGGTCGGGTCGATGTTCCAACTCGACGATGTCACCGGACTACAACTCACCGAGCTGGGGGAAGCCTTCTTTCGCAGTGGTTTGAACCCGCCGATCGAATTCGGGGAGATCCGGGCGTTCAGACCGTTGAAGGCTTAGCCGGGCAAAGCCTGCCTGCGTGAACATCCTGCAGCCGGCCAATCATCGGCAGAGCGGATCGGTTCGTCCACAGGTTGTCAAGAAAACCTAGAGAGACAGAATCGTCAACTAGTAGCAAGGAAAAACGGCGATAAGCGCCCTCGGCAGGATTCGAACCTGCGACACCCGGTTTAGGAAACCGGTGCTCTATCCCCTGAGCTACGAGGGCATGGACTTGTAAAGTCCGTGGCCAAGTGGCCTTTTTGCGCGCTTCCGGCATGTGGAATACCGCAACCGATGCGTTCGGGCCGCACCGTAACGAGCTTCCATCGCATCCGCGCGGTCCTCGACGGCGTCGTGATCACGATCGCTCCTCCTGATATTGCCAGCGACGCCGCAGTGTGTCGAAGCTCGTGGGGCACGAGATCGCCCGGATCGCGGGCGGCGACAGCAGGACGCCACACGCGACCGAGGAGCGGGTGGCCATCCGGTGACCAGAAGATTGACTCTTCGCCCTGCACCACAGTCGGCACCGAGAACTTGACGGGCGAGGACGCCGGGCGCTAACAGACCCGCAAGCGGTAGCGAGAGGAACAAACCCCGATGGCCCAGTTCGGCTCCGACGACCGGACCATTCACACCATCCACCCCGACGACTACGTGCTGGGTTTCGAGGAGATCGACCAGACGCTGGTCGCGGTGGTTGGCGGCAAGGGCGCCCACCTGGGCGAGCTTTCGCGGATCGAAGACGTCCTCGTGCCGGAAGGTTTTTGCGTGACGACGGACGCCTTTCGGCGGATCATGGCGGAAGCGCCGTCGATCGATGATCTCCTCGATGAGCTATCTCGCCTGAACCCGGACGACCGGGAGGCGATCGGCACACTCAGCGCGGAGATCCGCCGGACGCTCGAAGGGATTGCCATCCCTGGCGATGTGGCGGCGGCGATCACCGGCGGGCTCGCCCGGCTCGGCGAACACACCGCCTACGCGGTCCGATCCAGCGCGACGGCGGAGGACTCGCCGACGGCCTCCTTTGCGGGCCAGCACGACACGTACCTGAACGTCGTGGGTCCGGCGGCGATCCTGAAGCACGTCAGCCGGTGCTGGGCCTCGCTCTTCACCGAGCGGGCCGCGACCTACCGTTTGCGGAACGGCTTCGACCACCGGAAGGTCCACATGGCCGTGGTCGTCCAGCACATGGTCTTCCCGCAGGCGGCGGGCATCCTGTTCACGGCCGACCCGGTGACGTCCAACCGCAAGGTCTCCTCCGTGGAGGCCAGCTTCGGCCTCGGCGAAGCCCTGGTCTCCGGCATAGTGAACGCGGACGTCTTCAAGGTGCGGGACGGCGAAGTCGTCGACAAGGCGATCGCCACCAAGCAGCTTGCCGTCTACGCCTCGCCGGCTGGCGGGACTCAGGAACAGGCGATCGAGCCGGAGCGGCAGCAGCAGCCGGCGCTGACTGATGCGCAGGTCGTGCGGCTCGCACTGCTGGGCCGGCGTATCGAAGCGCACTTCGGCCGCCCCCAGGACATCGAATGGTGCCTGGTCGACGTCGGGTTCCAGATCGTCCAGAGCCGGCCGATTACGACGCTATTCCCGACCCCCGCGGTCGGCGACCAAGAGAACCACGTCTACGTCTCCGTCGGTCATGGGCAGATGATGACCGACGCCATGAAGCCCCTGGGGCTCTCCATGTGGCAGCTGACTGCCCTCACGCCGATGTACGAGGCCGGTGGGAGGCTGTTCGTCGACGTCACCCGGGGCCTGGCGTCACCGGCGAGCCGCGCCGGCCTACTGGAGGTCATGGGGAGAGGCGATCCGCTGATCAGGGACGCGTTGGAAACCACCCTCGACCGCGGCGACTTCATCCCGTTGCTCCCGGACCAGGGTCCAGCAGGGCCGCCCGTCGGCGGCGCGCCCGACCCGATCGAGACCGATCCGGCCATCGTCACCGACCTGATCGAACGCAGCCAGGCGTCCATCGCCACCTTGCAGCGCGACATCCGGACGAAATCCGGGCCGGCGCTGCTCGACTTCCTCTTGGCGGCTTTCGAGGAGCACAAGCGGGTCCTGGGCGATCCGCTGAGCATGCAGGCGATCATGGCGGGGATGGAAGCGACGTGGTGGCTCAACGAGCAGCTTCAGGAGTGGCTGGGAGAGAAGAACGCGGCCGACACCCTCACGTTGTCCGCCCCCAACAACGTCACGTCGGAGATGGGGCTGGCGCTCCTGGACGTCGCCGACGTCATCCGGCCGCATCCGGAGGTGGTCGCCTTCCTGCAGGACTTCGAGGACGAGGGCTTCCTCGACGAGTTGGCCAAGCTCCCCGGCGGGCAGGAAGCCAGAGACGCCATCCGGGCCTACCTCGAGAGGTACGGCATGCGCTGCGTCGGCGAGATCGACATCACGAGGCCACGCTGGAGCGAACGCCCCACCACGCTCGTGCCGGTGATCCTCGACAACGTCAGGAACTTCGAGCCGGGCGCCCGCAAGCGGCGCTTCGAGCAAGGGCGCCAGGAGGCGGAGAAGATGGAACAAGACGTCCTGGAGCGCTTGCGGGCCCTGCCGGACGGGGAGGGGAAGGCCGAAGAAACCAAGCGGATGATCGACAGGGTTCGGACCTTCATCGGGTACCGGGAGTATCCGAAGTACGCCATCGTCAGCCGCTACTTCGTCTACAAACAGGCCCTGCTGGAAGAAGCCGAGCGTCTGGTGCAAGCTCACGTGCTCGGTGAGCCCGAAGACATCTTCTACCTCACGTTCCAGGAGCTCCACGAGGTCGTGCGCACGAACCAGATGGATGACCAGCTCATCCGCCGCCGCAAGGTCGAATTCGGGTCGGCTCAAGCGCTCACGCCGCCCCGGGTGCTCACGTCGGATGGCGAGGGCATCGCCGGGTCCTACCGACGCGACGACGTGCCGGCAGGCGCCCTGGTCGGCTTACCGGTTTCCGCCGGGACCGTCGAGGGCCGGGCCCGCGTCATCCTGGACATGGCGGAGGCCAATCTCGGGGCAGACGACATCCTGGTCACGGCCTTCACCGACCCCAGCTGGACGCCCGTGTTCGTCGCGATCAAGGGCCTGGTGACCGAGGTGGGGGGCATGATGACTCATGGCGCGGTCATCGCACGGGAGTACGGATTGCCGGCCGTCGTGGGTGTGGAGCATGCCACTCGGCTGATCCGGGATGGGCAACGGATCCGCGTGCATGGAACGGACGGGTACGTCGAGATCCTGCCCCAGCCGGGCCACCCCGACAGGTAGCCGGGCGGTCCACGGCCGATCGCCGAGTGGTGAGGCCTCGGTCCAGCTTGTCACCCGCGACGCCACGGCGCCTGATGACTCGGTCATCTCGGTTCACGTCGGCGCCGGCGTTGATGAGGCGTACGCAGAGGCGGAGCGGCGCGGGTACGAGATCGTCTACCCGCTCGCGGAAGAGGCGTGGGGGGTGCGAAGGTTCTTCGTGCGCGCCCCTGATGGCAATGTGATCAACATGGTGAGCCACAGCGACGAGTAGGTGCCCGATCCGAGTCGGGGCCCGGCAGGAATCGAGGCCGCTCAGCGGCCCCGCGGCGTCATCGGCCGTTCGACGGAGACCCGGTCACTTCGATAGCGAGTTGTAGCGGACTGCGACAGGTGGCATGAAGGAAGCATGTCTGTTCGCCCATGTCGAGCGTGCGTTGGGCGAATTCCTCGCCCTCGGATGTGACGAGGTACACATGGGTCTCAACCGGGTCGATCCGGCCGGGACGTCCTTCCTGTCCGGGGTAATAGTTGGTGTCCTGGACGATTCGGTACTCGTCGAGCTGTTTCTTCGTGATGGCGGCGTAGCGGCCGAACTGGGTCATGAAGCAGAACCCGATGCCGACGGAGAGATAGGTGAGTGAATCCGGCGCACGCCCCGATCCGCCGAATAGGGGTGCCTCATCGGAGAGGAATCGGAACTCGGAGCCGATCGGACTGATCAAGGTCTCCACGACCTCCGTGACACCGTCATCACGGAAACTGGCGTCAGCCTTTACGTGGAGGGTTCGGCTCTGCGTCTCATTGAGACTGCTGTCCTTCCCTCCCGGGCGGTCTTTGACCACGTCGGCGGACGTCAGCTTGACGATCAGTTCGTCCGCCGGCGGCGGATCCGCCATCTCGACCGCATCGAACCGATCCCCGGGATCGGGTTGGGCCGGCCCGGCCAAGGGCCGCACCCGCTCCACCGGTATCGCCCTCCCGTTGTGGTGGAGCGTGAACACGCTGTCGAGCAGGTCGGTGAGAAGACCGTTGATCGGAGAGGCCACCGCTGCGTCAGCGACGAGACCCAGAATCTCGGGGTCGGGGCTCCGCGTGGCGGTCCGGGCCGTGAGCCGTGGGTCCAATGCCCCTCCGGTCATCGTCCCATGCAGGGCTGAGCCTTGCATGGTGTAGAAGTTCTCCAGCGTGAGCGCCACGTCATTCGTCGTGATGCCACGGCCCCTGGCCAGGGATTCGACGTGGGACATGTAGGAAGAGATCATCCCGCTGATGAAGTGGCACAAGGGGCAAGGCGCCCGATCGTGGCCTGACAGGTACTGCCCCTCGTCACTCACGAGACGCCAGGTGAGCCCCGTCGCCCCATTGAGCACCAGCGCTTCCTTCTGCATGCCCGCCAGTGATCGAACCCAGGTGCGCACCGGTATGCCGCCGCGCGACTCGGGCGGCAACAGGCCGAGGCGAGGGGCGTTGGCGACGGGGAAGACCGCCGGACGAGGGTCCGAGCCGAGCATGTCTGGCGCCTGCATCATGGGCTCTCGGGCGGCTGGGGGCCGAGAGCTGCATCGATGCCCACCACGTTGCGTCTCGCCATCAGGTACTCCGGGGTCGTCTCGTAGGCGGAGTGACCCGAGTCTGTTTCGACCAGGCGATTGTCGACCTTTGGTCGGTCGACGTAGTGCCCACCGATCGGGTCGGTGTCCCGCCAAAGGTTGATCCAGGTCGGGACTCGCCCGGCCACGCTGTCGACGAGGTCGTCGATGCCCGCTGCCGGGAACATCCGGGGATACAGGATCCCCAGCTGCGAGCCATAGGTGACAAAACCCTCGACCACCCCATCGCCCCCGGCACCGTGGATCGCGACCGCCGCGATCAGCGACCCCTGCGAGTGGGCGGCGAGAACCGTCTGGGGGTGCTGGTCGAGCATCTCACGCAGGTCGTTGACCACTTTGGGGCCATAGGCCGGCGGTCCGAGAGGATGGAACCATCTCGGCCAGAAGGAGCCCAGGTCCCAGAGGATGCCGACCTTGCGTCTGCGATCCTCGCCTGACGTCCCTCCACGCCATCCACTCCAGATGCTCCTCAGCATGAAGGCGCCAGGGAAGAGGATGGCGATGGCCAGGGCGATGCTGACCAGATCGGTGATGCTGATGCTGACCCGGAGGAACTGGAACTCGAGGAAGCCCGCAGAAAGGGCGACCGCCACCAGCCCGGCCGCGGCCGGTATCAGCAGGATCGCCCACAAGGTCCAGGCGACCGCCAGTCGCCACACCATGAGAATTGTGACCAGGACGGCGAGGCCGATGGCGACGCCCTGGACCACGCCGCCGGCTGTCGGAGCCCCGAGGATGCTCGGCTCGAACCCGGAGAGAAAGGACCTGGCCACACCGCCGAGACCGCCGGTCGGGAGACCTTCTGCTTCTCCGAGCTCTCTCCCTCGCCTCCAGACCAGGACCGCCACCGCCACGAACGCGGCGAATCCGAACCCGGCCGCCGCGTAGAAGATGAAACGAGCCTCCAATTCGGCTCGGCGACCCAGAAATAGAATACGGCGAGACCGTTGCTCGGGGCTGCGATCGGGCAGCGGTTGAGTTGCTCCCTTGGCCGGGTCGGGTTGCCCCCACGCGCTGAGCCCAAGACCGACCACGACGATCACGACGAGGAGGAGCAACATCGCCACCGACACCCAACCCGCACCGTTGTCGAGCAAAACCGGCGAGTCGAGGATGGACTCGACCACGACGCCGATCGCGATGCCGAGGATCGCACCGAACTGGGTGGCGATGACCAGGGCGCCGACCGTCAACCCACCAGCGGTGATGGAGAGGAGGGCGAACACTCCGAGGACCGCGGCGGTGGCGAAGGTGAGCCGGTGGATCTGGTCGGGCTGCCACTGGCCGACGGACGTGGTCAGGACGGTGCCAATAGCAGTCACCAGGCCGATGATGGAAAGCAGGGGCGCCAGGGCGGAGGACCAGATGACGATCCGGTTGGCGGGCCAGAATGCGATGGCGATGGTCGCCAAGAAGGTCAAGAGGAGCATTGCCAGCACTGCCGCCATCACCTGGCGTTGAGCGGTCCAGACCGTGGCTGCCAGGGCGATGGCTAGGAGCCCGGCGGCCAGATGGAGCCGGCGAAGCCGGTTGAGGATCGACTGCTTCAACCACAGCCGCCCATCGGTGATGGGGGCTCCGGCGGGATCGGCCCACGGGTCATGACTCTGCGCCGGTCCTTTTCCCACCGCTTCGGGGAGCAGACCGACTGGAGATGGGTCGAGGACGAGCGCCCGTCGTTCGGCGAGGGTCAGCCTCTTGGCGAAGTGTGACCTCGTGGAGAAACGCTCGACCAGCAGGTAGAAGAGCCGGGCGAGGACGACGAAGAGGACGATGACCACCACGCGCAGCGTGTTGGCGCCGACGGGGAAGCTCATGTCGCCTACCCCGAGGTGCGTGCGCTGTGTCAAGGCCGTGTAGGGGATGAGCACCGCCACCGTGACTGCCTGAACGGTGAGGAGGCTGGTCAGTCCGAGCCCGGCGGCCCGGATCATCGACCAGCCGAAGCGATTCTTGCGCTTCGCCATCCAACCGGCGGCGTTGGCCAGGACG
>Ga0214468_1000676_pt1 | contig 10683 bp, 7 predicted proteins | sample RVTome_9_FD_187334 | JGI IMG/M metagenome (GOLD analysis project Ga0214468, IMG submission 187334) | Soil microbial communities from uranium-contaminated site in the Upper Colorado River Basin, Wyoming, United States - RVT155D38 HiSeq ...
GGCCGCGTCCGCGTCGCCCTTCTCGATCGCGTCGACGATGGCCCGATGGTGCTCGTTGATCGAGCGGTGGAAGCCCCGGCCGAGGCTCGAGCGCGCGAGATGGGTCTGGAGCACCGTGAACACCGGCTGGGCCGCGATGTAGAGGAGCATGTTCCCGCACGCCTCGACGATCACCGTGTGGAAGCCCTTGTTGTACGCGAACTGCTCCTGCGTGGTCATGCGCAGGGGCTGCTCGGGAATCGACTCGTGGAGGCGCGCGATGTCGTCGTCGCTCGAGCGCGACGCGGCCAGCCGGGCCGCCGGCACCTCGATCAGCTCACGGAGCTCGAGGAACTCCTCCAGCGAGACGTGCTCCGACTCGGAGAGAAGGTTGAGATTGCCGCGCAGGAACTCCGAGATGTGATCGACGGTCGGCAGCGTGACGTAGCTCCCCCCGCCGGCTCCCTTCGTCGTGCGAATCAGGTTCTGCGCGGTGAGGATGCGGAGCGCCTCGCGCACCGTCGCCCGGCTGACGCCGAACTCCCTGGCGAGCACGGCCTCGTTCGGGAGCCGCTCGCCGGGGGAGAGCTCGCCCGAGACGATCAGCTCCCGGAGCTGGTCGTTCACCTGCTCGTACGCCTTGCGAACCCGCCGTACCGGCATGACCTCGGCGTCGGGAGGAACGGCTCGGATCTTCCTCTCGTCGGCCACTAGGCCTTGCCGAACTCCTTGTCGCCCGCGACTGTCACGGGGTTGGGCTTCCGCTCCTGGGTGTGCTCCTCGAAGTACCTCGTGAGGCTCCCGGTGCCGTCCCGCGAGGCCCGCAGCTCCTCGCGGAGCCGCTCGGTGGCATCGCGGTCGATCTCGAGCGAACGGTCGTCGGAGAACACCACGCCGTACGCCTTGCGGGCGAGCTCGAGGCTCGTGAAGTCGTCGAGGATGTCCTCGCGCACGAGCTCGGGATCGCGCTCGAGCGGGTCGCCGTAGCCGGCGGCGTTCGGCTCGACGAGCTCGATGAAGTCGCCCGCCTCGAAGGGCACGCCGGTCACCTTCGCCTCCAGGTACTCCTCGTCCGAGCGGTCGGCGTTCTTGCGGCAGGAGGCGACGAGCCCGTCCCAGCCGCCGAAGACGCCTCGCGGCGGATCGAACTGGCGATCTCCCTCGCACGAGTACACACCGGGAACGAGATAGCGGTTGCGGCGGATGATGCCGATCCCGCCGCGCCACTTCCCCGGCGCGGCCGCCTCGGGCCGCAGCTCGTACTGGTCGCAGCGCACGGGGAAGCGCAGATCGAGCTCCTCGATCGGGTTGTTGCGCGTGTTCGCCATCAGGTTGTCGACCGAGTCCATGGCGTCCTTGCCGTGCCGTCCGCCGTACGCACCCTCGTTCACCTCGAGGTAGAGCCAGTACTCGCCCTGCTTCTCGTCGAAGCCCGAGTAGGCGCAGAAGTGGATGCCGGCCGAGTTCCCCGCCGTCGTCTGCTCCGGGAGCGCGTCGCTCAGCGCGAGGATCGTGTTGTCCACGACCCGCTGCACCTGCGTGAAGCGCGAGAAGCAGGCTCGCGGAAAGTTGGGGTTGAAGATGGATCCCTTCGGGGCGACGACGTTCACGGGCCGGAAGACCCCGTCGTTCTGCGGCACGTGCTCCGGGAAGAGCACCTCGTCGAGGAGGATCGTACGGACTGCGTAGTAGGCCCCCACGAGCAGCGAGCCTTCGAAGGGAACGTTGAACCCCGTCGGCACCTCGGCGTTCGACCCGGTCAGGTCGATCGTGATCGAGTCACCCTCGACGATCACCTTCGTCTCGACCCTCAGGCGAACGCCGCGGTTGCGCGCGTCGTCGTCGAGCCAGCCGGTCGGCGCCTTGTACTCCCCGTCGGGGATCTTGGCGATCTCTTGCCGCAGCATGCGCTCGGAGTAGTCCATCCACTCGTACGCGGCGCTCATGACGACGTCCGCCCCGTAGCGGGAGACGAGCCGGAGAAAGCGCTCCTTGCCCAGCTGGCAGGCGGCGAGCATCGCGTTCATGTCGCCCCGGTTCATCGTCTCCGTGCGGACGTTGTCGAAGATCATCCGGTCGAGGTCCTCGTTCAGCTCGCCGGCCTCGTACCAGCGGAGCGCGTTGTACATCTTCGCCTCGGCGTAGACGTCGAACGCGTCGGCGTTGATGCCGGGGAAGGAGCCGCCGACGTCGAGAACGTGCGCGGTCACGGCCGCGAAGCCGAGCAACTCGCCCTCGTCGAAGATGGGCACGGCCACGGCGACGTCCGGGCTGTGCGAGGCGCCGAGGTACGGGTGGTTGTGGACGATGACGTCCCCGTCCTGGAGCTCCCCGTCGAGCCGGTAGAGGAAGCCGCGGATGTACCACGGGAGCGAGCCGATGTGCATCGGCGTCGAGTCCGACTCGCAGAGCTCGCGCCCCTCGGCGTCGAAGATGCCCGCGCCGAGATCCTCGGACTCGCGGATGATCGAGCTGTAGCTCATGCGGAAGAGGACGCCCGCCATCTCCTTCGCGATGGCGTGAAACGCTCCGCCGAGGACGCGGAGCGTGATCGGGTCGACCTCGACCCGCTCGCGCGTCGGGGGGCCCGGGGAGCGGCCGACCTCGTACTCCATCACGGACATCTCAGACCTCCAATGCCTCGGCGGCTTCCAGGGCCTGGGCCCTGGCCGCGCCGCCGGTTGCGATCACGATGTTGCCGTAGCCGTCGATCGACGCCGTGAGGCCCGGCGGGATCACGGTCGTCGAGTCGTACTGGTGGACGATCGCCGGCCCCTCGAGGCGGTTCCCCGCTCGGAGCGCCGCGCGGTCGTAGTAGCGGGTCGGGACCTCGCGGAGCTCCCCGCCGACCCGGAACCACGCGTTGCCCTCGTGGATGAGCGCCGCCTCGGGAGGCTTCTCGTCGCCGCGCTCCACCTCCGCCGTCTCGAGCGGCGGCATGAGGCCGACGCCGCGGACGCGGATGTTCGGGATCTCGATGTCGGACTCCTCGAAGCGGCGCGAGTACTCGCGCTCGTGGATGTCGTGGAAGTCCGCTCGGAACTTCTCCACCCAGGCCTCGTCGATCGCGCCCGAGCCCACGTCCACCCGCAGCTCGTAGCCCTGGCCCGCGTACCGCGCGTCGACGACGCGCTGGATGACGACCCGGTCGGCGGGGATCCCGTCGTCCTCGAGCTGGCGCCGCGCTTCCTCCTCCAGCTCGGCGAAGCGCGCCTCCAACCGGGCGGCGTCGAGCGCCGAGAGGCGCTGGTACGACGTCGCGGCGTACTCGTAGACCATGTCCGTCGCGAGCAGGCCCATGGCGGCGGTCACGCCCGGATAGGGCGGGACGAGCACGTCCGGCGTTCCCACCTCGATCGCGATCTGCGCGGCGAAGAGGGGGCCCGCCCCGCCCTCGGCGACGAGCGCGAAGTCGCGCGGGTCGAAGCCCTTCCGCACGGAGTTCTCCTCGATCGACTGCACCATCGAGTGCGTGAGGATCTGGACGGCGCCCATCGCTGCCTCCTCGACGGTCATCCCGAGGGCGCTTGCGGGCCCGTCCTCGAACGCCTTGCGGGCGCGCTCCGGCTGGAGCTCCATCCCGCCGCCGAGGAACGCCTCGGGGCGAAGCCAGCCGAGCACGACCATCGCGTCGGTGGCGGTCGCGTCAACGCCTCCGCGGCCGTACGCCGCCGGGCCCGGGTCGGCGCCGGCCGAGCGAGGGCCGACGCGGAAGATCCCGCCGCCGTCGACGTAGGCGATCGAGCCGCCTCCGGCGCCGATCGTGTCCACGTCCACCATCGGGATCATGGCCTGGTACGGCCCGACCTTGGTGTCGAGCAGATGCTTCATGCGCAGCTTGCCGCCCTGGGCGAGCCCGATGTCCGCGGACGTGCCGCCGACGTCCAGCGTGATCACGTTCTCGTAGCCCGCCTGTCTGCCGGCCCAGATCCCGCCGACAACGCCGGCGACCGGGCCTGACATGAGCAGGTTGACCGGGCGGGCGACGGCCGCGTCGGTCGTCGCCACGCCGCTCGCGGAGGTCATGAGGTGGACGCCGGTGCGCACCTCGAGCGCGCGCAGCTCGTCCTCGAGCCGGCGCACGTAGCTCGCCACCTTCGGCCCGATGAAGGCGTTGAGGCAGACCGTGGAGAAGCGCTCGTACTCGCGGTACTGCGGCAGGACCTCGGAGGAGACGGAGAGGAACGCCTCGGGGAACTCCTCGCGCACGATCTCGGCGACGCGCGCCTCGTGCTCGGGGTTCAGGAACGAGAAGAGGAAGCAGACGGAAACCGCCTCGACGCCGGCCTCCTTGAGCTCCCGCACCCGCTCCCGCGCGGCGTCCTCGTCGAGCGGCACGAGCACCTCCCCGTCGCGCGTGATCCGCTCCGGAACGGTCAGCCGGTAGCGGCGCCGCACGATCGGGAAGCGCTGCCACGGGAGGTCCTGGTAGTTGGAGAAGTTGAGGGGCTTCTTGTGCCGGGCGATGTGGAGGATGTCCCTGTAGCCCTCGGTGGTGATCATCCCGACCTTCGCGCCGTCGTGCTCGATGACGATGTTCGTCGCGATCGTCGTCCCGTGGAACACCTGGTCCAGGGCGGCGGGGCTCTGGCCGGCCTCGGCGGTCAGCTCCTGGACGCCCTGCACCGTCCCGCGGGAAGGATCGTCGGGCGTCGTGGGCAGCTTGTGGACGAGGACGACGCCTGTCTCGTCGTCGACGTAGATCAAGTCCGTGAACGTTCCGCCGACATCGACTCCGAGACGCTTCATGCGCTAACCCCCTGGTGTGAGGACGACCTTGCCGAAGAAGTCCCGGCTCTCGATCAGGTCCATGGCGTCCTTCGCCCGCTCGAGCGGGAACGTCTCATGGACGATCGGGAAGATCCGGCCGCGGCGCGCGAGCTCGAGACATTTTCTCAGCTCGAGCCGGCTGTAGACGAACGAGCCGATGATGGACTTCTGGCTGCGGAAGAACGGGATGATGTCGAAGGGTACGACCTCCCCCGAGTGCGCGCCGCAGGTGACGAGGCGGCCGTCCTTCGTGAGCGAATCGAGCCCCTTCTGGAAGAGCTCGCCGCCCACGTGCTCGTAGACGACGTCGACGCCGCGCTCGTCGGTGAGGCGCATGACCTCCTCGACGACGTCCTGCTTCGTGTAGTCGATGCCGGCGTCCATCCCGAACTCGGACGCCCGTGCCAGCTTCTCGTCGCTGGACGAGCTACCGATCACGTACGCGCCGGCGAGGTGGGCGAGCTGGACGGCGGCCGAGCCGATGCCGCTTCCGACGGAGTTGACGAGGACCGTCTCGCCGGGCTGGAGCCGCGCCCGGGTGAACAGCATGTGCCAGGCGGTGCCGAAGGCCACCTGCAGGGCGGCCGCCTCGGCGTCGCCCAGGTTCTCGGGGACGGGGAGGAGCTGGGAGGCGGAGCAGACGAGCTTCTCCGCGTAGCCGCCCGAGTGGACGAAGCTGACGAAGCCGCCTTCGGGGCAGAGGGACTCCCGGCCGGAGGCGCAGAAGCGGCACTCGCCGCAGGTGTCGATGAGATAAGGCATGACGCGGTCGCCCACCTGCCAGTCGTCCACGCCCTCCCCGACCTCCGCGATCCGCCCGATCACCTCGAGGCCGAGGACGTGTGGGGGGTCGAGCGGGAAGCGCGAGATGCCTTCGCGGACGTCGACATCCAGGTGGTTCAGGGCGCACGCCAGGACGTCCAGCGTGACCTCCCCCGCCCCCGGCTTCGGGTCGTCCAGTTCCTCGAGCCGGAGGACGTCGGAGCTTCCGAATTCGCGGAACACGACCGCCTTCACGAAGCGCCTCCTCCTTGCGCGGAGTATCGAGCCCATGTTTATGTCTGACTTCGGCAAGAATGTCAAACTCGATGTCGTCCGCCTCCTCGATCCGCTCGCTCCTGTTCGCCCCCGGAAACGACGCGCGGAAGCTGGAGAAGGCTCTCGAGTCCAGGGCCGACGCCGTTGTCGCGGACCTCGAGGACGCTGTCCCGGCGCCCGAGAAGGGCCGCGCCCGCGAGATCGTCCGCGACCTCATCGCCGGCGCGCACACGGAGACCCTTCTCGCCGTGCGCCTGAATGCCGTCGGCACGGCATTCTGGGAGGACGACCTGCGGATGCTCTCCGCGTTCCCGCCCGGCGCGCTCGTGCTTCCGAAGGCGACGCCCGAGGGCGTGGCCGCGCTCGGGGTCGACGGCCCGCCCGTGATCGGCATCGCCGAGACGGCGGAGGGCCTTCGGCTCGCCTACGAGACCGCCCGTTCGCCGCGCACGGTCGCGCTCGTCCTGGGAGCGGTCGACCTCGGCCTCGAGCTCGGCCTCGAGCCGCGGCCGGACGGGCAGGAGGTGCTCTTCGCCCGCTCCAAGCTCGTCGTCGACTCGATCGCCGCCGGAATCCGCAGTCCCTTCGACCTCGTCCACGTGGACCTGCGCGACGACGAGGGACTCGAGGCGGAGTGCCGCCTCGCGCGCTCGCTCGGGCTTCGCGGCAAGGCGTGCATCCATCCGGCCCAGGTCGAGATCGTCAACCGGGTCTTCTCGCCGAGCGACGAAGAGGCCGACCGCGCCCGGAGGATCGTGCGGGCGTACGAGCAGGGGCGCGCGGAGGGGCGGGGCGTAGTCTCCCTCGACGGGAAGATGATCGATCTTCCCGTGGTCGAGCGGGCGCGACAGGTACTGGCCGCCAGCGAAAGGAGCCCTTCAGATGAGTACTGAGCACGCGGCCGCGCCGAAGGTATGGCGGGGCCGCTTCTACGAGGACTTCGATGTCGGCGACGTCTTTCGGAGCCGCTTCGGGCGCACGATCACGGAGACGGACAACGTCTGGTTCACGTGCCTGACCATGAACACGAACCAGGTGCACTTCAACGTGGTCCATGCGGAGCGAACGCAGTTCGAGCGCCCGCTCGTGAACAGCACCTTCACCCTCGCGCTCGTTACGGGCATGACGGTCCCCGACACGAGCGAGAACGGGGCGGCGAACCTCTCCTGGACGGACATCAAGCTCCCGACGCCGGTCTTCGCCGGCGACACGCTCTGGGCGGAGAGCGAGATCACGGACAAGCGGGAGTCGAGGTCGAAGCCGAACGTCGGGATCGTGTCGATGCGCTCGCGCGGGATCAACCAGCGCGGCGAGGTCGTGATCGAGTTCAAGCGGACGTTCATGGTCTACAAGCGCGACGCTCCCGAGGTAGCGGACGCGTTCCCGGCGACCGACGACGACTGGACGGTGTGAGATGACGACCGCGGAAAGGATCGCGCGCTGGACGGCTGAGCTGTCGCCCCATGACATTCCCGCCGAGGTCGCCGAGGCCGCCAAGCTGCATCTCCTCGACACGCTCGGGTGCGGCCTCGCCGCCTCCGGGATGGGAATCGCCACGGAGGGGCGGAAGACCATGACCGAGCTGGGGGGCGAGGACCGCGCGACCGTCATCGGTGCGCGGACCGGAATGCCGGCGGCCAACGCCGCCTTCGCGAACGCGATGGTCTGTCACGGCCTCGACTACGACGACACGCACTCGGACTCGGTCGCGCATGTCGGCGTCGTCGCGTGTCCTGCCTCGCTCGCCGCCGCAGAGGCGGCCGGGGCATCCGGCCGCGACGCGCTCGCTGCGATCGTCGCCGCGAACGAGGTCATCACCCGCATCGGCATGGCTGCGTCAGGCCTCTTCCACAAGCGCGGCTTCCATCCGACCGCCGTCTGCGGCGTGTTCGGCGCGACGGCCTCGGCCGCGCGCCTCGACGGGCTCGACGCCGACCGCACGACGAGCGCGCTCGGCATCGCCGGCTCCCTTGCCTCCGGCCTGTTCGCCTACCTCGACGACGGCACGCCGACCAAGCCGATCCACCCCGGCTGGGCGGCTCACGGCGGCCTGCTCGCCGCCCGGCTCGCCGCCCACGGGGCCGAGGGGCCCCCCGGCGTCCTCGAGGGGCGCTTCGGCCTCTACCACGCGTTCCTCGGGGCCGAGAAGGGCGAGATCGACATCGAGGGCCAGCTCTCCGACCTGGGCTCCCGGTGGGAGACCACCCGCATCGCGTACAAGCCGTACCCCGCCTGTCACTTCATGCACGGCGCCGTCGGGGCGACGGCCGCGGCCGTCGAGGACGGCCTCTCGGCCGACGACGTCGAGGAGGTGGTCGTGACGGTTCCGGCCGCCGGAGTCGACCTGGTCCTCGAGCCTGCCGCGGCGAAGATCGCGCCGAGGACGCCGTACGAGGCGAAGTTCAGCCTCCAGTACTCGGCCGCCGCCATGCTCGTGCACGGCCGCTGCGGCGTCACCACGTACGTGCCGGAGGCGATCCGCGACGAGCGGGTGCTCGACCTCGCGCGGCGCGTGCGCTATGAGGTCAAGGACTACCCGAGCTATCCGGCCGCCTTTCCGGGCGGCGTGCGGATCACCACCCGCGACGGGAGAACGGTCGAGGCCGACCTCGAGCACCAGCGCGGCGGGCCGGAGAACCCGATGACGCCGGACGAGGTGCGCGAGAAGTACCGCGAGAACGCCTCGCTCGCGCTCGACGAGACCGCCGCCGCCGCGCTCGAGGAGGCGGTGCTCGCCCTCGAGGAGCAGGACGACCTTCGGGCCGCCCTCGCGCCCCTCGCGGCCGCCGGCGCGGCGGAGGCCGTGACCGCATGACCGGCGAGGCCGGCCTCACAGCGGAGCAGCGCGAGATCGTCGCCACGATCCGGGACTTCGTCGAGCGGGACGTGGTCCCGGTCGCGTCCGAGCTCGAGCACGCGGACGAGTACCCCACGCGGCTCGTCGAGACGATGAAAGAGCTGGGCCTCTTCGGCGTCACGATCCCGGAGGAGTACGGGGGTCTCGGGCTCGACCTCACCACGTACGCCCACATCCAGGTCGAGCTCTCCCGGGGCTGGATGAGCCTGTCGGGCGTCCTGAACACGCACTTCATCTCCGCCTGGATGATCAAGGAGCACGGGACGGAGGAGCAGCGTGAGCGGTACCTGCCCCGCATGGCGACGGGGGAGCTCCACTTCGCCTACTCGATGACGGAGCCGCATGCCGGCTCGGACGTCCAGGCGATCCGCACGCGCGCCGTGCGCGACGGGGGCGACTACGTGATCACGGGGCAGAAGATGTGGGCGACGAACGGGCTCCGCTCCGGCGCCGTGATGCTGCTCGCCAAGACGGACCCGGACGCCGACCCGCCGCATCGCGGCATGACGGCCTTCATCCTCGAGAAGGAGCCTGGCCGCGCCGAGCAGCCGGGCCTCACGATCCCGCCGCCCCTGCGCAAGCTCGGCTACAAGGGCGTGGAGTCCACCGAGCTCGTCTTCGACGGCTTCCGCACCCCCGCGTCCTCCGTCCTCGGCGGGGTGGAGCGCGAGGGCCAGGGCTTCAAGCAGTTCATGGGCGGGATCGAGCTCGGCCGGGTGAACATCGCCGCCCGGGCCGTCGGGATCGCCCAGGCCGCGTTCGAGGCATCGATCCGCTACGCGCAGGAGCGAGAGGCGTTCGGCAAGCCGATCGCGCACCACCAGGCGATCCAGCTGAAGCTCGCGCAGATGGCGACGAAGATCGAGGCCTCGCGACTGCTCATGGTCGAGGCTGCCCGCCGGAAGGACGCAGGCGAGCGGGCCGACCTCGAGGCCGGGATGGCGAAGCTCTTCGCCACCGAGACGGCCGAGGAGGTCGCGCTCGAGGCGATGCGCATCCACGGGGGCTACGGCTACTCGCAGGAATACGTCGTCGAGCGGATCTACAGGGACGCGCCGGTGCTCATCCTCGGCGAGGGCTCGAACGAGATCCAGCAGCTCGTGATCGCCCGGCGGCTCCTCGAGGCATACGCGGTTTGACGTGGAGTTCTCGCACCCCCAGGAGCTGACCGACATCCGCGCCGCCGTGCGCGACCTCTGCTCGGACTTCCCCGGGGAGTACTGGCGGTCGCTCGAGCCCGACCGCTACCCGGAGGAGTTCGTGCGGGCCCTGACGGAGGGCGGCTGGCTGGGCGCGCTCATTCCCGAGGAGTACGGCGGGGCCGGGCTGGGGCTCACGGCCGGAAGCGTCATCCTCGAGGAGGTCAACGCCTCCGGCGGGAACGCCGCGGCCTGCCACGCGCAGATGTACACGATGGGCACCGTGCTTCGGCACGGGAGCGAGGAGCAGAAGCAGCGGTACCTTCCGAGGATCGCGGCCGGCGAGCTGCGCCTCCAGGCGTTCGGCGTCACCGAGCCGACGGTGGGCTCCGACACGACGCGGATCGAGACGAGCGCCGAGCGGGTGGACGGCGGCTACGTCGTGCACGGCCAGAAGGTCTTCACCTCCCGCGCCCTCCACTCCGACCTCATGCTCCTCCTCGCGCGGACGACTCCGCTCGAGCGGGTGGAGAAGAAGAGCCTCGGCCTCTCGGTCTTCCTCGTCGACATGAAGGCCGCCGGCGACACGCTCACGATCCGCCCCCTGAAGACGATGATGAACCACTCGACGACCGAGGTGTTCCTCGACGGCGTCGAGCTCTCCGACGACGCGCTCGTCGGCGAGGAGGGACAGGGCTTCCGCTACATCCTCGACGGCATGAACGCCGAGCGTGTCCTCATCGCCGCCGAGTGCATCGGCGACGGGCGCTGGTTCGTCGACAAGGCCTCGCACTACGCCTCCGAGCGGGTGGTGTTCGGGCGGCCGATTGGTGCGAACCAGGGCGTCCAGTTCCCGATCGCGCGCGCCCACGCCTCGATCGAGGCCGCGGACCTCGTGCG
>Ga0214468_1000677_pt1 | contig 10682 bp, 9 predicted proteins | sample RVTome_9_FD_187334 | JGI IMG/M metagenome (GOLD analysis project Ga0214468, IMG submission 187334) | Soil microbial communities from uranium-contaminated site in the Upper Colorado River Basin, Wyoming, United States - RVT155D38 HiSeq ...
CAGGCTGTTCACCGACCCCGCCGTGCGTCAATCAGCATGGGTCACCATCAAGTTCGGTGCAATGGCCCTGCCGGTAGCGGTCCTCTTCCCGATGGCCCTCGCCTATCTGCTCGTCAGCAAGTCCCTGAGGGCCCGCGAGATGTTCCGGGCGCTGTTCTTCATGCCATCGATCATCCCCTTCGTCGCAGCAGTCCTCATCTTTGGCGGAATCATGAATGGGCAGATCGGCTGGGTCAACAAGATGCTGTCGGTGGTTGGCATCAGCGGCCCGTCATGGTTCACGGACGAATTCTGGGTGTATCCCTCCCTGGTCTTCATCGGGCTTTGGGGCGTCGGCAACGCAATGATCATCTTCATCGCCTCGATGAACTCCGTTCCGTCATCTCTCTACGATGCGGCGAAGATCGACGGAGCATCGGAGTGGCAGATGTTTCGTCACGTCACATTGCCGGTGATCACGCCGATCATCTTCTACAACCTGGTCATCGCGCTCATCGGGATCTTCAACTACTTCCTGGTGCCGTTCGTGCTCAACAACGGCTCCGGTGATCCCAACGGATCCACACTCTTCTACGCCCTCTATTTCTTTCGGCAGGGCTTTCAATTCTTCGACATGGGCTACGCGGCCACTCTTGCCTGGGCGTTGTTCATCGTGGCCGTGGCCATAACCGGCGTGTTGTTCTGGTCTGCCAAGTACTGGGTCTATTACGAGTTCGAGGGATGAGATGACCGCAGTGTTGGAACGCGAGAAGCGCCAGCAGACCATGGCGAGTGGCAAACCACAGCGTAGAGGCGAGAAACCATTCGACCGCTGGCTGCTGACCGGTTTCACCGGTTTCGTTCTGTTCATCTTCCTCCTACCCCTCGGCTACATGCTGGTGACATCACTGAAGTCGGAGCAGATGATCACCAACCTGCGATCGCCGATCCTTCCCAAGTCCCCGGCGACATTCGAGTACGAGGGTGAGTTGCTCGACCTGTACACCGTCCCCATGCCCGACGGTTCCGAACGTGAGCTTGCCCTCTTACAGCCACGCCGGCAGGTCTCCCAATTCATCGACCCCGCCGATGGGGAGGCCGGAACGATCGAGTGGGAAGGAAACTGGCGACAGCTCGAGCCTGCCTACGGACTGGATCCCCAATGGGACAACTACAGCCGAGCTTGGGACCTGATGGACTTCCCACTGTTGCTCCGAAACACTCTCGTCATCGCCGGACTGGGGACGGTTGGCGCCGTTGGCTCCTCGATCCTGGTGGCTTATGGCCTGGCCCGATTTCGGGTTCCATTCGGACGTACGATCATGGTGGTGCTGATCGCCACGATCATCCTCCCCAAGTTCACCATGCTGGTGCCCACTTACGCCGTGTTCGTGAGGATCGGATGGGTCGGGACCTGGCTGCCATTGATCGTTCCCCATTTCTTTGCCAACGCGTTCAACGTGTTCCTGCTCAGGCAATACTTCTTGACCATCCCCCGGGAACTCGACGAGGCGGCCACGATCGATGGGGCCGGGCCATTCCGAACTCTATGGTCCGTGATCCTCCCGCAGATGAAACCAGCGATCGTGGCCGTCAGCCTCTTCCACTTCTACTTCGCCTGGAACGACTTCTTCGAGCCCATGATCTACCTGTCGACCCGCCCCGACTTGCAGCCGATCTCGGTGGGTCTCCGCACGTTCAACACCCTATTTGACGCACAGCCACAGTTGATTCAGTCGGGCGCCATGTTGGCGCTGATCATCCCCGTCGTCGTGTTCCTCCTGGCGCAACGCGTGTTTCTCCAGGGGATCGACCTCTCCGGAGTCCAGAAGTAGGAGCGCATGGCAACACAAGACAAACCCGAGACAGCGGCACGTCGCGCCGATTTCCCTCCAGAATTTCTGTGGGGTGTGGCGACCGCGGCGTATCAAATCGAAGGAGGGTGGAACGAAGGGGGAAGAGGGCCCTCGATATGGGATACCTTCTCTCATACCCCGGGAAAAACGCTGAATGGGGACAACGGGGACGTAGCGGTCGACCACTACCGCCGCTTCGAAGAGGACGTCGAACTCATGGCCGAGATCGGTGTGAACGCCTATCGGTTCTCGGTCTCATGGTCGCGGGTCATCCCTGACGGCACCGGCGACGTCAATCCAGAAGGTATCGAGTTCTACAGGAGACTGTGCACGGCATTGGTGGCGCGGGGAATCCGCCCGGCCGCGACGCTCTACCACTGGGATCTGCCCCACGCCCTTCAGGATCGCGGAGGGTGGCCGAACCCCGACTCGGTCGAATGGTTTGCGGGATACGCACAGAAAGCCAAGGAGCATCTCGGCGATCTGGTCCAGCTGTGGTCCACGCTGAACGAGCCTTGGTGCAGTGCCTTTCTCGGCCACAGTGCCGGCGAGCACGCCCCAGGAGTCAAGGATCCAGGAACGGCTTTTGTCGTGGCCCATCACCTCATGCTTGCTCATCACGCCGCGATCAAGACCATGCGCGAAACCGGCCCGCGTGATGACGACCAGCTCGGGATCGTGCTCAACCTGATACCGGCGTGGCCGGCGGACGACTCCCCAGAGTCGGCGCGGGCCGCCGCCGGCGTCGACGCCATCCAAAATGGGCTATTCCTGGGAGCGCTGTTCGATGACCAGTATCCCCATGAGGTGCTGGGCTACCACCGGGATCACGGTGTCTCGGACAAGATCGATCTCGATCGTCTGAAAGTAGCGGTTGAGCCGATCGACTATCTGGGAGTCAACTATTACAACGTCAATCACATCCGTCACCTGGCAGGGACGCCTCCGATGCCGGCATGGCCGGGGCCCAGTGACGCTGGTTTCGCCCGTCCTCCGGGCGAGCTCACCGAGATGGGCTGGGGTGTCGAGCCAGGAGGTCTCACCTGGATGTTGGAGCGGGTGGGCAAGCTCGTGCCCGGGCTGCCGCTCCTCATCATGGAGAACGGGGCCGCATACCCCGATGAGACAACGGGGGCAAGGCCAATCCAGGATTCGAAGCGGATCGACTACATCCAGCGTCACATCGACGCTGTGCGGGATGCCAGGGACGAGGGTGTCAACGTGGCCGGCTACTTCGTGTGGTCTCTCCTCGACAACTTCGAATGGGCCCGCGGGTATTCGAAGCAGTTTGGGATCGTCCACGTCGATCGGACCACCATGGAACGCACCGTCAAAGCGAGTGGTCGCTGGTACCAGGAGTTCCTTCTGTCGTAACCTCTTCCGGGTGCCCGACTTGCTCCAACTCGGTGACCACACGCTTCGTCTTGGTGATGTCACACACGTCATGGGAGTCATCAACGTCTCACCCGACTCCAAGAACACCCACACCATTGCCCGTTCGGTCGATGAGGCGTTGGCGATGGCGGAGAGGTACCGGCAATGGGGCGCATCCCTCATCGACCTCGGGGGTCAATCCTCGCACTATGACAACCCCACCATCGAGGTCGCAGATGAGATATCTCGTGTCGTCCCGGCGATCGAGGCATTGTCATCGGAGGATCATCCCGTGGCGATCGACACCTGGAAACCGGAGGTCGCGGAAGCGGCCGTGCAGGCCGGCGCGGTCATCGTCAACGACACTGGAGGGCTGGCAGATCCGGAGATGAGAGACCAGGTGCGTCGGTCAGGAGTCGCCGCCATTGCCGTCTACATCGAAGGGGCCAACCCCCATGCCGTCGGTGAAGTCGAGATCAGAGACGACAAGGCACAACGAACCGCCGACGGGTTCCGGGTGCTGCTGGAGGAGTTGGAGGCGGACGGCATCCACAACGTGATCCTCGACCCGGGCATCGCCCTCAACTATCGAGGTGACTACGAGGCCTACTCGCGCATGCAGCTCGAGGTCATCGCCGGATCGGATCACCTTCACTCCCTGGACAGGCCGGTCTTGATTCCGATCCCGAGGAAGCGGGACGGTCATCGTCTCGCCGTCTACATGGGTCTCGCCGTGGAACACGGGGCAGACATCATCCGCGTCCATGACGTGGCGATGGCCTGCGACATCGTCCGACTTTTTGGTCGTACCCCATGACTACGTTGATGACATGTCTTTGTTGATCGTCGCCGGTCCATCGAGTGCCGGCCCCGGAGAGCGCGAGCAGATGCTGGAGATCGCCACTGCCCACATGCTCCAACACGAGGTGGCTCGCGATCAGGTGGTGCGCATCGATGTCCCGGGGCGAGGGGCGGGTGAAGATGGCGACGGCTCGTTACGCGCCGAAATGGAGCCGATGATTCCGCTTCTGCAGTCGGGGTCGCTGTTCGGGGGCGCTCTCGGTCTGGAGCTGGTCGATGCCGAAAACCTGCAGAAGGCCGAAGTCGAGACGCTCGCCCAGCTCCTGCAAGGCGCCGACCTGACCGCGATCGAAGTCGCTTTGATCTATGGCGGAACAGTTCCCAAAGCGATCCGTCAGCTGGGGGGACAGACCGTCTCGGTGAAGAAAATGTGGGAACGGCAGGCTTCTCAATGGCTAGGCGAAGAGGTCCAAGCTCGTGGCTTGACCCTGGAAAAGGGCGCAGCCGAGGCGATGATGAAGCGGTTTGGCACCGACACGGCAAGCATGGGACAGGCTCTGGACCAGCTCGAAGAGACGTCGGGCAAGATCACCGCCGAGCTGATCATGGATCGATTCAAGAACCGGCCCGATGAGCCGACGTGGCATATCACAGACGCAATCGAGAAGGGCGACGTGCCGACGGCTCTTCGACGTCTCTCCGACTTCCTCGTCCATGGTCACCCGCTGGTCTATCTGGCAGCGCTCGAGTCGGACCTGAAGAAACGGGCCCTGGCTGCCACCGCCCCCGATAAGGACACCCTCAAGCAATGGATCGGTGGCTCAGATCGTCAGATATCCCGCTTGTGGAATCAGCGAGGACGGGTCAGGGAGTCAGCACTGCGCCGGGCTCAGGGTGCATTGGTTCGGGCTGACCGGGTGGTCAAGACCCATCCCGAAGACGTCCACCGGGTGACCCTGGAACGATTGACAGTGGCTTTCTGCCGCTGGTATGTCTGAGCAGAAGCCCGCTACTGCGAGCGCAGCGAGCTGGCGAGACGCGACTTTTGGCGGGCGGCGGCGTTGCGATGGAGAACACCCTTGGCCGCAGCCGCGTCGATCTTCTTCTGAGCCATCTGGAACAGCTCGTCGGTAGGCTCACCAGCTTCGGCGGCGCGCTCGACCCTGCGGATGCTCGTCTTGAGGTCGCTCTTGATGCTCTTGTTGCGCTGACGTTGGGTCTCGTTCTGACGGTTGCGCTTCTTCTGTGACTTGATATTGGCCATAACGGAACGTGTGAAAACTCAAATACCTATAAGGGTCCCGGGGCGGACGCCTCGGAAGAGAGAAGAGTAGCAGTGCTTGGCTTGAAGGTACAATGGCACCGTCCACACCCTCCATATGACTGATCAAGCGCGCATCCGCAACTTCTCCATCGTGGCGCACATCGACCACGGCAAGTCGACCTTGGCCGATCGTCTCCTGGAGAAGACGGGTGCGGTGTCCGCACGGGAAATGCGGGAGCAGCTGCTCGACTCGATGGATCTCGAGCGGGAGCGAGGAATCACGATCAAGGCGCAGACGGTGCGGTTGGAGTATGAGGCGAACGACGGCCAGACCTATGTGCTCAACCTGATCGATACCCCAGGTCACGTCGACTTCTCCTATGAGGTGAGCCGCTCCCTTGCGGCCTGTGAGGGCGCCCTGCTCCTGGTCGACGCCGCTCAGGGAGTCCAAGCGCAGACCCTGGCCAACTCGTACTTGGCGATTGCCGCCGGGCTCGAGGTGATCCCGGCGGTGAACAAGATCGATCTCCCGGCGGCCGACCCCGACCGGGCCGCGGCCGAGCTGGTGGGGATCATCGGGGGCTCGCCCAATGACGTTCTCCGCATGTCAGCAAAGACTGGAGATGGAGTCGATGACCTCCTCGAGACCCTGGTCAAAGAGGTGCCGCCGCCGAAAGGAGAACTGGATGCACCGTTGCGGGCACTCGTATTCGATAGCTATTTCGACGCCTATCGCGGCGTGGTCTGCTACGTGAGGGTGGTTGACGGACACCTCGAATCGGGCGACGCCCTTCGTTTCATGGCTACGAACGAAGTCCACGACGCCACCGAGATCGGGTTTCTGAGGCCGAAGGCGCAGGCAGTGCCAACCTTGGGCCCTGGCGAGGTCGGCTATCTCATCACAGGGGTGAAGGAGATCGACCGGATCAAAGTGGGGGACACCATCACCAGTGACCGCCGACCGGCTGATCAGGCCTTGCCGGGATATGACGAGCCGAAGCCCATGGTCTATTCAGGGCTCTTCCCAACCGACGGTGACGATTTCGAAAAGCTGCGGGAAGCCTTGGAGAAACTGCGGCTGAACGATGCCTCGCTCGCCTGGGATCCGGAGACCTCGAAAGCCCTGGGATTCGGATTCCGTTGCGGGTTCCTCGGCCTTCTCCACATGGAGATCGTCAGAGAGCGTCTCGAAAGGGAATACGACCTCGATCTGGTCGCCACCGCGCCATCGGTGGCCTATCGAGTGACCATGCTCGACGGTGACGTAAAGGAGTTGCGCTCACCTCAAGATCTCCCCGAGCCCAACGACCGTCGCGGCATTTCCGAGCCATATGTCAAGGCGATGATTCTCGGCCCCAGCGAATTCGTCGGCCCGATCATGGAGTTGGCGACGTCGCGGCGAGCGATCGTTGGCAACATGAACTACCTGAGCCCCGAGCGGGTGGAACTCGACTTCGAGATCCCGCTGGCGGAGGTCGTCTTCGACTTCTTCGACCTGCTCAAGTCGCGCACCAAGGGCTATGCATCCTTGGACTACGAACCTGCCGGCTACCGGGAATCCGATCTGGTCAAGGTGGACATCCTGCTCAACGGTCAGCCCGTCGACGCTTTCTCGTCGATAGTCCACCGGGACAATGCCGAGGAATACGGCAAGAAGATGACCGGTCGCCTCCGCAATCTCATCCCGCGCCAGCTCTTCGATGTTCCCATCCAGGCTGCAATCGGTGGTCGCATCATCAGCCGGGAGACGGTAAGGGCCAAGCGAAAGGATGTCACGGCCAAGTGTTATGGCGGTGACATCAGCCGCAAGAAAAAGCTCCTCCAACGTCAGAAGGAGGGCAAGAAGCGGATGAAAATGGTCGGGTCGGTGGAAGTCCCCCAAGAGGCGTTCGTCGCCGCGTTGCAGGTGGAGGACGAGTGATGAACCCTGGGGATGCCGACCGCTTCGTCGAGGCTGCTGCCGCTTACGTCCACATCCCTTTCTGTTCTGCGGTCTGCCCGTACTGCGACTTCGCGGTGGTCGCCGGCCAGGACCATGTGGCCCCACGCTATGTCGGGGCCGTGTGTGCCGAAGTCCAGGCGGCGGACCCCTGGCGCCCACTAGAGGCGATCTTCTTCGGTGGGGGGACGCCGAGCAATGTCGACCCTGCCTTGCTTGGCCGAATAGTCGAAGCTCTCGTCGCCAGGCACGGCATTACCAATGGTGCCGAGCTGAGTCTGGAAGCCAATCCGGAAGACTTCTCGATTGAGCGAGCGAGTCAGCTCCGCCAGATCGGCTTCAACCGGGTTTCTTTCGGCGCGCAGAGCTTCGACGACACGGTGCTGGCCAGCCTGGGGCGGAGACATCTCGCGGCTGATATCGAGGATTCGGTCCTGGCCGCCAGGAAGGCAGGATTCGACAACGTGTCCGTCGACCTCATATACGGCACGCCGGGCGAAACCGACCAGTCGTGGGGGCAATCACTCCGCCGGGCCGTGACCGTCGCTCCGGATCACATCTCCTGTTATGCCCTCACGGTGGAACGAGGTACGCCGCTGGGCCGTGCCGTCTCCGCAGGTGCAGAGGCGCCCGACTCCGATGTCCAAGCCAACCGCTACGAGACGGCGGATCGAATCCTCACGTCGAACGGATTCGACAGGTATGAGGTATCCAATTGGTCGAAGCCCGGTTGGGAATGCCGTTACAACCTGACGGTTTGGGCACAAGGGGAATTCGAGGCTTATGGCAACGGTGCTCATGGCTTCCGGGAAGGCCGCCGCTACCGAAACGTCCGCAGAATCGATGCCTACATCCAACGGGTCGAGTCGGGGGCGTCGCCGAGGGCCGGGCACGACACCGTGACCGGGTGGGAGGCCGAACTGGACAGGCTGTTCGTGGGCCTGCGTCGAACGGTGGGTGTGGCCGAGGGTCCCGGCACCGAGACCTTTCTGGCGTCAGCCGAGGGAAAAACGCTGGTCGACGCAGGCGTGCTGGGCGTCGGAGATGGGCGTATCCGCGTGACCCGGCCATTACTGACCGATGCGGTCCATCGCTCTCTTCTGGCGCTCGATGGCCCTATCGTCAAGGTAGATAGCGATGCTTGAAGATCGTCGATCAGAAGTGTTGCGTGCCCTCGTCGAGGAGCACATCAAGACCGGGAGTCCGGTCAGTTCGCGCGCCGTCCTGGAAAGGTCACGTCTCGACGTGTCTGCGGCGACTATCCGCAACGATCTCGCCGCCCTCGAACAGGACGGCCTGGTTCAGCAACCCCATACGTCGGCAGGACGGGTCCCCACCGTCGCCGGCTATCGCTATTACGTCGATCACCTCGGCCCCGGTCGTCTCCGCCAGGCGGCACAAGCCAAGATCTCCAGTGTGTTCGGTTCGGTGCACGTCGAGCTCTCCAAACTGCTCAGGGCGACGTCGGACCTGCTGGCCGAGATAACGGACCTCCCGTCCGTGGTGGTGGCTCCTGGCTTCGCCAAGGAGAACCTTCGCGCCGTCCACACGGTCCAGATCGATACGGATCAGGTTCTCGTGATTGCGGTGACGGAAGGGGGCAGGGTCGTCCAGCAGCGAGGTCGGATCCGGGTCCCGGTGACGCCAATGGAGATCGAAGAGGCGCAGAGACTCGTGACTTCGGCGGTCGTGGGCAAGGAGCTCGGGGTCGCCCCGGAGTTCGATGAAGACCTCGACATCGACGTGTCGAACCCGACGAGGGAGGCCGTGCTCACCATTGTCGACTCCCTACATCTCGCCGGCACCTCTGGCTCGGAGATGTTCGTAGGAGGAACCCAGCGCATGACCCAGGTGTGGCAGGACCTTTCGACGGTGCAGCGCATCCTCGAGATCATGGAGCGCGAGGCCGAGGTCATCGACTTGCTGGCGAGCGCGTCGGGAACCTCGATCCAATTGGGGGAAGATCTGGATCTGGCCGTTGTTTCCAAGGCTTATGAGAGCCCGGGCGACGGCGGTTCGGTTGGGGTCATCGGCCCGATGCGGATGAACTACAAGCGAGCCATATCCGCAGTGGAAGAGGTGACGAGGGAACTAGAGGAGCAGATCGGCGCCAGGACCGACTAGCCATGGCAAAGAACTATTACGAGATCCTCGGGGTCGAGCGGTCGGCCACGAAGGAAGAGATCAAGAAAGCATTTCGTAGGGTGGCACGGGAGACCCATCCCGATGCCAACCGGAACGACCCCGAGGCGGAGGCCCGCTTCAAACTCGCTGCGGAAGCCTACGAGGTGCTCTCAAACCCCGAGCGTCGTCGCCAGTATGACCGGGGCGACACCATCGACCTGTCTGGCCTGTTTGGCGGAGGGGGCGGCCTGGACGATCTGCTGCGGTCGGTGTTTGGAGATTCGGGTCTTTTCGGCAATCGGCCCTATCGCCAACCGCGGGGCCGGGATGTCTTGGTCCGTGCCCAGGTGTCTCTGGAAGAGGCAGCGTTTGGCACCGAGGCAAAGGTCGAGTACGAGGCGGACAGCACCTGTCCCGCGTGCTCTGGATCCGGATCGACTCCCGGCACGCAACCCGCGACCTGCCCCGATTGTGGTGGAGCGGGCCAGGTACGCATATCGCAGCGGTCGGTGTTCGGGACCATGATGTCCGTCACCACATGTCCTACCTGCCGTGGGGAGGGGTCGGTGATCGCGGACCCCTGTGTCGAGTGCTCGGGGTCGGGCACGGTGCCGGAGAAGGTCAGCGTGAACGTGGAGATACCGCCAGGGGTGAGTACCGGCACCAGGCTGCGGCTGACCGGCCGCGGTGAGTCGGGCGGCCGGACAGGACCGTCTGGCGACCTCTTCGTGGAGGTGAATGTCGGCGAGGACCCGAGGTTCGAGCGCCACGACTCTGACCTGTTGCACCGCATTTCGGTCGGCATCGCCGAGGCGTCGCTCGGCACCCGAATCGATGTGCCCACTATCGACGGCGAGGCCGTGCCGTTGGAGATCCCGCGAGGCACCCAACCAGGATCTCTGTTCACCATCGCCGGGTATGGAATGACACGACTTGGCCGCCGGGGCAGGGGTGACTTGATGGTGGTGGTGGACGTGGCAGTGCCCGAGGACCTCGACCCCGAAGAGGAGGAGCTATTGCGCCGGTGGGCGGAGCTGCGTGGTGAGCGCACCAACCGTCCCGCCTCCACCTGATGAAGCACATTCCCCACCTGGTGGTGGGTGCTCCATGGTCAGGTCCGAAACTCGGATTGACCGTGGTGCAATGGCGACATGTCACCAAGGTGCTCCGGATGAAGAGCGGTCAGCCGATCAGCTACACCGACGGTCTGGGCACCATAGGCGAGGGGGTCCTTGGTCCCCAAAGTATCGAGCGGGGCGAGGAGGAGACCGTCGAGCGCCCCTCCACTTTGACCTTGGCTGTCGCACCACCAGCAAACAAGGACCGGCAACGATTCTTGGTGGAA
>Ga0214468_1000679_pt1 | contig 10675 bp, 9 predicted proteins | sample RVTome_9_FD_187334 | JGI IMG/M metagenome (GOLD analysis project Ga0214468, IMG submission 187334) | Soil microbial communities from uranium-contaminated site in the Upper Colorado River Basin, Wyoming, United States - RVT155D38 HiSeq ...
GGCCCGGTCCAGGCTTAGCGCACCGCAGGGGGGTGCGGCCGACCGGCCCGGTCGGCCCGGGGTTCCCGTGGCGCCCGCCGTCGCGTACTACTCGTACTTCAAGGCCGGGATCCAGCCGAAACCGCGAACCGCCCGGTAGTAGGTGCGGGCCCACTCCAGGCAGCGGATGAGCACGAGCGCGGCCCGCGTCAGGCAGTGGCCGCGCATGTCGGCGAGGAAGCGCTCGTCGACCGAGCGGCGGCGTGCGTCGAGCAGACCAAGGCGGCCGAGGTTCCGGTAGCCGAAGTCGTGGCGCAGGCAGGCCTCGGTGAAGTCGTAGGTCGAGCCCGCGTTGCCAGCGATGGGCGCCGTGCACTCGTCGGTCGAGTAGTCGAGGCGCCCGTCGCGCGCGGCCGAGGCCCGGTAGGCCAGAAACTCGCCGAGATCGGCCGCCATCAGGCGCTCGACCAGCGTCGTCTCGGGCTCCGGCCGCACCGGAGTCGCGGCGCGCGAGCCGGTCGCCGGCACGATCGCCTCGGCGAGGCGCTCCGGCAGGCCGGCCGCGGGGGCCCTCATCGCCCCCAGGGTCGTCACCAGCGCGAGCGCGGCGAGCGCGATCAGCCCAACCTGCTCGACGCTCGCCTGGCCCCTCTGCGAACCGGCCCTCACGGCAGGAAGAGGGCGCGAGGGCCAGGTTCTCACCCCCTACAATCACAGGTACATAACGGGGGCGTTCCAGATTCGACGTGAAGCTGGACCGTCTCGGTGTTGCGAGTCGAGGATCCGGGTTGGCCTCGTAAAAGACCCCCGGAAAACCATAAGTGCGAACTCTGATCATGAGTTCGCCCTCGCTGCTTAGGCAGTAGAGGGTAGTCGCGCCGGATAGCCCACGATCCGGGCCGCGGCTTCAGAAAGTGGGCTCACCCCGACGGTAGGACCCTCGACCGAAGGGGGACACTCTCAGGAGGGTGTGGCGTCCGGGCACGTGCCCCTCGGATCGACCGAACCGGACGCCGAGATCAGACTCCGAGGGAACGCTCGTAGCACGCACCGAGACAGGCTTCGCGGACGCCGGGGCAGTGCCGGCCGCCTCCACTCTCGCAAAGTATTCGCACCGCCCTCCGAGGGGTTCTCCCCGGAGGGCGGCTCTAAGAGAGACAGAGCATCGAGGGCAGTGATCGCCCTGTAGTAGGGGCGGCCGATGTCCGGGTGGACCGGCTCCAGACGGATCTCGCCGAGCAGCTCGCGCAGGACCAGCCACTAGCGGGCTTCGCTCAGAACTCGTCCTCGCTCGACCACTCGAACGGTATGTGCTTGGCTGAGCGTCCGGCCCAGTCCCACTTGTAGCCGTAGGCATCGACATCGTTCTTGGTCGCGATCCCGTAGGTCATTGGGCCGCTGTTGGGGCCGGCCTCCGAGCCGGGGATGTTCGTGACCTCGACGTTCTCTCCGGGACGGGTCGTTGGCCCGGTCAGCACCTCAGCGCTGCCGCTGACCTGACCGTTGATCTCGAGGCTCCAAGAGCTCGACTCGTCGGCGATCTGGAGGTCGATCGAGGCGAACTCGATCCCCTTCACCTCGCCGAAAGCGCTCTCGGCGAGCGCCTGCGGCCAGCTGCCCGCCTGTCCGCCGAAGATCGCCTGCAGCGCCTCGCGCTGGGTGTCATCGGCGCTTTCTTCGATGAACAGCCCGGCGTCCATCTTCACGTCCTCATCCCAGATGTTCCCCTCGAACTCGGCGACTCCGGCCACGGCCAGCCCATCGAGCTTGACGTCGCCGTAGTTGCCCTCCCGGATCCGCCACGCGACGATGCCTTGGCAGTCACCCTCGGTCGGCGGCCGTCCCCAGGAGCACGGACACGGCGCGGCGCACTTGCAGAAGTCAATGAAATCCCCGGTCACGCTCCACTTTTCAGCCATCGCACTCTCCTCAACTCGACCGCGCGGATCCTACACGTAGCCAGGCACGCCTGGGAGAGAAATAGCTGGGCAGGGCGCTTCCGGCTAGGGTTCGCGCGTTGTGGGAATGCTGATCCTCAACGCGATCGGGCCGAGGGGCGAGGAGTTTGCCCTGGAGGCCGGCAGGGTCACCGAGATCCCGGTTGGGGTCGACGCCGAGCTCGACTCCGCCACGTTCGACTCCGATGCGTACGAGGACGCAGAGCTCGAGGGCATCGTGTTCGACGCGCTGGGCGGCCTCGATCCCGATTGGGGCTCGCAGCTCAAGCCCGCCGAGTAGGCCCTCGGCGACACCCGGGCGGCGGCGCACCCTGACGCTACATTTAGTGAAGCACTGGAGAATGGCCGCCTGCCGATGAGCGACACCCACGTAAGCCCGTGGCCGCCCGAGGGGCCGGCCGAGCCCGAGTACGAGCCGATCCGGCCGGGGTCGGGCCGGGGCTCGAGCTGGCGCGCGCGCGGCCGGCGCCTGCTCGGGCCGCTCGCGGCCGCGCTGGTGCTGCTGCTGACCAAGGGCAAGGCGATCCTGCTGCTCTTGCCGAAGCTGAAGATCTTCACCACCTCGGCCTCGATGCTGGTCTCGATCGCCGCCTACGCGCTGATCTGGCCGTGGACGTTCGCGCTCGGCTTCGTCGTGCTCCTGCTGCTCCACGAGCTGGGGCACGTGATCCAGCTCCGTCGCGAGGGCGTCGAGGCCTCGGCGCCGATGTTCATCCCCTTCCTGGGCGCGGTCATCGCGGCGAAGTCGATGGGCGAGGACGCCGCCGCCGAGGCGCGCGTCGGGCTCGCCGGGCCCATTCTCGGCTCGATCGCGACCCTGATCCCGCTCGGGATCTGGCTTGCGACCGGCGAGCCGTTCTGGCAGGCGCTCGCCTACATCGGCTTCTTCATCAACCTCATCAACCTCCTGCCGGTGCTCCCGCTCGACGGTGGCCGGGCGATGGCGGCGCTCTCTCCCTGGGTCTGGTGGGCCGGCTATGCGGCGCTCGTCGCTCTCACCTTCGCCTTCCCGAACCCGGTCATGATCCTGATCCTGATCTTCGGCGGGATCGAGAGCTGGCGGCGGTGGAAGGCACGCCACACCGCCGAGGCGAAGGCCTATCACGCGATCCCCGGGCGCACCCGAGCGCTGGTCGCCTTCACCTACCTGGCGCTGGCGGCCTTGCTGGCGTTCGGTGTCAGCGAGACCTTCCTCGAGCGCACCCTTTCGGACGCATGAGGGTCGAAGGCCGCAAGTGAGCACGAGGGAGTTCGATGTCGTGGTCCTGGGCGCCGGGTCGTCGGGCGAGGTGTGCGCCGGCCGCATCGCCGAGGGCGGCCTCGACGTCGCGATCGTCGAGGGCCACCTCGTCGGCGGCGAGTGCTCGTACTACGCGTGCATGCCCTCGAAGGCGCTGCTGCGCCCGGCGCAGGCGCTGGCCGAGGTGCGCCGCGTCCCGGGAGCGGCCGCCGCGGTCACGGGGAGGCTCGACCCCGAGGCGGTCCTCACCCGCCGCGATGAGGTGATCGCGGACCGCGACGACAGCCGTCAGCTCCCCTGGCTGGAGGAGCGCGGGATCGAGCTGTTCCGCGGGGAAGGGAGGCTCGAGGGAGAGCGGCGGGTCTGGGCCGCCGACACCGAGCTGCGGGCCCGCAAGGCGGTCGTCCTCGCAACCGGGACGGTCGCCGCCATGCCCCCGATCGAGGGCCTTTCGGAGGTGGCGGCGTGGACGAACCGTGAGGCGACCACCGCCACCGAGGTGCCGGAGAGGCTGCTCGTCCTGGGCGGCGGCCCGGTCGGCTCGGAGCTTGCCCAGGCCTACGCGACGCTCGGGTCGAGCGCGGCCCTGGTCGAGGCCGAGGAGCGAATCCTGCCCCTGCTGGAGCCTTTCGCGAGCGAGGAGGTTGCAGCGGGCCTGCGCGAAAGCGGCGTCGAGCTTCATCTCGGCGCGAGGGCGGAGAACGTCTCGGGCGAGCGGGTGGTCCGGGTCGAGCTCTCCGACGGCGATGCGATCGAGGGGGACGCCCTGTTGGTCGCGATCGGCAGGCAGGCGAGAACGCAGGGAATCGGGCTGGAGACCGTCGGCGTCGAGGCCGAGGGCTTCGTCGAGGTCGACGACCGGATGCGTGTCGGGGGCAGCGACTGGCTGTACGCCGTCGGCGACGTCAACGGTCGCGCGCTGCTGACGCACATGGGCAAGTACCAGGCCAGGATCTGCGCCGATCACGTGCTGGGCAAGAAGGGTGCCGCGGCCGAGGATCACGACGGCGTCCCGCAGGTCGTCTTCACCGAGCCACAGGTGGCCGCGGTCGGGCACACGCTGGCGTCGGCTCGCGAGGCAGGGGTCGACGCCCAGGCGGTCGACGTCGGGACCTCGGCGACCGCCGGCGCCAGCTTTCACGGCCGCAACGCGCCTGGCACCAGCAGGCTCGTCGTGGACGGCGAGCGCGGGGTCATCGTCGGCGCCACCTTCGTCGGCGTGGACGTCGCCGAGTGGTTGCATGCCGCAACCGTGGCGGTCGTCGGCGAGGTGCCCCTGGAACGGCTGAGGCACGCGGTGGCGGCCTACCCCACCCGCAGCGAGGTGTGGCTGAAGCTGCTGGAGGGGTACGGCCTCTGACCAGCCGCCGCTAGACGACCACGCGGCCCTTGACCCGGTCGAGGAAGTCGCGGGGGAAGCCGGGGATCTGGTCGAGGTCCTCGACCGACCCGAAGCCGCCCGTACGCTCGCGGTGCGCGAGCACCCGGCCCGCCTGAGTTACGGACAGGCCGAGCGCGCGAAGCTGCTCGTAGGTGACCTCGTTGAGGTTCACCTGGCCCGATGGGGCGGGCCGTTGTGCGGGGGGCGCCGGTCGTTTGGGGGCAGGCGCGGGCTCGCTCGGTGGCTCCGGGGAGGACGGTCGCGGCTGCCCTACGCGGGGCTCGCCCTCCGTGACCCAGCTCGGGGGCTCGGGCGGGGCGCCGGCCTCGGGTTCCGGCTCTCGTACCGGCTCGGATTCCCCCTGGGAGTCCGGTTCCGGTCCCGGCTCGGCCTCCCGCGTGGGCGCGGCAGACCGGGGCCGATCGGGAGACTCGCTGAAGATCTCGTCCACGTCCACCACCGGGGTGGGCTCGCCGATGCTGTCCACGGCCTCCCTGGCCCGGTCCTCGGCCTCGCCTGCGCGCCGTTCCGCCTCGGCGATCCGGTTCAGCATCTCGCGCAGGCGGCGCTCGCGCTCGACCTCCTTGGCCTTCAGCGCGGCCAACCGCTCCGCCCTGGTGGCCCGCGCCTCGGCCTGCGTGGCCCGTGACTCGACCTCCTCGAGGCGCTTTGCGGCCGTTTCGAGTGCGTCCGCGGTGCGCTCCTGGCTTTCCGTCAGGCGGCGCTCGGTCTCCTGCAGCTCGCGGGCGAGCTGTTCCTCCTGGTCGCGCCGCTCCGCCAGCTGGCGCTCCGCGTCCTGCAGCTCGGCGAGCAGCGCCGCTCGCTGGGGCTGCGCGCGCTCGGCCTCGTCACGCAAACGCTCCTCGGCTGCCCGGGATGCCTCCCGGACCGGCTCCTCGGCGGTTCGCTGCATCTCCTCGACCTCGCGGATGCGGCGATCGGCCTCTGCGCGAATCCGCTCCTCCTCCGCCCGAATCCGCTCCTCCTCGCTGGCTCGTTCGCCGCGCTCGAGCCGGGCGAGCGCCTCGCCTTCAGCGGCTTCCCTGACCTGCCGCTCCTCCCCGGCGGACTCCTTGACCCCGCCTCCGCGCTCAGGGACCGCCTCGGGTTCGTGGGGTGCGGCATCCGGCTCGGCGACGGGGACTGGCGTCTGACCGGGCAGCGCGGCGAACTCGTCGGTGATCGGCTCCCGGCCTCCTGGGGCCGGGGTCGATGCCGAGGGCTGGGACGGTGGCGGGGGGCTCGCTTCCTGCTTCTTGGCTGCCTTCCGTGCTGCCCTGGCCGCCTTCTTTGCCTGGCGCTTGTGTTCCTTTGCGACCCGCTGCTCCTCGCGCTTCTCCCGGCGCTCGGCCATTGCCTGCGCTCGCTCGGCCTGAGCCCGGCGCTTCTCCTCGGCCCTCGCCGCTCGCCTGTTCAACCGGCTTACCTTGAGCCGCTCGCGCCAGGAGCCCGGTGCCTCGGGTTGAGGCTGCTGCGGCTTGTCCTGCACGGGCGCAGCCTTCTCCGCCGCAGGGGCCTCCTTCTCCGCCTGCTTTGCGCGCTTGGCCTCCACGCGCTTTCGCTTCTTCTCCTCGGCTCTCGCGCGCCTCTGCTCCGCCTTCTCGCGACGCTTTCGCTGGCGCTCCGACTCGGCGGGCTCCGACTCGACCGGCTGCGACTCGAACGGCTGTGACTCGACCGCCTGCGGGGGGCCCGGGGTGGCACCCGCGGGCGCGACGGACTGCGAGGCCTGCGCCGGCACGTCAGGGTCTGGCTTGGCGAGCGGCGGCTGCTCGGCCTGCTCCTCAGCGTCCCTGCTTCGCCTCAACCTGAATGAGGGCATCCCCGAAATCGTCTCATGGCGCACGAACTCGCGCGTGGAGGCGCTTGCTCGCGGCGTCGATCCTGCACCCGCGGCGGGCTAGCGACCGCGCGAACGATCCGACAGCTCGCGCTCGATCTCCCGGCGCTGGTCGCGGTCGCGCAGTTCGCGGCGGCGATCGCGCTGCTCCTTCCCTCGGGCCAGGGCCAGCTCGAGCTTCGCGCGGGATCCCTTGAAGTAGATCCTAAGCGGCACCAGCGTCAGGCCCTTCTGCTGGGTCTTCGCCTGGAGACGCTCGATCTCACGCTTGTGCAGCAGGAGCTTCCGCGGGCGCTCCGGGTCGTGGTTCAGAAGCGACGCGGGCTCGTATGGCGGTATGTAGGCGCCCCGCAACCACACCTCGCCCCCATCCACTGCGGCGTAGGCCTCGGCGATCTGCGCCTTGCCCCCGCGCAGCGACTTGACCTCGCTCCCGCGCAGCTCGAGCCCGGCCTCGAACCGCTCGAGGATCTCGTACTTGTGGCGGGCGCGCCGGTTGCTGGCGACGTCGCCCGGGTCGACTTTCCGCTTTCGCTTCCTGGCCACTATCGACGCCCCCCGCGGCGGCCGTGGCCCTCGCGCGCGCCCGGGGCCTTCCGGCGCTTTCCTTGGGAACCGCGCCCCTGCGGGCGCTTCCCGGGCCGGGACTCGCGCTTCGGGCGCTCGGCGGCCGGCTCGAGGTCGACGCGTCCGCGGTGCTTGGAGATCCCGCCGACGCTCACGGTGACCGGGTCGCCGAGGCGGATGACCAGCTCGTTTCGCCTTCCCACCAGCGCCGTCTCGGTCTCGTTCAGGTCGTAATAGTCGCCGCGCAACGCCCGAGCCGGCAGGAAGCCCTCGTAGACGCCGGCCAGCTCGCCGCCGAAGCGTACGAACCCGCCCCCGCCCACCAGCCCCGAGATCTCGCCCTCGAAGCGGGTGTCCCAGCCGCGCCCGTAGAGCTCACGCTCCAGCAGGAAGCAGGCGCAGATGCGGTCGGCGCGACGCTCGAGGCGCATCGCCTCGCGCTCGCGCTCGGAGCTGTGCCAGCCGGCCTCCTCGACGTGGCCCTGCTCGGGCCGCGCCTCGCCGGCGCCCAGCCCGAACAGCAGCGCCCGGTGCGCGACCAGGTCGGGGTAGCGCCGGATCGGCGACGTGAAATGGGTGTACGCCGGGCTCGCCAGTCCCGCATGACCGATGTTGCGGTGGCTGTAGAAGGCCTGTTTCAACGAGCGCAGGATCAGCGATGTATACGCCGCCCGGCCACCCCCTCGCCGCTTGGCCTCGCGCTTGACTAAACGGCTGGCCTCCGCGACCAGCTCGCTCGCTTCCTGCGGCTGGAGGTTGCGTGGAAGGGGCGGGGCGGGCAGGTCGAGGGCCGCGAGCTGCTCGAAGAGGAGCTCGACGCGGGCGGCGTCGGGCGGCTCGTGGACCCGGTAGAGCGCCGGGATCCGCCTGGCCTCGAGCAGGCTCGCGACCTGCTCGTTGGTGAGGATCATCAGCTGCTCGATCAGGCGGTGGGACTCGGTCTGCTCGCGCCCGACCGCAGCGCTGACGTCGCCGTCGGCGTCGAACGTGAACTCGGGCTCGGCGCTCTCGATCTCGAGCGAGCCACCACCCCGGCGCCGGGCGAGGGCCGCCGACGCCCGGCGGGCGTGGGCGAGCGGATCGGCGACGATCGCTGGTGGCTGGGCGCGGCCCGTGAAGAAGCCATCGAGCTGCTCGTAGTCGAGGCGGGCGTTGGAGCGGACGCGGCTGCGGTAGAAGCTGGGGGCTCGGGGCTCGCCGGCCGCCGTCAGCTGAAGCTCCATCGTCACCGCGAGGCGCTCGACGTCGGGTGCGAGGCTGCACGCCCCCGCCGAGAGCGCCGCCGGCAGCATCGGCTCGACCGCGCCCGGGACGTACACGCTCGTTCCGCGGGCATAGGCCTCGCGCTCCAGCGCGGAGCCCGGCCGCACGTGGGCGGCGACGTCGGCGATATGGATCCACAGCCGCAGGCCGTCGCCGTCGGGCTGGGCCGAAACGGCATCGTCGAAGTCGCGGGCGGTCGCGGGATCGACGGTGAACGTGTCGAGCGCGGTCAGGTCGCGCCGAGCGGCCTCGCCCGCCTCGCCCGCGGCCGCCGGGGCCCGCTCCGCCTCGCCCTCCAGCTCCGGGCCGAAGCCGCGTTCGAGGCCCGCCTCCCAGATCAGGGCGCCAACCACGTCGGCGGCACGCTTGGGCGAGCCCAGCGGGGCGACGGGCCGGGCGCCGCGCGGCTCCGGCGAGACCAGCACCATCTCCCCGGGCTCGGCATCGCCGTGGAGCGTCAACTGCGGTCCGGGCTCGAACAGCGGCTCGACCACGCGAAACCGGCCGCGCTTCGCGACCACGCCGACGAAGCGCCCACCGGCGCCCGGCTCGACCCCGCTCATCCGCCGAGCAGCGAGCCCAGCTCCCGCAGGCCCGCCTCGCGGCCCTCGTCGGCTCGCGTGTCCGGGTCGTCGCGAGCCGCCACGTCGGGGCTCACGCCCATCTCCGCCAGCGAGACACCTTCGGAGGTCACGTACTCGCCGACGGTGAGGTCGAGGGCGCCGCCGGCCGGCAGCCGCAGGATCTCCTGGACGGTGTTCTTGCCGAAGGTGCGCGTTCCGGTCACCATTGCGAGGCCGTACTCCTGGAGCGCCGCGGCGAGGATCTCTGCCGCCGAGGCGGTGTCGCGGTCCACCAGGACCACCGTCGGCCGCGGCTCGAGCGCGTCGCCCTGCGCCTGGAAGTCGCGGTCCCCGGAAGCCCGCGCCGAGGTCGATACGACGACCCCGTCCTCGATGAAGATGCCGGCGGCCAGCACCGCCTCGTTCAGCAGCCCGCCGCCGTTGCCCCGAAGGTCGAGCAGAAGGCCCTGGGCGCCCTGCCGGTACAGGCGCTCGATCGTCTCGCGAAGCTCGCCGTGGGCGCCCTCGGAGAAGGTCGCGAAGCGAACGTAGGCGACCTTGCGCTCACCGTCCGGCGCCGGCGCCCGCACGATCTCGCCGTCCACGGCAGGGATCCGCACCTGCGCCCGCTTGACGGGGATCTCCCGCGGCTCCCCGCTGCCCGCCGGCACCACCCTCAGCTCGACCTCGGTTCCGGGAGGTCCCTTGATCTTGGCCGAGGCGACATCAGCCGGCGTATCCGCGATCGACTCGCCGTCCACGGCGATCACCAGGTCGCCCTTCTCGATCCCGGCCCGCTGCGCGGGGGTGTTCTCGATCACGCTCGCCACCCGCAAGCCGCGCTTGACCTCGTTGACCGTGAGCCCGACGCCCGAGAACTCGCCCGAGGTCGCGGTGTTCAGCTCGTCGAGCTGCTTCGGGCCGAAGTAATGGGAGAAACGGTCGTCGTAGCGCTCGCGAAGCTCGTCCACCATCCCCCGCACCGAGGCGCCCTCGAGCGCCGCAGGGTCCACGTCTCGGAAGTAGTTCTCCTCGATCACCTCCCGGGCCTGGTCCGCCAGCGAAGGGTCTTGCTCGAGGACGTTGGTCGCTGTCGCGACCGCGAGGACGACGACCAGGCCAGCCAGCAGGCCAAGCAGGATCCCTCGCAGGAACCCCCTGCGGCCAGGGGCGTCGACGCCGGGAGGGCTCGCGGTCAACGGAGCGCTAGACGCGCAAGAAGCGCCGCAGGGTGAGCCCGCTGCCGAGAGCGGAGACGACGATCGCCGAAGCGATCAGCATGACGACCAGCGGCAGGAACTCGACGCTGGAGAAGTTGTCGATCAGGTTGAAGTCCGCTGCGAGGGGGTCCACGATGGTCACCTTGCCAACCAGAAGTATGCCGACCGCGACCAGCGCGCCAACCAGGCCGACGATCATGCCCTCGATCATGAACGGCCAGCGGATGAACCAGTTGGTGGCGCCAACCAGGCGCATCACCTCGACTTCGCGGCGGCGCGCGTAGATCGAGAGGCGAATCGTGTTGGCGACGAGGAGCAGGGACGCGACCAGGAGCAGCACCGCGATCACCAGCAGCACGATCTTCACCGCGCCCGTGACCTGGCGGATGTCCCGCGAATCCTGACGCTGGTCGTTCACCTCCTCGATAGCCGGGCTGATCGGCTGGGGCTTGCCGTTCGGCCCGGCGGGTTGCAGGTCGGCGATCACGGCCTCGAGGTTGTCGGGGTCGTCGAGCGAGACGTCGAACGAGGGTGGCAGCGGGTTCGAGCGCAGCTCCCCGAGGCTGTCCTTGAGGTCGCCCTCGACGCGTCCCTCGAGGATCTTCACCGCCTGCTTCTTGGAGACGAACTCGGCACCGGCGACGTGGTCGATGGCGGTGATCTG
>Ga0214468_1000680_pt1 | contig 10672 bp, 6 predicted proteins | sample RVTome_9_FD_187334 | JGI IMG/M metagenome (GOLD analysis project Ga0214468, IMG submission 187334) | Soil microbial communities from uranium-contaminated site in the Upper Colorado River Basin, Wyoming, United States - RVT155D38 HiSeq ...
CGTGTCGCCGGCGGCCAGCGCCGGCGCGACCTTCCACGACGCCTGCAGCAGCGGGTAGTTCCAGGGCGTGATCAACCCGCACACCCCCAGCGGCTCGTGGACGACGCGGCTGACGACGTCCGCCATACCCGTGTCGACCACGCGTCCGGCCTCCATGCCGGCGAACCGGCCGTAGTAGCGGAAGCACGCCGCGATGTCGTCGAGGTCGTAACCGCTCTCGACCAGCCGCTTGCCGGTATCGAGCGACTCGGCACGCGCGTACGCGTCGCGGTCGCGCTCGAGGAGGTCGGCGACGCGCAGCAGCACCAGGCCGCGCTCGGCGGCGGGCGTCGCCGGCCACGTGGCGTCGTCGAAGGCCGCCCGCGCGGCGGCGATCGCGGCGACCGTGTCGTCCGCGGAGGCCTCGGCGACGGTGGCGACGACCGCGCCGTCGGCGGGGCAGCGGATCTCACGGGTGCCGCCCGCGGCGGGCGGGACCCAGCGTCCACCGATGAACAGCTGCGTCATGGTCACGATGCCCTTCGTCCGGCGGCCGTCACGCGGCGCCGTGGCGGTGGAACTCGACCCGCACCGGCGCCATCGGTGTGTCACCGCGGATGAGGTCCGCGGCCTTCTCGGCGATCATCATGACAGGCGCGTAGATGTTGCCGTTGGTGATGGTGGGCATGACCGACGCGTCGACGACCCGCAGCCCGTCGACGCCGTGCACGCGCAGCGACGACGGGTCCACGACCGCCAGCGGGTCGACACCCATCCGCGCCGTGCACGACGGGTGCAGGGCCGTCTCGGCGTCGCGGGCGACCCACGCCAGGATCTCCTCGTCGGTCTCGATGCCCGGCCCAGGGCTCAGCTCGCCGGAGTCGAACGGCGCCAGCGCTGGCTGGGCCAGGATGTCGCGGGTGATCCGGATCGCCTCGACCCACTCGCAGCGGTCCTGCGCGGTCGACAGGTAGTCGAAGCGCAGGACCGGGGGCACGCGTGGGTCGGTGCTGCGGATCATGACCGACCCGCGGGCGGCGGAGCACATCGGCCCGACGTGCACCTGGTAGCCGTGCCCGCCGGTCGGTGCGGAGCCGTCATAGCGCACGGCGAGCGGCAGGAGGTGGAACATGAGGTTCGGGTAGTCGACGTCGTCGTTGCTCCGCAGGAACCCGCCCGCCTCGAAGTGGTTCGTGGCCCCGGGGCCGGACCGCCCGACCAGCCAGCGGAGCCCGACCGCCGGACGGCGGTGCCACCGCAGGTACGGCTGCATGGTGACCGGCTGGCGGCACGCGTGCTGGACGTATACCTCGAGGTGGTCCTGCAGGTTCGCGCCGACGCCCGGCAGGTCGGCGACGACGTCGATGCCCAGGCCACGCAGGTGGTCCGCCGGCCCGACGCCGGACAGCTGCAGCAGCTGCGGCGAGTTGATCGCGCCGCCGCAGAGGATCACCTCGCCGGCGACGACGCGGTGGCTGCGGCGGCCCCGGACGTACGCGACACCGGTCGCCCGCGTGCCGTCGAACAGGATCCGCGTGACCAGGGCCCGCGTGACGACGTCGAGGTTGGGCCTGTCCCGCACCGGGTGCAGGTACGCCCGCGCGGCCGACAGCCGGCGGCCCTGGTGGATGTTGCGATCGAACGGCGCGAAGCCCTCCTGGCGACGACCGTTGACGTCGTCGGTCAGGGGGTGCCCCGCCTGCTGGACCGCGGCGAAGAACGCGGCGAACAGCGGGCCGTCCGCCGGACCGCGCTCGAGGACCAGCGGCCCGGCGTGGCCGCGGAAGGGGTCGTCCGGTGCCGCCGCCAGGCACCGCTCCATCCGCGTGAAGTAGGGGAGGCAGTGCGCATGGTCCCACGCCTCCATCCCCGGTGCGGCGGCCCACCGCTCGTAGTCCATCGGGTTGCCGCGCTGGAAGATCATGCCGTTGATGCTGCTGGACCCACCGAGGACCTTGCCACGCGCGTGGTAGACGCGACGCCCACCCATGTGCGGCTCGGGCTCGGAGGTGTACCGCCAGTCGTAGAACCGGCTGCCGATCGGGAACGCCAGCGCGGCCGGCATGTGGATGAAGACGTCGAACAGCCAGTCGGTGCGGCCGGCCTCGAGCACCAGCACCCGCGTCGACGGGTCCACCGACAGGCGGTTGGCGAGGACGCTGCCGGCGGATCCTCCGCCGACGATCACGACGTCATACCGCTCGGTCACGCGCGTACGGTAACGCGCCGACCTCCACCGACGCCACCCTGCGTCGACGGGGTCAGCGTTCACCGCGTGGACGGCGTCCTCGGTCCGACGCCGTCCGCACGCGCACGGGCCATCCAGCGGCCGTCGGCGTGGTCGACCGTGAGGTCCATCCCGACGCAGCGCGACAGCGTCCGCGCGGTGAGCGTCGTCGCCAACGGGCCGGCCGCGACCACGGCGCCGCCGGCCAGCAGCAGCACATGGGTGAACCCCGCGGGGATCTCCTCCACGTGGTGGGTGACGAAGACGATCGCCCCCGGCTCGTCGTCGGCGGCGAGCCCGGCGAGCACCCGCACCAGCTGCTCACGTCCCGCGATGTCGAGCCCGGCCGCGGGCTCGTCGAGCAACAGCAGGTCGGGCTGCGCCATCAGCGCCCGGGCGATCTGCACACGGCGACGCTCCCCCTCGGACAGGGTGGTGAGGCACCGCCATTCGAGGTCGCCGACGCCAAGGCGCGCGAGCAGTGCCGAGGCCCGCCGGTGCGCCGCGTCTCCGTGCTCGGCCCGCCAGCGCACGAGCGTCGCGGTCAGCGCACCGACCACGGCCTCGTGCGCGGTCAGCCGGTGGTCGAGCATGCGCCCGAGCTCGGCGCTGGCGTACCCGATGCCCCGACGCAGCTCGCGGACGTCGACGCGGCCCAGCCGGTGGCCGAGCACGTGCACCGTGCCGCGTGAGGGGAACCGGTAGGTGCTCGCGAGCTGCAGCAGCGTGCTCTTGCCGGCGCCGTTCGGGCCGATGACCACCCAGCGCTCACCGCGGCCGACGCACCAGTCCACGCCGTCGAGGAGCACCGCGTCGCCGACCGTGACCGTGACGCCCGCCACGTCGATCAGCGGGTCGTCGGGACCGGTCCGCATGCCGGGCACTCAGGAACGCACGTAGGGCGCGAACGCCTGTCCGTTGCTCGCGAGCACAGCGCGGGCGGCACCGACGTAGGCCGGCGGTGCGGCGAGCTCCCAGACCGGCTCGGTCGGCGGGGTGAGCTGCTCGGGCTCGTGCTCCCGCAGCCACTGGACCGCCAGGCGGGTCAGCCGGCTGCGGGTCGGGCGCGACGTCGCCGAGGTTGTGCGGACGACGAACGCTTCGACGCGCATGCCGGACCGCTCCAGGTACCCGAGCGCGGCGTCGGCATGCGCCCGGCTGGAGAACCGTCCGACCGTGGTGAGGTCGTCGGACGACACCGGCTCCGGCCGGCGTCCTGCGGATCGGTCACCACGTCCGCTGTCGTCGGTGGTGGTCGCGACGGCCGCTGGTGCGGGCACGGCCTGCTCGGCGGCCGTGGCCGCCGGCGCTGCGGCCTCGTCCCGGTCGCGGCCCTGGTCGCGACCGCCGCGCCACATCCGGTCCCTGGCACCCATGAACAGGGTGTAGACGACCGGGATCACGATCAGCGTGAGCAACGTCGAGCTCAGCAGCCCGCCGATCACGACGGTGGCGAGGGATGCCGACAGCAGCGCGCCCTCGCTGAGGCCGAGGGCCAGGGGCACCAGCCCGATCATCGTGGTCAGGGCGGTCATGAGGATCGGGCGGACACGTGTCTCGGCGCCGTCCAGCACCGCCTCGCGCAGGCCCATGCCGGCGGCACGGCGCTGCTCGACGAACTCGAGCAGCACGATCGCGTTCGTGATCACGATGCCGATCAGCATCAGCAGGCCAATCATCGCCGGCAGGCCCAGCTCACGTCCGGTGACCGCGAGCGCGGGGAACGCGCCGATGGCCGCGAGCGGCAGCGTCAGCAGGATGACGAACGGGGTCAGCAGGCTGCCGAAGGTGGCGACGAGCACCAGGTAGACGAGGCCGACCGCGACCGCCTGCGTGACGAACAGGTCCTGGAAGCTCTCGCCGATCTCCTGGTTGCTGCCGATCTGTGCCACCTCGACGCCCTCGGGTGGGTCGACGTCCTCCAACGCCGTGTTGACCTCGGTCGTGACCTCGCCGATGTTCACGTCGGTGATCGTCGCGCTCACCTCGGCCGACCGGGTGCCGTCGGCGCGGGTGATCGCCACCGGGCTGTCGGCCTCGTCGACATCGGCGACGTCGCCCAGCGTCCGCCCGGTCGGCAGGGGCAGGTCGCGCAGCTCGTCGGCGCTGTCGACCGCCTCGGGGTCGACCTGCACGACCACGTCGCGCTCGCCGCCGTCCAGGTCGACCGTGGTTGCGGTCGACGCGTTCAGCGTCCCGGCCAGCAGGCCGGCCACGGACGTGGCGTCCAGCCCGGATGCGCGCGCGTCGTCTTCGCGGACGTCCACGGTCAGCTCGGGCCGCGCCTCGGTGACGTTCGAAGACAGGTTGGTGAGCCCGTCGATGGACTCAAGCTCGGCCTCGACCGCGTCGGCCGTCTCGCTGACGGCGTCGAAGTCCTCACCGCTGATCTGCACGACGGCCTCGCTACCGGTCGGGATCGCCGACTGCTCGATGACCGACCCCGTCAGCCCCAGGTCGTCCAGCTCGGCGCCGACGTCGTCGCGCAGCTCGGCGGTGTCGGTGCCCTCCTCCACGTCGACGGTGATCGTGGCGGTCGAGTCCCCGCCACTGCCGCCGAACGCGGCGGCGATCCCGTCGGTGGACGAGCCGACGACCGTGGTGTAGCTGTCGACGCCATCGAGCCCCTCCAGCCGGTCCTCCAGCGGCGCGACCTCGGCACCGGTCGCGGCGAGCGACGTGCCCTGGTCCGCGTCGACGGTGATCACGAGGTTCTCGGCATCGGCCGTCGGGAACAGGTTGACCGGCACCTGGCTGAGGCTGGCGATGCTGCCACCCAGCAGGACGACGGCGATCACGATCGTGAGCGCCCGGTGGTTCAGCGCCCAGGTCAGCGGCCGGCGGACCATGCGGCGCAGTGGCGAGTTCTCCGGGTCCGCCTTCTCGGCCTCCGCACGGCGCAGCAGCAGCGACCCGAACACCGGCACGACGGTCGTGGCGACCAGCAGGCTGGCCAGCAGCGCGAACGTGGTGGTCAGCGCGAAGCCGATGAAGATCTCGCCGACCAGGCCGGAGATGAATGCCAGCGGCACGAAGACGGCGACGGCGGTCAGCGTCGCCGACGTGACGGCGCCGGTGACCTCGCCGGCGCCGACCCGCACGGCCTCCCGCAGGGGCAGGCCGCGTTCGAGCTGCCGGTAGATGTTCTCGAGCACGACGATCGCGTCGTCGACGACACGGCCGGCGGCGATCGCCAGGGCACCCAGCGTCAGGATGTTGACGGTGACGCCGGACAGCCGCATCAGCCCCAGCGCGGCGATCAGCGACAGCGGGATCGAGATGCCCGCCACGATGGTTCCGCGCCAGCTGCGCAGGAAGACGACGATCATGAGCAGCGCCAGCAGGGCGCCGATGACCGCGTCGCGGGTCACGTCACTGACGCCCTGGGTGATCTCGGGCGCCTGGTCGACGATCACCTCGGAGTCGATCGACGACGGCAGGTCGGCGTCCTCGATCGCCTCCTCGATGCGCTCGACGGTCTCCACGGTGTTGGCGTCCTGCTCCTTGCGGATCTGCAGGGCCACCGCCTCCTGCCCGTTGAGGCGTGAGATCGTCTCGGTGTCGTCCCGCGTGGTCGTCACGTCGCCGAGCTGCTTGATCTGGACCGGTTCGGGCGCCTGCACGTCCGTGGCGCCCTGTGGCGCGGCGGGCGCGGCAGCGTCCGCTGCGGACTGTCCGGCGGCGTCGCCGTCCGGCTGACCGGGACGGGCGGCGGCGTCCGACCCGGCGCCCGCCGCCGCGCCCGGCACGACCTCGAGGTTGCGGATCGCCGCGAGGTCGACGTCGATGCCGACGACGCGGACCGGCAGCGTGGTGTCGCCGTCGGTGACCGCTCCGACCGGCGTCGACAGATCGGCGTTGTTGATGGCGCTCGCGACGTCGTTGGGCGTCAGGCCGTTGTCGGCGAGCTGTCGTGGGTCGAGCGTGACCTGGACGACCTGCGAGCCCGCACCGCTCAGCGTCGCCTCCGCGACACCGTCCAGGCCCTCGAGCTCGGGGACCAGCTCGTCCTGGACGATCCGGGTCACGTCGTCGACGTCCTCGCCCGTCAGCGCCAGCGAGTAGATGGGCAGTGAGTCCGGCGTGATCGACGTCACCTGCGGGGTGTCGACGCCGGCCGGGAGGTCGGCGTCGACGAGCGCGTCGCGGACCTCGCGCTCACGCTCCGCGATGTCGGTGCCGTACGTGTACTCGGCGAACGTGATGCTGACACCCTCGAAGCTGGTCGACGCGACCTGCTCGAGCGAGGCGGTCGACTCGACGGCGTCCTCGACCGGTTCGGTCAGGTTCTCGACCACGGACAGCGGACCCGCGCCGGGCTGGGTCGCGACCGCCACGAGGAACGGCGGCTCGATCGAGGGGAACAGCTCCTGACGCAGACCGAAGGCGGCGCCGACGCTGGCGATCAGGGCCAGCACGATCGCCAGCAGCGTGACGGTCCGATGCCCGAGGGCGAGTCGCGTGAATGTGCGCACGATGTCAGCGTCCTGTGTGTCGGCGGTCGGCCGCCCGTGTGTCTGGTGGCGCGAGCGCGTGGTGGACGAACGAGCACAGCTCGTCGGTGAAGTGGGTCAGGTCGATGTGCCCGCCTGCGATCAGCTCGATGGGCGTCACACGCATCAGCCCGGCCAGCGCGGCCGCGGCGACGTCGGTGTCGCAGACACGGATGTGTCCCCTCTCCATGTCGACCCGCAGGCGCTCCCGCAACAGGGCCAGAAGCTCGTCGCGGTGGCGGCCCATCACGCGCTCGGGATCGACCGGCGTCGGCATGTCGGTGATCAGCAGGCGCGCCAACGTGACCTCGCCACCGAAGAACTCGGCCGTCGCGCGGATGACGCTCTCGATCGGGCCGTCAGCCAGTGCGGAGCGCACCGATGCAGTGATGCCGCGGAAGATGTCGTCGACCAGCGCCGCGGCCAGGTCGTCCTTGCTGTTGAAGTGGTAGTAGACCGCGGCGCGGCTGACGCCGGCCTCGGCCGCGATGTCCTCCATGCGCGCACCGCGCAGACCCGACCGGCTGATCACCGTCCGTGCAGCGGCGATCAACCGGTCACGCGTCTCCTGCTGTGGCGCATCCTGGTCCACGGCGCCTACTGTACATCCGTCTAGACGCCTGTACAGCGGCGTGCCGTTCCCGACCGCGCTACGACACCAGGTGCATGGTCAGCGGATAGGTGTAGGGCTCGCCGCGCGACGCCGCCATCGCCGCGCGGATGGTCACGACGAGGTAGCCGATCGCCGCGACCAGCGCCACCGGCGCGACGACGAGGAGCGCGAGCCCGAGCGTGAAGATCGTCACGACGACCGCCGCAACGGCGTAGATGATCACCGACAGGTTGAAGTTCAGCGCCTCGCGCGCGTGGTCGGTGGCGAACGGGTCGCCGGCGTCACGCCGCAGCAGCCACACCACCAGAGGGCCGAGGAAGGCCGGCACGCCACCCAGGAGCACACCGGCGAGCGCGCTCAGGTGGGCTCCCATCGCCCACATCCGGGCGTCGTCGGGGCGCACCGCCGGCGGCGACGACACGACCGGCCCGGGACGGTCGTCCGTCGAAGGAGGCGGCGGGGGAGCAGTCGATGCCCGCTCTGCGTCAGGGATGTAGGCCCGGCCACACGTCGCACACGTCGTGTCGTCGGGCGCGATCGCCCCACCGCAGTGCGCACAGGGCCGCGATTCGTACCGCATCTGTTCCATGCCACCACGGTAGGGCGCGACGGCGGCGACGGGGATCGGGAACCTCCCTGACATCGCCACGGACGCGTCGGCGCCGGTCGGGGGCGTCGATCCACCCGGTCGACGCACCGTCGTGTCGAGCTAGATGGTCGGCGCACGGCCGTAGTGGGCGGCCACGTCGATCGGCCACGCCGGCGCCACGCCCGACCGCCGTCCGAGGCGCTCGATGCGCTGGGTGGTCAGGCCCGAGCCGCTGTCCGCGGTGATGATCGCGCGGGCGAGCTGGCGGAAGCCGGCACGGAAGTGATGGCTCGACTTCAGCGCGACCACGCGGCACCGGGTCACGTCGACGCCATGGAGCAGGAACACCTCGGGATCGAACGTCTGCTGCACACGTGACACCACGATCACGGCGACTCCGTCGATCTGCAGCCGGGCGGTGCGGCCGAGGTCGACCCGGAGGCCCGGCGCGTAGGACGACAGGCGGAACCGGCCGTCCGTCAGGCCCTTGACGTAGGCGCGTGCCGTCAGCGGCGCGCGGGCCCTGCGGTCGCTCTTGCCGCCGAGCTCGACGGCCAGGGTGGCGCCGACCCCGGCGGCGTGCGCCGCGGCCACGGTCTCGGCGTCGCAGATGAAGCCGAAGCACGCGTCGGTGGCGCCCGCGTCGAGCAACGCACGCAGCAGCTGCACGTCGTCGCCCATCGTGCCGGCACCCGGGTTGTCGGCGGTGTCGTTGATGACGTCCGGTCCGTCGGGGAGCTCGAGCGCCGCGGCGACGGCCTCGGCGGGCGTCAGCCCCGCGGGACGGAAGTCCTCGCGCCGCTCCCACACGTAGCCCGCGACCTCCCGCGCCGCGCGGCGTGCGAGCTCCGCGTCCCGGTCGGCGATGCAGACGATGCGGGCGCCGACGTCCGGACCGTCGGCGTACGGGAAGCCGTGGAAGAACGTGCAGTCCAGCACGCCGCGACGCTGCTCGACCTCGTGGCAGCGGGCATTGACGTCCGCGGCAGGTCCCCGGTCGGTCGTCGTCAGCGGCAACAGCATTGGCAGCGGCTCGACGTGCGTCACCGGCTGCACCTCGCTCCGGACGAGCCGCGGCAGCAGCCGGACCGCCTCGACGCCGCGTTCGTGCATGTCCGTGTGCGGGTTGAGGTGCACCCCGAGCATGACGTCGGCGAGCCGGCCCATGCGTCGGGTGACGTTCGCGTGCAGGTCCAGCGTCACGACGATGGGCGTCGCCGGCCCGACCAGTGCACGGATGTCGGCCAGCAGCGCCCCTTCAAGGTCGTCGGTGTCCTCGGTGACGCCGGCGCCGTGCAGTTCCAGCGCGACGGCGTCGACCGGGAGCGCGGTGTGGAGGCTGCGCAGCAGCTCGGTGCGCAGCTGCTCGTACGCAGCGGCGCGGATGGTGCCCGACGGCTCGCCGATGGCGAAGAACGTCGGAACCGTGGTCGCTCCGAGCGCCGCCAGACCGTCGAGCATGCCGCCGATGTAGGTGGCGGTGTCCCCGTAGCGGGCCACGATCTCGTCGCCACGGTGACGGTCGAACCAGTCGACGTCGGTCAGGCCCGAGGCGTCGACGGCGTAGGTGTTGCTCTCGTGGGAGATGCCGGCGATCGCGACACGCAGCGACGTCCCCGCCGACCCGGTCGGGGTCCCTCCGGGCGGCACCGGGGGCGTCGACGTCGACAGCCGCGCGCGCGATCCCACGCCAACCTCCGTACCCACGCGTGGGCGCGAACCGCCCACCTCGAGACGAGCAGCGTAGTGGGCCGGGCAGCGGCGCGCGACGTCGCGGGGGTCAGGCCACCCGGGCGTCGTGCGCGAGCCGGACGATGCGGTCGCACACCTGCGACAGGTCCATGCCCGCCCCGACCGCCGACTTGGGGAACAGACTCGTTGCGGTCATGCCCGGAAGCCCGTTGCACTCCAGGAAGTAGAAGCGTCCGTCCGCGTCCTGCAGGAAGTCCATGCGCGACGCGGCGTGCCCGCCCTGCGCGAGGACGCGGTGCGCGCGGACGGCCAGGTGCTGCAGCTCTTCGCGCTCCTCGTCGGTCTGCGGCGCCGGGCAGACCTCCTCGGCGTTGCCCTCCTGGTACTTCGCGACGTAGTCGAACAGCTCGCGGTCCGTGCTGATCTCGACGACCGCGAGCGGGTCGGCCCCGATGACGCCCATGCTGAACTCGCGCCCGTCGATGCGCTCCTCGACCAGGACGTCGGCGCCGTACTCCCCGGTGGACGCCACGGCGCGCTCGAGCTCACCTCGGTCACCCGCGAGCGCGACGCCGATCGTCGATCCGCCCCGGACCGGCTTGACCACCCAGGGGCCGCCGAAGTCGACCGCCTCCGCGGTGTCACCGGCGCCCAGCGCACGCCACACCGGTGTGGCCAGCCCGTCGTCGCGGCACAGCCGCTTGGCCGTCAGCTTGTCGAAGGAGATGGCGCAGCCGAGTGGATCCGGTCCGACGTAGGGGATGTCGCACAGCTCGAGCACCGCCTGGATGTAGCCGCCCTCGCCCTCGTCGCTGTACACCAGCGGGTACACCAGGTCGGCGTGCCGGCAGACGTCGAGGACACCGGGCGCGAAGACGGTGTCGGGGTGGCGGGCCCGCAGCTCGGCGATCTCGTCGTGGCTCGGTGGCTCGCGGTCGACGTCGATCGCCCACCCGGGCGGATCGGTCGACACGAAGAGCGCGTCGGCCCCGTCCGACGTGTCGACCTCGGTCGCGATGTCGACGTTGGCCACCTCATGGCCCGCGGCGCGCAGCGCTCCTGCGACCTCGATGCCCGAG
>Ga0214468_1000682_pt1 | contig 10665 bp, 8 predicted proteins | sample RVTome_9_FD_187334 | JGI IMG/M metagenome (GOLD analysis project Ga0214468, IMG submission 187334) | Soil microbial communities from uranium-contaminated site in the Upper Colorado River Basin, Wyoming, United States - RVT155D38 HiSeq ...
ACGCGCCGCGGCGGCGCGGGCGGCACGGGCGGCACGGGCGGCACGGGCGAGAGCGGCACGGCGGCGGGCGGGGCGGCGGAGCCCGAGACGGCCGGGGGCGAGACGGCCGGAGCGGAGACCGTCACCGTCTACACCGACGGCGGGGCGAGCCCGAACCCCGGTCCCGGCGGCTGGGCGGCGGTCCTGCTGCGTCCCGGTGCCGACCCCGAGGAGCTCTCGGGCGGCGAGCCGGCGACGACGAACAACCGGATGGAGCTGACCGCCGCGATCCGGGCGCTCGCGGCGCTGCCGCCGGGCGCGAAGGTCCACCTCCACACCGACTCGCGGTACCTGCGCCAGGGGATCACCGCCTGGCTGCCCGGCTGGGTCGCCCGCGGCTGGACCCGGAAGGGCGGCGGCCGGGTCGAGAACGAGGATCTCTGGCGCCGTCTCGCCTCCCTCGCCCACGACCGGACGGTCCGCTGGAGCTGGGTGCGCGGTCACGCCGGCGACCGCTGGAACGAGCGCGCCGACCGGCTGGCGTCCGCCGCGATTCGCCGGCAGCAGGGCCGCGGCCGGCGGCCCGGTGCGCCGGGGGGCGGGCCGGGCGAGGAGACCGCGGCTGCGGCGCCGGACGTCGAGGTCTGGCTCAAGGTCTCCGCCTCGGGCGGCCGCGGCGGCTGGGCGGCGCTCCTCCGCCGGCGCGCCGGAGAGGATGAGGACGGCGGGAGAGCCGAGGCCGGCGAGCGTGCGGCGGACGTCGGGCTCGGCCGCGGCGAGAGCGGTGAAGAGCGGATCCTCTCCGGGTCGGTCGCGCCGGTGTCGGCGAACCGGCTCGACCTCGTCGCCGCCGCGGAGGTCCTCGACGGCCTGCCCGAGGGCACGCGGGTCGCCGTCCACACCGGCTCCGACTACCTCCGCAACGGAGCCACCTCCTGGATCACGTCCTGGCGCCGCCGCGGCTGGAAGACGAAGGAGGGCAAGCCGGTGGCCAACCGCGAGGAGTGGGAGCGGCTCGCCGCGGCGGCCGCGCGCCGGCGGGTCGCGTGGCCGCGCCCGGGCGACGAGGACGAGGAGACGGCGGAGATCTGGAAGGCGCTCGAGCGCCGTGCCCGCGAGGCGCGAGAGGAAGGAAGCTGAGCCCCGCTCACGGCTTGAGCCGGTAGCGGCGCCAGAGCACCGTCTCCGCCTGGCCCAGCGAGCCGAGCGAGCGGCGGATCGCCGCCTCCATCGCGCCGTAGCGCCCGGCGAGGCAGGCGCGGGCGGCCTCGTCGAGCGAGGCGAAGGAGCGCTTCAGGTGGTAGTCGGCGGGGCGGTAGGGCACGGGGAAGACCTCGCCCTCCTCGACCCCCGCGCCGAAGCGCGCCAGCTCGCGCGCCAGCCGGCTGCACGACCGCCGCACGCCGATCTCCCAGCGGCTCGGCCGTGGCTCGTGGCGGGCGCGGAGGACGGCGACGAGCGCCTCGCGCACCGGGGCGGCGCGCGGCTCGTAGCCGCGGTGCCAGCCCGTCATCTCCTCGCGGCTGGGGAGGCCGGCCGTGTCGGCCGGTCGGATCGGCGCTTCTTCGCCTCGAGCCGAACCGGAGACGGCTGCAGTGTCGGTGGCGCCCGTCCCCGCCGCACGCGCCGCGCCGCGGGCCGGCGAGGCGTCCCCGGGACCGGCCGACGCAGGGCCGGTCGGCGGCGCGGGTCCCTCGGCGAGGGCGGCGCGGCCGGGCAAGGCGGCCTCGATCGCCAGGGCGAGGGCGAAGACGGCGGCGGGGAAGGGGGTCGGGACGGATCGGCGGCCCCGGGCCGGGCGGGCCGCGGAGCGGGACGGGGCGGTGGGCGGCACGGCGTGCCTGGCTGTCGATCGGTTCATGCCCAGGGAGACGCGAGCGGGGGCCGGAATCGCTCCGGTGCACGGAGTCGGGAGGTGGCGAACGACCGTCCGGTATGCTGCCGGGCGATGAGCCCAGCTCGCCGGCAGCCCACGCCGCCCGTCCGCTGCGGCGGTCCCCGACCCGTGGGGAGAGATGTCGGCTAGCCCCGGTCCGGTGACCGATCCCCGGCGGGTCCGCGAGATCGCCGCCGAGCTCCGGGCCGCGGGCCGCTTCGCGCTCGACCTGGAGTTCGTCTCCGAGTCGCGCTACGTCCCGGAGCTCTGCCTCGTCCAGGTCGGATGGGGCGACCCCGACGCGCCGCGGGTCGCGGCGATCGATCCGCTGGAGGCCGACCCGGCCCCGGTGCTCGACCTGGTCGCCGACCCCGCGGTCGAGGTCGTCCTGCACTCGGCGCAGGGCGACCTGTCGCTGCTCGGCACCCGGCTCGGTCTCGCCGGTGAGAACGTCGTCGACACGCAGGTCGCCGCCGCCTTCCTCGGCCTCGGCGACCAGGTCGGCTACGCGGCGCTGGTCGAGGAGCTGCGCGGGGCGACGATCGACAAGGCCCACCAGTTCACCGACTGGTGCCGCCGGCCGCTCTCCGACGAGCAGCTCCGTTACGCCCTCGACGACGTGCGCCACCTGCCGGCGATCTGGCGCGAGCTGTCGGCGCGGCTCGCGGCGCGCGGTCGCCTCGGCTGGGTGGCCGAGGAGTCGGCGGCCGTCGCCCGCGCCGCCGCCACCCGGACCGACCCCGGGGAGATGTACCGCAAGGTCCGCGGCCACGAGCGCCTGAAGCCCGCCTCGCTCGGCGCCCTGCGCGCGCTGGCCGCCTGGCGCGAACGCGAGGCCCTGGCCTCGAACCGCCCGCCCTCCTGGCTGGTCAAGGACCCGACCCTGGTCGAGATCGCCCGCCGGCTGCCCGAGCGGCCGGCCGAGCTGGGCGGGATCCGCGGCCTGTCCGAGGGCGCGGCGCGGCGCCACGGCCGGGCGCTCGTCGAGGCGGTCCGCGAGGGGCGCGACGTGCCGCCGCCGGCCGAGCCGCGGCCGCGCCGCCTGCCCGGTCCCGCCAGGGGCTGGGGCTCGCTCGTCGCCGGCCTCGTCCAGGCGCGCTGCCGCGAGGCCGACGTCGCCCCCCGCTTCGTCGCCTCCCGCGCCGACGCCGACGCCCTGGTCCGCTGGTGGATCGAGGGCGGCACCGAGGGCGCGCCCGAGCCCGACCTGCCGCTGCTCTCCGGCTGGCGCCGCGAGCTCGCCGGCCAGGCCGCCCTCGACTGGCTCGCCGGCCAGACCGCGATCGCCGCCGACCCCGGCTCGGCCTCCGGCCTGAAGCTCGTCGAGTCGTGAGCGGCGGTCAGCCGCTACCACCCTCCCGCCGGGCGATGACCAGGGTGCGGTCGTCGGCGATCGGCACGCCCCGCGCGTAACGCTCGACGTCGCTCTCGATCGCCTCGGCGAGGTCGGCCGGGGGTCCGGTCCGGTGCTCGCGGCAGACGGTCTCCAGCCGGTCGATGCCGTACTCCTCGCCGTCGGGGTCCTCGGCCTCGACGAAGCCGTCGGTGTAGAGGACCAGGACGCTTCCCGGCTCGAGCGCCGTCTCGGCCGGCCGGTAGGTCGCCAGCGGGAGCAGGCCGAGGGGCGGTCCGGTGGCCACGAGCCGCTCGACCTCGCCGTCGGCCCGCAGGAGGAGCGCCGGGTTGTGGCCGGCGCAGGCGTAGCGGACGCGGCCGGTCTCGGGGTCGAGGGCGGCGAGGAAGACGGTGGCGTACTTCTCGGGCGGTGTGCGGCGGTAGAGGAGGTGGGAGGCACGGGTGGCGATCTCCTCGGGCGGCAGGCCGGCCTCGACGTGCGGGGCGAGGAGGGCCTCGAGGCTGGCGGTGAGGAGCGAGGCGGCCATCCCCTTGCCCGAGACGTCGGCGATCAGCAGGACGACCTCCAGCCGGCCCTCGGCGCTCTCGCGCTCGACGACCTCGTAGAAGTCGCCGGAGACGCCGCGGGAGGGGAGGTTGCCGCCGTAGATCGACCAGCCTTCGGGCTCGGGGAGGTCCTCGGGGAGCAGGGCGACCTGGATGCGGCGCGCGAGGTCGAGCTCGGTCTGCAGGCGGCGGCGCTCGGCGGCCTCCTCGGCCAGGGCGAGGTTGCGGATGCGCAGCGCCGCGGCCGAGGCGATCGAGACGAGCATCTCCATGTCGACCTCGCGGAACTGGCGGACCGGCAGGCGGGAGTCGAGCGCGATCATGCCGAGCGACCCTTCGGCGTCCAGGAGCGGGGCGGCGACCAGGCTGCGCACGCCGAAGTCGAGCATGCTCTTCGCCTCGGCGAAGCGCTCGTCGCTCTCGACGTCGAAGACGAGGGCCGCCAGCCCGTTCTCGGCGACCTCGCGGAGCAGGCTCGTCGAGTGGAGGATCTCGCCGGCGCCCGCCTTGGCGCGGTGGGCGGCGGGCTCGAAGGTGCCGTCCTCCCGGCGAAGATAGATGACGCCGCGCTCCGGCTGGAGGTGGTCGAAGACCCGGTCGAGGGTGCGCTCGAGGAGCTCGGGGAGGGAGAGGGGGCGGCCGAGGTCGCGGTGGACCTCGTTGACGACGCTCAGCCGCTCGGCCCACCGGCGCAGCTCGTCCTCGTCCGCCGCGATCTCGCCCGTCTGGCTCTCGAGGAGCTCGGCGGCGGAGCGGAAGTAGGTCGCGTCGGGAGAGAGGTCGGCCCTCTCCGGCCGCACGGAGGAGGAGCTGCCGCCGCCGAGGACCTCGATCCGGCACCCCGAGATCTCGATGACGTCGCCCGCGCCGACCGGCCGCAGACCCTCGACGAGCTCGCCGTTGACCCGCGTGCCGTTGCGAGAGCCGAGGTCCTCGATCCGCCAGCCGGAGTCGCCGGCGACGAGCCGCGCGTGGCGGCGCGAGAGGAACGGGTCGGCGATCGACAGGTCGCAATCGAGCCCGCGGCCCAGGACGACCGACTCGCCCTCGACCCGCCGCTCGAAGCTCTCCCCCTGCGGAGGCTGGATGCTGAGTCGGAGCATGGTCGGCGCGAGCATACCTCCCGTCCCGCGCCCCAGGACCGCCCTTGCGGTGGGCTAGACTCTGGGCTCACCGGAGGACGAGCATGGCGAGGTTCCAGAGGTACATGGGAGTGCACTACGCCGGGCGCAAGGGCCCGGAGGAGCGGCTGCGCCAGATCCGGGTCTTCGTGGCGCTCGAGGACTCCGCGCCCTACCAGGCGTACAACGAGGCGGACGGCGACGGCGGCCGGTGGAGCCGGCGCGAGCTCGCCACCTGGCTGCTCGCCCGGCTCGGCGAGGCCGACACCGCGACGATCCTCGGCATCGACCACGCCTTCTCGTTCCCGCTGACCTACCTGCAGCGCAACCACCTGACGAACTGGGACCAGTTCCTCTACGACTTCGAGGCCAACGTGCCCACCCAGGAGGTCAGCGTGCGCGACCTGCTCCCCGGCAACCAGCGCACCGGCGACCCCGACGAGCACCGGCTGACCGGCGACTGGACGGCCTTCCCGAAGAGCGTCTTCAGCTTCGACCTCCAGGACAGCCCGGCGCGGGCCGCATACGCGGGTCTCCCGTGGCTCGCCTACCTCCGTCGCTCGGGCGACCACGTCCACTTCTGGCCGTTCGACGGCTTCGAGGTCCCCGAGGGCGCCTCGGTCGTCGCCGAGACCCGCCCGCACCGGCTGCGCCACCGCTACTCCAAGGAGGGGCTGTCCGAGGAGGAGCTCGACGCCTACTGCGTCTGCGCCTGGCTCCAGGACCGCGACCGGCTCGGCCTGCTCGGCCCGTACTTCGCGCCGCCGCTCTCGGACGAGGAGAAGGTGCGGGCGAAGCTCGAGGGCTGGATCCTCGGGGTTTCGTAGCCGGCGGCCACGCGGCGCGCGGCATTCAGCGGCGGCGCGCGGCGTGCTCCTCGACCACGCGCACGAGCAGGCGCAGCCACTCGGCGACCTGGGTGAAGATCAGGAACTCGTCGAGCACCCGGCGCTCGGCGTTGCGCCCCCAGATCGCCCGCTCGGCGGGGGAGGAGAGGACCTCGTCCAAGGTCGCCGCCACCTCGACGTCGTCCTCCGGGTCGGCGACGAGCCGCCCGTCGACCCGGTCGCGCATCTGCTGGCGGATGCCGCAGGCCGAGCTGCCGAGCACCGCCGCCCGCTTCCACATCGCCTCGGACACGGTGAGCCCGAAGCCTTCCTCGATCGAGTTCTGGACGACGACCGTCGAGGCGCGCTGGAGCGCGTTGACGATCAGCGCGTTCTCCCGCCGCGACTCCATCGGCAGCGACAGCAGCGCGACGTCTCTCTGCACGGCGGCGGGCAGGGCGAGGTAGGCGGCGCGGAGCTCGGCCAGCACCTCTTGCCCCTCCGGGTCGTCCTGGATCGACGCGGGGTCGGGGCCGGCGAGGAGCAGCCGCACGATCTCGAGCCGGCGCCGGTGGCCCTCGCGCGACGCCGACCTCGCTGCCGCCGCCTCCGCGAAGCGCTCCGGCTCGCGCTTGAGACGGGCGAAGGCGTGGAGCAGCGGCAGGAAGCCCTTCAGCCGGTCCCAGCGCGAGATCTGGGTGACGACCGGCCGGAAGAGCAGCCCGATCGGCGGCGAGCCGGCGGCCGGCACGAACTCGCCGGACGGGTCGAGCCGCTCGACGCCGCGGGCGAAGTCCGGGGTGAGGACCGGCTCGTGGTCGGGGACCAGGCCGGCGTTGGACAGCACCCCGGTCAGCCGCACCGCCGAGAGGTAGCGGTTCTTGTCCGACAGCGGGTCGAGCGCCGGCCGGACGATCGCCGCCCGGTGGGCGGGGAAGAGCTTGACGTACTCGATGGCGGAGAAGACGGCGTGGTCGTAGGCGGGCGCGTACGGGGAGAGGAACCGCCAGGCCGCGCGGGTCGCCGCGTTCTCGCCGTCGAGCCCGATGTGGCAGCGCCAGACCGCGGGGAGGTCGTGCTCGCGGGCGAGCATCGCCCCCATCGCCATCGGCTGCGGGTCGTGGACGACGAGCAGGTCGCCGGGCGCCAGCCGCGCGCCGAGGTCGTCGGCGTTCTCCCGGTTGACCGCCTCGTAGACCTCGCGGTCGGCGGCGTCGAAGTGCGGCCCGCCGACACCGTGGATCAGGTTGTGGAGCCTCTTGGTGAGATCGAAGAAGCGCGCCTCGGAGGTGCCGAGGACCGCCCACTCGCAGGGCACACCGAGCTCGCGGAGCACCGAGACCACCTTCGGCAGCATCTCGGCCACCCCGCCGCCCTGCGGCGTCGAGTTGACCATCCACACCCGGCGGCCGTCGAGCCCGCGCACCAGGTTCGCGGCCTCGGCGCGCAGCTCCTGCACCGGGCGGGCGAGCGCCGCCTGCGCCTCGTACTCGTCGAGCGGCAGGCCGGGCTCGACGTCGACGATCTGGATCATGGCCGCGGATGGTCCCAGGACGACCGCCGGCTGTCAATCGACCCCGCCGGTCGGACGGCGCCGGCCCCGCGGGCGGCGGGCGCGGCACGCCGACGGTTTGCGAGCAGAAGATCCCTCGGTGGTCAGACATTGCGCCCGAATCGCCGCGGAGTGTCGGAATGTTTGCTACAGAGGGAACAATGTCGTCTTCTTCAACCCGACACGTCGGCCGTAACTTGTTGTAATCAAAGAGTTTTCAGTTGCCGGTCCGGAACGTCCTGTGTAGAGTCGCGCGCATGTCCAAGGACACCCCGCTGGCGACCGCGCTGCGCGTCCTGCGCGAGGCGCGCTCGTTGACCCAGAAGGAGCTGGCCGAGCGCTCGGGGATCGAGCGGAACACGATCTCGAAGTACGAGAACGGGTGGATCACCCCGAGCCGCGAGAAGCTGCGCTCGCTGCTCACGGCGCTCGGCTTCAGCTACGGCGACCTCGAGCACGCGGAGGGGTTCGTGGCGCGGTTGCGTGCAGGGGAGGGAGGAGCCGGCGGCGGCGTGCCGTCGGCCCTGAGCCCGTCCGGCCGGCGGGGCGTCCGCCGGCTCTCCGAGGAGCTGGGGCGGAACTTCGGGCTGCTGATCGAGGAGATCCTCGCCGGCGGCCGGGCGGACGAGGACAAGGACGGGGGCGGCGACCGGTAGCGGCCGCCGGCCTACGCGGCCTCGCGGCCGGGCCAGCTCGCGAGCACCGCGAGGACCTCGCCGACGTCGCCCTCGGTGTGGTCGGCGCACACCTGGAAGCGAATCTCCTCGTCGCCGCGCGGTACCACCGGGTAGGCGAGGCCGGTGGCGAGGACGCCGTGGTCTCGCAGGTGGCGGACGAGGTCGCGGGTGCGCGCCGTGTCGCGGACCATCAGCGGTACGACGGGGTGGGGCCCCGGGATCACCTCGTAACCGAGCTCGACGAGGCCACGCTCGAAGCGCCGGGTCAGCGCCCGGAGGTGGTCGAGCAGCCGCCGCCCACGGTCGGAGCCGAGGACGCGCAGCGCCGCTCGCGCCGCCTCGGCCTCGCCGGCGGTGATCGGGTTCGAGTAGACGTACATCGGCGAGCTCTCGCGCAGGAAGCGGATCACCCGGCCGTCCGAGGCGACGTAGCCGCCGTTGACCCCGAGCGCCTTGCCGAGGGTGGCGACGAGCAGGTCGGCCTCGGCGCCGGAGACCTCCTCGGTGCCCCGGCCGCTCTCGCCGAGCGCGCCGACGCCGTGTGAGTCGTCGACGACGACGACCGCGTTCTCGGCGAAGCGGTCGTCGAACCGGCGGGCGAGCGCCACGACGTCGGCCAGCGGCGCCAGGTCGCCGCGCATGCTGAACACGCCGTCGGTGACGACGAGGGCGCGCTCGGCGCCGGCCGCGACCGCTTCCTCGAGCCGCGCCTCCAGCCCGCCCACGTCGTTGTGCGGGTAGATGGTCTTGGCGAGCGGCCGCGCCATCTTGATCCCGTGGATGATGCAGTTGTGGTTGAGCTCGTCGGAGATCACCACCGTCTTCGGCGTCACCAGCGGCACCAGCACCGAGACGACCGTCGCATAGGCGGAAGAGAAGATCATCGCCGCCTCCCGCCCGTGGAAGGCGGCGAGCTCGCGCTCGAGCTCGACGTGCGGCGCGTAGGTGCCGCTGATGAAGCGCACCGCGCCGGGGCCGGCGCCGAACCTCCGGGTCGCCTCCTCCTCGGCCGCGATCACCTCGGCGGCGAGCGACATCCCGAGGTACGAGTTCGAGTTCATCCTGAGGAACTCGCGGTCGCCCTCGCCCTCGAGCAGGAAGCGCGGGCCACGCGGGCCTCCGGCCGGCACCACGGCGCGGACGACCGTCTCGGCGCCCTTCGCGGTGCCGCGCTCCTCGAGCTCGTCGACGTGTGCGGCGAGGGCGGTGGACAGGCGGTCGAGCGGCATGACGGCTCCTCGGTTCGGTCTCTCTCGGCGGACGGAGGGTCGGCGGTCAGCCGGCGGCGAGCGGCCGGGAGGACACCTGCTCGGCGACCTTCTCGATCATCTCGGCGGCGGTCCTCGCCAGGTCCCAGCGCGGCGCCCAGCCCCACTCCTCGCGCGCCGCCGAGTCGTCGAGCCGCCGCGGCCACGACTCGGCGATCCGCTGGCGGATCGGGTCGACCTCGTAGTCGATCGTGAAGCCGGGAAGGTGGCGGCGGATCTCGCCCGCCATCCGCTCCGGGGTGACCTGCATCGCGGTGACGTTGAAGGCGTTGCGGTGGACGAGCCGCTCCGGGTCGGCCTCCATCAGCTCGATCGCCGCCCGCACCGCGTCGGCCATGAACATCATGTCGAGCCGGGTGCCGGCGGCGAGGAAGCAGGTGTAGTGGCCGTCCCGCAGGGCCGACCAGAAGATGTCCACCGCCCAGTCGGTCGTCCCGCCGCCCGGCGTCGCCGAGTGCGAGATCAGCCCCGGGTAGCGCAGCCCCCGCGCGTCGACCTCGAACCGCTCGGCGTAGTAGTCGCACAGGAGCTCCCCGGCGACCTTCGTGATCCCGTACATCGAGCTCGGCCGCTGCACCGCGTCCTGGGGCGTCGGGTCCGCCGGCGCCGTCTCTCCGAAGGCGGCGATCGAGCTCGGCACGAACAGCGCGCACCCGGCCTCGCGCGCCACCTCGAGCACCGCGAGCAGGCTCTCCACGTTCACCTGCCACGCCCGCAGCGGCTCGCGCTCGGCGACCGCCGACAGCAGCGCCGCGAGGTGATAGACGACGTCCGCCCCGTGCGACGCCACGGCCTTGGCCAGCGCCGCCCGGTCCGTCGCGTCCAGCCGCCGCCACGGCCCGCCCGCCGCCACCTCCCCCTCGAGCGGCTCGAGGTCCGTCGCCAGCACCGCCTCCCCGCCGTACGCCGCACGCAGCGCCGGCACCAGCTCGGTCCCGATCTGCCCCGCCGCCCCGGTGACCAGCACCCGCGTCACCGGCACCTCCCGGCGCCCGGTGGGCGATTCCCGGTTCGGGGGCGGTCGGTGGCGGGCTCGGACATGAAAAAGCTCAGTGAGGAGAAAGGCTCGGTGAAGAGGATGGAGTATAGCGGCGGACCCGGCGGCGAGACCCTCGAGCCGGCCGTGCCGCCGGGGGCCGGCCTCGATGCCGTCCGCATGCAATCCCGTCTCCGTCTCCGGCTCCGGCGCCGCGCCGCGCGGCCCGGCCGCCCCGCGCCGCCGCAACCGCCCCGCGCCACCGGCAACCGCCCCGCGCCGCCGGCAACCGCCCGCGCCGCGCCGCCGGCCGCTGCCCGCGAACGTCCTCCTTTAGCCGATTCTTTCGCCGTTCGCCGTTGCCGTTGCCGTTGCCGTTGCAGTTGCTCTTAACCCAAGCCTTCTTTCTTTTGCCGTTCCCCCCAGCCACCACCTACCGGAACCGTGCGACGACCGGGGCGTGGTCGCTGGTGCCGACCTCGCTCAG
>Ga0214468_1000684_pt1 | contig 10658 bp, 12 predicted proteins | sample RVTome_9_FD_187334 | JGI IMG/M metagenome (GOLD analysis project Ga0214468, IMG submission 187334) | Soil microbial communities from uranium-contaminated site in the Upper Colorado River Basin, Wyoming, United States - RVT155D38 HiSeq ...
CGTCACCGCCTGCCACCCGGCCGGCAGTGATCGCCAACCGGCCAGCAGTGCGGCGAGGTCCGGGGCCACCACCGTCCGGCGCAGGAGCCGAAGGCCAGCCCCGGACCCGCCAGCCCACTCGGCCAGTGTGCGCTCGGCGCCGACGGCGATCAGGGCCCGCTCACGGTCCGCGGCCTCGGAGCCGTCATCGTCGCCGGCGGCCGAGAGCAGCCGCGCCGCACCGCGTGCCTCGGCCAGACGTTCGACGAGGTCCCCGTCGCGCCACACGAGCGCCTGCTCGAGCTCGCCACCGATCGCCGCCTCGATCGCTGGCCACGCGGCGTCCGGGGCCTCGAGGCTGTCAAGCAGCGTCGCCCAGCCCGCCGCCGTGAGCAGCGAACCGAGGCGGGCGCCGTGCTCCGCGCGCTCGTGGAGCGCCTCGAGCTCGCCGCGCATCGCCCCCACGCGCTCGGCGAGCTCCGACGACCGGCGCCGCGCGGCGTCGGCGCGCGGCTGTGCCTCGCCCACGTCGTGTCGTGCCGCGTCCTCCCGGGCACGCGCGGCGTCGGCCCGCTGCCGCGCCACGCCGGCGGCACGTTGGGCCGGCGCGATCGAGCCCTCCGCGTCCGCCAGCGCCTGCCGGGCGGTGGCCAGCTCGTGCGCCAACTCGTCCCGTCTCGCGCCGAGCCGGGCCTCGACCTCGCTTCGCCGTGCGTCGGCGGCGATCCGCTCTCCCTGGCTGCGCCGGGCCTCGGCGACGGCCTCCTCAGCGGCGAGCAGCCGCGCGTCGGCCTCGGCCAGGCGCTCGGACGTGCCCCGCCACGCGGCCTCCGCCTCATCGGCGCGCCCGCGCGCCGGATCGACATCGGTGTCAACCCTGCCGCTCGCCAGCTCGGCGAGCGCCTCCTCGATCCGGGCCAGCTCAGCCACGGCGCCCTCATTGGCGCGGCGCAGGTCACCGGCGCGGGACTCGATCGACTCGAGGCGGCTTTCAGCGCGGATGAGCGCTTCCCGGGTCGCCTCGCGTCGCTCGGTCGCCTCGCGGGCGGCCTCCTCGGCCCGCCAGTAGCGGTCCTCGGCCGCCGCCGTCGCTTCGCGGCCTGCCGAGTGCTCGGCGCGCAGGGCCTCGAGCGCGGCCTCGGCCGCCGCGGCACGCCTCCGCGCATCGCCGAGCGCCGAGCGCGCGGCGGCCTCGCGGCGCCGATGCGATTCGGCCACGAGCGCGCGCGCGCGCCGCCCGAGGGTGTCGTGCTCCTGCTGGTGCTTTGCCTGGAGCGCAAGGCGCCGGACCTGCGGCCGGAGCTCGCCAGCGAGGTCGCTGATGCGGGTCAGGTTCTCTCGCGCCCGGCCGAGGCGGGCGAGCGCCTCGTTCTTGCGGACCTGGAGGCTCTTCACGCCCGCCGCCTCCTCGAACAGCTGGCGCCGCTCCTCGGGGCGCAGCGAAAGGGCGGCGTCCACGGTCCCCTGCCCCACCACCACGAGCTCGTTCGCACCGAGACGACCCTCGCCCAGGAGCTCCACCACGTCGCGCAGGCGGGCTCGGGCCCCGTTGATGAGGTACTCGCTCTCGCCCGAGCGGTAGGCGCGGCGGCCGACGGTCACCTCGGCGAAGTCGATGGGCAGCCAGCCATCGGCGTTGTCGAGGGTGAGGACCGCCTCGGCCATGCCCTGCGGCTTGCGCTGCTGGGATCCGGCGAAGATGACGTCGTCCGCCCGGCGCGTGCGCAGCGACCGGTTCGACTGCTCACCGAGCACCCAGCGCACCGCATCGGCCATGTTCGACTTGCCCGAGCCGTTCGGGCCGATGACGGCATTCACGCCCGGCTCGAACACGAAGCGGGTGGCGTCGGCGAACGTCTTGAAACCGTGGAGCCGCAGCTCCTTCAGCCGGCTCACAGCGCCGGCTCCTCGGTGAGCGGCGGGCGGTGGGCGTCATCCATGGCGAGCGAAGCCGCGTGCTCCTCGGCACGCTGGCGACTCGACCCGCTGCCCTCGGCGATGCGCCGCCCGTTCACGAGCACGGCCACCCGGAATCGCTGATCGTGCGGCGGCCCTTCCGTCTCGAGCAGCTCGTAGCGCGGCTTCTGGCGATGGACGCGCTGGCTCCACTCCTGGAGGCGGCTCTTCGCGGATTTCAGCGCGGTCCGCTCTGGGCCATCGAGCTCCTCGACGAACAGGTGGAGCAGCCAGCGACGCGTGGCTGGCACGCCCTCGGCGAGGTAGACCGCGCCGGCGACCGCCTCGAACAAGGCGGCCAGCAGCGACGGGCGGGTGGCACCGCCCGCCTCCGACTCCCCGCGACCGAGGAGGAGGTATCGGTCCATACCCGTGCGCAGGGCCATGCGCGCCAGGGCGTCGCGGTTCACGAGCCCGGCGCGGCGCGCGGTCAGCAGCCCTTCGTCCTCGTCGGGATAGCGGTCGTAGAGGAGACGGCTGACGACGAGACCGATGACGGCATCGCCGAGGAACTCGAGGCGCTCGTTATGCCCGGCGACGAGCAGCTGGTTCTCGTTGAAGTAGGAGCTGTGGACGAACGCCTGGCGAATGGCCTCCGGGTCCCGCAGGGCGATACCGAGTCGCTCGCCGAGCTCGTCGAGACTCGGTCGGTCCATGCGGCCCCGCTCGCTACTGCTGGTGCTCCTCGATGTACTCGACCGCGTCGGACACCTTCTGGATCTTCTCGGCGTCCTCGTCCGAGATCTCCATCCCGAACTCCTCTTCGAGGCTCATGATGAGCTCGACCAGGTCGAGCGAGTCGGCGTTCAGGTCGTCGACGAACGAGGCCTGCGGCGTGACCTCCTCCTCGTCAACGCCGAGCTGCTCGACGATGATCTTCTTGAGTCGGTCGAAGGTGGTTCCGTCGGTCACCCGTCTAGGCTCCTCTACCCGATGCTCCACTTCCCGTTGAACGCGCGACGCTGCCCAGGACGCCGTTCACGAGACGTCGGGCGGCATCTCCAGCGTACGTCCGGGCAAGGGAAACGGCATCGTGGATCGTCTCCCCGTCCGGGGTCGCGGCGGAGTATAGCACCTCGTACAGGGCGCTCCGCAGGATCGTCCGCTCCACGCGACCGAGCTCGGTGACGGGGATGGCGGGCGCCAGCCGGGCGATCTCGGCGTCGATCTCCGACCGGTGCCGGATGACCCCCTCCACCAGCTCACGGGCCCGATCCGCCGTCTCCCGCCGAAGGCCCTTCTCCGTCGCCAGTCGCTCGAGCGCCGGCAGGGCCTGCTCGGGCCGGAACTCCTCCTCGAAGAGGGCCAGCATCGCCAGCCTGCGCGCCTGGAGCCCCGGGTCCGTGGCGGCGCGATGCCGGGTCGGTGGCACGCCGTCAGGCTTCCGGCTGCGCGGGCGTGGTGACGGCGCGAGTGCCCTCCGCTAGCGTCTCGCCGGCGTCGTGCCGCGCGAGGGCCGGATGGGCGCGTGTCCACTCGGCGATGAGCCCGGGGATCCCCTCGGCGGCCGCCTCCGAGCCGACCCGAATGGCGTGCTCCACCATCCGTGCCTTGGCGCGGCCGTGGGTGACGATGCTCACGCCGCGCACGCCGAGCAGCGGTGCGCCGCCATAGCGCTCGAAGTCAAAACGGTGCTTGAGGCGGTCGAAGCCGGGCTTCAGCGCGAGGAGGGCGAGCGGCGCCACGGCGCCCTGCTGGAGGTCGCTCCGCAGCGAGCGGAAGATGTAGCTCGTCAGCCCCTCGAACAGCTTGATGACCACGTTGCCCACGAAGCCATCGCACACGACCACGTCGGCGGCATGCGCGATGAGATCGTTGCCCTCCACGTTGCCGACGAAGTTGAGGTCGGCCTCGCGCATCCGCTCGTTCGTCGCCCGGGTGAGCGCATTGCCCTTCTCGTCCTCCTCGCCGATGTTCAGGAGGCCGATGCGCGGGCGCGGCACCTTGAGGACGTGCTCGGCGTAGATCGAGCCCATGACCGCGAAGTGAACGAGGTTGGTGGGGTCGGAGTCGACGTTGGCGCCGACGTCGAGCAGCATGATCGGGCCGGTGGCGGTGACGAGGTGGGCGCCGAGCGCCGGGCGGTCGATGCCCTCGATGCGGCCGAGCCGGAAGACGGCGGCGGCCATGGTCGCGCCGGTCGACCCCGCGCTCACGACCGCCTCGGCCTCCCCGTCGCGCACGAGCTCGGTGGCGACCCGGATCGAGGCCCTGCGCTTCGCGCGGAGCGCGGTGGCCGGCGACTCGCCCATGCCGATGACGTCGGGGGCGTCGACGAAGGAGACGCTCGCGGGGCGACCGTGGCCGTACTCGGCGATCTCTGCCTCCATGCGGGGCAGGTCTCCGACGAGGATGATCTCGTCGGCGTTGGCGGCCGCGTAGTTGATGGCGCCACGGACGACTTCGCGCGGAGCGAAGTCGCCGCCCATCGCGTCGACCGCGATGCGCATCAGCGGGCGCGGGTCAGCGTGCGCCGCCCTCGGCCGGCGTGCTCGACTCGACCGGCAGCACCTCGCGGCCGTCGTAGTAGCCGCAGGTCGGGCAGACGTGGTGGGCACGCTTCAGCTCGTGGCAGTGCGAGCACTCGACGAGCGGCGGCGCGCTGATCGCCAGGTGAGCGCGCCGCTCGCCCTGGCGGGCCTTGGATACCTTGCGCTTGGGAACGCCCACGCGTGTTGACTCCTGGTTTCGGCGGGTTCGGTCTGGGACGGGACGTCGCAGTATAGCGGCCATCGCCACGAGGTGGCGAGGCGAGGGTCAGTTCCGGTCGCGGTCGAGGAAGCGGGCCAGGCCGGCCAGCCGCGGGTCGACGTCGTCGGCCGCGTGGGTCGGATGCCCGGGGCCAAGCGGCTCGCCGCAGTCCGGGCAGAGACCGGCACAGTCCGGCCGGCACAAGGGATGCATCGGCTCGGTGAGCGCAAACTCCTCGCGGAAGACGGGGGTGAGGTCCAGCTCGTGGTGCTCGTCGATGGTGCGCACCGACTCGTCGCGGTCGGGATCGGGCAGGACCGAGCCGCTCTCCGCGTCGACGCTGGGCAGGTACTCCTCGCTGACCTCGATCCTGGCCGCCTCGACGTATGGCTCGAGGCAGCGCCCGCACGTGCGTCGCACGTCACCGGACAGCGAGCCCCGCACGAGGATGCCGCGGTTGGTGCGCTGCATGCGCAGGAGCCCGCTGATCGGGCCGGCGAGCTCGACGTCCGGGGCGAGCGACAGGTAGCGGTCGCGTAGACGGTGCTCGCGAACCGCGCCCGGCGGTTCCCGCAGGAGCCCCGCCACGTTGAACGCGGTCATGGACGTGGAGCGGCTTCGGTCGCCTCCTGCTCCGGCTCCCCGATGGGGACGCCGTCAGTCGCCGGTCGCGCGGGCCGGTGCCGCTCGTCGAGCATGTCGATTCCGCGCTTGATGCTGGTCAGGGCCTTGATGCACTCGCCCTCGAGCCGGATGAGGACGCCTGCGGCGTACTCGTCGGCCCCGCGGCGCACCTCGGCCGCCTCTTGGTTGGCGGTGTCGAGGATCTCGCCGGCGCGCTGCTGAGCCATCCGCACCAGCTCGCGCTCCTCGAGCATCTGCGCCGCCTGCTCCTGGGCACGGGCGATGATCGCATCGGCCTCTTCGCGCGCGCGCTCGGTGATGCGGCCGGCCTCCTCGGTGATGCGGCGCGCCTCGCGCACCTCGTCGGGCACCGAAACGCGGAGCTGGTCGATCAGCTCGAGGACCGCTGCCTGCTCGAGGACGACGTTGTTCGTCAGCGGCAGCTTCTTGCTGGCTGCCACGAGGCTCTCGAGCCGTTCGACGAGGAAGATGATGTCCGTGGCCGTGATCCTCCGTCCGTGGGCGGGATTATAGACCCGGGATCGAGCGAATCCGCGCCGCGCCGCTCAGCCGCGGAAGCGCTCGCCAAGCGCCAGCGCCACCGGCTCCGGCACCATGCCACGCACGTCCCCGCCGAACTGGGCCACCTCCTTGGCCAGGCTGCTCGACACGAAGCCGAACTCCAGGGCGGTCATGAGGAAGACGGTGTCGACGCTGCGCTCCAGCTTCCGGTTGGTGTGCGCCATCTGGAGCTCGGCCTCGAAGTCGCTGATCGCGCGCAGGCCGCGAACGATGAAGCCGGCCCCCTGCCGTGCCGCGAACTCGACGGTGAGGCCGTCGAAGCCCTCGACCTCCACGTGCGCACCGAGATCGGCCACGGACTCGCGGATGAGCTCCACCCGTCGCTCGATCGGGAAGAGGGGCGTCTTCCTCGGGTTGTGGAGGACGCCGATGACGAGCCGGTCGAAGAGCGACGCCGCGCGACCTGCGACGTCGAGGTGGGCCATGGTCATCGGGTCGAACGAGCCGGGAAAGACGGCGACGCGGCTCATGGCTCCTCCACGTCTCGGACCAGGAAGGTGAGCGCTGTCTCGCCGAAGCGCCGGTCGCGCCATCGGGCCAGACCCTCCGGGGTGGGCACCTCGGTCCGCCAGAAATGCTTCACCACCACGCTCGCCCGCGGCGCCAGCAGCGGAGCGAGCCGCTCGAGCGGCGCGAGGATAGCATGGTCCTCGTAGGGCGGATCGAGGAACGCCAGGTCGTAGGGCGGCTGGCCGGGAGCGTTCGCCAGGAACCGAATGACGTCCCCGCCATGGACCGATGCCGCGCCCGCCAGCCCGGTACGCTGCAGGTTGTCCCGGATCGCGACCAGCGCGTCCCGACCGCGCTCCACGAAGGTCGCGTGCAACGCTCCCCGGGAGAGCGCCTCGATGCCGAGCGCCCCGCTGCCCGCGTACAGGTCGAGCACGTGCGCGTCCGGCACGCGCTCCCCGAGGATGCCGAACAGCGTCTCCTTCACCCGATCGGTGACCGGGCGCGTGGCACGGTCGCGCGGAGCGCGGATCGGCACCCCACGCGCGGTGCCGGCGATCACCCGCATGTCACGCGGCCTCGCCCTCGTCCCCCGCCGCGGCGAAGTCGGCGCGCAGCCGGGCGAGCGCCGGCCTGCCGGCGAGGGTCGGGTCCCCGCCAACGAGCTGATCGGCCAGGTCGCGAGCGCGCTCGGCGAGCGCCACGTGGCGCGGCTCGAAGAGCGAGGCGACGCGGAGCGGCGGCAGACCCGACTGGCGGGTGCCGAGCAGGTTCCCCGCGCCGCGCAGGGTGAGGTCGGCCTCGGCAATGGCGAAGCCGTCAGACGATGAGGCAACCACGTCGAGGCGGCGCCGGGCCAGCTCGTCGGTCGCATCCGAGAGGAGGATGCAGAACGAGCGGTGCGCTCCACGGCCGACACGCCCGCGCAGCTGGTGGAGCTGGGCGAGGCCGAAGCGTTCGGCGTCCTCCACGAGCATGACGCTCGCGTTGGGTACGTCGATCCCGACCTCGACGACGGTGGTCGCCACGAGGAGGTCGATCTCGCCGCCGGCGAAGGCGGCCATCGTCGCGTCCCGCTCGTCGGCCCGCTGCTGGCCGTGCACGAGCCCGATGCGGAGGCCCGGCAACCGGCCGCGCAGGCGCTCGACCTCCGCCTCGGCCGATGCCACGGTGAGCGCCTCGCTCTCGGCCACGAGCGGCACGACGACGAAGGCCTGGCGCCCGTCGGCCACCTCGGCGGCGAGGAAATCCTCGATCCGCGACAGCGCCGAACGGTCGCGGATCTCGGTGCGGATCGGCTGGCGCCCCGGCGGCAGCTCGCGGATGGTGGAGATCGCCAAGTCGCCGTAGAAAGTGAGCGCCAGCGTGCGCGGGATCGGCGTGGCGGTGAGCGCCAGCACGTGCGGTTCGAGGCCGGCACCCTTGGCCTGCAGCGCGGCACGCTGGGCTACGCCGAAGCGGTGCTGCTCGTCGACGACCGCCAGCCCCAGGCTGCGGAAGGTGACCGCCTCGCTGATGACTGCGTGCGTGCCGATGACGACCTCCGCTTCGCCCGCCTCGATCGCGTCGTGGATCCGGCGCTTCGCGGTGGCCTTCAGCGACCCGGAGAGGAACTCGGCCCGCACCCCGAGTGCGGCGAGCAGCGGGGCGAGTCCGACGTGATGCTGGCGGGCCAGGATCTCGGTGGGGGCCATGAGCGCGCACTGCCAGCCGGCGCGGACGACCGCCGCGAGCGCGATCGCGGCCACCGCGGTCTTGCCGCTGCCCACGTCGCCCTGGAGGAGGCGTCGCATCGGTCGCTCGCGGGCGAGGTCGCCGACCACGTCCTCGACCGCGCGTCGCTGGTCGTCGGTGAGGGTGAACGGGAGCGCGGCGAGCAGCCGCTCGAGCTCGTCGGCCGGGACGGCCACGCCCGCGGCGTGGAGCCCCTCGCGGGCGACGCGCGCCTGCGCCAGGGTCAGCTGCAGGGCGAGCAGCTCGTCGAAGGCGAGCCGGTCGAGCGCGGCAGGAACGTCGGCGGCCTCGCCCGGAAAGTGCGCCGCTGCCAGGGCCTCGGCGAGCGGGAGCATCTCGGCGCGCTCGCCGGGCAGGAGCGGGTCCTCCACGCCGGGCAGCGCCCGCTCGTGCACCCGGGCGAGGAGCTCGCGCGCCCGCTTCTGGGTGACGCCGCCGCTGAGCCGATAGACCGGCACCACGCGCGCGGTGTGCATCGACTCACGGCCGGCGGGCGTGAACTCCGGGGAGGTGAACTGCGGACGCCAGCCGCGCATCGCCACCTTGCCGCTGACGACCACCTCCATCCCCTTTCGCAGTCGCGTCTCCACGAAGCGGCGCCCGAACCAGATCGCCTCGGCGCTGCCGGTGTCGTCGGCGAGCTGGGCGGTGACCCGCTGCGGCCGGCGGCCGAAGCCGGCCTCGACCTTCAGGTCGGTGACCCGCACGCGGGCCGACTGCTTCTCGTCGGGCAGGAGGTCGCCGAGCGGGCGCAGCTCGCTGAAGTCGTCGTACCGGAACGGTAGGTGGAAGAGCGCCTGCCGGGGCGTCTCGATCCCGAGCTTCGCAAGGGTTCCGATCCCCCGTCCCAGCTCGGGCAGCGCGATTCGCAGCGGCCGGTCGAGATGATCGGGGGCCAGGCCACGCCGGGTGACGGTCCGCGTCACGCGCCGACGCCCCGGGCGCGTCGTTGCATGGGCCGATCGTAGCGTGCTAGCATCGGCCCGTTCCGGCGGCGCCAACCGAGGTGCGCCGGTTCGTCTGTGAATGGAGACCTCCCATGGCACGACAGTGCGAGATCTGCGGCAAGAAGCCGATCACCGGCTGGAATCCGCAGTCGGTCGGGATGAACCGCAAGCGCGCCCTGCGCCGATGGATCCCGAACCTGCAGTCGGTGGCCGTCCAGCGCGACGGGCGATCCGTCCGAGTGCGGGCCTGCACCAGCTGCCGCCGCACGCTGGAGAAGGTCTAGCCCCCTCCCAGGTCTCGATCCGAGTCGAGGAAGAGCGTGAAGGGGCCGTGGTTCACGAGCTCCACCTCCATCGTCGCTCCGAAACGGCCGGTCGCCACCGCGTGGCCGGCGGCGCGCAGCCTCTGCGCGAAACGCTCGACCAGCGGCTCGGCCGCGTCGGGCAGGGCGGCGGCGGTGAAGCCCGGTCGCCGGCCACGTCGGACATCGGCGTAGAGGGTGAACTGGCTCACCACCAGGAACGCCCCGCCGGCGTCGCCGATGGCCAGGTTCGTCCGGCCCGCGGCATCCTCGAAGTAGCGCAGGCCGAGGAGCTTGTCCGCCATGCGGTCCGCGGTGACCGCGTCGTCCTCGGCTCCGACCCCCACCAGCACGACCGCCCCAGGCCCGATGTCACCGACCACCTCGGCGCCGACGCGCACCGCGGCGCGACGCACGCGCTGGACGACGAGGCGCATCGGCCCTAGCCCGACGGCGAGGCGACGGCGCTCGGCTCCGGCTCGCCGATGCGCACGATGCCGGCATCCTCGTTGGCCCGCGGCCCGCGGAGCGCCGCCTCAGTGAAGCGGGCCTGCGCGTTCCAGATCATCCAGCCCACCGCGCCGTTGTCGTCCAGCGCCCGCATCTCGTCGCGGATCTGCGCCGCGGTGTACGGCGGGAACGGGCCGTAGCCGAAGTCCTGGATCCAGGGCCGGATCCGCATCGGCAGGCCGGCGGCCTGGCGGTTCATGATCTCCAGCGTCTTGTCGATGACGTCGTACGGCGCCCGGTTCGGCACGGGGTGCCCGAATACGCCGGGGCCGTAATGGCTCGGGTAGACCATGGGACTGAAGTAGTCGACGTAGGGCATGATCACCTCCGGCCGCTGCCCGATGCCCTGGTCGTCGGGGACGATGAAGCTGATCGGGAAGACGTCAGCCGAGAGGAAGGCGCGCTCGGTCGCGAGCCGATCGGAGATGACCCGCAGCGTGCGGCGGATGGCCGGCAGCCGGAACGACTGCGAGTTCGGCAGGTTCGTGTCGGCCACGTCGTAGGGACCGTCGCTGAAGAAGCGGATGTAGTCGAGCTGCACCTCGTCGAAGCCCTTGTCGGCGAGGTCGCCGGCGATGGCGGCGAGGTACTCCGCCACGCCGGGTGCGGCCGGATCGAGCCAGATGCCGCCGATGTTGTCGGTCCACGGCTCGCCGGTCGCCGAGTTCCGCACCGCGAGCTCCGGCCGCGCCGCCCCCACGGTGTTGTCCTTCATGCACACCATCCGCGCGATCGTGTAGATGCCGCGCTCCTTCAGCGCCGGCAGCAGCTCGGCGAGATCGAGGATCGGGCGTGCCGCGGCGCCGGACTCGACGGCCTCGGGCAGGTCGGTCTCGTAGTAGAGCCAGCCGCCGGTTTCCTTCACGTCAATGACGGTGGCGTT
>Ga0214468_1000685_pt1 | contig 10657 bp, 12 predicted proteins | sample RVTome_9_FD_187334 | JGI IMG/M metagenome (GOLD analysis project Ga0214468, IMG submission 187334) | Soil microbial communities from uranium-contaminated site in the Upper Colorado River Basin, Wyoming, United States - RVT155D38 HiSeq ...
CACCAGGTCCACCCAACCACCCTGAACCGGGTCAACCGTCACCTTGAGGGGGGACGACCTGCGCGCTCCCTTCTAGGCTCCCCGCCATGTCCGACCCATACGACTTCATCCTCAAGCTGCGCGCCATCCGCAGCTACCAGCCCACGCAACTCTCCGACGAGGACCTCGAGGCCATCCTGGAGGCGGCACGGTGGACCGGCAGCTCGAAGAACCGGCAGGATTGGTCGTTCATCGTCGTGACCGGTGACCGGCTCCAGGGGCTGGCCGAGCACGGCGACTTCACCGATCCGGTCCGGGCCTCGGCCGCCACCATCGTGCTGGTCAAGGAGGAGGGTGGGAACATGTTCGACATCGGGCGGGCGGCGCAGAACCTGATGCTGGCGGCCAAGGCTGTCGGCGTCGCCTCCTGCCCGATAACCCTGCACCGATCAGCGCAGGCGCGCGCCTTCCTGGGCGCACCCGAAGGAGCCGAGACCCGATATGCCGTGGCCCTCGGTTACCCGGGTGCCGACGCCCAACCCCGCCGCTTCGGGGGTCGGAAGCCGGTGGAGGCAGTGGTCAGGCACCAGCAGTACTGACCTGGGACAACTCGGCCGGGACACGGCGAGGAGAGCACTAGCGTCGCGTGGTCATGGCAGAACCCCTCGTCCAGGCGCGTGGCCTCACCAAGAGATTCGGCGATTTCCTCGCGGTCGACGCCATCGATTTCGACATCGCCAAGGGCGAGGCCTTCGGCTTCCTCGGACCCAACGGGGCGGGGAAGACGTCGACCATGAAGATGATCACCACGGTGAGCCCGATCACTGAGGGCAAACTGAGCGTGTTCGGCTTCGACCCCGCCACGGAGGGCCGTGAGATCCGCAAACGGCTGGGCGTGGTCCCACAGGAGGACAATCTCGACCTCGAATTGACCGTGGCCGAGAATCTCTACGTCTACGGGCGCTATCACGATATGGATCGGGCCCGGATCCGGCAGCGGACCGAAGAGCTGCTCGAGTTCGCCCAGCTAGCCGATCGGGCCAAGTCGAAGGTGGAACCGCTCTCGGGTGGGATGAAACGACGTCTCATCATCGCTCGAGCCCTGATCAACGAGCCCGAACTGGTCATCCTCGACGAGCCGACCACAGGGCTCGACCCACAGGCCCGTCATCTGCTCTGGGACCGTCTCTACCGCCTCAAGCGGGAAGGCGCCACCTTGATCATCACCACCCACTACATGGACGAGGCGGAGCAGCTGTGCGACCGTCTCGTCGTGATGGACAAGGGCAAGATCGTGGCCGAGGGGTCGCCACCTCAGCTGATCTCCCAACACGCACCGCGCGAGGTGGTCGAGCTCCGCTTCGCCGAAGGGGCCATCGACGATATCGCTCTCCGGCTCGAAGGCGTGGCCAACCGATCCGAGGTCCTGGCCGACCGAGTCATCCTCTACACCGACGACGCAGAGACGACCCAGCACGAGCTCACGGCGCGTGACATACATCCCGAGCAGGTGTTGGTGAGGCGGTCCACCCTGGAGGACGTCTTCCTCCGGCTCACCGGGCGAAGCCTGATCGACTGATGTCGACCCTCACCCGCCCTTTCCGCGTGGTCGAAAGCGAGCTGGTCGCCTATCGCCGCACCTGGAGGGGCACTGTCATCTCCAGTTTCGTCAACCCCGTGCTGTTCCTGGCCGCCATGGGAGTCGGCCTGGGAAGCCTGGTCGACGCCACCGACAACGACCTCGCCATCCCCTACCTCGCCTTCGTCGCCACCGGGCTGATGGCGGCCACCGCCATGCAGGCCGGCGCCGGAGACGGGTCATGGCCGGTCATGGCCGGGGTGAAGTGGAGAAAGGAGTTCCACGGTGCCATCACCACCCCGCTCGGCCCATCCGACATCGTGGTCGGACGTTTCTACTGGGGGGTGATCCGTCTCACCTTCATGCTCGTGGTTTTCGCCGTCATCGCGGTGCTGTTCGGCGCCCTCGAGATCGGCCCGGCCCTGCTCGCGGTCCCGCCTGCCGTGGTCACCGGCCTTGCCTTCCAGACCGCGGTCACCGCGTTCACCGTCACAAGGGAGGACGAGACCAGCCTCTCGACGCTCTTCAGGTTCGGGATCATCCCCCTGTTCCTGTTCTCCGGCACGTTCTTCCCGATCAGTCAGCTGCCCGACGTCCTGCAATGGGTCGCCTATGCCACGCCACTCTTTCACGGCGTCGAGCTGGTGCGCAAGATCGCCCTGCCCGATGTCGACGCTTCGGCGGTGACCGCCCTCTCGGTCTGGGTCCACGTCGTCTATCTGGTGGTCATGACCGGACTCGGGTTGTTCCTCGCCTCGAGGCATCTGAACCGGAGGTTGAGGCCTTGAGCGTCTCCGCACCGACCCGGCTCACCCCTTCCGGGCGGATGACCCCGATCCGGGCGCAGCGGATCTGGGAGCGCAACCTCCTGGTCTATCGACGTCTGTGGAAGATCATCTTCACCGGGTTCTTCGAGCCGGTTTTCTACCTCTTCTCGATCGGGATCGGGATCGGCGCCCTCGTCCCGGAAGTGACCGGGCCCGGCGGAGTCACGGTCGATTACACCGCCTTCGTCGCCCCTGCCCTCATGGCCACGTCCGCCATGAACGGGTCGGTGATGGAGACGACGTTCAACATCTTCTTCAAGCTCAAGTTCGGGAATGTCTACGAGGGGATCCTGACCACTCCGATGAACCCACGAGACATCGCGATCGGCGAGATCGGGTGGGCGCTCTTCCGCGGAGCCTTGTATTCGATCGTCTTCCTCGTGGTCATGGTGCTGATGGGGCTGACCAACGACTGGTGGGCGCTGCTCACCATCCCCGGAGCCGTGCTGATCGGATTCGCCTTCGGCTCGGTCGGTCTCGCCGCCTGCACCTACATGCGGTCGTGGCAGGACTTCGACCTGGTCTCCCTGGTCACCATGCCCCTCTTCCTCTTCTCGGCCACGTTCTTCCCGCTCGACATCTACCCGCCGGTCATCCAGCAGTTCGCCCGGATCTCGCCGCTCTACCACGGCACCGAGATGTTGCGCGCCTTCGCCCTCGGCGTCTTCGACTGGAGCCTGGCCGGGCACATCGCCTTCCTCGTGGTCATGGGGCTGATCGGGGCGCGGGTCGCATCCCGCCGTCTCGACGGACTGCTGAGGAAGTAGGGGAGGCCCACGAGGGAGTGGCGGGACGATCTTTCGTTGTGACGACTACTCCCACCCAACACCGAAGTGGAAGATGAGCGCAAGCAGCACCATCACCAGGAAGAATCCCCCAACCAGGGCCCCGATCGCGGCCGGAATCAAACCGCCCTCCTCCCCGTGGCGTCGGGCGGCGAGCCCCAACCAGACCGCCACCAAAGAGGCCACGACGGTGAGTGGACCGAGGATTTGGGAGACGATCTGAGCCATCGACTCGCTGGCGATGAATGTGGCGACCAACAGTGCCATCATCACGGCCACCGACGTCCATGCCCAGAGAAACTCGATGCGCCCTCGAGAGGACGATGGGGTTCGGACGGGCCGCCTGGTCCCGGAGATCATGTCGACTCCTTTCAACATCATGTTCAGCCCAGGGCCGCGGTCCTGGTAGGGGACAAGGTCACAACCGGCCGAGCCGCGCCCCCGGCGTAGTCTCGGTGCCGGATGATCGACCTCGGCTTCCCGCTCCATGCCCCACACGGCTCCAACTTGAACACCGAGGGATGGCTGCAGGAGGCGGCCCTGCGTTGCCTGCTCAACAACCTCGACCCCGATGTCGCCGAGGACCCGGAGAACCTGGTCGTCTACGGAGGCCGGGGCAAGGCGGCCCGCAACCTGAAGAGTCTCCACGCCATCGTCCGAACCCTGGAGCGGCTCGGCAACGAGGAGACGCTGCTCGTGCAATCGGGCAAGCCGGTAGGGGTCTTCCGCACCCACGACATGGCGCCCCGGGTTCTGATCGCCAATAGCCTTCTCGTCCCCCGCTGGGCCACTCTCGAGCATTTCTGGGAACTGGAGGCCGCGGGGCTGATGATGTACGGGCAGATGACCGCCGGGTCCTGGATCTACATCGGTACCCAGGGCATCCTCCAAGGCACCTTCCAAACCTTCGCCGCGATAGCCGAGCAGCGCTTCGGAGGGACCCTGGCCGGAACCCTCACCCTCACCGCAGGGCTCGGGGGGATGGGCGGCGCCCAGCCCCTCGCCATCACGATGAACGGCGGTGTGGCTCTCTGTGTCGAGGTCGACGCCGACCACATCCGGCGTCGTGTGGACACCGGATACCTCGATGAGAGCTATGAGGTCGTGGAGGAGGCGGTGGAGCGAGCTCTCGGGGCAAGGGAGAACCGGGAGGCGGTCTCGATCGGGCTGCTGGGGAACGCTGCCGAAGTCTTCCCCCAATTGCTGGAGATGGGGCTCGATGCAGACATCGTCACCGACCAGACCTCGGCTCATGATCCACTCTTCGGGTACATCCCTGCCGGGTTGACCCTGGACGAGGCCAGACAGGTCAGAGAGGACGATCCCGACACCTACATCAAGTCGGCACGGGAGTCGATGGCCACCCACTGTGAGGCGATGGTCGGTTTCCAACGGGCCGGCGCCGAGACCTTCGATTACGGGAACAACCTTCGGGGAGAAGCCGCTATCGCCGGCTACGCAGACGCCTTCACCTACCCCGGATTCGTCCCGGCATACATCCGCCCACTCTTCTGTGAGGGCTCGGGGCCCTTCCGCTGGGTGGCCCTCAGCGGAGACCCTGCCGACATCGCCGTGACCGACCGGGCCCTCCTCGACCTGTTCCCCGACAACGAGCCCCTCCGGCGCTGGCTTCGCTTGGCGGGAGAGAGAGTCCAATTCCAGGGCCTGCCCGCCCGGATCTGCTGGCTGTCCTACGGAGAGCGTCATCTCGCCGGGCTCCGCTTCAACGAGCTCGTGGCATCTGGCGAGGTAGCAGCTCCGATCGTCATCGGTCGTGACCATCTCGACTCGGGCTCGGTCGCCTCGCCGTACCGCGAGACCGAGGCCATGGCCGACGGGTCCGATGCCGTAGCCGATTGGCCCATCTTGAACGCAATGCTCAACGTCTCGTCGGGAGCGGCCTGGGTGGCAGTGCATCACGGCGGCGGGGTGGGGATCGGCAACTCGATCCACGCCGGTGCCCAGGTGGTGGCGGACGGGACCGGGCAGGGCGCCTTCCGGGTCGAACGTGTCCTCACCAACGACCCCGGCACCGGGGTCATGCGCCACGCCGACGCCGGATACGAGATAGCCCAGCGGGTGGCGCGGGAGCGGGGCATCGACATCCCGATGTTGTGATACCGCATTCCTAATGCAGGGCGTCACATATACGTGACGGGCTGCATTCGGTTCGTCCTCGATCGGGGGAAGCGGCCGTCTAAACCGGATCGTCCTTCGCTCGCCATGCATCGATGGCGGCTCCGACCACCAGCCCGAGTCCGGCCCCTATGACCGGAGCGATCCACAGCGCCAGCGAGAAGAGGGTCCCTATGAGCAACCCCAAGGCAGCACCGAGGACCAATCCGTAGCCGGTGTACATCGATGGTCTCCTTTGAGAATGAAACCGGGGCCCCTTTGGGCAGAGGGGCCCCGGCTTCTGGCAGGCCGTTCAGAGGATCCAGATCAAGCCGAAAGTCACCGCTCCGGCTACGGCCAGGACGGCGAGGATCGTCATTGCGATCACCCGGGTCGTCCAGACCCGATCCTCTCTCAGCATGCCTCGGGCGAAGAGCCCGAATGCGGCCGCCAACAGCACCCCGGCCCCGACGAACATGCCGAGGTACCAACCTTCGGCCAATCCGCCCAGGAACCAGGTGGTGGGCACGTAGTACATCCACGCCCCGACACCCGCTGCCAGCACGCCAACGATCCCTATCACCCAGTCGGTGACATAGGACCGTCGCGGCATCCGGGTGACCTCCGCCTTGTCACGCTGCAGAAGCGTCGTCACGAAGATCACCTCCATTCCGGATGACCCCTCGTCGGGCCATCCGTTGCGATTGTGGGTCTCCTGGGCAGAGGTGAACAGGGCCAATAGACCCGATAGGACGGGACCTGGGCACCGTGGGGTGTGGACGACGAGCGCCGCCCCTATACGCTGGCGTTCTCATGGCAATCAACGACCCTCATTGGCCGCGTGCCGACGTCTGGCTGGCGCAGGATCATCCCGATCCGGAGATCCTGGTGGTCGGGGTGCCCTCGTCTCGAGCCTCGCTCTCCCCGTCCCGTGCCGACCTCACCCCGCTCGAGCTGCGACACCGATTGGCTCGTTTCTCGACCTTTCACGGCGAGTGGGGAGTCGATTTCGGGGCTGTCACGGTGCGGGACGAGGGGAACTGGCCGGTCTCCGAGCTGGACATGCATCAGATGCCGGAGACCGTCGAGCAATTGGCCCGCTCCCTCCCCCGGGTCCCGCTGACGCTGTACCTGGGTGGCGACAATGCCATCACCCGGCCGCTGGTCCGTTCGCTTTCGGCGGAGGAGAGAAAAGTCGCGCTCATCACGTTCGACGCCCACCATGACGTCCGGACTCTCGATCTCGGCCCCAGCAACGGGACCCCGGTCCGTGGGTTGATCGACGAAGACGGGCTGCCCGGGGCCAATGTGGCACAGATCGGGATTCACTCCTTCGCCAACTCCTTTGACTACCGGACCTACTGCGAGGAACACGGAGTCATCGTGCTCACCGTTGGTGACGTCGAGCAACGCGGCATCGATTCGGTGGTCGAGGACGCCCTGACCGTGGTCACCGTGAGATGCGACGTCATCCACGTCGACGTCGACCTCGACGTGCTGGACAGGGCCTATGCACCCGCATGCCCGGGGGCGCGCCCGGGGGGGTTGGGTATCCGGGAGCTGGCAGAGGGCGTGCGGCGGTGCGCCCGGCACCCCAAGGTGGAGTCGATCGACTTCGTCGAGGTCGACGCCGAAGCCGACCGCGACGGAATCACCCTCGACGCGATGGCCCATCTGGTTCTCTCCGCGGTCACCGGCTACGCGGAGCGGTCGTTGCCGGCAAACTCGATGCCCCGCGTCACGTATACGTGACGCCCTGCATTAGGAAGCTGGGGGATGGCTGTTATCCCCCACTGACCATCTGCTCCGCCTCGCGACCGAGACGGTCCCCTTGGCGATGGTCGAGGAAGCCGTGGGGGAGGCGTACCGGGCGGGGACCGTGGGAGTGCCCCCGAACCATGCGGTTGGCCTCCTCGGGGAAGGGGAGGTCGGGGTCCCACCCGGAGAGGATCTCCTCCACTTGCTCAACCGAGTCCACCCGGGCCAGTGCGTCACGCATCTTGGGGCCGGCGGGGAATCCCTTGAGGTACCAGGAGGGGTGCTTGCGAAAGAGCCCGATTCCCACCTTCTCCCCGAAATGGTCGACCAGCAGCCCGGCGTGGCGGATCATGATCGACGCCACCTCGCCCGAGACGGGCGGTTCCTCTTGGGGGCGTCCGGCGATGGCGTCGGACAGGTCACGGAACAGCCAGGGGCGGCCTAGACAGCCCCGGCCGATGACGACACCATCACAACCGGTGCCCGCCATCATCGCCACCGCGTCGTCTCCGGTCCATATGTCGCCGTTGCCCAGAACCGGGATCGATGCAACCGTCTCTTTGAGTCTGGCGATCGACTCCCAATCGGCATCGCCCGAGTACAACTGACGAGCGGTCCGGGCGTGCAGGGCGACGGCGGCCGCCCCCTCCTCCTCGGCGATGAGACCTGTCTCGAGATAGGTGAGATGGTCGTCGTCGATTCCCTTCCGGAACTTGACCGTGATCGGGACCGATCCCGCATTGGACACCGCGGCCCGGACGATCGAGCGGTAGAGGTCCCGCTTCCAGGGCAGGGCGGCGCCCCCGCCGTGACGGGTCACCTTGCCCATGGGACAGCCGAAGTTCATGTCGATGTGATCGACCGTCTCGACCTCGACCAGATGGGCGACGGCCTCGCCGAGCGAGCCGGGGTCGGTGCCGTACAGCTGGATGGAGCGAGGGACCTCGTCTGCGTCGAAGCGAGCCAGCTCACGGGTCTTCTCGTCGCCCTCGACCAGACCACGGGCCCCGATCATCTCCGACACGTAGAGACCGGCCCCATACTCCCGGCAGAGACGCCGGAAGGGGGCGTTGGTGATGCCGGCCATCGGGGCGAGCACCACCGGCGGGTCGACGACGAGGTTCCCGATTCGCAGCATCGTGGAAAGGCTAAGACCTCGCCGTGCCAATCCTCCGCCGCATGCCTAGAAGTCGGTCGATTCGACGTTCTGGAGCCGGACCTGTCCCCTGGCCACGAGTTTTCCGTCATTCTCCCGGGTCACGGTCACCTGCCACAGTTGCTGGGTCCGGCCGCGGTGGATCGGGGTCGCCGACCCGATCAGGACACCCTCGGTGGTGGCCCTGATGAAATCCGTCTGATTCGACACCCCGACGCAGCCCGCCATCCCGCTCTCCATCGCCCAGAGGGCGGCCCCGGTCGAGGCGAGAGTCTCGATGAGCGTGCAATAGACGCCGCCGTGCACGACGCCGTAGGGCTGGTGATGGTTCTCGTTGATCACGATCTTGCCCTGACACGCGTCGCTCGACGCGTCGGTCAGCTCGATGCCGGTGAGACCCACGTAGGTGGGACGACCGAGAAAGGGATTCTCCATCAGACGCCACAACCCGCCGAGATCTGAGGGGTCAGCCCCAGGTCGTCGTCGACGTACTCCCAGACGTCGACTCCGACCCCCTCGTAGTAGGCGGTGCTGAGCACGACCTCCATCCGCCCATCCCCGTTCAGATCGGCGACTGCCCCCACGGAGAACGAGTTGACCACCGGACTGTCTGCGGTGACCACCACCGAGTCGCCGAGGATGACGGTTCGGACATCTCCCTGGACCGTGCGTCGCATGAAGGCGATCGAGTAGTCGCCATCCTCGGCGAAGAGGCCGGCGCTCACGTCCTCTGCGACTGCCAGCACCTCGTTGACGCCGTCCCCCTCGAGGTCGACCTGAAGCAGTTGCTTGATCGTCGGCTCGGGGACGTCGAGGCCACGCTCCGCCAGCAGTTCGGCAGCGAAAGCGGCATAGGTTCCGTCGTCTTCGATCTCCTCGACCAGATGGGGCACGAGGATCCATGGCGCCGAGACGGCAACACCGAGCGGGCCCGGCCAGTCCCCCAACACCAATTCGTTCTCCAACTCCACCCCAGGGTTGTTCAGCGGCTCGCAGAGGGTGGTGGGGGCACCTCCGCTGATCGTCGCCTCCAATCCGACAAAGGCCACCTGGTAGTCCTCGCCACCGGCGACGGGGAGCGCCGTGCCCGGCTCGACCTGCACCCAACTCGATCCGTCCCACCACCCCAAGGCGCCAAAGCCGGTTACCACCAACGGGGTGTCGCTCCAGTTGCCCTCGACCCCGACGGTGGTGGTGGTCGAGGCCGGAGTGGTGGTAGTGGTCGGCGGCAGCGATGTGGTCGTGCCCTCACCCGTGGTCGTCGTAGGACCGGCGCCGGGCACGGTGGTCGCGCTCGGAGAGGACGTGGTGGCGGCGGTCGTTGTTGTCGTGATCGTTTCCCCGGGCTCGTCTTCGTCGCCCAACGTGAAGATGATGACCACGACGGTCGCCACGAACAGACCGGCGAGGATCCAGGCGGTTCGGTTCATCACCGGGGAAGTTACCCGGCCGACTCGTCCCGGAACACGTCGATGTCGGTGCCGGACGCGGCGACAAGACGGGGGAGCAGGTGTATGGGCAGGCCGATGACGGTGAACGGGCTCCCGTTGACCTTCCTGACAAATGCTCCGCCCCTGCCCTGGAGGGCATAGCTCCCCGCCTTGTCCAACGGCTCGCCGCTCTCGACGTACCTGGCGATTTCGTCACCGGTCATCGACAGGAAATGGACCTCGGCCATGTCGACTGCCGACCTGGTCCGGGCGGCGCCGTCCCAGGAGGCGACGGCCAGCCCGGTGAATACCTCGTGGACGTCACCTTGGAGGTGACGAAGCATCGCCCGGGCCTCCTCGGGGTGACCTGGTTTGCCCATGATCCTCCCCTCATGGACCACGGTCGTGTCGGCCCCCACCACGATCAGCCCGGGCCCGGCCACTGCCTCCGCCTTGGCGCGGGCAACGCGTTCGACGTATGCGGCGGGGGGCTCATCGGGGAACCTGGTCTCGTCGACGTCGGTCGGCACAACCTCGAAGTCGAGTCGAAGCTGACGGAGCAGCTCCTGGCGACGGGGAGATGCGGAGGCAAGGATCAGTCTCACCGGACCAGCCGCCCCATCCTTATGACATGACGAGGCCGGGTCAGGGCCCTCGGATCGAGCCCGGGGTCCTCGGGGAACAAGACCGCATTGGCCGGGCCGCCCACGTCGAAGCCCGAGACTCGGCCGGAGGCGCGGAAGCCGGCCCCGGACACCGAATCCAGCACCGCCCGGGGCGTCATCCCCAACTCCCAGAGACGGACCGCCTCAAGCGCCACCTGGTGGGTGCCGACGACGAGATCGGTCCCCGTGAGGACGTGAACCCCGCACTCCACCGCGTGAGACAGGCTGGCGGTCACATTCTCGAGGCCCTCGGTGAGGAGGCGCCCGCCGGAGGAGCCGGCGCCGAGCTGGCGGATCACAGCCTCCACCCGAAGCACGGTGGGCACCCAGACCCCGGCGCGCGCCCCGAGCATCTCGAGGTCC
>Ga0214468_1000686_pt1 | contig 10643 bp, 5 predicted proteins | sample RVTome_9_FD_187334 | JGI IMG/M metagenome (GOLD analysis project Ga0214468, IMG submission 187334) | Soil microbial communities from uranium-contaminated site in the Upper Colorado River Basin, Wyoming, United States - RVT155D38 HiSeq ...
CAGCCGCAGCGAGGTTAGGGGCTGCGGCGTCACGGCCGCCCACGATCGGCTCGGCGTCTCCCAACGGCCACTCGATCCCGATCGCCGGGTCGTCCCAGGCAATGGCCCGGTCCCGCCCGGGGGAGTAGGGCCGGGAGGCCTTGTACTGCACCTCGGCGGTTTCGGTCAGCGCCAGGAAGCCGTGGGCGAACCCCTCGGGTATCCAGAGTTGATGCCGATTCGATTCGCTCAGCTCGAACCCGCGCCAATCCCCGAAGGTGGAGCTGGAGCGCCGTATGTCGACCGCCACGTCGAACACGGCGCCACGAGTGACCCGGACCAACTTCGCCTGCGCGGCGGGGGGTAGCTGATAATGCAACCCTCGCAACACAGCCTTTCTCGACGTCGAATGGTTGTCTTGGACGAACCTGACCGTCCGCCCCAGCCAGGAGTCGAAGGCCGCCTCGTTGTAGGACTCGTAGAAGTGGCCCCGCTCGTCGGCGTGGACCGTCGGCTCGTAGACCCGGACCTCTTGGTCGATGATCATGACCAGCGGCAGACTACGACGCCGCTTCGCTCTGGCTCGCCACCAGGCGCTCCGATTTCTCCCAATGGACCGCGGGCCGGGTCACCACGTTGACCGGCGTGTACTCGACCAGGACGGCATCGGTCCCGGTCAGCTTCACCACCCGGTCCTCCCAGGAGTGCTCCTTGAGCGCTCGGGGCCGATCGGGCCGCGCCCCGGCAAGGGCTTTCTCTACCGCGGTGACCAGGTCGGAGTCGGCGTGGACCCCCTCCAATCCTTCCAGCGCCCGAAGCGGCGGGGCGGCGATGGGGACACCCGACGCGAGATACTCGTACGCCTTGAGCGGGCTCACCGCATGTGTCATGTCGTTGACGACAAACGGAATCAGACCCACGTCGAACCGCTGCAAGTACGCGGGTAGTTTGGTCTGTGGCTTGAGCCCGAGGAGGTGGACGTTGGGGGGGAGTGCGGGCCGGTTCGTCTTGTCGTCGCCGATGAGCACCACTGCGGCTCGGGGGTTTGCCTCGGCCACCCGGCGCACTGACTCCCAGTCGAACCAGTCGCCGTAGAGCGAGCCGTGATAGCCGATGGTCCTTTCGGCGCTGGGAAGATCGGCTGGCCTTGGCGGGAGCTCGACACCGAACACCGCCACGTTGACCGCATTGGGGACGAGCACCGCCTCTCGACCCATCGCGCCGACCCGGTGGACGAGGTCGGGGGCCGAGGCGGTGACTCGATCGGCCGATCTGATCAGTTCCCGCTCCGTCTCCGGGCGATGCCACTCTCCGCCCAGGGCCGGGTCGGACCAGTCGTCGATCACGTCGTAGACCATGGTCCATCCCGCCTTCTGCAGGACCCGGGCCGGCGCCAGCAGAGGGGGGGCAGGGGCCTCGACCAGGACCAGGCCGGTGGAGCCGGCCCGGCTCAACCACACTTCTGGGTCGAAGCGCCCGATCCGGGTCTGCTCCAGATTGGGATGGACGTAGCGGAGACCGAGGTCGACCGACTCCTGGGCCTCGTAAAAGGAGACCAGGGTGACGTGATATCCCTGTCGCACCAGCTCCAATGCGAGTTGGGTGCTCCGGGAACCGCCGCCGATGTCGTGGAGGGGGACCGCGGCGAGGACAACCACAGGGGCCCGCGTGATCGGATCAGAGCGCACCGTAGGGGCGTCCCCATGGGGCAACGGGATGAGACCGATGCGATGCCCCGCGTCGCGGATGCGGGCGAGCAGGCCAGGGAGGGGATGCTCCCCCTCGGGGATCCCACCTACCTCGGCGAGGAGGCTGCTCCTCACCGCGATCATCCGGGGGCCGACAACCGGCTCGACCCGTCGTCGCCCGGCGAGCCGGGGGCCGTCGACCTCGCCGACCACCCCCGCGCCGATGGCGGCGTCACCGAGGGCGACCACCGCACGATTGGCCAGGTCCTGGCTCACCGGAAGAGAAGGGTCGGCGACGGTGACGAACTCGGTGGTCTCCCCGCTGCTGGGGAGGGCCAATCTGGCCCGGTAGGTGTCGGGGGTGACGTCCAGCCATCGTCGTGCCATCCTCGCCTCGTCGAGAAACACGTCGACGTTGACCCGGGAGTCCTTCGAGTGCTGCACCAGCCGGTACCGGGCCATGACCCGGTTGGGGATCAGCGGCCGGATCAACCGTTTCAGCCAGAGTGGCATCACCAACGCTCCGGGTCGGGCATGACCGCCGACTCCTCGGGACGCTGCCTCTGCACCGGGAGCCCCGCCTCGGCGACCTCGTCGGCGACGAACCAACCGGGACGGGGCAAAGACCCGGGCTGGAGAGGCTGGGGGCCGGTCGTGTGGTCGAGTAGAACGACCTCGCCATCGGTGGCCGCCGCGGGATCGTGCAGATTCCAGCGCCGGATCAAGGCGAGCGGCGGGTCGGCAGAGGTCCGGGCAAACGCCACGTCGGGGTTGGTCTCGAGCAGATCGGCCAACTGGAGCAACACCGAACCGGAAACCCGGTCCTCGAAACCCCTCAGGTCGACCACGTATTTGCCCCAGGAGGTGGCGAGATCATCGATGCCGGTCACGAGCTCGGCGTCATCGGGGACCGGGTTCGTGGCCCCGACCACCGTGAGCAGGGGATACCAACGTCGCCTCGCCTCGCCCATCGCTTCTCTCACATACAGGGCGCGGTTCCGGTCGCGGACCATGCGTCGACCCTCTTCGAACCTTCCCTCGGTGGTGACGCTCATCGATACGCCGTGTTTCCGGTACAGGAACAACGGCTCCTCGACCCGGACCTGACCCCATCCGGCGCCGGTGAGTCGGAGCCACAACTCCCAGTCCTCGTTGCCCGAGGTCATGGTCTCGTCGTAGCCGCCGACCGATTCCCAGGCCGCGGCTCGCATCAGGACGCAACCGACGACCGAATTCTCGAGGAGTTGCCAGTAGGGGTTGAACGGCCGGGGCATCCAGATCGCCTCGATATCGCCATGGAGGCGGGCGAGGCAATGGGCGAAGCCGGCTTCGGGGACTTGGCGCAGCGCGGTGAGCAATGTCGACATGAACTCCGGCGCCAGCTCGTCGTCGGAGTCGAGCGGAACCAGGAACTCGCCCCGGGCCAGCTTCATGCCTGCATTCCGGGCGCCGGGCAGGCCGGTGTTGCCCTGGCGATGGAGGCGGAGGCGGGGACGTTGCAGCTGGTCGAGGAAGGCGATCGTGGTCGGGTCGGTCGATCCGTCATCGACGAGCACGATTTCCCAAGAGGGGTGGTCTTGCTCGTAGACCGAAGCCAGGGCTTCTTCCAGAAATGAGATGTCGTCGTACACCGGGATCACCACGGTGATGTCGGGTGACTGGATCTCGGCGAACTCGCCGGCGGCGATCCGATCCTGCACCGCGCCGAGGCGTTTCTCCCTTTGCACACGCGCCCGTTCCGCCGGCCATGAGGCCCGGTGGCGGAGTCGGTCCTTGACCGCCTTTGGGGCGAGACGAGCCAGCACTCTCGCCGCCGGAGCGGGGAGACCGCGATAGAGCCGGCCCAGTGCGGGGCTGACCCGCGACGGAGGGACCGGCGACGCCTTCTCCACCGCCTTGGATGCCTCGGTGGCCAGACCGGCCTGGGAGCGAGGATGGCGCGGCTCGGGGTCTGTCCGGTACGCATCCCAGGTGTCCCCCGGGTCGGGGAGAGGTTGGGTCCCGAGCCTCCCGGCCAGACCCTCCTCGGTGGCGAGACGCAGCAGCGCCGCGGCCAAGCCGGGAACGGTCCGGTCGTAGACCAATGCCCCGGTTGTCTCGTCGAAGAGCCCCTCGAATGCGGGCAGGTCTGGCACCACCACGGGCAGGCCGAATCGTCTCGCCTCGTGGGCAGCGAGACAGAAACTCTCGAAACGGCTGGGGACGACCACTGCGCTCACGCCGTCGAGGACGTCCGAGAGACGATGACGGGGCATCGAGCCGAGGAATTCGAACGACGATCGGTGCCGATCCGGGATGAGCGAGAGGAGCCACTCGCTCATCGGCGATCCCGCGGTCGGGCTCCATCCGTCGCCGCCGACGAACCTCACCCTCAACGTGACCCCTTCGTCGAGCAGGCCGAGGGCGGCGAAGACCAGGTCCTGGGAGCCCTTCATCTCACCGAGGCGACCAATGGCGGCGAACACGGGCACACCTGAGGTGAGGCTCGGCTCGCCTTCCACCGGCGGAATCGGAGGCGGTGACACCACCACCCGCTCCGGGTCGACGCCATATCGGCCGGCCAGGGTGTCTTCATGGCCGGGGACGGGGATCAGCACCTGGTCGGCCATCTGGAAGACCCCTCGCTCCATGGCGGCAGGAACCAGCCAGTCACCGGGATCGGTCTCCATCGCCTCACGCAACAGGTCGTAGGGACCGTGGAAGCGCACCGTCATCGGATTGGCCTCAAGGCCCAGGGCAACCCGCTCGACGAGCATCGAATAGCCGAGGCCCTCGAAGTCCTGAACTTCGACCCGATCACCGGGGCGGATCAGGCCGGCGGCGGTGCTCGCCACCATTTCGGAGCGCTCGAGAAAGCCGGTGGGGGGGATCAGGGCCACCTCGATCTCGACCCCATCCCGCCCCATGACCTGGACCGGGTCCGGGACCGCCAGCACCACGAGCACCGGGCGGTGACCGGCGAGGTGACGGGCCAGGGCATCGACGACGACACCGGCACCTCCCTGGGTCTCGGGGTAGAGCTCTGTGGTCACGAAGACGATGCGGCCCTGAGTCATCGCGAATCAGTCACTCGAACTGGGAAACCTTGCACGACGAATGATGGTAAGCAGCAGCCCCATGTGACACAGGAGCGACGCCGGACCTAGCCTCCCCTCTCTTCCTCTTGACTTCGTCCCTCTCGCGTCCGCTGTCCCGGCCGTTGTTCCTGGCCCTGGTGGTGTTGCTCCCTTTGCACACCGTCTTTTTCCGCGTCGAGATCGCCTGGAAGCCGTGGCTGATCCTGCTCGCGGTCGTCGCCGCCCTCGATCTGTGGGAGGAGCGTCGCTTCCCATGGTCGAGGCGGGCCGCTCTCGGTTTGATCGTCTTCCTGGCAGCCGTGCTCGTCTCGTGGCCTGGTCCCGACACCGGGATCGTCTTCTGGCGCCTTTACCTCGCCCTGGTCGCCGGAGGTCTGCTTCTCCTGGTGACCGGCCGTCATGCCGGTCGGATCGAAGACGTTCTCAACGCCGTGTTTTGGTCGGGCGCAGCCATGGCAGCCACGGGGGTGGTCCTTGCCATGGTGACCAACGGGGTGTTCGGTGAGGCGGCGATAGCCGCGGTAAACGACCTGCCCCTGATCGACCGGGTCAACAAGGAGGCCTACCTCGGCTCCGGCTTCGTTGCCCTCACCAATTGGCATCAGGACCCCGGCTATTCGGCTCTGTGGACCAACGTATGGATCGCCCTCTCCATCCTCGGGGTGGGAAGGGGGTCGGTGCGAGGCCCGCGGTGGGCGCCGCCACTCGTCCTCGGCGGTCTGGCCGTCGCCTCGCTCCTCACCTTTGCCCGCACCGGCTGGATCGGTCTCGGTGTGGCGACGGTGGCCGCGCTGGTCGCGCTGTGGCGCCAGAGTCGGGAAGCGTTTCGGACCGGTCTTCTCTCGGTGGCTTGGGGGGCGCTGGTAGCAGTCCTCCTTCTCGGCTTCCACCTCGCCACCGATCCTGAGGGGGTGGGCGGGGACGTCGACGACGCCCTCGAGTTCCGCTGGACCTATCTGTTGGCCCTGGGACAGATCGATGTCGGCGAGGAGGGTGTGGTCGACCTCAACCTGGTCGTCGACGACAATCGGCTCGAGGTCTGGGGCGAGTACACCAACCGTTTCGCGGACAACCCGCTTCGTGGCATTGGCTTGGGCACCGGATGGGGCCAGACCGGTCTCCAGGAGCCTCACAATCTCCTGCTCGAGTTGCTCGCCGAGACCGGGATCGTCGGCGCCTTGGGGTTTCTGGCCCTGGTCTTGTCCCTCGGCCGGGGCGGTGGTGCGACAGCAGGGCCGGCCCTGGCGGTGGTCGGGGTCGCTGCCCTCACCCAGACCGTCCTCTTCGAACCCGTGCTCTGGCTCACGATGGGCCTGTGGCTGGCGGGGAGGACGTCACCGGACCGGATACAGGCCACGGCGGGGGCAATGTGACGGTTTGTTTGGAGGTCGTGGATGCGGGGTATGGCTGCAATGGATGTGGTGCCGCTCTCGATGAGGGCCAGATCGGGGCACGGTCGGAGAGACCTGGTGCCTTTTTTGTCGCGTCCTCATCCAGAGTTGGTCGGGGCGGGGATTTTACGGTCGGCCATTGCAGCGGGTTCAGGGCTGCACAGATATGACCGATAAGGGGCTAATGCGTCGTCCCGTGTCCATGTCCTTGGCGCTCGCCCTCTTCGCCGGGCTATTCGTGGTCGTTCCCCCGGCCCCGCCGGCAGAGGCGGCAACGATCAGCGGGGTCGGATCGGTGTATGCCGGCATCTACTCCGAGCACTTCGAGTCCGGCAAGGACCTCGACGCACTCGCCGGAGCGACCGGGAAACGGATGACCTTCGCCGGGACCTTCCATTCCGTGAACGAGAACGACGGCGTGGCCGGCGGCTGGTCCAACACCAGAGAGCTGTTGGACAAGGTGTGGGCAGGGCAGGCCACCCCCTTCGCCAATCTGACCATCCCCGCCTCTGCCGCCTCGATCGCCTCGGGAGCCTGGGACAACAAGATCAACGAATGGGCGTCGCATCTGGAGCAGTTCCTCAACAAGGGTGGCGGCCGCAGCCTGGTCCTGGCTCCGCTCCAGGAGATGAACGGCGACTGGACTCCCTACGGCTGTGACCCGGCAAACTTCGTCAACGCCTACCGCCGTGTCGTCGACATCATCCGGGGCCGGGGCATCGACGAGACCCAGGTGCGCTTCGCCTTCGCTCCCAACGGTTGGACCACGCCGGGGTGCGGCTCGATCGGCAGCTACTACCCGGGCAATGGATATGTGGACGTGATCGGGATCTCCGCCTATCGCTGGGGCGAAGAGGGTGTGTTTGCGGTCATGGGCGGAGCCGTCGACCAGATAACGGCCAGCTTCCCGGGCAAGCCGATCATCATCGCCCAGACCGGCGCTGTCCCCTCCGGAAGCAAGGACCAGTGGATCCGCGAGATGATGGCTTGGGCCGCCTCCCACCCCGCAGTGGTGGCCGTGGTCTACTTCAACCTGAACAAGGAGGTCGACTGGCGGGTCTGGATCAACCCGACGGTGAACGCCGGCTGGCGGGACGGGGTCCGGGCTTCCGGGACCACATACCAGTGGCCGCTGCGCGACTGGTTCCAGTCCGGGCAGCTGAACCTGAGCCTCAACTCGGGGGTGACGCTGTGCGTAGGGCAGGCAGACTGCGACACGGCTGCCTTCCAGGACATCGGAGGGGGCTTCCACATCTGGGACAAGGCCACCAGCGGGGTCATCGCCCAATCCTTCTCCTACGGCAACCCGGGCGACGTCCCCTTCTCGGGAGACTGGGACTGTGACGGCGTGGAGACGCCGGGGCTGTATCGGCAATCGGACGGGTATGTGTACCTGCGTAACTCGAACAGCACCGGCGTCGCCGACGTCGCCTTCTTCTTCGGCAACCCTGGAGACTTCCCGTTGGCAGGCGACTTCGACGAAGACGGCTGCGACACGGTCTCGATCCACCGTCCGGCGGAGCAGCGCTTCTATGTGATCAACGACCTGGGCTCGAACGACGGGGGCTTGGGCGCTGCGGACTACTCCTTCGTCTTCGGCAATCCCGGTGACAAGCCCTTCGTCGGTGACTTCAACGGCGACGGAGTCGACACCGTCGGGCTGCATCGGGAGTCCACCGGTCTGGTCTACTTCCGCAACTCGAACTCGACCGGAACCGCCGACACCCAGTTCATCTATGGCGATCCCGGTGACAAGCTGGTCGGAGGGGACTGGGACGGCGACGGGGACGACACCATCGGTGTCTACCGGCCTTCCAACGGGATCTTCTACCTTCGCAACTCGAACACCCAGGGCGGCGCTGACGCCTGGGCGTTCGCAGGCGCCTACACCGGTCTGGCCTCACTCAACCGATGAGGCGGCGTCTCCAGATACTCCTCATCTCGAGCGCGCTGTTGGTTGCAAGCTTCCCGGCGATGCCGGCCGGGGCCGAGATGGGCGCTGACGGCATCTACCGGATGGTGTTCCCTGTGGATGGCGAGTATCGGCTCACCCAGTCCTTCGGGGACCCTCGTGATGGGGGGGCGCGAAGCCACGAGGGTGAGGACATCATGGTCGACGGGGTCAAGGGTCTGCCCGTGGTGGCCGCCGAGAGCGGCACGGTGGGCTGGATGCAGAACGAGCAGGGGGGCAACTGCTGCGCATTGGAGATCGAGCACGAGGACGGCTGGTCGACGCGGTACATCCATCTCAACAACGACACCCAGAATCCCGACGGGTCCTACACCGACGACGGTCTGGGGTACGGCATCGTCGAAGGGCTGAGCAAGGGCGACCAGGTCGAGGCAGGCCAACTCATCGGGTGGGTCGGCGACTCGGGCAACGCCGAATGGACCGCTCCCCATCTCCACTTCGAGTTGCGCGACCCCGACGGGGTGGCGGTCGACCCCTACCCCCACCTGCTGGCCTCGGAGCTCAACCCACTTGCGGCGCCCATTTGTCCCGAGGGAGAGGTCTGTGACACGGTCGCCTTCCAGACCCAAGCCGGTCGCTTCGACGTCTGGGGGTCGCTCGGATTCAGCCCGTTGCTGACCTCGTTCCATTTCGGGAACCCGGGTGACGTCCCCTTCTCCGGAGACTGGGACTGTGACGGTGTGGAGACCCCCGGCCTCTATCGCCGCTCCGACGGCTACGTCTATCTGCGCAACTCCAACACCGAGGGTGTGGCCGACACCTCCTTCTACTTCGGCGATCCTGGCGACCTGCCCCTCTCAGGGGACTTCGACGACGACGGGTGCGACACCGTCTCCATCTACCGGCCATCCGAGCAGGCATTCCATGTGATCAACACCTTGGGCTCCAACGACGGGGGTCTGGGTGGGGCCGATTACTCGTTCTCGTTCGGCAATCCCGGTGACAAGCCGTTCGTCGGGGACTTCGACGGCGACGGGGTCGACACGGTCGGTTTGCACAGGGAGTCCACCGGACTGGTCTATTTCCGCAACTCGAACTCGACCGGGATCGCCGACAACGAGTTCATCTACGGCGACCCGGGCGACAAGCTCGTTGCCGGCGACTGGGACAACGATGGGAGCGACACCGTCGGTGTCTACCGTCCTTCGAGCGGGGAATTGCTCGTCAAGTTGTCCAACAGCCAGGGCGTGGCCGACTTCACCTATGAGGCAGGCGCATACACGGGCATCATCTCTCTCCGGCCCTGATCGCTAACCACACCCGCGGAATACGATGTCGTCGTTGACGTCTTCCGCCAGCCCTCTGTATCGAACGTTGATCGCCACCCTCGTCGTCGCCCTGCTGGTCCTGGTTCCACCTCCGGCCCACGGGGTGGACGACCCGGTTCCTCAGGACGGTCTCGGGCTGGCCGTGGAACCCTCCTCCCCACACTCCGCGGAGCACATCCTGGTGGAGGTGACCGAACCAGCCCAGTCGATCCGCGCCCTCGGTGCCGGGCGCGAGCCCGTCGTCGGGAACTGGTACCAAGTCCCGGTCCCGGTCGGCTGGGAGCCGATCGACTGGGCCCGGGAGATGTCGACCCGGCCCGGGGTCGCCACCGCCGAGCTCGACCTCATCCTGGAGCTCCAGGCATCGGTGCCCTTCATCTCGAATGATCCGTTCTACAACAACCCTGCCGACCCCCGTTGGCAGTGGCATCTCCATGCGACGAATGTCGGTCAGGCCTGGTTGATCAGTGTCGGGGCAGGGGTCACGGTCGCTGTCCTCGACAGTGGCGTGAGCCAGGGAAGCGACGGGTTCTGTGAGCCATTCGTCGCCGAGTACGACGCGGTGTCCGACACTGCCGGGCCGGACTCGGCGTTCGACATCAACGGCCACGGATCCCATGTCGCCGGCTCGGCGGCCCAGTGCTCCGGAAACGCGATGGGTGGGGCAGGGATGGCCCCGGCAGCGAGCATCATGCCGGTCAGGGTCCTGTCCGGGGACGGAAATGCTTCCGCCGGAGACATCGCCCGGGGTATCGACTGGGCTGTAGCTAATGGGGCAGGGGTGATCAACATGTCACTTGGTTGCGACGTCGCCATGTGCCCGGACGGGAGCACGGTTCTCAACGAGGCGATCGAGAAGGCCTCCGCAGCCGGAGTGGTCATGGTGGCCTCCTCCGGCAACGACCCCGTCGATGTGTTCTATCCGGCCAATCACCCGGCCGTGATCGGCGTCGGCGCCACTCTTCGCTCGGGCGCGGTGGCGAGCTACTCGGCGCGCGGGCTCGGTCTCGACCTGGTCGCCCCCGGTGGCGACCAGACCGGCTGGATCTGGCAGGACACTCTCGGGGGCTACCAGGGGATAGCCGGCACATCCATGGCGGCGGGCCACGTCAGCGGCGCCGCCGCCTTGCTCATCTCCGAATACCCCAGCTCCTCGGCCGGCCAGGTGCGAAATGCCCTCAATTGCGGGGCGGACGAGATCGGGGCGGAGGGCTGGGACGTTCCTTCGGGTTGGGGAGCTCTCAATGCCGGGGCTGCCCTGGAAGAGC
>Ga0214468_1000687_pt1 | contig 10641 bp, 8 predicted proteins | sample RVTome_9_FD_187334 | JGI IMG/M metagenome (GOLD analysis project Ga0214468, IMG submission 187334) | Soil microbial communities from uranium-contaminated site in the Upper Colorado River Basin, Wyoming, United States - RVT155D38 HiSeq ...
GCCGGACCCCACCTTGCCTGGCTCGCAACAGGCTGCGCCGGGGCCCGGCCGCGCCTCATCCACGGGAAGGCGCCTTGGTCCCCGGAGCGCTACGGGATCGCGCGTTCCCGCTAGGTCGTGGCTTCAGGGTGTCGTGGCAAGTCCCTGACTTGCGGGGTGCGCCTGGGGGTAGCGTTACGTCCGTTGGAAGGCGGACGCCGGTGCGCTGCGCCCCGTCGATGAGCGTGGCGAGCGGCCAGTTTCGAAGCTTCGGACAGGCTCAGGCTGCTTAGCGCTGCGGGGAGTCGCAGTTCGGCAGTCGGCATTCACCGACCCGCGAGATGCCGCCAGAGGCGCGCGTTACGAGGGACACATGGCAGTCATCATCGGTCCATGACGGAGATGCATCGGCGACTGCCGTGGCCGTTCGCGGGCGGTGAGTTCCCCGCCGACCTCGGCGCCGTGGTGCAGCGCACCGTGCTCGACGGCGTGTTGCCGGCGCTCATGGTCGCGCACGCCGCGGATGGCAGCTGGATGGTCGGCGACGGCGTGAACGACCCGAACGAGCCGGGCGCATCCACCGCGACGCACCTGCGTCACGTGGTGGAGCGCGACGCGTCGATCGCGACACTGGCGTCCCTTCCGCCGGGACGCCGTGCCGATCGGGCGTCGGCCGGCAGCGCGTGGGTGGTGAGCGACTTCGAGTACGAGGACGATTAGGCTTCCGCGGCGAGCGCGGGCTGGGGACGGAAACGGAGCGCCACGACGACGGCGGCCAGGGCCGCCACGGCGGCAACCGAGGCGAAGCCAGCCGTGATCGATGCCAGGCCGGCCACGAAGCCGACCAGGATCGGCCCGGCTCCGAAGGCGAGGTCGATGAAGATGCTCACCGTGGCCATGGCGCTGCCCCGCTCGCGGGGAGGGACCCGCGCCAGCGTCGCGGCGAACACGGCGGGCGTGAGGAGCGCCATCCCGACTCCCAGCAGGGCCGCGCCGAAGAGCAGCCCGGGCGTGCTGTTCACCAGGCTGGCAACGCCCATTCCGACCGCGGCCACGGCCAGGGCGGCGGCGATCAGACGCGCTGGCGGGACGCGATCCGGGAGCCGCGAGAAGGCGATCCGGCTGACGACGACCACCATGCCGAACAGCAGGAGTGCGGGTCCGGCTCCCTGCATGCCCACGTCGCCGGCATGGAGGGCCACGAAGGCGAGGAAGCCGCCCATGGCCGCGGTCCCGGCGAAGATCGCGAGGCCGGGCCCCAGGGCGGCCGGGTGGAAGAGCGGCGTCGGGGGGGCATCAGCCTCGCGCTGGGGCGCTGTCTCGCCGATGCCGAGGGCCAGGCCGCCGGCGGCGACGGCGAGCACGGCCCCGCCGACCCAGGCCAGCGTGAAGCCGCCGGCGTCGAGCAGCCACTCCCCGAGGAGGGGCCCCAGGGCGATGCCCAGGTAGAGCGCCAGCGAGTTGAAGCTGAGCGCCTCGCCCGCGCGCCCCGCCGGCGCGATGTCGGCGAGCGCCGCGAATGCGGCCACGAAGAAGAACGCCTCCGCCACGCCGAGGACGAGCCGCAGGCCGATGAGCACCGCCAGGTTCGGGGCCAGCGGGTGCGCCGCGAGCGCCACGGCGCACAGCAGGGCGCCACCGATGAGCAGCGGCCGCCTTCCACGCCGGTCGGACAGCCGGCCGGCGAACGGCCGCAGCGCCACCGTCGAGACACTGAAGGCGCCGACGGTGATGCCCACCCACAGCTCGTTGGCGCCCATCGGTCCTTCGGCGAACAGCGGCGTGAGCGGGATCGTCAAGCCGGCGGCGCTGAAGTACGCGAGCTCACACAGCGCGAGGACGATGAAGACGACGGTGAACAGTCGCTCGGGGACGGCGGTCACCGCCCAATCTTCACGGTTGCCGTCAACACTGGCGGCGCCCTGCACGTTTTCGGCGTCCGACGGTCGGGAACCTCGCATCCGCGGGACCCGGTCAGGGCAGCGGCCACCGCCCGGCTGCTGCGCTAGAATCGGATGCGGCCTCGAGCGAAGAACCCGAGGCCGTTTGAGCGCTCGACGGAACAGACCCCAACGGGAGTTTCGCCCTGGACGTCAGCGGAGTTCTCTTCTTCGTGCTCGCCACCGGCGTGGTCGGCGGTGGGCTGGCGGTCGTGACCCTGCGCAACATCATCCATTCGGCCATCGCCATGATGGTCTGCTTCGGCTCGCTCGCCGGGATGTACCTGCTGCTGGGCGCCGGCATCGTGGCCGCCGCGCAGGTGCTCATCTACCTCGGCGCCATCAGCGTCCTCATCCTCTTCGCGATCATGCTCACCCAGGCCGGTGACGCGAACCTGCCCGCCCCGTTCCACCGGCAGGTCTGGTTCGCGGCGGTCGTGGCGCTGGCGACCATCGGCCTCATCGGCTGGGTGGTCATCAGCACCGATTGGGGTGCGGGCGCGGAAGCCGTGGCGGTCGTCCTCGACGAGCTCGCCACCGCCCTCTTCACCGACTTCGCGCTGCCGTTCGAGATCCTCAGCCTCCTGCTCCTCGCCGCCATCATCGGCGCCATCTACCTTGCCCGGCGTCCGGAAGAGGACGAGAGGGCGAACTGATGGGCCTGTCCGGCTACCTCGTCGTCTCGACGCTGCTGTTCGGCATCGGCGCATTCGGGTTCCTGGCGCGCCGGAACTCGATCCTCATGCTCATCTGCATCGAGCTCATGCTGAACGCGGTGAACCTGAGCCTGGTTGCCTTCAACGCCTACGCCGGGCCGGGCGAGGTCACCGGCGCGATCTTCGCGCTCATGATCATGGCCGTCGCGGCGGCCGAGGCAACCGTCGGCCTGGGCCTCGTGATCGCCATCATCCGCACCCGTCAGACCGCCGAGGTCGACGAGTACTCCGAGCTGAAGGAGTAGGGCGGACCGATGTCGACGGAGCTCCTCATCGCCCTCATTCCCGCCCTGCCCATCGCCGGGTTCCTGTTCGCCGTCCTGCTGGGCCCACGGCTCGACCGGGTCCCCACTCACCACGACGGGCACGACACGCATGACTCGGACGACGCGCACGGGACCGATGAGGCCCACGCCGCCCATGCCGCGCACGACGACGTCGACGACTCCGCCTTCCGCGGCATCCCCACCGAGGAGGAGCAGGCCGCCACCTCGCCGCACGCCGGGCACCACGACGACCTCGCCAACGCCGCCGGGGCCGATGGCGTCATCCCCGCCGAGCTGAACGACGGCATCGGGCAGACCGGCCACGTCACCCCGGGCGGGCCGCAGCCGGTGTACCGCTCCTGGTTCGTGCCGGTGCTGCTCGTCGCCGCCTCGTGGGTGGCCTCCATGATCGTCTTCGCCAACGTCGTCTTCGGCGGCGAGACGTACCACGTGACGCTCTACGAGTGGATCGGCTCCGGCGACTTCCACGTGGAGATCGCCTTCCTCGTCGATGGCCTGACCGCGATGCTGCTGCTGGTGGTGAGCAGCGTGGGCCTGCTCGTCCACGTCTACTCCATCGGCTACATGAACGGCGACCGCGGGTTCTGGCGCTTCTTCGCCTACCTGAACCTGTTTATGTTCAGCATGCTGCTGCTCATCCTGGGCGACAACTTTCTGATGCTGTACGTGGGCTGGGAGGCGGTCGGACTGTGCAGCTACCTGCTCATCGGCTTCTGGTACAAGAAGCCTTCGGCTGCCGGGGCCGCCAAGAAGGCGTTCGTCGTCAACCGCATCGGCGACTTCGGCTTCGGCCTTGGCATCATGGCCATCTGGACCGCGCTCGGCACGCTCCAGTTCGAGGAGGTCTTCGAGACGATCGGGACGCTGGACCCGACGCTCATCACCGTCATCGCGCTGCTCCTCTTCGCCGGCGCGGTGGGCAAGTCGGCCCAGTTCCCGCTCCACGTCTGGCTGCCGGACGCCATGGAGGGCCCCACCCCGGTAAGCGCCCTCATCCACGCCGCCACCATGGTGAACGCCGGCGTCTACATGGTCGCCCGCGCGAACCCGATCTTCGCCGAGTCCCCCGTCGCGATGTGGGTGGTGGCATCCATCGGCGTCTTCACCGCCATCTTCGCCGCGGCGATCGCGCTGACCCAGAACGACATCAAGAAGGTGCTCGCCTACTCGACGGTGAGCCAGCTGGCGTACATGTTCTTCGCCCTCGGCATCGGCGCCTGGGTGGCGGCCATCTTCCACCTCGTGGCCCACGGCTTCTTCAAGGGCCTGCTGTTCATGGCGTCGGGATCGGTCATCCACGGCGCCGGCGGCGAGCAGGACATGCGCTTCATGGGCGGCCTGCGCGACCGGATGCGCTGGACGTACTGGACCATGGTCATCGGCTCGCTGGCGCTGGCGGGCATCCCCATCTTCGCCGGCTTCTTCAGCAAGGACGAGATCCTGGCGGAGGCCTTCAACCGCGGCTACTACCTGTTCTACGTCATCGGCGTGGTGGTGGCCTTCATGACCGCCTTCTACACGTTCCGCATGATCTTCATGACGTTCTGGGGCGAGTGGCGCGGCCCGGCCGAGGCGTGGCACCACGTCCACGAGTCGGCGCGCACCATGGTCGCGCCGCTCGTCATCCTCGCCGTGCCGACCGTGCTGGTGGGCCTCTTCCTGGGCATCCCCCCGGAGGGCGGCCTCATCCACACCTGGCTGGAGGAGGTCTTCCACCATGCCGAGGAGCTGCACGCTGGCGTCCTGCCCGGCTCGATCCTGGACGAGGCGCTGGCCCACGGCGAGCACCATGGCTTCGAGCTGTTCGGCATCGGCGGGCTGCTGCTCCTGGTGGGCGCCACCGCCGGCGCGCTCGGCATCTGGCTCGCCTACCGCTGGTACGTGCTGAACCCCGATGCCCCACGCCGCTTCGTGGAGCGCATCCCGCTGGGCCTCGGCCCGGGGATGTACGCCGCCAGCGTGAACAAGTACTACGTCGACGACGTCTACCAGCTCGTCTTCGCCCGCGGCGGGGTCTACCTCAGCAACCTGCTGTGGTGGTTCGACGCCAAGGTCATCGACGGCGCGGTGAACGGCGCCGGCTGGCTCGCCTCCCGCAGCGGCGGCATCTTGCGCCACACCCAGACCGGTCGCGTCCAGAACTACGGGCTGGGCATCGCCACCGGCATGGTGCTCGTGCTCGTCGCCTACCTGGTGATCCGGTGAGGCCGGCATGAACCTGAACGACCTCCCGATCCTGTCGCTCATCGTATTCACGCCGCTCATCGGCGTGGTGCTCATGCTGTTCGTGCCGGGCACGAACCATGGGCTCATCCGCTGGCTGGCGCTGGCGACGTCGCTCGCCACGTTCGGCTTCAGCCTCGTCCTGCTCGGTTACGACCCGGCCGGGGCGGAGTTCCAGTTCCGCGAAGACCTCGACTGGATACCGGCCTTCGGAATGGGCTACCGGCTCGGCGTGGACGGCATCAGCATGGTGCTCGTCATCCTGACCACCGTCCTGTCGGTGGTGGCCATCGTCTACTCCTGGCAGCCGATCACCCATCGGGTCAAGGAGTACTACGCCACCATGCTGCTGCTGATGATCGGCATGCTCGGCGTGTTCGTCAGCCTGGACCTGTTCCTGTTCTACGTCTTCTGGGAGATCAGCCTCATCCCGATGTACCTGGTCATCGGGATCTGGGGCGGCCCGCGGCGGATCTACGCCACGGTGAAGTTCGTCATCTACACCCTCGTCGGCTCGCTGCTCATGCTGGTCGCGATCCTGGCCGTGGCCATCGCGCACGGCAACGACACCGGCACCTTCACCTTCGCCTACGAGGCGCTGCGCGGGCATCCCTTCACCGATGGCCTGCAGGCGCTCGCCTTCGTCGCCTTCTTCCTGGCCTTCGCCATCAAGGTGCCGATGTGGCCGCTCCACACCTGGCTGCCCGACGCGCACGTCGAGGCCCCCACCGCCGGCTCCATCATCCTGGCCGGCGTCCTCCTCAAGCTGGGCGGCTACGGCTTCCTGCGCTTCAGCCTGCCGCTCCTGCCCGATGCCGCGGTCGAGTTCTCGGGGATCGTCATCGCCCTGGCCATCGTGGCCATCCTGTACGGCGCGCTGGTGAGCATGGTGCAGCCCGACCTGAAGAAGCTCATCGCCTACTCATCGGTCTCGCACATGGGATTCGTCATGCTGGGCATGTTCGTCTTCAACGACCAAGGCCTGCAGGGGGCCGTGTTCCAGATGCTGAGCCACGGGGTCACCACCGGGGCGCTCTTCCTCCTGGTGGGCGTCATCTACGAGCAGACGCACGACCGCGCCATCGCGCACATGGGCGGGCTGAACGCCCGGCTGCCGCGCTACGCGGCGCTGTTCGGGCTGTTCACCTTCGCCAGCATCGGCCTGCCCGGCCTGTCCGGCTTCATCGGCGAGTTCCTGGTCGTGCTCGGCGCCTTCCAGTACAACGGCTGGGTGGCCGCCGCCACGATGGTGGTCGTCATCTTCAGCGCGGTCTACATGCTGTGGATGTTCCAGCGCGTCTTCTTCACCGTTCCCTCGGACTGGATGCGCCGCTGGTGGCCGTCGCTGAAGGACATGAACCGCACCGAGTGGCTGGCCATCGCGCCGCTCATCGTGCTGGTCGTGGCCCTCGGCGTGTATCCCGGGCCGGTGCTTGAGGCGATCGACGAGCCGGTGCGGCGCATCATCGAGGGCCTCTCCGGCTCCGGCGGCCTCACCTCCCTCGGACTGCCGTGGTAGCGGGTAGCGAGATGGAACGACCGCTCGAGGACCTCTTCACGCTCCTGCCGGAGCTCATCCTGGTGAGCACCGCCCTTGTCGTCATCACCGTTGACCTCTTCCTGCCGCGCGGCGCGAAGTGGACACTCACCCCGCTGTCCATCTTCGGCATGGCGCTCACCGCGGTCGGCTGCGTGTGGGTGTGGGGCATCAACGAGACGGTCTTCGCCGGCTTCTACGTCGTCGACGACATGTCCGTCTTCCTCAAGCTGGCGACGCTCGTCATCGGCGTGCTGTCGGCCCTCTTCGCGCCGTCGTACCTGGCCAGCCGGCGGCTGCCGCTCGGCGAGTTCAACGCCATCCTGCTGTTCAGCCTCATCGGCATGTTCGTGCTCGCCAGCAGCTCCGATATGGTCACCGCCTTCCTCGGCCTGGAGCTGATGGTCATGCCGGCCTACCTGCTTACCGGCTACCACAAGACCGACCGGTTCAGCAACGAGGGCGGGCTGAAGTACTTCCTGCTCGGCTCGTTCGCGAGCGCCATCCTCCTGTTCGGCATCAGCTGGACCTACGGCCTGACCGGAACGACCCGGCTGGACGGCATCGGGCAGGCGCTCTCCGGCAGCCCGGCCGGTCTGGTGGCGATCGCCATGCTCACCGTGGGCGCCACCTTCAAGGTCGCGGCCGTGCCGTTCCACTACTGGACGCCGGACGCGTACCAGGGCGCCCCCACGCCGATCACCGGCTTCCTGTCGGTGGGTCCCAAGCTCGGCGCCTTCGCGCTGCTGGTCCGCCTCTTCGTCGACGGGCTGGGCGGCATCCGTGCCGACTGGCTGGTGGTCATGGCCATCCTGGCGGTGCTGACCATGACCGGCGGCAACATCGTGGCCCTGGTCCAGGTGAACGTGAAACGGATGCTCGCCTACTCGAGCATCGCGCACACCGGCTACATCCTCGCCGCGCTCACCGCGTACGCGGCCGCCGGGTCGGCGCTGGTCCAGCAGCAGGCGATCGAGGCCATCGGCTTCTACCTGCTCGGCTACGGCGTCATGAACCTCGCCGCCTTCGCGGTGGTCGGCATGCTCCAGCGCGACCTGCGCCGGTACGGCGGGCTCGCCTCGTTCGCCGGGCTTGCCGGGCGCGCCCCATGGCTGGCGGCGGCGATGGCGGTCCTGCTCCTGTCGCTCACCGGCATCCCGCCCACGGTCGGCTTCTTTGCGAAGCTGTACGTCCTTCTCGCCGCGGTCGATGCCGGTCTGGCGTGGCTGGCGGTCATCGTCGCCCTGAACGCCGCGCTGGCCGCGTTCTATTACCTGCGCGTCATCGTGTACATGTACATGCGCGACGCGGAGGACGATCCGGCCGAGATCGACCGGCACCCGTTCACTGTCGCCGCCCTCGCACTGTCGGTTGCCGGCGTGCTCGTGCTCGGACTCTTCCCGGAGCCGGTGCTGAGCTTCCTGCGGACGTCCGCCGGCAGCCTGTTCTAGCCATGGCCACGCGGCGCGGCGGGGAGCGGCCGGGCCTCGGCACCGCTGCGCGCCGGCTCCTCGGCGACCGGCGCCTCATCATCGCCACGAACCGCGGCCCGGTGACGTTCGCCGTCGACCGCGAGGGAGGGCTCCGGCCGCGTCGCGGGAGCGGCGGCCTGGTGACCGCGCTGGGGCAGGTTGGCCGCTACGTGCCGCTCACCTGGGTGGCTGCCCCGCTGAGCGAGGGCGACCGCCGCGCAGCGGCCGATCCGAAGCTCATCGACCGCGCCCTGCCCGACGACGAGCTGCGCCTCCGCTTCGCCGACGTTCCCCGGGCGGCCCACGAGGCGGCCTACAACGTCATCGCCAACCCGCTGCTCTGGTTCCTCCAGCACCAGATGTGGGAGCTCCCCAGCCGTCCGGTGATCGACGCGTCGACGCTGCGGGCCTGGGACAACGGGTACGTGGCGGTGAACCGCATCTTCGCCAACGCGCTGCTGGGCCAGGCGCGACAGGACGATGCGCCGCGGATCATGCTGCACGACTACCACCTCTACCTCGCCGCGCGCACGATCCGCGAGCGACGCCCCGACGCGGTGCTCAGCCACTTCACCCACATCCCGTGGCCGCCCTCGTCGCTGTGGCAGACGATCCGCCCCGCCGTGCGCACTGCCATCGTGGAAGGGCTTGCGGCGAACGACGTGGTGGGCTTCCAGACCGAGCGCTACGCCCACAACTACCTGCGCAGCGCCGAATCCTTCCTGCCCGGGGCGAAGGTCGACTACCGCCAGCGTCGCGTCACCCTGCCGGACGGGCACGTCGCGGCGGTGCGCCACTACCCCATCAGCATCGACGTCGAGGCCACGCAGGCGGTCGCCCGCTCGGTGCGGGCCCGCCGCCGGGCAGAGCACCTCGAGATCTTCACGCGGGAACAGGTCATCGTGCGGGTCGATCGGCTCGAGCCGTCGAAGAACATCCTGCGCGGGTTCGCGGCGTTCGAGGCGCTGCTCACCCGCAGCCCGCGCCTTCGCGGCCGGGTCACCTTCCTCGCCTTCCTCGTCCCGTCGCGGACCGGGCTGCGCGAGTACGGCGACTACGGCCGCAAAGTGCAGGACGCCGTCGACCACATCAACGCACGCTTCGGCCGCGCCGGGTATCGGCCGGTCATGCTCTTCTACGAGAACGACTACGCCCAGGCGCTCGCCGGCCTCTCGATCGCCGATGTCGTGCTCGTGAACCCGCTCATCGACGGGATGAACCTGGTCGCCAAGGAGGCGGTGGTGGTGTCCGAGCGCGACGCGGCGCTCGTCCTGTCCGAGACGGCCGGCGCCTTCGACCAGATGGCCGCCGACGTCCTGCCGGTCGCGCCGGCCGACGTGGTCGGCACCGCCGAGGCGCTGGCCGAGGGCCTCGCCATGCCGCGCGCCGAGCGCGCCGAGCGCCTTGCCCGCCTCCGCGCCGGGGTCGAGCGCGAGGACATCACCTGGTGGCTGCGGCGCCAGCTGGTCGACCTGGCCTCGGTCGCGGAGCGCCGCCGCTAGCCTCCGGCGTATCTGGCGCATCGCCATGCGGAGGGGATGATCGGTCCATGGCTCGATGCGCGCTACCGCAGCTGGCGATCGTGCTCCTGCTCGCGAGCGGCTGCTCGGCGGGCGGCGACCCGTTCATCGTTGAGGTGGGGCGGACGGTGTTAAACCGAGGGTTAATGCCGATGCCGTGGCCGACCTGATTCGCGACGTCATGGACTCCGGCTGAGCGCGTCCAGGAGCGTGACGACCGCGGCAGGGTCCGCCACGAGCGCGTCAGCTGCGGCGGCCACCTCGGGCGGCACCTCGCCGCCCCCGCCCACGCCGATGATGGCGACGGCGGCGCCCGCCTCCCGGGCCCGATGCGCGGCGCGAAACATGTCGAGGTCGGTGACGTCGTCGCCGATGACGATGAGGCCGCGCAGCCCGAAGCGCTCCACGACCGAGGCGACGGCAGTGCCCTTGTCGCCCGCACCGGCCGGACGGAGCTCGAGCGACATGCGCCCGGGACGCAGCGCCACGCCGGGAATGGCCGCTTCCTCGAGCGCGGCGAGCACGCGGGCGCCAGCCGCCAGCGGATCGGGCGCGTTGCGGAAGTGGACGGTCGCCGACAGCCCCTTCGCCTCGGCGGTCACCCCTGCCTCCTCCGGCACCGCCGCCAGCGCCCGCTCCATCGCCAGCGCCGCGGCCGCCAGCTCGGGTGAGGCGACCGGCTCCTCCGCGCCGGGCTCGAGCCACTCGAGCCCATGGTTGCCGATCACCAGGACGTCGTCGCGACCCAGGATGCGTCGCGCGTCGGCAGCGGCACGCCCGGAGACGATCCCGACCACCGCGATGCGACGCGCCAGCGCGTCCAGCGCATCGGCGGCCCCCGGCAGGGCCGTGGCGGACGGCGGGTCGGCCACGATCGGCGCCAGGGTGCCATCCAGGTCGGTCAGCAGCCCGGCCGGTGGGGCGGCCAGCGCCGCCCGCGCCAGATCGAGCGCGGGGCGAAGCTCCG
>Ga0214468_1000689_pt1 | contig 10633 bp, 11 predicted proteins | sample RVTome_9_FD_187334 | JGI IMG/M metagenome (GOLD analysis project Ga0214468, IMG submission 187334) | Soil microbial communities from uranium-contaminated site in the Upper Colorado River Basin, Wyoming, United States - RVT155D38 HiSeq ...
CAGGTCGCGCAGGATCCCGGTCACGTGATGCGGGCCGGGGCGCTCGGTCCCCGGATGGCGGCGCCGGACGTAGCCGAGGTCGACGAGGGAGCGCGCCCGCTCGAGCGCGTACGCGGGCGTCGAGAGTCGGCCGGACTGGTGCGCACGGTCCAGCGCGTCCGCGCCCGCCGAGGCCGGCGCGGCAAGCACGCCTGCGCAGGCGAGCAGGGCGAGCAGGCGGATGCGAGGCGGGCCGGCACGCGGAGAGGATCGGCCGGCCGCTCACCCCCGAGCATCCGCTGGCAGGGTGGCCGCGCGCCGCTACCATCGCCCGGATGACGGATGTCGTCATGTACGCGGACCCGCTTCGCTCGCCGGACCTTCGGCACGAGGTTCCCCTCGCGTCGCCGGACCCGGTCGTCTACGTCGAGCGCGACGGCCTGCGCCAGGTATTCCTCGGCTCGCTCGACGTCCCGCTGCTCGAGGGCGTCGACGGGCTGCAGGCCCGGCCGGTCGAGGACCTCGGCAACGACGAGCTCGTCGCGGCCGGCCTGCCGGAGCGGGAGCGGGAGCGGGAGCTCGTCCTGCGCGCCTGTCGCCTCACCGGCGTCGAGCGCGCGCTCGTCCCCGCCGCGTTCCCGCTCGCGGTGGCCGACCATCTGCGGGCGAACGGCGTCGAGCTCGAGCCCGACGGCGGCTTCTTCGACGCCCGCCGCCGGGCCAAGAACGACGCGGAGCTCGCCGGCATCCGCCGCGCCGTCCGCGCCTCGGAGCTCGCGCTCGCGCGCATCCGGGAGCTGCTAGCAAGCGGGGAGCCGCAGACGAGCGAAGGGCTCCGGACGGAGGTCATGCGCGTCTTCACCGAGGCGGGGATCGCGTCGCCGGACCCGCCGATCATCTCGCACGGCGCCCAGACGGCGATCGGTCACGAGCCGGGCCACGGCGAGATCCTCGCGGGCGAGCCGGTCGTCTGCGACCTCTATCCGATGGATCCGGAGTCCGGCTGCTACTCGGACATGACGCGCACGTTCTGCGTCGGGGAGCCGCCCGCCGAGCTCGTGGAGTACTGGGAGCTCTGCCGCGAGGCGCTCGATCGCGTGCTGGCCGAGATCCGTCCGGGCGCGTCCGGGCGCGAGCTGTACCGCATCGCGGCCGAGGTCTTCTCCGCCGCGGGACATCCGACCCAGCTGACGAAGGAGCCGGGCGTCGTGCTCGACCGGGGCTTCTTCCACTCGCTCGGCCACGGGGTCGGGCTCGAGGTGCACGAGGCGCCGTCGCTCGGCCGGATCGGCGAGGAGCTCGTCGCCGCCGACGTGATCGCCGTGGAGCCCGGTTGCTACCGCCCGGGGTTCGGCGGCTGCCGGCTCGAGGAGCTCGTCCTCGTGACCGAGGACGGGGCAGAGGTCCTGACGACGTTCCCGCACGACCTCCGCGTCTAGGAACTTCCACGCCGTCCGCGTCGTCTGAACGAACGATGGCGCGCGTTCTCGTCCTTCCCCTCGCCCTCCTCGCGCTGGCCGGCTGCGGCGGAAACGACGCCGCCGCGCCGCCCGAGCGTCCGGCCGAGTTCACCGGCGTCCTCGAGGAGACGGACGGCGAGGGCCGCCTGCTCGTACGCGGGGAGAAGGACCCGTGCGGGATCTGGACCGCGCCGGAGGAGGGGGCGCGCGTCTACCGTGCGACCGCGGACGGCTTCGAGGAGATCGGGTGGGCCGACCTGCGCACGGGCGAGATGGTCGAGCTCTGGGTGCCGGGACCGGTAGCGGAGTCGTGCCCGATGCAGGGCGCGGCCGAGGCGGTCGTCGCGCTGCCCTAGGCCTTCCGGCCGTCGAGCAGCGGCTCGAAGCGGCTCTCGCCCTCGAACGGGCCGATGAGCGCGAGGTTCAGGTTGTCCTCGGCGATCAGCTCCTGCGCCACCCGCTGGACGTCCTCGACGGTGACGGCGTCGAGCCCGGCGAGCACCTCGTCCGGCTCGCGGATCTTGCCTTCGAGCACCTCGCTCCGCAGGCCGAAGATGATCGTCCCGCGCGGGTCCTCGAGCGAGAGGACGAGCCGGCCCTTGGCGAAGTTCCGCGCCTTGTGCAGCTCGTCGTCCGAGACCGGCTCCGCCGCGATCCGCCGGAACTCGGCGACGACGGTCGAGACCGCCTCCTCGATCCGAGCGATGTCCACGCCGCCCTGGGCGAAGAGGGTGCCTGTGTCGGTATAGCCCTGGTTGTAGCCGTAGATGTAGTACGCGAGCCCGCGCCGCTCCCGCACCTCGCTGAAGAGGCGCGAGGACATCCCGCCCCCGAGCACGGTCGCGAGCACGTTGAGCGCGTAGCGGTCGGGGTGGCCGATCGGGTAGCTCGTCACGCCGAGCCGGATGTGCGCCTGGTCCGACTGCTTGTGGTGGATCTTCACCCGTGTCCCGTTCAGGAGCGGCTCGGCGGGCTCCGGGGTTCCGGTGGTGCCGTCGGGGACGTCGCCGAGCAGCCCTTCGAGGCGCTCCAGCACGTCCGGCCCGACCGCGCCTGCGACGCCCGCGACCATGCGGCTCGCGCGGTACCAGCGGCCGAGGTAGTCGAGGAACGTCTCGCGCGTCGCGGCGCGCACCGTCTCCTTCGTCCCGATGATGTCCCAGCCGAGCGGCTGGTCGCCGTAGAGCAGCTCGTCGTACACGCCCTCGAGGTAGTCGCGGGGCGTGTCGTAGTACATGTTCATCTCCTCGACGATCACGCCCTTCTCACGCTCGATCTCCTCCGGGTCGAACTTCGAGTTGCGCAGCATGTCGACGAGCACGTCGAGCGCCACGTCACGGTGCTCGGCCGCGCACTTCACGTAGTAGCCGGTGTACTCCTTGCCCGTGAAGGCGTTGAACTCGCCGCCGATCGAGTCGATCTCGCCGGCGATGTCGCGCGCGCTCGGGCGCCGCTCGGTGCCCTTGAAGAACATGTGCTCGGCGAAGTGCGCGATTCCGTTCGTGTCCTTCGTCTCGTAGCGCGAGCCGGCGGCGAGCATGACGAAGCACGCCACCGACTTCGCCTGCGGCATGTCGGCGGTGACGACCCTGAGGCCGTTGGGCAGGACGCTCTTGTCGAAGACGGTGGTGCTCATGTGGCGGCGAGAAGCTCCGGCTCGTGCGCCTCGATCCTGCGGCGCCACTCGTCCGGAACGGGAATGGGCTCCCGCCGATCGTAGTCGAACGTGACGTGCACACTCGATCCATCTGCCACGAGGCGCCCGTCGCGGCCGCGGATCTCGAACTCGAACTCGATGCTCTTCGTCCCGAGGCGGCCGACGCGGATGCCGACCGCGAGCTCCTCACCGAGGAACGCGGGCGAGCGGTAGGCGATCTTCACGTCCGCCACGATCCCGAGGTGCTGGAGGTCGACCGCGCCGACGACGTCGCGGAAGTAGGCGAGCTTCCCGTTCTCGAGGTAGGCGAGATAGACAGCGTTGTTCACGTGGCCGAGCCCGTCCAGGTCGCGGAACTCGACGGGCTGGGCGTGCACGACGCGGAACCCGTCCATCGCGGTGGATGGTAGCTTCGCGCAGGATGGCCGCCGGAGAGCACATGCGCGCCGGGATCGCCGCTCAGCCGGAGTGGCTGCGCGCGGTCCCCGAGCGGGTCGGTGGGCGGCGGCTTCCTGCGGGACGCGTCGTGCACGTCGGCTGCGGCACCTCGTTCCACGCGGCGCAGACCGGCGGCGTCGCGGTGCAGGCGCTCGAGGCGGTTCTCTCGCCGCCCGAGGCCGACCTCATGATCTGCCTGAGCCACGAGGGCGAGACCGAGCTCACGCTCGAGGCCGCGCGCGCGTTCGCCGGCCCGACGTGGCTCGTGACCGGCAAGGCGGAGTCGCCGCACGCGGAGCTCGCTGACGAGGTGCTCGTCGTGACGCCGGAGATCGAGAAGTCCTGGTGCCACACCGCGTCGTACACCTGCGCGGTCGCGGCGCTCGCCGTGCTGCGCGGGGAGGGCGTGGACGGGCTCCCGGCCGCGGTCGAGGCCGCGATCGCCGACCCGTTCCCGGTCTCGGACCATCCGCGGTGGCTCGTGGCGGGCGCCGGCCGCGACTGGCCGACCGCGCAGGAGGCCGTCCTGAAGCTCCGTGAAGGCTCGTTCGTCGCCGCGGAGGCGCACCAGACGGAGCAGCTCCTGCACGGCCACCTTGCCGCGGTGGACGAGAGCGTCCGCTGCTTCGTCCTCGAGGGCACGGGCCGCGCCGCCGACCGCGCCCGCCAGGCGGTCGCCGCGCTCGAGGAGCTCGGCTGCGACGTGACGCTCGTGCCGACCGTCGATCCGGTCGTGGACGTCGTCCGGTTCCAGACGCTCACGCTCGCACTCGCGGACGCGAAAGGGATCGATCCCGACTGGATCCACCGCGACGACGAGCGCTGGAAGCGCGCCGCAGCGCGGCACAAGGGCTGACGCCCGCGGACGCGGCCGGTGGGGCTCGTCCCGTGCCCGGCACCCGGCGCGGCCCTCGGCGCCGTGTCTGCAGGCAGCGCTCGGCCGGGAGCCAGCCGTACCGGAACTCTCGCGCCCCCCGCACGGCGCAGCCCGCGGCGGTCGGCGAAGCTTCGTGCGTCAACCGAGAAGGAGCCTCGCATGAGGATCGTCGCCTACATGATCGTGCTTGTCACCGGCCGCATGCTCGACGCCGGCGGACGGCTCGTCGCGCGTCCCGTCTAGCCCTACGACACGAGCGCGTCCAGCGCGGCGAGCGCGCGGTCGACCTCGTCCACCGTGTTGTAGTGGACGAAGCCGATGCGGAGCGCGCCGTCGGGGAGGCCGAGCCGCTCCATGATCTCCCTCGCGTAGTAGTCGCCCGACCAGGCGGCGATGTCCCGCTCGGCGAGCCGCGCGGCCGCCTCGTGGGGCCCGTGGCCGGGGACGGTGAGCGCGAAGGTCGGCGTTCGGCCCTCCGCGGCCTGGACGCCGTGGAGCACGACGCCCTCCGGCAGCCCGGCGAGGAACCGCTCGGCGAGCAGGTGCTCGTGCGCCGTGATCGCCGCCCAGCCGATCTCCTCGACGTACTCGACCGCGGCCACGAAGCCCGCGAGCAGCTCGTGCGCGAGCGTCCCGGTCTCGAACCGCGCGCCGGCCGGGTGGTCGGGCGCCGGGCGCACCTTGTACGGGCGGAGCCGCTCGAGCAGCTCCTGCCTTCCCCAGAAGAGGCCGAGGTGCGGCCCGTAGAACTTGTACGGCGAGCACAGGAGCAGGTCCGCGCCGGCCTCTCGCACGTCGATCGGCCGGTGCGGCGCGTAGTGGACCGCGTCGACCCAGGCGAGCGCGTCGGCCTCGTGGGCGAGCCCGGCGACGCGGCCGACGTCCGTGATCGTCCCGACGCCGTTCGACGCCCACGGGAACGCGACGACGCGGGTCCGCTCGCCGAGCTGCCGCTCGAGGTCGTCCAGGTCGAGCGTGCAGTCGTCGTGGACGTCGCAGAACCGCACGACGAGGTCGAGGTCGCGCGCGAGCTCGAGCCAGGGCGCGACGTTCGCGTCGTGGTCGAGCCGGGTCACGACGAGCTCGTCGCCGGCGCGGAGCTCACGCCCGAGCGCGCGTGTGAGTGCGAAGTTGAGCGTCGTCATGTTCGCGCCGAAGCCGACCTCCTCCGCGTGGCCGCCGAGGAAGCGCGCGGCGACCTCGTGCGCCTGGACGACGAGCTCGTCGCTCGCCCGGCTCGTCGGGAACGGCCCGCCGAGGTTCGCGTTGTCCGCCCGCAGGTAGCCCGCGATCGCCTCGATCACGGAGTCGGGCGTCTGCGTCCCGCCCGGCCCGTCGAGAAACGCGGTCGGCCGGTCGAGGGCGGAGAAGTGCGCACGGACGGCAGCGACGTCGAGGACGGCCGCGCTCACGCCGCCTCCCGCCGCCACGCCTCGAGCAGCTCCCGCTCCCGCGCCGCGTCGAGGCCGGCCGGGGCCATGCGGATGCCGACGTCTTTGTCCTGCGCGGCGGGCGCGGCCTCGGCCCACGCGAGCGTGTCTCGCGCGGTCTCGGCGAGCGGCCGGAAGCCCAGGCCGGCCGCGATCGCCTGCGACACGTCGAGCGCGAGAAAGCCCGCGTCGCCCGGATTCGCGCCGGGAGCGAGCCAGAGCGGCAGCTCCTGCCAGGGCTCGACGCCGGACTTCAGGAGAAACCGCTCCGCCGCCCACTCGAGCCGGGCGTCCGGGCCGACCGCGGCGCGGAGCTCCACGAGGAACCGCTCGAAGGTGAGCGGCCGCTCGGGCCCGGTCGCGTTCAGGACGCCCGCGATCCCGCGCTCGGCCGCGTCGAGCATCCAGGCGGCCAGGTCGCGTACGTCCACGAGCTGCACGGACTGGTCGCGCGGCTCGGGCGCGAGCACGTCACCGCCCCGCGCGAGGCGCGTGACCCAGTACGTGAAGCGGTTCGTCGGGTCGTGCGGGCCGACGATCAGCCCTGCGCGAACGGAGAGCGCTCGGCCCGGCAGCACCTCCTCGACCGCCGCCTCGCAGCGCGCCTTGAAGCCGCCGTACGCCTCGGGCGAGGAGAGCTCCTCTGCCGCGTCCGGCCCGGGCTCCAGCACAGGCGCCGACTCGTCCACGCCGGGCCGGCTCGTGTCCGCGTAGACCGACGCGCTCGAGACGAACACGTAGTGCCCGACACGGTCCGCGAGCCGCTCCGCGGAGGCGCACACGATCCGCGGGAAGTAGCCGGAGCTGTCCACGACGGTGTCCCAGTCGCGCCCGGCGAGCGCGTCCAGCCCGCCGTCGCGGTCGCCGTGCAGCCGCTCAACGTCGGCCGGCAGGGTGTCCGGATGGCGCCCGCGGTTGAACGTCGTCACCTCGTCGCCGCGGGCGAGCGCCGCCTCCACGACGTGGCGGCCGAGGAAGATCGTCCCGCCGAGAACGAGCACGCGCACGGCCGCTGACCCTATCGTTCGCGACGTGCGCGACGTGCGCTCGATCGAGAGCCTCTGGCCTCTGCGCCAGCGCCGCCACGTCGTCGTCGCGTGTCTCGACGACCCGGCCGAGTACGAGGCCGCGCGCCCGGAGCTCGACGGCCTGCGCGCGGAGCTCGTCGTGGAGCGGGAGCCGGGTCCGCTCTCGGCCGCGCTCGGCCGCCCCGCCGTCGTCGTCGCCGACCGGTTCGGCACGGTCGGCCTGCACGCGGAGCGCCCGCCGCTTGCGGACGTCCTGACCGAGCTCGAGCGCTTCGAGCTCTCCTGCCCGGAGTGCGGCCCGATCGCGTGGGGCGACCCCGGCGCGTGAGCTCCGCCGTCCCGGACGCTCGCGCCGGGCTTCGCACGGTCGCGAACCGGCGCACGCTCAGGCGCGCCTCGTGGAATCCGCACGGCTGGACGCCCCGTACCCGCTGGTAGACACACCCGAAGAGAGGGGGCCGGACCAGATGGCACATGTTGCGCGCGCACTGGTTGCAGTCGCACTGATCGCGCTCCTCGCGCCCACGACGGCGTTCGCGGGCCCCGGCCGCGCGAAGGAGGCGCCCGACGTCCGTGTGCAGCACGTGGCTGCGCTCGCGCCCGACGGACGGTCGATGATCGTCCAGGTCCTGGCGTCGTGCCCGGAGCGGTGGACGGTCGTCGAGGCTTCGGTCCGAGTGTCGCAGCCGGGGGCCTTCGGCCAGGCCGCCTTCCCGCTGACGTGCATCGGCTCCCTGCGGTCCTTTCTGATCACCGTGCCCGTGGCCAGCGGGACGTTCCAGCTCGGCGATGCGGTCGTGAGCGCCGCCGTCGTGGTGGAGCGCGGGAAGACGGCCCAGGCCGACGACTCCCGCACGCTCCCCGTACAGCCGCTCGTACTCGTCGAGCTCGCCGGCTTCGCGCGGCTCGAGAACGACAACCGTGCGGTCGTGATCGACGTAACCGTCACCTGCCATCCAGAGACGACGGGGCTCGAGTCGCGGCTCGTCGTGTCCCAGGGCCAGACGCTCGGCGTCGGACTGTACACACCGATCTGCGACGGCACGGCACACACGTTCAGCGTCCGCGTCGAGCCGCCGGAGGGCGTCTACAACCCGGCGTTCGTCGCGCAGGCGCTGACGTTCGCGAACACCGAGCACGCCGGCCAAGTCGTGTACGGGATCGATGACGACGGCTCGCTCGAGCTCGTGAACTGAGCTAGGCCGCCGGCGTCGACGCGGCTCCTGCTACACGGCGGTCCCGGGGGCCCGTCCGTTCGCGGGTCGGCACTAACGTCTCCTTTGTGGACGTGCCTGACGTTCTCCCTCGGCCCGGTCAGGACATTCGGATTCTGTTCTGCGGGATCAACCCCGGCCGCCGCTCGGCCGCCGCCGGCGCGCACTTCGCCAACCCGCGCAATGACTTCTGGCGGCTCCTGCACGACGCGGGCCTCACGCCGCGGCGCTTCGAGCCCGGTGAGCAGCGCGCACTGCTCGAGCTCGGCTACGGCCTCACGAACGCGGCGTACCGCACGACGAAGGGGAGCTCCGAGCTGCGGCGCGCCGACTTCGAGGGGTCGGCGGAGCGGCTGGCGGCGATCGCCGACGAGCTCCGCCCTGGGACGATCGCCTTCGTCGGGAAGGCGGGCTACGAGGGCGCGTTCCGCGAGAAGCCCGCGCTCGGCCTGCAGGAGCGGACGCTCGGCGCGACGCGGCTCTTCGTCCTCCCCTCCACCTCCCCCGCCAACGCGGCCGTGCCCTACGCCGAGCGGCTGCGCTGGTTCCGCGCGCTCGCGCAGCTCGACGGCTGATTGACGACCAAGAAGTCAGCATTGTTTCCGGACCGGTGATCGGTCATCATCCGGGGCCGTCGTGCCCAGGCCCACCCGTCGACTCTTGACCGTCGTCCTCGCCGTGGGCCTCGTCGGCGGCGTCCTCCCCGCGATCGCTGCGGCCGACTGCGAGCCGGTCCTTCCCACGGCGAGCGTGACCCCGGGGATGGCAGGGACGGGGTGGACGGTCGCGAGCGGCACGACGCGCGAGTCCTTCGACGTCGAGGTGATCGGCGTCCTTCCGAACGGGATCGGCCCCGGCCGGGACATGATCGTCGTCGAGGCGTCGAGCCCGGCGATCGACGAGGCGGGCGGGATCTGGTCGGGGATGTCCGGCTCGCCGGTCTACATCGGCGGCGAGCTCGTCGGCGCGATCGCCTACGGGCTCTCGGTCGGCCCGTCCGCGATCGGCGGCCTGACGCCCGCGGAGGATCTCGTCGCGCTCGTCGACCTCCCCGTGACGGCCGCGATCCGCCGGCTGGACGAGGCACCGCGCACCGTCCGGCTTCCGGCTTCGCTCGCCGGCGCGGTCGCGGATCGGGCGGGCGTCTCGGAGAAGGAGGCGGCGGGCGGCCTGCGCCAGCTCACCCTCCCGCTGTCGGTCTCCGGCCTCGGCGCGCGCGGGATGCAGAGCCTCGCAGCGCACCTGACGAAGCAGGGCAAGACGTTCACGCCGTACGTCGGCGGCTCGGCGCCTCGGGTCGGCGAGACGCTCGCCCCGGAGCTCGAGGCGGGCGACAACTTCGCCGCCACCATCTCCTACGGCGACTTCACGATCGCCGCGGTCGGGACGGCGTCCTACGTCTGCGACGGGACGGCGATCGCATTCGGGCATCCGGCGACCTTCGGCGGCGCGGTCACGCTCGGCGCGAACGCGGCCGCGGCGCTCACGATCGTCGACGAGTCGCTCGGCGCGCCGTACAAGCTCGCCACGATCGGCGAGACGATCGGGACGCTCGACCAGGATCGGATCGCCGGGATCCGCGGCCGGCTCGGGGAGGCGCCCGAGGCGACGCCGATCCGGTCGGTCACCGAGGTCCCCGAGCTCGGCCGCTCGCGCGTCGGGAACAGCGAGGTCGTGCCGGTCGACTGGGCCTCCACCGCCGCGTACTACCACCTCTGGAGCGCGTTCGAGTCGGAGTTCGACGCGCTCAGCGCGGGCAGCGGGGTTCTCTGGTGGACGTTCGGGGGGCTCCGCGAGGACGGCAGCCCGTGGCGGCTGAGCCGCGGCAACCGCGTGGCCGCGTTCGAGTGACCTGCCCGAGGAGGCGGCCTTTCTCGCGGCGATCCAGCTCGACGAGCTCACGTTCAACCCGTGGGAGGAGATCACGGTCACGAACGTGAACGTCTGGGCGAGCCTCGAGACACCGCTGCGCGCCTACCGGATCGCCTCTGTGCGCGTCTCGAAGAACGGCCAGCAGTTCCGGTCGGTCGGCCAGGTGGGCATCCGGCCCGGCACCCGGCTGCGGGTGCGCGTGACCTTGCGCCCCGTGGAGCCGGGCCCGAGCCGCGAGGTCGACCTGCCCTTCCGCATCCCCCGCAACGTGTTCCCGTTCGGTCACATCCAGGTCGGCGGGCCCGCGGACGACCTCTTCTGGTTCTTCGAAGAGGAGGCGGAGGAGAACGGGTCGTTCGACGAGCTGCTCGCCGAGCTGCAGACGGCGCAGCGAAACGACGTGCTCGCGGGCCGGCTCATGCTCGAGACGGGCGCCGGGCTCAGGCAGCGCACCGTGCGCCAGGTGCGGCTCACGAGCGTCGTGCTCGGGCAGCGGCGCATCCGGCTCGTCCCGGAGCGCGGCTCGCGGATCGGTCGCTAGACCAGCTCGCCGTTCACGCGCCACTCGTACTCGACCGGCACGGTCAGCGAGGCGCCCACGAAGCAGTCGCGCTCGGCGCGGGCGAGCAGGTCGGGGAGATCGTCCGGCGCGGGCTCGACGGTCACGTCGAGGCCGCA
>Ga0214468_1000690_pt1 | contig 10633 bp, 6 predicted proteins | sample RVTome_9_FD_187334 | JGI IMG/M metagenome (GOLD analysis project Ga0214468, IMG submission 187334) | Soil microbial communities from uranium-contaminated site in the Upper Colorado River Basin, Wyoming, United States - RVT155D38 HiSeq ...
GTGGTGTGGACCTGCAGGCGGAAGCCGACCTGGAGGCGAAGCGCCTCGACGATGCTTACCCTCAGGAGCTGATCCGGGTCTATGTGAACAACGGTGGATGGGCTTCGACTTAGGATTTTGTCGGGGGACACACCAACAGCACCGTCTCGCCTCACGAACATAATGTTGGAGAGTGGCAACGGAACAGCACGACAACCTCCCGACAGGGACCATCACCTTCATGTTCACCGATGTCGAGGGCTCGACTCGGCTCCTTCAGCGCCTGGGCGACGACGCGTACACCGGGGTGCTGGAACGTCACAATGAGTTGATACGAGCGGCTCTCCGGGCCCATCACGGCGTTGAGGTGTCAACCGATGGCGACGCCTTCTTCGCGGTGTTCACCGACCCGTTGAAAGCGGCATCGGCGGCCGCCGAGATCACCCGCACGCTGGAATCCGAGCCGTGGGCGGATGGGAAGATGTCGGCGAGGATCGGGTTGCATACCGGGACCGCCGTGGTCGGCGGAGACAACTACGTGGGAGTGGACGTCCACCGGGCGGCACGGATCGCGGCGGCCGGGCATGGTGGTCAGATCCTGGTGTCTGCCACGACTGCCGGATTGCTCGTCGACCGGCATCCGGACGGGACCACACTCGTCGACTTGGACACTGTCAGGCTCGCCGGCTTGTCAGCGCCAGAACGAATCAGACAATTGTCCGTGGCAGGGCTCCGCTCGTCGTTCCCGCCTCTTCATGGTGTCGGGACAGCATCGCGGCTACCCGCCCATCTGACCGAGTTCTTCGGCCGGGAGAATGAGCTGGAGCAAGGTGAGCGAATTCTCTCGGATCACCGTCTCCTGACCCTGACGGGTCCGGGGGGTGCCGGTAAGACCCGGCTGTCGGTGGAACTGGCCCGCCGCGTGGAGAACCACTTTCATGACGGCGCCTTCTTCGTCTCCCTGGCGTCGACCCACGACCCGGGCATGGTCGTCCCAGCAATCCTGGAGACAATCGGCCTCCAGACCGCGGCGACTGTCGACCCGACCCACCATCTGAACGCATACCTTCAGGACAAGGTGCTGCTCCTCGTGCTGGACAATCTCGAGCAACTCCCCGGCGCCGGCCCGCTTATCGCCGGCTTGCTGACGGCGGCAGGGGAAGTGAAGGTCATCGCAACATCACGGGCACGCCTCAGGGTCCGTGGGGAGAGAGAGCTGCCAGTGCCACCGCTCCCAGTCCCACAGTCCGCCGGAGATGACTTGGAGGCCTTTGCTGCGACACGCCTACTCATAGAACGGGCCACCGCTGCCCGACCCGGTTTCCGTCTGGACGAACACAACCGTGGTGCGGTTGCTGCCATTGCCACTCGTCTCGAGGGTCTTCCCCTGGCCATCGAGCTGGCCGCGTCCCGGATGAGGACTCTGCCCCCCGAGCTCATCATCGAACGCCTCGACAACAGGCTGCTCTCGTCGGGTGACGCCGACTTGCCCGAGCGGCAGCAGACCATCGTCAACGCCATCGGGTGGAGCTATGACCTGCTCGACTCGGAACGGAAGCTGCTATTCGAGCGCTGCTCGGTTTTCAGCGGCTCCTTTGATCTCGAACAGGTCGAGGTGGTTTGCGGAGCGGAAGGTGTGGGCGATGTCCTCGACGGGTTGACGGTGTTGGTGGAGAACAGTCTCCTCGAGCTGCGTGAGAACGAGGGCCGGCTCCGCTACCGGATGCTCGTGGTGATCCGTGAGTTCGCGTATGCGGCACTGGTGGCCCGTGGTGAGGAGCAGGACATGGCCCGCCAACATGCCACGGCGTATCTCGACCTCGCGGAAAGGGCCGAGGTCGAGATCCTCACCTCGCGACAGCTCCACTGGCTGGATCGGCTGACCCTCGATCACGACAACCTCAGGGCTGCCGTCGACTGGGCGATTGGCACGGGCGATGCGACCCTGGCACAGCGTTTGGTCGGCGCTCTATGGCGGTTTTGGCAATTCCGCGGTCACCTCATCGATGCCGAGTCCCGCATGGAAGCTGCTCTCGCCCTCGAAGGTGGCGATCCCAACGCCCGGGCCAGAGCCCTGACAGCACAGGGCGGAATCTCCTATTGGCGGGGTGACTGGCCGGCGACCCTCGAGCCCTATGCCAGGGCCGTCGAGCTCCTGCGGGAGTCGGGAACGGACCAGGAGCTCGCCGGAGCCCTCTACAACTTGAGCTTCCCGGTCGGCTACCTGAAAAGCAACGATGAGGCCGAGGAAGTCCTGAGCGAGGCTCTAGAGATCTATGAGCAGCTCGGAGATCCCGTCGGGGTTGGGCGGGTTCACTGGGGCCTCGGCAACAATGCCAGCTATCGCGAAGACTGGGTCCAAGCACTCGATCACTTCAAGACCGCGGAGGACTATCTGGATGGGGGCGACGCTCCCTTCGACCTGGGTTGGACCTGGTTCATGCAGGGATGGGTGGGTCTGCGGCTCGGCGACAGCGATCTCGCTTTGCATCCAACCAAACGCTCCTTGGAGCTCTTCGTTGACGTGCGCGACACCTCAGCGCTATTGCTCGTCTTGGAGTCCTTGGCAGGCGTGGCACTTCATCTCGGAGACCCGGTCCGGGCGGCGAGACTACATGGCGCGGCAAATGGCCTCAGGTTGGAAACCGGAGTCCAGATCCAGGATGTCGACATCAACCGCTACCAGGAGCTCGAAGACATCATGGACGCCGAAGACGAAGTGATCCAAGCGGCATACGCCGAGGGGCTCGAGATGAGTCTGGACGAAGCCATCGAACACGCCCGGAACATCGACTGAACAAGAAGCCCACTCAAACTGCCGCAATTAGGTGACGGGGCACCCCTACTCTGCCCCGACGTTGCCCAGCCCAGATAGGGATCAAGCAATTGCTTAGGAACCGGTCTTTCTCTTCCGACGTTGTGAGTGCAATGCGGTCATCGCCTCGAACTCTTCTGGCCCTTCTCGCCGTCCTCACGACCCTCGTTTTCCCGGCTCCCTCGGCTACCGCCCAGTCCGTCAACAGCTTCATAGACGACGACAACAGCCGTTTCGAGCCCTTCATCGAATCTGCCAAAGAACGCGGTCTGGTCGCCGGATGCAACCCGCCTGCGAATGACCGAGTCTGTCCCCATCGGCTGATCACGAGAGGGAATATGGCGATCATGTTGGCCCGGGCGCTCGGGGCGACATCAAACTCAGGGGACCATTTCAGCGACGACAACGGCCACCCGGCAGAATCCTCCATCAACGGGCTGACCGAGGCAGGCGTGCTCATGGGATGCGAGAGGGGGCGGGTATGCCCCAACCGTCTGATCACCAGGGGGGAGATGGCGGCCATGATCGCCAGGGCCTTTCCGACCAAGGGGAATCCCAACCCCGAGAAGTACTCCGACGTCGCCGACTCAGTGTTCAAACAGCCGCTGTCGCTGCTGGCGGCACAGGGCGGGCTGATGGCCTGCGACCAGCCGACCAACCGACGTTTGTGCCCCGATGCTCCGGTGCAAAAGGACGAGGCGATCTTCGCGGTGGTGTCGGTAATGGGTCTCGAAGCGGTCAGGACAGCCCCCCGAGATGGGGATCTGGCGCCCATCGGGTTCGGAGACAACTTCGACGAGCTCTCGCTATGGGATGGCCGTACTCCGAGCTCACGCAACCGGGTCAGACTGACCGACGGCGGGTACCAGGACACCGCGCTGAAGGTGTCCATCCCCACAGGCTCGCATTACGGAGCAGACTTCGCTCTCCATCTCGACGATGCCGTCGACGACGTGCCGGAGCAGCTCTTCTTCCGCTACTACGTGAAGTTCGAACGCGATTGGATCGCCACCTCACATGGGAAGCTGCCCGGGTTCTCCGGTGTCTATGGCAGAAGCGGCAAAGGTGGCTCCCAGAGCCGCCCGTCGGAGCCGGGATGGTCGGCCCGCATGATGTTTTCCCCCAACCATGGGGCAGACTCACGGATCGATCTCGGCTACTACGTCTACCACCTCGGGCAGGAGACCAGATATGGCGACGGTCTCGATTGGAACGAGGCTGGTGAGCTCTGGCCCGGGGAGTGGTATTGCCTCGAAGGGGAGGTCGACCTCAACACCCTCGGGCTGGCCGACGGCGCTCTGCGCGCCTGGGTGGACGAGACTCCCGCATTCGATCTGTCAGGACTGGAGTTCCGCAGACCGAACGAGCCGCAGATCAAGATCGAATCGTTCTGGGTCAACGTCTACTACGGAGGGAAATCCGTGGCGCCACAGGACCTAGGGCTCACGATCGATGAGGTGATCGTCGACACCAAGAGAATCGGGTGTGGCGAGGGCCCTGGCACCAAGAGCCCCACGGATGGTGACATCAACGGTGACGGATACCAGGATCAGACATGGTGGGGCGACTGCCCGGGAGGGACCTGTTTCTGGATCGAGAATCAGACCTGGTCGGGCACGACTTCCAACCGAAAAAACGGAAGCGGTGCCTGGTTCAACCTCGATACTCACCGTGTCGGTTTGGCCACCGGCGATGTGGACGGCGATGGAAGGACCGACATCATCTATCACGGGCGGTGCGAAAACTCCACCCGATGCTGGCGGGTTCACAACGCGCGCGGGGGGATGACCGAAGGCGCGAACTGGGGAGACGACGCCGGATTCTCGTCTCGGACCCGCAACCTGGTTGTCGGCGATTGGAACGGCGACGGACGCGACGATCTCACGTACCTGGGGCTATGCGGAGAGAAGAACAGACCCTGTTGGAGGGTCCATCTCAGCTCGGGGAAGGTGTTCGAGAAACCGACTGGATGGGGAGCCCCACCCGATGGGGTCATCGATCCCCAAGCGATCGACGTGACCGGTGACGACATCGACGACCTCGTCTATCAGGCACCGTGCGATGAGTCAGTGTGTTGGTTCTCTCAAGTGTCGACACAGGACTCTTTCAAGGGACCGGTTGCACTTGGGCCCACCTGGGAGTCCGCCGACAACACCTACCAGTGGATCGACTTTGACGGTGACGGCGATGCAGACATCGTTTCGTGGGCCAACGCCACGGACAACTCCTGGATCGAAGTCCGTTACAGCCGGGGCCTCACCCTCACCGATCCGGTCCATCTGGCCAGCCTCGATCACCGGATCAACGAAGTCGCCTTGCGTCGTCTCGCCGAGCAATCGACGGTTCAGGCTGTCGTCCAGCTCGCTTGTGCAGAGGGCAAGATCTGTATCCGGCGATTCATGTCGCCCACCTTGGAGAGATTCGTGGACTCAGATCGGTTCCGTGATGAGAGATGGGATCGACCGGGAGCCCCCCAGATCACCTGACCGCGTGTCCTCGCTGGTCACCCCAGGCGCGGCTCCGCACACGGGTGCACCGACCCTTCGACGTTCAATGATGCGGTCGGTGACGTGACCAGCGTCACGACCTACTCCGAGCAGTGTCGATGACGACGGTGCATAGAGAAATTTGAGACCCACGAAGTAAAGTCCGGGCTCGGCTGCCACCACACCGCGCTCGTGGACGACCACGCCATTGTCATCGAAACCGGCAGGTCGATCCAGGAGAACCCAGGGTCGAATCCGGTGCACCAGACCACGTTGGCGACGTCCAGGACAGATCCATCCTGGAATTGCGGGTAACCGTCGACAACCCCGACGGAGCGCTCGACCCAGTCCACCCCAGCACCCTCGAGGTCTTTCGTTTTGACCCGGAGACGGGGCTCGCCCCGCCCCAGGAGTTTGGGACGCAACCTCCGCCCGAGCGGGGTGCTGGTGGCGAGGAGACGGTGCAAGAAACCTTCCCCACGTACGGCATCATTAACCGTCCCGCCATGGTCTCGGGGCGGAACGGAAGCTGACCCGTGTCCGGACCGGACAACAAGACGCGGTGGGCGCCGGCCAATTCGATGGCTATCTCAGCACCCGAGTTCCCCGCCCCCACCACTAGCACATCGCCATCCTGGAGCTGGCCGGGGTTCTTGTACTCAATGACATGAACCTGGACGATCCTGGGATCGAGCTCGGAGGCGAACAGGGGCAGTCTGGGTTTTTGCCAAGAGGACATCGCCGCCACCACGTTCTCGGCTTCGACCTCCACGTCTTCGGCAACTGCCACATAGCGGTCCCCTTCTTTGGTGAGCCGAGTCACCTCGATGCCGTGATGAATCGGGAGCTCGAAGTGAGCGGCGTAGGATTCGAGATAATCCGCCAGCTCGTCTTTCGTGGCGAAACCCCAGCTCCGGTCGGGCTAGGGCCCCCGGCAAACTGACGACCTGATTGGGTGTGAACAGCCGCAGCGAGTCCCATCGGTTTCGCCAGGAATCACCAGTCCTCTTATTGGCGTCGACGATCACGAAGGGCACTCCTCGTTGCGATAGGTGATAGCCCATAGCCAGGCCCGCCTGACCCCCGCCGATTACGAGAGTGTCTGTTCGCTCGCGTGCTCCGGTGCTCATGTCGTTGCTCCGTTTGGGTGTGCCTGTCGAACATAAGGGCTGGTCGTAGTGCGGGGAACACGGAAAACTCCCCATATGGGGCCTGGGGGCGGTCGCTAGGTGAGGAGGCCTTGCTCGCTGGCGAAGAGGGTGGCCGCGGCCCGCGAGGAGACCCCGATCTTGCGGTAGGTGTTTTGGATGTGACGGTCGGCGGTCTTCGGGGAGATGTCCAACGCCCGTGCAATCTGTTTGGTTTGCATTCCCCTTGCCAGGAGGGCAATCACCTCGACTTCGCGATGAGTCAGGCCAGCGGGACGTTCGATCGTCGGTGCCGGCTGACCAGCTGCTTCGGCAACCGCCCCCGCCATTTCGGAATCGAGTTTCCCCTGCCGAGCCTTCGTCGCGAGAACGGCTGTTGCCTCCTCCGATGACAGCTTCTCGCGGTACGGTCGGGGCTCGGTCTTGGAATGGAAAGCGTCGGCGGCGGCGAGCAATCGGGCGGTGGGGGGAAGGGCAGCTGCGGAGACTGCTTTGTGGTAGCCCGATCCGTCGATTCGCTCATGGTGCGCACAGGCGATGGAGGCGAGGTTGGCCAGGTACGGAGAGCGGGCCAGCACTCTCTCGGTGTGATAGGGATGGAGCCTCACCTGTTCCCGCTCGTCAGCGCCCAGCTTGCCGGGTTTGGCCCATATCCGGGGGTGCACCGCCACCCTCCCCACATCGTGGACAAATGCGGCCCTTCGAATCGTGTCGATGTCGCTCCGGCCAAACCCGTGAATCACCGCAGCGAACTCCGCCAGTTCGGCCACGCCCGAGCTGTGACCGGACAGGTATGGCGAGGAGAGATCGGCGAAGGCGCCAATCGCGGCCAACGCTTCGTCGATGTCCTCGCCTTTGAGAACCAGTCCTGGCTTGGGCTCGGCATCGAGCAAGTCCCCCCACACCGATTCCGGCGGGTCAGGCGGACCGAGGACATCGGCCGCGTTGTCAACGAACGCCCCAGCCACAGTTGGGTCGAATGCGTGCCCGGCCCGGGCGCGGATCACATCGACAACGTGTTCGTCGTTGCCAATGAGACGCTGGTAGGTGGCGTCACGACCGACGTGGATGATGCGCAGAGGCAGGGGGATGTCGTCCCCGCGAGCCCGTTTCAGGATGCTCCGTCCGTCCCAGCGCTCGGTGAGCAGCGGGAACATCCCATGGATCGATTCGGGAACGCCTAGTCGTTCGGCGATCATCCCGGCGACCTCGCAAAGTGCGATGAAGTGCGGGTCTCTGAACCGGGCTGCTCTGGGGAGCCCGGTAACGATCTCATATGCCCGCCGCGGCAGGGAGGCCTGCGGAGAGGGCACGGCCCGGATGACACCCGCCAGGCTCTCCCATTGAGAACCGAATTGCCGGTGCTGATTGTGTTCGGTCACACTGCCCCCGAATAGTTGGGATTGCTGGTCCCCGTCGACGGTGCATCCCGAATACATCAGGAGGCAGGCGTAGTAGGCCTGAGAGGCGATCTCGGCATCGACATCGAGGACGTCACACAACCGCATGGTGTTGAGAGTGGCGTGGAGCCCATGCTCGAAGGGGAATCCCATGCCGAGATCGGTTGCCAGACACAAGGAGGCGATCACCTCGGCGGTTCGGACCTGATCGTCAGCGGACTCCCTCACAGGCAGTGACCGTAGTTGTCACACCGCGTCGGAGGATTCCTCAGTGGGCGGATGGCGCCTTGCTCGCGGGTGTCGCGTGTCGCCCGGTGCCACGGCTTGCGCGCGAGCAGGTCAACCGCCTCTGCGGCTCCTCAACTCTTCGACGATGGCGGGGACGATCTCTTTGAGGTCTCCGAGCACCGCGTAATCGGCTTTGGTGACCATCGGGGCCTCGGCGTCGGTGTTGATGGCGAGGATTGTCTTCGAGGCCATCATCCCCACCCAGTGCTGGATGGCGCCGCTGATCCCACAGGCGATGTATAGATCCGGGGCGACAACGGTGCCGGTCTGGCCCACCTGGTCGGAATGAGGCCGCCAGCCGTTGTTGGTCACCACCCGGGAGCAGCCGACCACACCGCCGAGCAGGGCGGCCAGTTCCTCGAGGGCACCAAACCCGTCGGGGCTCCCCACGCCACGGCCACCGCTGACCACGACCGGGGCGGTGGCGAGGGTCATCCCCTCGGTGGTCACCGTGCGGTCGACCACTTTGGTGACCAGGTGGTCCTCGGTGAGCTCAGGCTCGTAGGCGACAGTCTGGGGATTGGCGGCCATGGAGGCTGGTGTGGCTTCGACGGCATGCTCGGCAACGGTGAGCAGTTTGACCGGGGCATCGAGAGTGGTCTCCTCGAGGAGACTGCCTCCCCATCGAGTTCGGATCAACTGCCACTCCCTCCCCGTCGTGACCTGCCGGACGTTGGCGACCATCGGGAGACCGGTGATGGCGCCGAGATGAGCCATCACCTCATTTCCTCGATCGGAGCCGATGGACACCACCGCGCTGGGATCGGTCGACTCGACGAGCTGCGCGAGGGCGGCGCCCCACGCCTCGGGGCCATAGTCGTCCAGATGTGGGTGCACGGCGTGATGGACCGTGGCCACACCGTGTTCCCCGAGGAGGTCCGGGTCGAGCCCATCCCCGACCCAGGCTGCTTCGATCGGCTCGCCCAGATCATCGGCCAGCGATCGGGCGAGGGCGAGGGCCTGCAGCGTTGTCTCTTCGACGGCGCCGCGGTCGTGGGTGATCAAGGCGAGGATCATTTCACCACCTGCAGGTCTTCGAGGAGATCGGCCACCGCTGAGGCATCGGCGAGGATGGTGGTCTCCGACACCTCCTGGGCCGGGGTGATCAACCGGACCATCTGCTGTCCGCTTCCGACTCGCTCCTGTTGAAAGACCTCTACCTCGATCTTCTTGGCGCCCAAACGACCCTTCAAAGTGGGATAGCGCGGCAGATTGATGCCCTCTTTGACCGCCACCACGGCGGGAAGCGGTACCTGGTAGATCTCCGAGCCCGCAGGAGTCTCCCGACGCAGCGTTGCCGAGCCGTCTGACACCTCGATCCCCTTGATGCCGCTGACAATTGGTCGGCCAAGGGAATGGGCGACTCTGACGCCTACTTGATATCCGCCGGCATCGGCCGATTCGTTGCCGAACAGGATGAGGTCAAAGCCACCGTCGGTCTCCAGCTCTCTGATTGTGGATGTGATCGCGGTCGCGGTCGAGATCGGGTCCCAGTCAGATCCATCCGTCGGGATGAGCACGGCGCGATGGGCCCCGACCGCGAGCGCCGACCTCAGTTGTTCCTCGGCCTCGGGCGCGCCCAGCGTCAGGACCGTGGCGCTCCCGTCTCGTTCCTCCGCCAGCCTCACCCCTTCCTCGACGGCGCATTCCTCGTGGGGGCTGACCGCGAACGAGAGGAGCTTGGTGTCGACCGCCTGGCCGTCTTCGGTGAGGACGATCCGGGCTCCGGGTGCAGGGACTCTCTTCACGCAGACCAGGATCCTCACTGGCCCCTCCGATCCCATTCTGTGTCAAAAACGGGCCCAATAGGGGACGAGAATCGACACAGAAGTGTTGAAGACGACGGTTTCATCTACTTCATCCGGTCGTTGTCGGGGTCGAACAGAGGTGTGCTGCCGGCGACGGCAACCTTCACCGGATATAGCTCGTTCATATACAGGACCTGGAGATCGGTGCCGACGACGGCGTACTCGGGCGGCAGATATGCCATGAGCAGGTATTTGCCGACCGAAGGGCCGGCCCCGGCACTGGTGACCCGGGAGACCCGGCCCTTGGAGTCGACGATTCGCTCGCCATCGAGGGTGACGATGGGCTCGTTGCCCCCTACGGGATAACGGGCGATGCCATCGGCAGAGATGTGATCCTCAACGGTCAGGGTGCACAGGATCGAGGTGGCGCCCTCCGACCGTGCTTTGAGATACGCCTGTTTGCCGATGAAGTCGACGCTCTTGACTCTCGGCCGGTCGAGACCAGCCTCCACCGGGTTGTACTCGGATTCGAGCTCAGCGCCCATCAACCGGTAGCCCTTCTCCAGACGACCGCTGGTTCCGTAGACACCGGCGCCGACTGGCACCACACCGAGGTCACCGCCGGCCTCCCACAGCTGCTTCCACAGGGCGAGGCCATACTCCATGGTCGTGTACACCTCGTAGCCGAGCTCACCGACATACGAGATCCGAAAGAGCCGGGCGGGGATCGACCCGATGGTCACCGCCACGGTGTGACCGTATGGCAGAG
>Ga0214468_1000692_pt1 | contig 10629 bp, 17 predicted proteins | sample RVTome_9_FD_187334 | JGI IMG/M metagenome (GOLD analysis project Ga0214468, IMG submission 187334) | Soil microbial communities from uranium-contaminated site in the Upper Colorado River Basin, Wyoming, United States - RVT155D38 HiSeq ...
CGACGGGCTCCCGGTAGAGGGCGGGGATGCGGGTGTCGAACTGGGTGAGCGTGCGGGTGCGGCGTTCGGCTAGCCACAGCTCGCGGGCGTCGTCAGAACTGGCAAGCACGGCGGGCCTCCTCTTCGGTCATGTCGTTCGGGTCTTTGTCTGCTGGGCTGGAGCCGGCGGGCTGGTCGGGTTCGTCGTCGTAGCGGCCCCCGTTGAGCCAGGTGCCGGGGAAGGGGATGAACTTCTGCTTCTCGGGCGGCAGGGCGGCGCACTCGTGGGCGTAGGTGACGGCGGCGTCGACGATGTGCTGCGGGTCGACCCCTTGTTCCATCGCGGCGATCCAGGCGGTGCGCGCGTTCGCGCGGGCCTTCTTCTTGGGGTAGGCCAGCCAGAAGGCGCCGAAGGACTTGAGGGCGTGTTCGTCGCCGGAGGAAGAAGACGGAGTCTTCTTCTCTTCTCCTGTGGTTACTTCAGTCTTTTCTTTTGGCGGACGCCCACGTCCGGTCGCTGCGGACGCCCACGTCCCCCCGCTCGGGACGCCCACGTCCCCCCGGACGTCCACGTCCGGTCGCCCGGCGGGCGATTCCTGTCCTGAGCTGGTCTTTCGCTTCCCGCCGCGTGCACGGGCGGACGCCAGCGTCCGGGCGGACGTCCGCGTCCGGTCGTCGGGGGCTGCTCGCCCTCCCGGAACGACCGTCTCCAACGCCAAGTCGTAGACCTCGGGCCGCTTGTCCGCGGGCAGGTGTTCCACCTTCGCCGGGTCGCCCTTGCGGATCAGCTTGCGGTCCTCGAGATCGCGCAAGTCCCGTCGCACAGACCGCTCCGCCTTACACGTCAGAGCCGCAAGACGTGGAACGGACGGGTAGGCACCGCGGCCCTGCTTGTCGGCATGGCGCGCCAACGCACTGAGCGTGGCGACCAACTGGGCCGGCATCGGCGGCGCCAGCTCCATGGCCCACTTCACAGCCTCGGTACTCACGGGCGGCTTCCTTCATCAGCACGGATGTGACGGGTGGCGCGGGTGTGTGGCGGGGTTAGTCGCAGTCGTCGTCGAGGTCGACGTGCACGCCGCCGTGGCTGCCGCTGCCGGGCTTGGGTGCTGGCGCCTTGGGGGCGGGTGCGGGGCGTCCGCCGCCGCTGGTGCCGCCGACGGTTTTGCCGGGGGCTTGGGCTGCGGTGAGTGACATGGACTGGCAGTCCTCGTCGTCGTCTTCGTTGTCGGTGCAGGCGGTGAGTGTGGCGAGGGCGAGGAGTGTGGCGGCGGTGGTGGCGGTGAGCTTCTTCATGGGTGGGTCCTTTCGAGGCAGTGGGTTCGGGTGCGGCTAGGCCGCCGGCTTCGGTGTGCGGTTGCGTTTGATGGCGCGGCGTTCGTCTTCGGTGCGGCCGCCCCAGATGCCGGAGTCTTGGCCGGTGGTGAGGGCCCATCCGAGGCAGCGGATTTCGACGGGGCAGCGGCGGCAGACCTTTTTGGCTTCCTCGATCTGCACCTTGTGGGGGCCGGTGTTCCCGGTCGGGAAGAACAGCTCGCCGTCGAGCCCGCGGCATTCGGCCCGGTGTCGCCAGTCGCCGGGGTTCATGCCGCCTCCAGCTGCTTGGTGCGGGTGCCGGGGAGGCGGTCGCCGCGGAGTTGGTCGCGGACGTAGGAGGCAGTGACCTCGAGACGGTCTGCGATGTCAGTCGCGTCGATGCCGTACCGGGCAAGGTGCTGGATCTCCGCCGCCCTCGTCTCGGCGACGGGCAGTTTCACCAGATGCCTCTTGATGACCTTCTCGGGCTTCCCTGTGGGGTCGTCGATGTCGTCCCAGTCGAGGGGGCCGGGCCAGCCTTCGGCTTGTGCCCGCGCTCGTACTCGGTCGTTGCGGCCGGGAATGGTGGAGAGCTGGCGGTAGACGGCCGCCACAGCGTCGTGGGTGGCGACGCGGACGGTGTTCCGGTCGCCGGCGACGAGGCTGCCGATTAACCGGAGTTGGAGTCCGCTGCGGGCAGCGATTTCGCGCGGGCCGTGTCCGATGCAGTACAGCGCGCGGATGCGCCGGATGCTGCCGGTGGCTGGCATCACGCCGCGTTCGGACGGCCGTTGCGGAGCCACGGCCAGGAGCTTCGCGGCGGTGCCGCGGCGGATGCGGGGGAACTTTCCGGCGGCGTGTCCGATGACGGTGCAGGGGTCGACTCCGGCTGCGATGCCGATCTGCTTGGCGCTGAGTCCGCGGGCGATGAGCGTTGCCAGGTGCGTGGTGACCGGGGCCGCTGGGATGGTGGCTGGGCGCCCTTCGAGCTGCGCGAGAGTGCGGCGCTTCCTTGCACGGGTTAATCCGGCGATGCATGTCTGGCAGCGGCATCCGGGGCGGTTGACTGCGCTGTTGTAGCGGCCTTCGCTTCCGTGGGGTGGGATGGGTCGGGTCATTGTTCGGTCTCCTTTCGGGCGTTGATGGCGTCGGCGTAGTAGGCGGCGTCGAGTTCGCGGCTGAGGTCGTCGGGGGGTGCGGGCTGGGTGTCGATGGCGGGTGGGCCGACGGCTTCGAGTGCGGCGTAGTCGGCTGCGCGGATGGCGAGTTCGTCGACATCGGCGGGGTCGAAACCGTCGATGCCGTCACGCGAGTCCGTGGCGTCCGGCATCTCGCGGGTGAGCCAGCGGGCGGCGTCCCACAGCTGCCGGCCGGCGAGCCAGGCGCCGACGGGTACGGCGGGGGCGAGGAGGATCCACGGGCCGGCGTGGTCGACGACCGTGGAGGCCACGTCGAACACATCCGCACACCGGTTGAGCAGCCACTCGGCGATGGCGTTCACGCGGCACCTCCGTCGAGGTTGAGCTGGCCGGTGGCCTGCACGGTGGGCTCGGGCGGCATCAACTCGTCGATGGCGGTCTGGTGTTCGCCGTCGCCGGTGTTGCATACGAACCGGTTGTCGGAGAGGGCGGCCCACTGCATGGCGGCCGCCACGGTGCGGGCGACCTGTCGGCTGGGGAAGTGGAGGGCGACGCCGTCGCCGTCGTCGACGAGCGGCTCACCGCACACGTCGCAGGTGACGGTGAGGCAGATGTGGGTGTGGAGCGGCATCACGCAGCCTCCCCCAACTGGTCGGTCGCGGCGGGCTGGTAGACGTGGCGGGCCAGCCGATAAACGTTGATGCGCTTGCCGTGAGTGGAGGCTGCGGTGGAGGGTTCTTCGCCGACCTTGACGAGGAGTGGCGGGCGGCGGCGCAGCAGGCCGTGGATGGTGACGCCGGCGGTTCCGTGGGCGAGGTCGGGCAGCAGGTCGCGCACGTCGTTCATCGAAAACGTCCTGCCGTCGTCGCCTATGGCGTCGATGGCCTGCTCGACGAGGGCCTTGTCCCAGTCGGTGACGTCGCGGTACAGGGCGCGGAGTGTGGCGTCGGCCCGTTCGCGGGCCTGCTCCGGGGTGATGGTCATCGGGGTTCTCCGTTCTCGATGCAGTCGCAGCCGGTGGCGGGCGGTGCTTCGCAGCCGGTGGCGGGCGGTGCTTCGCAGGCGTGGCGGGTGAGGGGTGTGCCGGTGTCGGCGTGGAGGCGGTAGTCGTCGAGGAGCTGGTCGTAGGCCTCGTACCGTTCGCGGCTCTGCTGCCGGGCGGTATCGCGGCGGTCCTTCAGCCACCGTTCGAAGTGGTCGCCGCGGCGGGGCAGTTGGACGGCGCTCATCGGGCACCCCCGGCGGGCTCGTCGCCGTTGGTGGCCCACGGGTCGTCTTCGGGCGGGGCCTCGGCAGTGGTCGGCTGCTGCCTGCCGGCGCCGTTGGTGCTCTTGATTTCGGCGGCGGTGATGCGGGCGTGGGGGAACTCTTCGTCGACGGCGATCTCGCGGCGCTGGATCGACTTGTGGGTGATCAGCAGTTGGGCGATGTCGGCGCCGGTCCACTGGCTCTTCTTGCGGCCGAGCTTCTGCTCGAGCCGGTCTTCGTTGACGCCGAGGGACTTGAAGACGGCGATGGCGCCTTCGATGCGGTCCTGGAGGGGTTTGCCGTCGCCCTTGTTGAGGGTTTCGCGGCACAGCTCTTCGGCTTCTTCGATGAACCAGTCGGGAATCACCGCGAAGATCGCTTCGCGGAGGCGGCGGGCGCCGTTGTTGGCGTTGTTCTCGTAGATGTCGCGCAGGTCTTCGAGCGGTACGACCTTCTTGTTGGCGAATTTGGCGTGCGGAACGATGAAGGTGAGGACGTGCCGGGTGTTCGCTTCGACGTCCCACGCCCAGGCCTGCATCTCGGACTGGCGGTATGCGTCGTCGCGGCGCATTTCGGAGACGCCGTATTGGATGTTGCCCCAGGTCTGGGCGAGGGTCTTGGCGAGGTGGATTGTCGATCCCTCGACGGCGCCGCCGGCCCGCGGGAACCGGTAGAAGGCCTTGCCTGCGAGGGCCATGGAGCCGCAGGCGGACTGCATGCCGTTGCGGGAGCGTCCGACTTCGCGGGGGAACTGGCGGGCCACGTAGATGGCGGCCTGGACTTCGGCGACGGCGCGGGACTGCTCGACGGCGGTGCTCTGGCCGAGACGGTCCGTGCCGGGGGCGGCGGGCGGTTGGGCTGGGAAGTTCACAGGTAGATCTCCTTGTCCTTGATCTCCACCCAGGCGGGGAGGGAGAGGTAGTTGGGTTCGTCGCCGTAGCCGGGCCACTGGCTGAGGGCTGTGCACTGCGCGAAGATCTGGATGGCGTGCCGGTTCTTGGCTCTGCCGACTTCGCGGGCCATGAAGTCGATGCCGATCACGTTGATCAGGTAGGGCGGCTTCTTCTCCTGGACGATGAGGAGGAGTTCGGCGTCCTGGTCGCCGAGGCCGAGGGCTCGGGCGGCGTCCTCGTACCAGTCGGCTTGCTGGTTGTAGCCGTACTTGGCGATGTCCTTCTGCATGGCGTCGTCGCTGGCGTCGGTGGTGGTCTTGTAGTCGGGGATGATCAGTCGGCCGGAGTGCATCGAGGGCAGCCAGTCGAAGCGGACTCGGCGGCGGATGCCGGTGGGTCCGTCGGTCCAGAAGCCGGACTGTTCGGGCGCCCCGTATGCGGGGTCGAGGAGCGCGGAGGCGAGGGGGTGGCGGCGGATGGCGGCGGCCATGTCGGTGACCATCTGCATCTCGTGCTGTTTGAGGGGGATGCCGCCGCGGTCGCGGATCTCTGCGATGTGGGCTTTGGCGTCGGCGGTGTCCCAGCGCTGGCCGGGGACGACTTCGAGGTCGGGGCCGTTGCCGAGCACGGTCTTGTGGGCGGCGTTGCCGTAGTCGAAGGTCTTGTTGGCCGGCTGGGGGTTGTCTTGCTCCCAGCGGAATTTGGCGGGGCAGGACGGGGGCAGCAGCTTGCGGGCGCCGGAGGAGGACAGGGACGTCGTGTCGGCGTGATAGGCCTCGTTCGACAGGTCGGTGTGCAGACCCAGGGCGGGCGGCTCGGCGGCCGTTCCGGCGGGCGCCTCGACGGCGGCGGTCATGCGGCACGCTCCGCGGGCTGCTTGCCGACGACCGCGTCGAACACATCGCGTGCCCAGCGGGCGTCGCCGAGTGCGGTATGTGCGACGTCGTCGCCGGGCGGCTCGACGCCGAGCTCGCGGGACAGTCCGCGGCTGGAGAAGGGCAGCGTCGGATAGTCGTCGGCGAAGAAGTCGCGGTCGCCGCCCGCCTTCATGGTGAGCGCCCCGTACAGGTAGCCGGCCGCGAGAGTGGCGATGTCGACGGGGCGGTAATGCCAGCCGATACGGCGCCCGTTGGCCTGCAGCAGCTTCTTCAGGAACGCGTCGTCGAAGGCCGGGTTGGAGCCGACCATCACCGTGCCGTGGAGGGCGTCTTGGAGGTCGAAGAGGAACTCGGGCAGCGTCAGGTTGATGAAGGCGTCGCCGCGGGCGGGGGACATCTCGGCGGCGTCCCAGCCGTCACGGACGGCGAATCGGGTGTGGTACTTGCCGATGTCGAGGGCGTCGGGGTCGGCGGTGTCCAGCGGGATGCGGACCTGCCACAGGTGCTCGGCGTCGTAGCCGTCTTCGCGGCGGATGACGGCGATCTCCCAGGCGGCGTGGCGCCGCGGGTCGAGGCCCGAAGTCTCGGTGTCGACGAAGGCGATGGCGGCCATCAGAACGGCATCCCGTAGTCGGTGTTGCGGCGTCGGGGGGCGAGGGGGATGCGGTAGCCGTTGGGGCTCCAGCAGTGGCAGAGGTCGTAGTCGGCGATGCCGTGCTCCGAAACCTGGTAGCCGCCGTCGCCCGCGCAGTCGGGGCAGTTCGGGTCGGGCTGTCGGACGAGGTGGATGGCGCGCTGTGACAGTTCCAGTCGCCAGCGCCGGATGGTGATGCTGTGGCTCATGTGGTCCTCCAAATGGGATGGGGATGCCCGGCCGCCGCCGGTGAGGCAGGGCTGGCGGCGGCCGAGATACGGGCCCTGGGGGTGTGGCCCGCGGGAGGGTGGTTAGAGGAGGTCGTCGAGGATGAACTCGCCGAACCAGACGAGGACCGCGATGAGCGCGCCGACGGCGAGGGTCCAGTAGGTGTGGTGGCTCACGGCCCAGGTGATGCCGGAGCCGGCGGCCCCGAGTGCCAGGCCGAGGAGGAAGCGGCGCATCATCGGTCGACCTCCGTGCAGCGGGGGTAGGCGGAGCCGCGGTAGCAGGAGCCGAAGTCGTCGCTGTCGACGCGGAATTCGACGCGCTTCCCGGACGGGGTCTCGACCGTCAGGTAGCGGCGGCTCTTGCCCTCCTTGTCCTTCTCCACGACCCGCCCGTCCGGGCCCTGCCCGTAGTCGGAGCATGCGGTCAGGCCCAGCACGGCGAGGACGACAGCTGCGGCCAGTGCCGCGGCCCGCTTCACCGGCTGTGCCTCTGGCCGAGTGCGAGGAGTTCGTTCTTGCTGCCGGCGGTGGCCATCTCGTTGAGGGCTTCGATCTGCCAACTAGTGCCGGTGCGGGTGGCTTTGGCGACGGCGCAGGCGTTGCCGCTGCTGGAGATGGTGGGCATGTCGGAGCCGATGAGCTGCCCGCTGTCGTCGTCGTAGACGTTGAGGGTGATGCCTTCGACGTTGGCGAAGGACACGCCCTTCTTGAACGCGGACACGACGAACACCAACGTGTCGATCTGGGCGGGGATGGCGTTCAGCTGGGCGACGATGGATTCGTCGTCCCCTGTCGCCTTGCCAGTGCGGTTGTCGCCGCCGGAGACGAGGGCCCCGTTGTCGAAGGCGTCGAGGTTGTCGAACCAGCACAGCCTCTTCGCCTCCCCGCCGCCGAGGGCGATGCAGGCGAGGTCGAGGTCGGTGCCGACGGCCCGTTTGATGATGCCGCCGATGCCCTTGCGCCCGCCGCCGGAGGTCTTCCAGGCGACACCGACCCGCAGCACGGTGACGTCGCCGAGCGTTTCGGGCTGATCCTTGGTCATGTTGAGCACGAGATCTCCAAACTGTCGATGTGGGGTGGTACTGAGGGCCCGAGACGGGAGTCGAACCCGCACTGGAGCGGTGTTTAAGACCGCGGCGTCTGCCTGTTGCGCCACTCGGGCTGGTGTCCCCGCCCAGCGCGCCCGGTGTCATGCGCGCGGGCGGGACGGTTAGGTGGCGGGCTCGGGCTGCCGCTGGGCCGCGTACCACTCGCGGCGTTCCTCGTTGTCGACGGGTTCGCCGCGGGCCTCGCTGAACGCGGGCGGCATCTCGTCGTTCAGTGCGTTGCCGACGATGATGTTGCGGTCCATGAAGGTGAACGGCGCCCGCCCGCCCGTCTCTATCCACACCGCGGTCTTGGCCAAGTCGATGGCGACCGGGTCGATGTCGACGCCGAAGATGCACTCGCGCATCACCGTCGGCATCGCCGCCCGCACCAGCACATCGGGCGCCGGGTCCATACCGCAGACTCGGGCAGCGAACCGGCCGGCGATCAATCGGGCGGCTTCCACGAGGAACACGCCGGCGCCGCATGCCGGGTCCATCGCCAGCACCTGCAGCATGTTCCCGGGGTCGGGATGCTGGGCCAGACGGTCGAGTTGGGGGCCGATGGTCAGACGGCACATGTCTGTCGCCAGCTGCGGTGGCGTGTACCAGGAGCCCTGTTCGAAGCGTTTCCCCGCCCCGCGCTGCACGGTGATCGTGCCGTCGGCGTGGCGGGTGGCGGTGTGGGCCAGCAGCCGCTGGTGCACTTCGCCGACATCGGCGAGGTGCCAGCCGTCCAGCGGGCCCATCTCGTCGAGGGCTGTCTCGGCGTCCGGCATGTGGGGCCGCGGCAGTTCCGGGGCGGCAAGCCCGTTCGCCAGCGCCAGCCGTTCGATGAGGGAGCGGACCGTGTGCTGGACTGCCTGGTCCCACTCGGCAGCGGCAGCGTGCGCCGCGGCGGCGCTTGCACAGGCGGTCATCGCCTTCTCGGGGGTCAGCATGCGGTGGCCTCCCCGAACAGGGCGGGCGCGTCCATCTGTGCGTCGAGGGTCCGCAGGTTGGTGACGGCTGTCCGCCAGTAGGAGGGCTTGGCTGTCGGTGCCGCATATGATGAGCGGATGAAGGACGTTGAAGCCGCGTACCTGGCCGGCCTCCTCGATGGAGAAGGGTCGTACATGATCGGGAAGTCGGTCGTTCGGGGACGCCCGACCTGGCACGCAACGATCTCCATGTCGACCACGGACAACTTGCTCGTCTTCCGCTGTGTCGAACTCGCAGGTGGGAATGTCTTCGGCCCCACTCGCCCGAAAGCAGCGAACGCGAGTCCTGCCTGGCTGTGGCAGCTGAAAGGCCGGGCGATCGGGCCGCTTGTCGAGGAGATGTGGCCGTACATCATCCTCAAGAGGCCCCAGGCTGCGTTGCTCCACCGGCTACGCTCAGTCGTCTCTGCTGGCGCAAAGCCCGGCGAGAAGGGAAGGCGTCCGCTGACCGATGTGCAGCAGTACGAGAGGGAGACGATGCGGCTCGCTTGTCGCGCGCTGAACCGCCGCGGGCTGGAGCCACTCCCCGAGGAGCAGTACTTGGCACTGGAGTCAGCAAAGCTGTTGGACCTCATTCGGCCACCTCTGCAAACAAGGCAGGAGTGGCCATCTCGGCATCCAGCGCCCGCAACGTCTTGACCGCTGACATCCAGTAGCTCCGTTTGAGCTCGATGCCGATGCCGCGGCGCCCGCATTTCACGGCGATGTACACCTCGGAGCCGATGCCGGCGAAGGGGGTGAGGACGGTCTCGCCGGGGTTGGACCACAGCCGCACGCAGCGTTCGATGAAGTCGAGTTGGAGCGGGGCGATGTGCCGTTCGTCGGCCTGCTCGCGTCCGGCGCGGGCGTTGAGGGTGTTGGTCTCCTTGATGTCGAGCCATACCGGCCGCGCCCACTGGATCCATTCGTCGTTGCTGACGTCGGTCTTGATCGGGGTGGGGTTGTCGCCGGGGGCGCGGAACAGCAGCAGGTAGTCGGCGAGGGCGGGCCGGGTCTTGCTGCTGTCGCGGTTCTTCGTGGCGAACATCAGCGCCTGCGCTTTGGTGCGGATGGCCTGCGCCTGCGGGTCCTTGTCGACGGTGATCTCACCGTGGAAGATCCATCCGGCTGCTTGGTAGGCGGCGATGACTTCACCGCGGAAGTCGGTGAGGCCGACTACACCGTGCACTGCCTTCGTCAGCGCGACCTGCTGGACATGCACGCCGGCGATCCGGCCGGGCATCGTCACCCGCAGCAGTTCGCGGATGATGAAGGCGTAGTGCTCGAGGAACTCCGAGCGTGTGGCGCTGTTGCCCAGGTCCCGCGGGGTCGGGCTGTAGGTGTAGAGGCTGTCGAACGGCGGGGAGTGCACCGTCATGCCCACGCTGACGTCGGGAATGTCAGCGAGCTTCTCGCAGGAGTCGTTCAGGTACAGATTCCACATGTCGCCATGGGCTTCGTCGGTCATCAGGTCGTTGGTCATGCGGCAACCCCCTGGGTGCGGTTGCGCTGCATCTCCGCGACCAGGGACCCCGTCACATCGCTGGCCTCGCGCTCCTTGCGGGCGACATTGGCGGCGATCTGGGATTCGAGGTCGGACAGGACGATGTGGGCCTGCACGATGCGGACCTGCCCGTAGCGGTAGCAGCGGCGAATGGACTGGTAGTAGGTCTCGTAGGAGTCGGACAGGCCGACGAAAGCCATGCGGGCGCAGTGCTGCCAGTTGAGGCCGAACGCAGCGACTTGCGGCTTGACGACGAGGTGCTGGATGTCGCCGTCAGCGAAGCCGAGGAGCGCGTCGGCCTTCTCCTGCGGCGACCACGAACCGTGCACGTTGACCGCGTCGGGGATGAGCTTGGCCAGCAGCTCGGCCTCGTCGTTGAGGCCGCACCAGATCAGCCACGGCTCGTCGGGTTCGGCGGTGACCAGCGCGGCGGCCTTCTCACAGCGGGCGGCGAGTGTTTCGCGCCGCACCTTGGCCCGGCCGCCGACACCGCCGAGGTCGGTGGCGAACAGCTGGTCGTCCGGAACCAGGTCGACGGACAGCAGGTGCGGGACGATGTCCAGGCCGGGGAGTTCATAGCCGCCGTCCGGATACCCCATGTCGGAGGGGCGTCGGATGGCCAGCGCCCACGACGCCATCCAGCGGAACATCGGGCCGCGGGCGTGGCCTTTGAGGCGCCAGCCGTCGGAGTCGTGTACGAAGTAGGCGGCGAGCATGTTCACTCGGGTGGAACGTCCGAGGAACTCGGCCTGGTTGGTGAGCTCTTCCGGATCGTTGGGGGCCG
>Ga0214468_1000693_pt1 | contig 10624 bp, 11 predicted proteins | sample RVTome_9_FD_187334 | JGI IMG/M metagenome (GOLD analysis project Ga0214468, IMG submission 187334) | Soil microbial communities from uranium-contaminated site in the Upper Colorado River Basin, Wyoming, United States - RVT155D38 HiSeq ...
GGCGCCTTTGCAGACTGAGCGCGGCGTTAGCGTGCAGCTTCATCCGGAGACCTCCTTGAGGCTGGGTGGGTGGACACCCCCAGCCTTCAAGGGGGCCCGGATGAAACAACGGGCTCAGGGATTACACCTAGTCCTCGGCGAGCCGCGCCCGGCGCACGCCGGCCGTGCGCCGCTCCTCCTGGCGCTCGCGGCTGATGCGGACCACGTTTCGCGCCAGCCCGAGACGCTCGAGGAATCCGATCACGGCGCCCGAGATGTCCACCTCCCACCGGCGCAGGCCGTTGCTGGCCGAGCGCGGGAACGCGTGGTGGTTGTGGTGCCACGACTCGCCGAGCGAGAGCGGTGCCAGCCAGAACACGTTGCGCGACTCGTCCGGCGTGACGAAGCGTCTCGTCCCCATGAAGTGGCAGACCGAGTTGATGCTCCAGGTGACGTGGTGGACGAAGAAGACCCGGACGAGCCCGCCCCACAGCAGGGCGGTGAGGGCGCCACCGATCGCCCCCGTCAGCAGCCAGCCGGCGGTGAACGGGATCAGGAGGCCGAGCGCGACCAGCGCCGGGAAGGCGCGGTTGATGCGCCGCATCACCGGATCGTCCATGAGGTCGGGCGCGTAGCGGTTCCAGTCGGCGCGTCCGTGCCCGTCCAGCAGCCAGCCGACGTGCGCGTGCCACAGGCCCCTGAGGACACCGCGCGCGCCATCCCCGTGCCCGTGGGGCGAGTGCGGGTCTCCCTCCTCGTCGGAGAACGCGTGGTGCTTTCGGTGGTCGGCCACCCACGCGATCACCGAGCCCTGGACGGCCATCGAGCCGAGGATCGCCAGGCCGTAGCGAAGGGGGGCCTGAGTCTCGAACGCCCGGTGGGTCAGCAGCCGGTGGTAGCCGATCGTGATCCCGAAGGCGGTCAGCAGGTACATCGCGATCAGAATCGCGAGGTCCGTCGCGGTGACGAGCTGGTTCCACAGCAGCGGGATCGCGGTGATCGCCGCCCCGAAGGGGATCACCACGGCGAGCAGGTTCACGGTCTTCTCGGTTCGGGTCATCTCGTGCATGGGCTTGAGCGTACGGACAGGCCCCGGGCTCATCTATGCTGTTGCGCCACGACTTCCATGGCAGAACTTGAGCGATCGCATAACTCAAGGACCGAAGTCGGCGTGCGGCCCGCCTGGCGCGATCTCGACCCCGCGCTGGCCGGCGTCATCGGGCCGGCGCTCCCCGGCCTCGTCGATGAGGTGATAGGCGCGGTCGAGGCCGCCGTGCCCGATTACAGCGCCGGCGTCGAGGAGAACGTCCGCCTGGGCGTCCGCCAGGCCCTCGACGGCTTCGTCGAGCTGGTCGTGACCGGCTCCGACGCCGGGCTCCCCGAGCGCCAGATCTACGTCGAGTTCGGCGCCGGCGAGTTTCGGGTGGGCCGTACCCTCGACGCCCTCATGCGCGCCTACCGCGCGGGGGCGCAGGTCGCCTGGCGCCGCCTCGCCGAGGAAGGCGACCGCGGCGGGGTCGAGCCGGGAACCCTGTACAAGCTCGCCGAGGCCATCTTCGCCTACATCGACGAGCTTTCCGCCGCCTCGGCCGAGGGCTTCGCCCGCGAGCAGTCGCGAGCGGTCTCGGAGCTTCAGGCAAGCCGCCACCGGCTGGTCGAGCTGCTGCTGCGCGAGCCCGCCGCCTCGGCCAATGCGATCGAGACCGCCGCGGCCCAGGCCGAGTGGAGGCTCCCGCCGGCGTTGGCCGTGCTCGCGTTTCGGGCCGATCGCCCCGAGCGGGTTGCGGCGCGACTGCCCGATGGCAGCCTCACCAGCGAGGTCGACGGCGTCCGGGTGGCGATCGTCCCCGACCCCGCCGGGCCGGGACGGCGCCGGACGGTCGAGCGCGCGCTCGCCGGCGCTCGCGGAGGGCTCGGCCACACCGTGGACTGGCCGGAGACGCCCGAGTCGGCTCGGCGCGCGCGGCTGGCGCTGGGGCTGGCGGCGGCCCGGGGCGGCGGGCTGGTGGTCGCCGCGGAGCACCTGCTCGATCTGGTTCTGGCCCGGGACGAGGTGCTTGCGGGCGACCTCGCGAAGCGGGCCCTGGCGCCGTTCGACGAGTTGCCGGCCGGCCGGCGTACGCGCCTGCTGGAGACCCTGGCGGCCTGGCTCGACGCCCACGGCGAAGCCCGGCCGGCAGCCGAGCGCCTCCACGTCCACGTGCAGACCGTGCGCTACCGCCTCGGGCAGCTGCGTGACCTGCTGGGCGGCGCGCTGGACGACCCCGAGCGGCGCCTCGAGCTGGCGCTGGCGCTGCGGGTCAGCGGCCGGGCGGGCTGAGCCCGAGCGCCTTCGCGCGCTCGCGAGCGCGCGCGACCACCTCGGCGGCGCCCTCGACCACGCCCCCTCGCATCAGCGCGCGCCCGGCGACCACGGTCGCGTCGACGACCGCGCCGGACGCCGCGTAGACGAGGTTTGCGTCCAGCTCACCCGGGGTCAGCTCGGGCGCATCGGCACGAACCAGGAGGAAGTCGGCGGGGGCACCGGGCTCCAGCGGCCGGCCCCCGAGTAGCGGCGAGCGCATCCCGGCCACGATCTCGAGCGTCTCGGCCGCGGTGACCGCGGCCGGGTCGCCGGCCGCGTGCTTCTGGACCAGAGCGAACGCCTTCGCGTCGGCCAGGAGGTCCAGCGAGTTGTTCGAGCCGGGGCCGTCGGTGCCGAGGCCGAGGGCGACGCCGCGCTCACGCGCGGCGAGGTAGGGGAAGACGCCGCCGACGGCGAGCTTCATGTTCGCGACCGGGTTGGTCGCAACCGTCGCGCCCCGCTCGGCGATCAGCTCGAGCTCGGCCTCGTCGAGCCAGACTCCGTGCGCGAGCACCGTCCGCGGCCCCAGGAGGCCGCTGCGGTCGAGGTAGTGCGCCGGCCTCGCGCCGTGCGCGGCGAGGCACTGGTCCACCTCCGCCTCGGTCTCCGAGAGGTGGATCTGCACCGGGATGCCGCGCTCGTCCGCCCGCTCGGCGACCCACCGAAGCGAGCGCTCCGAGACCGAGTAGATCGCGTGCGGCGCGAAGCCGGGCCGGGCCAGCTTGCCGCCCGCGGCGGCGATCAGCTCGAGGCTGCGATCGGCGTCCGCGCAGGCGCGCTCGGACTTGGCTGCGTCCGCGTCGTCGATCAGTGGCGCCGCGGTGACGGCGCGGAGGCCGGCGTCCTCGACGGCGCGAGCCGCGGCATGGGCGCGCCAGTACATGTCCCAGAAGCTGGTGGTGCCCGAGCGGATCATCTCCACGCACGCGAGCCGGGTTCCCCAGTAGACGTCTTCGTCTGACATCCGCTTCTCGACCGGCCAGATGTGCCGGGTCAGCCACTCCATCAGCGGCAGGTCGTCGGCATAGCCGCGAAAGAGGGTCATCGCCGCGTGGGTGTGCGCGTTGACGAGACCGGGGATCAGGACGAGCCCCTCGGCCTCGATCACGTCGTCGCCTTCCTGCGGCTCCACGCCGGGACCCAGCTCGGCTATCGCGCCGCCCTCGCATCGCAGCCCCACCGGCTCTCCGCCGAGGGTCGCCTTGCGGACGGCCAGTCCCATGGCGGCAGCGTATGCGAGGCTCCGCTCGTGGCGATCGGATTTCTGCGCTGGCCCACCGTTCAGGTGGTCGATCGCCGAAACTCAGCCGGCCGCGGCTGCCAGCGCGGGGAGAATCGAGGCCAGCGCCGCCGCCAGCTGCTCGCGGGCGTGGCGCTCGCCCTCGTGCAGCTCCTCGATGGTAAGCGGCGTGTCGCCGACGCCGTTCGCGTAGTTGACCACGGTGCAGACCGCCGCGTAGGACAGGCCCAGCTCGGCGGCGGCGACGCACTCGGAGGCGATCGTCATCCCGATCACGTCGGCGTCGCGGGCGATGTGGCGGATCTCGGCCGGGGTCTCCAGGCGCGGCCCGAGGGTCTGCCAGTAGACGCCACCGTCGACGAGGGGTGGCTCGGCCTCGGCGTTCCAGGCCTCGATCACGCGGCCGCGCCACTCGCGGTCGAAGCCGCGCACGCGATGGGCGTCGCGCCCCTCGAGCGTGGTCGCGGCCGCCCCGAGCGCGATGAAGTCGTCTGCGCACACGAAGGTGCCGGGGCCGTACTGCGGGTGCAGGCCGCCCACCGAGCCCAGCGCCAGGACCCGCTCGCACCCCGCATCGCGGAGGCGACGCATGTTCGCCGCATGGTCGATCCGGTGCGGAAGCGCGTAGGGGTCGCCGTGGCGTTCGACGATGGCCACCGTGTCGCCGGCCCCAAGGCCCGCGCTGCCGCTACCGAGGGCCAGTCCGAGGCGGCCGGCGGGTTGCGAGGGCAATCCGGGGCTCAGTTGCAGGCGCCCGGCGAGTTGATCTGGAAGTTGGCGTAGTCGAAGCCGGCCGGACCCTCGAACTCACCCTGGTAGCAGAGCTCGGGCGAGGTCGAGTCGGGCTTCGCCCGGATCCACACGCGAAAGCGCTTCACCGCGTCGGGCTTGAGGTTGAACTCATAGCCCGCGCCGCGGACGTCGGCGGTGATGTTCCTCGAGCCCTTGACGCCCCGGAACCACCTGATCCGGTAGTCGGGGGGTACCGGGGTGTGCTCTTGGAGTGTCAGCTTCTCGGCCAGGGCAGCCGTGCTCCGGACCCTCACGTAGCGGTCCTTGCTGGTGCCCGGTTTCGGATTCGCGTTGACGACGCCATCCGTATACGGCCCCCCGGGCTTCTTCGCTGTCTTCACCCGTTGGAGGCCGGGAAAGCCGGCCTCGGCGACGCCGCCGACGGCGATCACGGCGGCGAGCAGGCAGCAGGCCATCGCAGCTGCCGGCAATCGGATCGACGACTCCGCGGTCATCAGGACCTGGGACGGTACACGCCCCGAGGGCTCAGGGCGGGGCTCACGCGGGCGTAACCGGGTTGCGGCGCTCGGTGAAGCCGCGGTCCTTCGACTCGGCGAAGGCGAGGCGCCGGATCAGCTCGCCGCGAAGCTCGTCCGGCTCGATCACGGCGTCCACGACCAGCTCCGAGGCGAGGTGAAGGATGTCGATGTCGGCCGCGTACTGCTCGCGCTTCTCTCGGATGAAGCGCTCGCGCTCGGCCTCGTCCGAGATCGCCTGGATCTGGTTGAGGAAGACCGCGTTGATCGCCGCCTCGGGCCCCATGACGGCGATCGAGGCCGTGGGCAGGGCGATGCAGCAGTCAGGGTCGAAGGCCGGTCCGGCCATCGCGTAGAGACCCGCGCCGTAGGCCTTGCGGACGATCACCGAGATCTTGGGGACGGTGGCCTCGGAGACGGCGGAGATCATCTTGGCGCCGTGGCGGATGATGCCCTGGCGCTCGACCTCGGTTCCGATCATGAACCCGGGTACGTCCGCGAGGAACAGGAGCGGCACGTTGAAGGCGTTGCAGGTCGCGATGAACCGCGCCGCCTTGTCGGCCGAGTCGACGAACAGGACCCCGCCCTTGAACTTGGGCTGGTTGGCGACGATCCCGACGACGCGGCCATCGAGCCTCGCGTATCCCACCACCAGCTCCCTCGCCCAGCGGGCGTGGACCTCGCAGAACGAGTCCGCATCGCAGACGGCGTCGATCAGCTCCTTGACGTCGAACGGGGACTTCTCGTCGCTCGGCACGATCTCCGAGACGGATCTATCCGCGCCGGGCTCGGCCGGCGGGGCGGCAGGGGGCTGCTCGCGCCAGTTGCCCGGCATGTAGGAGAGGTAGCGGCGGGCGAGGGCGATCGCGTCGGTGTCGCTTCGGGCCAGGAAGTGCCCGCAGCCCGAGACGCCCGTGTGCATCTTCGCGCCGCCCATGTCCTCCAGGCTCACCTTCTCGCCGATCACCATCTCGGCCATCCGGGGGGAGCCGAGGTACATCGAGGCGTTGCCCTCCCGCATGATCACCACGTCGCAGAAGGCCGGGATGTAGGCGCCGCCCGCTGCCGAGGGACCGAACAGCACGCACACCTGCGGCACCCGGCCCGACAGCCGGACCTCGTTGTGGAAGATGCGCCCGGCGCCGCGGCGGCCGGGGAACATCCGCACCTGGTCGGTGATCCGGGCCCCGGCCGAGTCCACCATGTAGATCATCGGCAGTTCGAGCTGGAGCGCCCGCTCCTGGATCCGCAGGATCTTCTCAACCGTCTTCGGGCCCCAGGAGCCGGCCTTCACCGTCGGGTCGTTGGCCATCAGGGCGACCTTGCGTCCACCGACCAGGGCCATGCCGGTGACGACCCCGTCGGCCCCCAGGCCCTCCACGTCCCAGTTGGCGAGCAGCGCCTCCTCGGCGAACGACTCGGGATCCACCAGTCGCGCGACCCGCTCGCGCACCTCGAGCTTTCCCTGCTCGGCAGTCTTTGCGTGGTGGCGCTCCGGGCCGCCCGCGTAGGCCGCCTCCAAGGCACGCCGGATGTCCGTTCCCTCGGTGATCTCGCTCATCGGGGTCTCACCAGTTGCGGAGCTGGTCGCGGTGGCGCGCGTCCTCGTCCTCCTCGTCGAGCTCGTCGTCGATCACGAGGTCTGCGACCTCCTCGTACGCATCGGACTCGGGCTCCGCGTCGGGGCGATCGGCCACGTGCTGGGTCGCGGTCCCGGCCAGCTCGCTGGAGAGGCGGCGAAGCTCCCCGATCACGCCGTCGCGCCGGCGCTCGAGCTTCGCGATCTTGGCCTCCAGCTCCTCGCGACGGCGACCGGCTTCGGCGGCGAGCGCCCGGGCCTGTTCCTCGGCCTCGGCGCGAGCCCGCTCGATCGCCTCCTCGGCCTCGGCGCGAGCCCGGCCGAGGGCCTCCTCGGCCTCGCGGCGAAGCCGGGACGCGACCGACTCGGCCTCGGCGCGGGTCTCCTCCGCGTACTCGTCGGCCTCGATCCGGGCGCGCTCGGCGTACTGGTCGGCCTCCGACCTCACGGTCGTGGCATGGCGCTTCGCCGACTCGCTCAGCTCCTCCGCGCGCTCGCGTGCCTCGTTGAGCGCGGTGCCGGCCTGCTCGTCGGCCTCGGCGCGCAGCTGGGACGCGATCTCGTGGGCGTCGGTGAGCAGTTTCTTGGTCCTCTCCCCCACCCGCGCCAGCTCCTCGCGGACAACCGCCGCCCGCGCCTCGTCGCCGGCGCCGGTCTCGAGCCAGTCGGCGAGGCCGGCGATGAAGCGATCCACCTGGCGCTTTTCGTAGCCGCGCCGGGCGATCGAGAAGGTCGCGGTCCGGATGCGCTCGATCGGGTTCGGGGAGCGGGGCGCGCCGCCGCCGGCGACCTGGCTGGTTTCTTTGCTCGACATCGAGCCGAGCGTAGCGCCAACCCGCCGCTCGACGCCTACCCGGCGGGATCGGCCGGCACCGGTTTCTCGGTGGAGTAGTCGTAGAAGCCGCGCCCTGACTTGCGCCCGTAGTCGCCGCCCTCGACCAGCCTCGTCAGCGTCGCCGGGGCTGCGAATCGCTCCTCCCCGTAAGCCTCGTGCATGACCGCGGCGATCGAGGCCAGCGTGTCGAGGCCGACGAAGTCCGCGAGCGTCAGCGGGCCCATCGGGTGGCTGGCTCCGGCCATCATTCCGGTGTCGATATCGGCGACCGAGCCGACGCCTTCCTCGTAGGCACGGATCGCGTCGAGCATGTACGGCACCAGCAGGCGGTTGACGATGAAGCCGCGGTTGTCTCGGGCGGCGACGGTGGTCTTGCCGAGCTTCTCGCCGAGATCGAAGCCCAGCTCCACGGCGTCGTCTCCCGAGCCCTCGGCGCGGACCACCTCCAGCAGCGGCATCACCTGAGCCGGGTTGAAGAAATGGAGCCCGAGAAAGCGCTCCGGGCGGGAGGTCGCCGTGGCCTGCTCGGCGACCGAAAGCGACGAGGTGTTGGTGGCGAAGAACGCCCCCTCCTTGGCGATCCCGTCCACCTCGCGCCACATCTCGAGCTTCCTGTCGAGGTCCTCGTCGATCGCCTCGATCACCAGATCGCAGTCGGCGAGGTCGCCGTAGTCGAGGGTGCCCTCGATGCGCGCCCGGGTCGCGTCGGCGTCGGCCTGCTCGAGCTTCCCCTTCTCAACCGCGCGGGCGAGCTGCTTCTCGATCTTCGCGAATCCCTTGTCGAGTCGCTCCTGCTCGATCTCGCGGACCACGACACTCCAGCCGGTCTGGGCGCAGATCTGCGCGATCCCGTGGCCCATCAGGCCGCAGCCCAGCACTCCAACCCTTCCGACCTGGCCGATCTCCATGTTCTCCGTGTTCCTCCTCCGGTGCTGGCGGTTGCGGGCGCGCAGCCTATGCGAGCCGGGCAGCGGCCTGCATCGCGGCAGTCGCGCCTAAACCCGCGGCGGCGGGCACCTGCTCGGTGATGCGCGCGGCGCCCGCAGAAGGGTCGGCGTTCAGCTCGCGCCCGCGGCCTCGAGGCGCGCGCTCATCTCCTCGGCGAGCGCGTGCATCGCGGTCATCGGGCGCACCATCACCATCAGCTCGTGCACCCGCCCGTCCTCGGCGAAGCGCAGCACGTCCACCCCGTCCACCTCGCGTCCCGCGGCGGTCGCCTTGAACACGAGAACCGCGGTGTCACCCGTCTCGACCTGGTCGGTGTAGCGGAAGCTCTCGAACACCCCGGCCACCGTGGAAAGGATCATCCGCAGGGCCTCACGTCCCTCGTACGGCTTGTAGACGACGGGGCTGCGAAAAACGCAGTCCTGGGTGAACAGCCCGTCGAGCGCCGAGAAGTCCTTCGCTTCGGCGGCGGCGCGGAAGTCGTCGCTTCGCATCGGCGCCACCCTACCCGCCGGGGTGCCACTCCACCGGCCCCGCCCGCAGCAGGTGCGCGCCCAGCGGGCGGCCGAGGATCTCCTGGACCGCGCGCGAGGCCTCGATCAGCTTCGGCAGGTCGATGCCGGTGGCGACGCCCATCTCCTCCAGCATCGAGGCCAGGTCCTCGGTTGAGACGTTGCCGGTCGAGCCGGGCGGGACGGGGCAGCCGCCCAGCTCGCCGAACGCCGACTCGAACGACTCCACCCCCTGCTCGAGGGCGGCGAGGGCGTTGGCGAGGCCCTGGCCGCGGGTGTTGTGGAAGTGCGCAGTCAGCTCGATGCCGCCGAGGCGCTCGCGCGCGGCGCCGAAGAACTCGGCGACCTGCCGCGGGTTCGCCATCCCGGTGGTGTCACCGAAGGCGACCTCCTCGCAGCCGGCCGTCGCCAGGCGCCCGGCGATCTCGAGCACGCGCTCGGGCGGCACCTCGCCCTCGTACGGGCAGCCGAAGCTGGTCGAGATCACGCCCTCGCAGCGAAGGCCCTCGGCGCGCGCGGTGGCGATCGTGGCCTCGAGGCCCACCAGCGACTCGTCGATCGAGCGGTTCACGTTCTTGCGGTTGTGGGTCTCCGACGCCGAGAGGAACAGGTTCACCTCCTCGAAGCGCTCACGCCGCTCCAGCGCGCGCTCAAGCCCCCGGTGGTTGGGGATCAGCACCGAGTAGGCGACGCCGTCGCGCTTGTCGTAGGCGGCGAGCACCTCGGAGGCGTCGGCGAGCTGGGGAATCACGTCGGCTCGCACGAACGAGGTGACCTCGATCCGCCGCAGGCCGGCGTCGGCGAGCAGGCCGAGCAGGCGCACCTTCTCCGGCGTGGGGATCACCTCGGGCTCGTTCTGGAACCCGTCGCGCGGACCGACCTCGCGGATTCGCACGCTCTGCGGTAGCTCGGGCATCTGTTCGGCGAAGGCTAGTGGGGCCGGCGACGGCGCCACGCGGGCACGAACCGGACGTTGGCATCCGATAAGGATGAAAACCCCGGGTTCGTCGTGGGAACGGCCGGGACGGGTGCTAGCCGAGCTGGCCGACGTCGATCGCGCGGCGCTCGTGGGTGCCGACGCCGATCGTGCGCTCGCCCTCCGTGACCTCGACGTCGAAGCGGAGCTTGCGCCCGTCGACGATCTCGCGCAGCGTCGCCCGCACCGTGCACCGGGCACCCTCCGCTGCGGCGGCGACGTGCTTGACGCAGACCTCGAAGCCCACCGTCGCCCTGCCCTCGGGCAGCTGTTCGAGCGACAGCGCGGCGGCGGTGCGCTCCATCATCCCGATCATGCCCGGGGTCGAGAGCACGCTCGAGCCGATCGTCCCGCCCACATCCGTGAGCAGGCGGCCCTCGACGGTAAACTCATCGCTGCGGGTGGCGCCGGGCTCGATCACACCATCCCCAGGCCACCGGACACGCCCAGCGTCTCGCCGGTGACGTAGGAGGCGTCGTCGGAGGCGAGGAAGGCGACCGCCGCGGCGACCTCGTCCGGGCTGCCGAGGCGCTTCAGCTGCGTCCCCGCCCGCATCGTTTCGATGACGCGGTCGCCGATGTCCCCGAGCTCCCGCGCCTGCATCAGGAGCGGGGTCTCGATCGGGCCCGGCGCGATCGCGTTGGCGGTGATCGCGTAGCGGGCGTTCTCGCGCGCGATCGCCTTGGTGAAGGCGATCACCCCGCCCTTCGCGGCCGAGTAGACGGCGGAGCCCTTCGAGCCCACGCGTCCGGCCTCGGAGGCGATGTTGACGATGCGACCGTAGCCCTCCTCCTGCATCCCGGGCAGCACCGCCTGGGTGCAGGCGAAGACGCCCTCGAGGTTGATCGCCAGGAGGCGCCCCCAGCGCTCGGGGCTGATCTCGGTGAAGAAGGCGAAGTCGTCGGTGCCGGCGTTGTTGACGAGGATCGCGAACGGCCCCCGCTCC
>Ga0214468_1000695_pt1 | contig 10622 bp, 10 predicted proteins | sample RVTome_9_FD_187334 | JGI IMG/M metagenome (GOLD analysis project Ga0214468, IMG submission 187334) | Soil microbial communities from uranium-contaminated site in the Upper Colorado River Basin, Wyoming, United States - RVT155D38 HiSeq ...
ACTCGACCACCACGATCGGGGAAATGCTCGGAGTGGGGCCACGAGTGGAGGGCTGGGCCGCAACCGAGATCGTGCCTGGAACGGAATTCGGAGCCATCTCCCCGGTGTTCCTCAAGCTCGACGAAGACGCACTCGATTGAAACGTCAGGGCCTCGATCGAGGTCGAATCGAGCGAGATGTTCATCACCGCGACGGACGGGGAAAGGGTAACGAATGGTTCGAGTCGCACGGATAGCCGCAGGACTGGGGTTGGTCCTCTTGGGCCTGTTCCTGCTCGTGCTGCCCGGGCCTGGAATCCTCACCATCGCCGGCGGCCTTGCGATCCTGGCGATCGACTTCGTATGGGCGAGGCGAGTGCTCGACTGGATGAAAGACCGTTACAAGGACTACTTCACCAACGCGAGAACGTCCGCGGCACCTGACGATGCCGCGGACGAGCACGTGCCCTAGTCGCCGGGGGCTAGCTGGGTGGGTAGACCCCCATGCTCTTTGCCTTTTCGGTCTTCCAGAAGATCTCGCCGATCTCGTCGATGAGGTCGATCAACTTCTGCCCCTCCGCGGGGTCCGCCGACTTCTTGGCCTCGCCGGCCTGATGGATGGCCCGCCAGGTGAGGTCGTCGAGGTTCTCGAACTCCTTGCGATGGTCCGCGGTGAAGAAGTCGGCCCACAACACCATCAAATGGTGCTTGACCAACTCGGCGCGCTCCTCTTTGAGCTGTAAGGCGCGCGCCCGAAACACCTCGTCATCGGAGTCTTGGTACTTCTCGGCGATCTTGAGGACCGACATAGCCTCGATCTTGGCCTGCGCTGGGTCGTAGACACCGCAGTAGAGGTCGCAGTGTGCGTGTGCGACGGTGACCTGTCGCATGGGACTCCTTCTCGTTGGTTGCTTCGGTCCGACCATACTCCCTGCATGAGGTGGTCATACCTGTGATGAAGCGCTATCGGGTGGCCGGACACTCGATGATCCCCACACTCCATCCGGGTCAGGAAGTCGTCGCCGTCAGTACCCGGCGCGCCGAGCCCGGAAACCTGGTCGTCTTCGAGCATCCCGATCGCGGCGACTTCTGGCTGATCAAGCGTCTGTCCCGCGAGGACGGCTGGGTGGTCTCGGACAATGCCGCGGTGGGCGACTCCGACTCGCGAGCCCTGGGCCCTATCCCGGTCGACAGGCTGTGGCCGGTCGTGGACCGTCTCGACGAGGAGACCTTCGCTCTGGCGGCGGACCTCCTCGCCGATGAGGACGAGCACCTGGCCCGGGTCATCGACAGGTGGGGTCTCCCCCAGTTCTGGCAACGTCAGCCCGGGTTCAAGACCTTGGTCCTCCTCATCCTCGAGCAGCAGGTCTCTCTCGAGTCGGGGGCGGCGATGTACCGGCGGCTCGCCACCCTGGTGGGTGATATGACCCCGGAGCGAGTGCTGGCCGCGGGCGTCGACGAGCTCCGCTCGATCGGGGTCACCCGTCAGAAGACGACCTACCTGGTCGAGCTGGCCCGGCGCATACTTGAGGGAGAGCTCGACCTCGACACTCTCGAGGAGGTTCCGGTCGCCGAGGCAAGGTCGACACTCGTCGGGCTCCGGGGCATCGGGCCGTGGACGGCGGACGCCTATCTGCTCTCGGCCTCACGCCGCCCCGACATGTGGCCGGTCGGCGACAGGGCTCTCCAGGTGGGAGCGGGTGAGCTCATGGGGATGACCGCGGTCCCGGACCAAGTGCAACTGGAGATCCTCGGTGAGCCGTGGCGTCCGATCCGCGCCGTTGCAGCGCGGCTCATCTGGCACGCGTACCTCTGCGAACGGGGACGTGTGGAGCCGCCCAACCCGACCCTCGTGCACGAGATCATCTCGGACGCGTAGAGTCGGGTGTACATGACCGAGTTCATCGTGAACATGGAGAACCAGCCCGGCCGGTTGGCCACGCTCACCGAGGCCCTGGCGGCATTCGACGTGAACATCGAAGCGCTGGCTGCATACGGTCACAACGGCGAAGGGACGGTTCGTCTGATCACCAGCGATGCCCCGACGACTCGACGTGTCCTCGACGAAGCCGCCCTCGGATTCGATGAGCACACAGTGCTCACGGTGCAGCTCCCCCATCGACCCGGCGAGCTCGCCCGCCTCACCAGATCGCTGGCCGATGCCGGAGTCAACATCGATGCTCTCTACGTGCTGCGTGCGAACTCGGATGGCATCGAACTGGCTATCTCGGTCGACCAACCGGTCTCCGCCCTCCCCCATCTCGACGTCCTCGGTGGAGTTCTCTCCGAGTAATTCCGGATAATTCGAGGCGGGTTCGTAAACTCGCCCGAATGCGTGCCACAGTCGCCAGGCTGGTCATGCTCGGAATGTTGCTGGCTGCGTGCAGTCCAGCGGCGAACGAGCCGGCCGACACCACCACCACTTCGGCCCCGACCACCTCTACCTCATCGACATCCCCCTCGACGACTTCGACCACGGTCGAAGAGCTCGAGACATCTCTGATCAACGGGCTCCCGGTGGACGACCCGACTCTCATGGACCGGCGGGTCCTGGCAGTCAAGATCGACAACCACCCTCGGGCCCGGCCCCAATCGGGCATCGACCAGGCCGACATGGTCATCGAGATGCTCGTGGAAGGAGTCACCCGGTTCATCACCATCTGGCACGAGAGCGATAGCGAATATCTCGGCCCCAATAGATCCGGGCGTCCAACCGACGCTGGTCTGCTCCCTGCCTTCAACCACCCGACCTTCACCATCTCGGGCGCCCAGGGTTGGGTGCAGAACATGATCACAGGCAACGGTGTCAACCTCATCAAGGAGCTCTCCGAGGGGACGTTCCGCATATCGGGGCGCTCGGCACCGCACAATCTGTACGTCGACACTTTCGTCCTCCGGGAGACCGCTGATAGCCGCGACTACGAGAACGACCCTCCCGAGAGCCCGCTGTGGACGTTTGGGCCAATGCCCACAGACGCATCCCCGGCGTCGTCGGTGAACGTCAGGTTCGCGGCCAACTCCGTGGTCTGGGAATGGGACGACAGCGAAGATCTCTGGCTCCGCACCGCCGACGGCAGCGAGAGCATGATCCGCGACGCCGAAGGCAACGAGACGAGAGTCGCAGTCCCCGTCCTCGTCGCCCTCTACACCGAGCAGCACTCGGTCAACGGGTTGCCCAGCTCGCGCACCACTGGCTCGGGGGAGGCCTATGTCTTCGCCGACGGGCAGGTGGTGCAGGGCACGTGGGAGCGCGCCGAGGAGACCGACTGGTTCACCCTCAGTGACGCTGACGGCAATGAGATCGCGGTCCCCCCGGGCAAGGTCTGGGTCTCCCTCGTCCCCACCAACAGCGGGCTCACCATCACGGAATGATGGGCGCCCGCCGGCAGTCGCCGCGTGATTGCTAGCGTGCCGAGACGTGTCCGGTGAAACAGCCGTAGAGCGGGTCGAGGCCGCCCTGGCCAAGGCCCATGCCACCCAGGACACGCTCAACGCCTTCATCTCCTTCGACGACGAAAGGGCCCTCGAGCGCGCCGCGGTCATCGACGGCCGTTTGCGCAAGGGCGAGGAGGTCGGGCCCCTCGCCGGGATCCCAATCGCCCTCAAGGACCTGATCGACCACGAAGGGCGCACCACGACATGCGGCTCGGCGTTCTACGCCGAGGTCGCCTCCTCCACCGCGGAGAGTGTCCTACGTCTCGAGACAGCAGGGGCAATCGTCATGGGCCGGACGAATCTCCATGAGTTTGCCTTCGGATTCGACTCGGAGAACGAGCACTGGGGCCCGGTGCGCAACCCTTGGGATCTCGACACCTCGGCCGGCGGATCCTCGGGAGGCTCGGGCGTGGCCGTTGCTGCGGGTATCACCCCGATCGCGATCGGAACCGACACCGGCGGCTCGGTCCGGGTCCCGGCAGCCTTGTGCGGGACCTACGGGCTCAAAGTCACCTATGACCGGATATCACTCGACGGTGTGTTCCCCCTCGTCCCCGACATCGACACCGTCGGCCCTCTCGCGGACTCGATGGAGAGCGTCGCCGTGTCCTATCGGGTGATGTCCGGCGACGAGTCTCCCGAGCCGAGACGGGGGCAACTACGCATCGGAGTGCCCGAGCCCTGGTACGACGACGCCCCGATGGGCGATGACATCCGCAGCGTCTTCGAGGGCGCCGTGGCCGCGATACGTGGCCTCGGTCACGAGGTGCATCCCATCCAGATGCCCGACACCAAGCCCAGTCATCACATCTTCGGCGCCATCGCCGCGGTGGCCGACGTCCACGAGAGCTTTCGCGGAGAGGGAAGGAGATACGGATCTTCGGTCGACGTGCGCATCGAGATGGCCGAGAACACGACAGAGGAGGAGAGAGCGGCGGGGCGCGAATGGCAGCACATGATCCGGGAGCGGTTCGCCGACGCCCTGGCGACAGTCGACTTCCTGATAACGCCCACCTGTCCCGTGAGCCGCAAGATCATTGGACAGGACTCGATCGGGGACAAGAGCCACCGAACCGTCCTCTCATATTTCACCGCGGTCGTGAACCACGCGCTGCATCCCGCCATCGCACTTCCCATCGTCAACTCCGGTGCCCCGCCGGCCTCGCTCCAGGTGATAGGGGACCTGGGATCGGAGTCAGATCTCATCGGTTTCGGCCGGTGGTTGGAGGATGTCGGCATCGTGGGGTTCACACCGGCTCCCGGGAATTCACCTAATGCGGGCGGTGGATAGACTTGGATGTGCATGACAAACTACGGGCGGTCAGAGACGCCGACCTCTTTCGGGGCTCATGTCCGCGCTCAAACCACTCAAGGAAGTGACTCACAGTGGCTGATGAAATCGCCACCGCAGATCCCTCGACGACACCTACCGAAGAACTCGACAAGCTCGTAATCAGGTTCGCCGGCGACTCCGGCGACGGCATGCAGTTGGCCGGCACTCGTTTCACCGACGCTTCCGCCCTGTTCGGCAACGACCTGGCCACGCTTCCCAGCTTCCCCGCAGAGATTCGAGCCCCGGCCGGGACCCTGCCCGGTGTCTCCAGCTTTCAGGTGCAGATCGCCGACTTCGACATCCTCACTGCCGGCGACGCCCCCGATTGTCTCGTGGCCATGAACCCGGCCGCCTTGATGAAGAACCTGAAGGATCTCCGTCAAGGTGGGACCCTCATCGTGAACACCGACACCTTCGATGAGCGCAACCTGGACAAGGCGGGCTACGAGGCGAATCCACTGGAGGACGAGTCTCTCGAGGGCTACCGCGTCATCAAGGTGCCGATGGACGAGTTGACCAAGGAGGCGGTGAAGGACACCGGTGTCAGCGGCCGCAACGTGCTCCGCTCCAAGAACTTCTTCGCCCTGGGCCTCATGGCGTGGCTGTTCCACCGTCCCACCGAGCCCACGCTGGAATGGGTGGAGAAGAAGTTTGCCAAGCTGCCCGAGGTGGCCGCCGCCAACAAGGCGGCGTTCCAGGCTGGTTATACCTTCGGGATCGCCACCGAGGCGACCAAGACGACCTTCGAGGTCAAGCCGGCGGCCCTGCGAGAGGGCACGTACACCAACATCAACGGGAACACCGCCCTCGCCTGGGGCCTGATCACCGCGTCCAAGAAGGCCGGCCTCCCCCTGTTCTATGGGACCTACCCGATCACCCCTGCCTCTGACATCCTCCACGAGCTCTCCCGCCAGAAGAACTTCGGCGTCCGCACCTTCCAGGCGGAGGACGAGATCGCCGGAGTCGGTGCCGCGGTTGGCGCCGCTTTCGCCGGCAACCTGGCCGTGACCGGCTCTTCCGGGCCGGGCATCGCCCTCAAGTCGGAGACCATCTCGCTCTGTTTCATGCTCGAGCTGCCGATGATCGTGATCAACGTCCAGCGCGGTGGCCCGTCGACGGGGTTGCCAACGAAACCAGAGCAGTCCGACCTCCTGTTCTCGCTGTACGGGAGGCACGGCGAGTCTCCGGTTCCGGTATTGGCCGTCGCCTCGCCGTCCGACGCGTTCAACATGGCCATCGAAGCGGCGCGGATCGCCATCACGTACATGACACCGGTGATCCTGTTGAGCGACAACCAGATCGCCAACGGCTCCGAGCCTTGGCTGCTGCCCGACCTGGACGGCATCCCCGAGATCGAGATCCAGTTCGCCACCAAGGCAAACGGGCCTGACGGGTCCTTCCTCCCTTACATGCGCAACGTGGACACTTTTGCCCGTCCCTGGGCGGTTCCCGGGACCCCGGGCCTGGAACACCGGGTAGGTGGCCTCGAAAAGGAGTCGGTCTCGGGAAATGTCTCTTACGACCCGTCCAACCATCAACTCATGACGGACACCAGGGCCTGGAAGGTGGCCAACATCGCCAATGACATCCCTCCCGTGGAGGTCGACGGCGAAGAAGGGGCCAAGGTCCTCGTGCTGGGCTGGGGCTCCACGTACGGATCGATCCGGGCGGCAGCGCGCCGGGTCAGACTCGAAGGCCACGAAGTGGCCACTGCCCACCTCCGCTATCTCAACCCACTGCCGAACAACCTCGGAGAAGTGCTCCGGTCCTTCGACAAGGTGCTCATCCCCGAGATGAACACCGGTCAGCTACTCAAGGTGATTCGAGCAGAATTCCTGCTCGATGCCGTCGGGTTGAACAAGGTGGCCGGCGAGCCCTTCAAGGTGTCCGAGATCACGGAGAAGATCCTGGAGATGGTCGAATGACTTCCCCGACATACACAAGAGGCGACTTTCAGACGGATCAGGAGGTCCGTTGGTGCCCGGGCTGTGGCGACTACACGATCCTGGCGTCGGTGCAGATGTTCCTGGCCGGCCTCGGACGGCCGCGCGAGGAGTTCGTCTTCGTGTCCGGCATCGGGTGCGCAGCCAGGTTCCCCTACTACGTCAACACCTACGGGATGCACTCCATCCACGGTCGGGCCCCGGCGATCGCCACCGGCATCGCCACCACCCGGCCCGATCTGTCCACCTGGGTGATCACGGGCGACGGCGACGCTCTGTCCATCGGCGGGAACCACCTGATCCATGTCCTGCGACGCAATGTCAACCTCAAGATCATCATGTTCAACAACCAGATCTACGGTTTGACCAAGGGCCAGTACTCCCCCACCTCCGAGGTGGGCAAGTCGACGAAGTCGTCGCCATTCGGGTCGATCGACTACCCCTTCAACCCCGTGTCCCTGGCGCTTGGTGCGGACGCAACCTTCGTGGCGAGGACCCTCGACATGGATCGCAGTCACACCCAGGAGATGCTGCAGAGGGCCTATGACCACGAAGGCGCCGCTTTCATCGAGGTCTACCAGAACTGCAACGTGTTCAACGACAAGGCCTTCATCCAACTCACCGGCAAGGAAGAACGCGTTCGCAATCGCATCGACCTCGAGCACGGCAAGCCGATCGTCTTCGACGAGGGCTCCAAGGCGGTGGTGATGCGCGGGGGCCAGGCCGAGATCGTCGACTCTTCGTCCGTGGACCCGAAGGCCATCCTGGTCCACGACGAGACCAGGGAGGACCCGTCGATCGCATTCGCCCTCAGCCGGCTTTCCCATGGCCCCTACGGGCCGACCCCCCTCGGTATCTTCCGCGACGTCACGCGACCGGCGTACGACCAAGAGGTCAACGTCCAGGTCGCCGCGGCCCGGGAGAAGCTCGGTGAGGGAGACCTCAGCAAGCTGATCCGCTCCCATGGCACGTGGACAGTGGGAGCCGGATCACAGAACGGCGGTTCCTCCAACGGGTCAGACGGACCCAAGTAGGGCCCGGAGCGCGGCCACCTGGTCGTGCACCGAATCAGGGCTTCCGGATCCCTCGGTCAACCGACGCCGCACCGACGCAGCAGGATCGAGCAACGAGAGATCATCGGCCTCGAATCGGTGGTCGACGGCGGCAAGATCGTCGAGGGTGGCGTCGACGAGGGCCCGTCCCTCGCCTTCGATATACCTGACGAATCGCCCCACCACCGAGTGTGCCTCACGAAAGGGCACTCCCCGTTGCACCATGGCCTCCGCCAGATCGAGGGCGGTCGTCGCGGGATCGGGCGCCGCAGGGTCGAACTCGATACCGCGGAGGAGGGCGGCGGCCCCCTCCAGTGAACCGGCCAGGACGTCGTCGGCATGGAACACGATCCGCTTGTCCTCCTGGAGGTCACGGTTGTAGGTCAAGGGGAGGCCCTTTTGCAGTGTGAGGATCGCGGCGAGGTCCCCCACCACTCCGGCGCTACGCCCGCGGATGAGCTCGGCCATGTCGGGATTACGCTTCTGTGGCAACGCCGAGGAACCCGTGCTGACCTCGTCCGAGAGTCGAGCCCAGCCGAACTCCTGGGACGCCCATAGGATCACCTCCTCGGCGAGCCGTGAGAGCTCCACCATCGTCTGGGCACAGCAGAAGACGTACTCGGCGACGAAGTCGCGTGAGCCCACCGCATCCATCGAGTTCGGCATCACCACGTCCAGACCGAGCGCGTCGGCTGTCATCTGACGGTCGATCGGCAGCGACGAGCCCGCCGATGCGCCCGCTCCAAGTGGCGACATCCCGATGCGACTCGCGGCACCTTCGAAGCGCTCGACGGCACGCAACGCCATCCACGCGTAGGCGAGCAGGTGGTGGCCCAAAGTGGTCGGCTGCGCCTGCTGGAGATGGGTGTAGGAGGGCACGATGGTCTCGGCATGGGCGTCGGCGAGGTCGGTCAGCACGCCGATGAGATCGCGGATCTGGGAGATTCGGTGACGCGTCGACCCGGCCAGATAGAGCCGGAGGTCGAGGGCGACCTGGTCGTTGCGCGATCGGCCGGTGTGCAACTTGCCGGCAACGTCGCCAACCAACTCACCCAGACGCCGCTCCACGGCGGTATGCACGTCTTCGTCGCTGCGGTGGAATTCGAACCCGTCGATCTCGTCGAGGATCGTCTCGAGACCGGAAGCAAGGGTCTCGGCTTCGCCAGACTCGATGATCCCCTTTCTTCCCAACATCTTCACATGGGCGATGGATCCCCGGATGTCCACCTCGAGCAGGCGCCGATCGGCGTCGTCACCCGTGTAACGGCGGGTGACTTCCGACATCGAGCCATCGAAGCGCCCACCCCAAAGGGTCATGAGTCGTCGCCGTATCCACGGATGCGGAGTGCGTTCAGGTTGATGAATCCCCTGGCATCCGCCTGGTCGTAGACATCGTCTGCCTCGAAAGTGGCCACATCTTCGTCGTAGATCGTGTGGGGAGAGCGTCGTCCCCTCGTCCTCACCGAGCCCTTGTAGAGCACGAGCCTGGCCTCTCCGGTGACCCGCTCCTGAATGCGGTCCATGGTGGCCTGCAAGGTCACCCGCTCAGGTGAGAACCAGAACCCGTTGTAGACGATGCGAGCGTATTGCTGGGCCAGGCCGTCACGCATGTGCAGGACCTCGCGGTCGAGCACGATCGACTCGACTGCCCGACGTGACGCGTGGAGCAGCGTCCCGCCCGGAGTCTCGTAGACCCCGCGGCTCTTGATGCCCACGAACCGGTTTTCGACGATGTCGATGCGACCCACGCCGTGGGCCCCCGCCATCTCGTTCAAGTGGGTCAGGAGTTGCACCGGGCCCATCTCGACACCATCGACGGACACCGGGCTGCCGGCGTCGAGGCCGATCACGACTTCCTGTGGCTCGTCGGGGGCGGCCTCGGGGTCGATGGTCATGCGGAACATTCCCTGGGGAGGTGCGGCCCAGGGATCCTCGAGGACCCCACCCTCGTATGAGATGTGGAAGAGGTTGGCGTCCATCGAATAGGGAGACTCCCTGGTGACCGGTGTCGGTATCCCGCGGGCCTCGGCGTAGGCGACCAGGTCGGCGCGACCCCTCAGCTTCCACTCCCGCCACGGTGCGATGGTCCTCAGCTCGGGGGCCAGAGCGGCGGTAGAGAGCTCGAAACGCACCTGGTCGTTGCCCTTGCCGGTGGCGCCGTGGGCAATGGCGTCGGCACCGTGCTCACGCGCCGCCTCCACCAGCCCTCGGGTGATGATCGGACGGGCCAACGAGGTTCCGAGCAGGTACTCGGTCTCGTAGACGGCAGCGGCCCTGATCGCGGGGAACACGGCGTCGTTGACGAACTCCGCGCGCAAATCCTCGACGACTGCCTCCACGGCGCCGGTGTCGAGGGCCTTGATGCGCGCCTCCTCGACCTCTTCTCCCTGTCCGACGTCTGCGGTATATGTGACGACCTCGGCGTCGTGCTCCTCACGCAGCCAGGCGAGGATCACCGAGGTGTCGAGGCCTCCTGAGTAGGCGAGCACCACCTTCATCGCCTGAACGATGGCCGATCACCGCCATGATGTAAAGACGATGACCGGTCAGGGGCAGGCCACCACCGCCACCGGGATGTTGGCTCCCCCGGCGTTGCCCCGGTCGTCGAAGGCAACGATGCGGACCGACGCAGTTTGCACCGCGGTGAACGGCCCGATCACCGCCTCGAACATGTCGTTTCCGATCGGGCCCATGGCGGTCTCCCTCTCCGGGCCGCTTCCGGGGCTCCAGCGCACGATCACCAATTCCAGCGGTGAGGCGTCACGCACCCGTGCCGAGATGGTCGTCTCGGTGTTGAGGCAATCGGGTGAGCCCGACACATCCACCGATGGAGGGGACGCCTGCGGATTGTGGATCACCGGGTTGGCCTCGTGTGCGCCGA
>Ga0214468_1000698_pt1 | contig 10610 bp, 14 predicted proteins | sample RVTome_9_FD_187334 | JGI IMG/M metagenome (GOLD analysis project Ga0214468, IMG submission 187334) | Soil microbial communities from uranium-contaminated site in the Upper Colorado River Basin, Wyoming, United States - RVT155D38 HiSeq ...
AGGAGATTCGGCGTGCACCGCCGAGATCGCCGCCTGGAGCGCGTAGGGACCGATCCGGCCCGACGACAGCGCCCGCTCCACGAGCGCCCGGCCCTCGGCGATCAGCCCGCGGTCCCATCGCGAGCGGTCCTGGTCCTCGAGCAGGACGATCTCCCCGTCCTCCGACGTGCGCGCCGCCCGCCGCGACTCGTGGAGCAGCATCAGGGCGAGGAGCCCCTGGACCTCGGGCTCGGGCAGGAGCTCGACGAGCAGCCGTCCGAGCCGGATCGCCTCGCCCGAGAGGTCGGGCCGGGTCAGCGACTCGCCCGAGGACGCCGAGTAGCCCTCGTTGAACACGAGATAGACGACCTGGAGCACCGTGCCCAGGCGCTCCGGCAGCTCGGCAGGCCCCGGCACCCGGTAGGGGATGCCGGCGTCGCGGATCTTCGTCTTCGCCCGCACGATGCGCTGGGCCACCGTCGGCGCGCCGGTGAGGAAGGCGCGGGCGATCTCCTCGGTGGTCAGGCCGCAGACCTCGCGCAGGGTGAGCGCCACCCGCGCGTGCGCCGGCAGGGCCGGATGGCAGCAGGTGAAGACCAGGCGCAGCCGGTCGTCCACGATCGCCTCGTCGTCGTAGGGCTCGGGCTCGGTGACGCCGTCGCCGAGCCGGTCGGCGACGTGGGCGAGCGAGGCGTCGAAGCGGGCGCGGCGGCGCAGGACGTCGATCGCCCGGAAGCGGCCGGCCGAGACCAGCCAGGCCCGCGGGTTCGAGGGCAGGCCGTCGTGCGGCCAGCGGTCGAGCGCCGCGGCGAAGGCGTCGTGCAGCGCCTCCTCGGCGAGGTCGAAGTCGCCGCCGAGGAGCCGGATCAGGGTGGCGAGGACGCGGCGTGACTCGGCGCGGTAGACCTCCTCGACCCGCTCGCGGATCCGCTCGGCCTGCCGGATCTCGTCGGCTCCCTCCGGCTCACGGACCTCCTGGGCCTCGACCGTCCCGCGGACCCCGTCCGACGCGGCCGATCCGCGCGGCCGTCCACCGCCGTTCCCGGTCTCCGCCTCCACCGGTCCTCCTCCCCTCAGGGCCGGGCCTCGGCCGGTGCCCGCCCCTGGCCGCGCGAGGCGCCGGCGTCCTCCGCGACCGGCCGCACCTCGACCGTGCCGTGCCGCGCGGCCGGGATGCGCGCCGCGACCTGGATCGCCTCGTTGAGGTCGCGCGCCTCGACCAGGTAGTAGCCGCCGAGCTGCTCCTTTGTCTCGGCGAACGGGCCGTCGGCGATCGCCAGCCGGCCGCCGCGCACCCGCACGGTCGTCGCCGTCGCCGCCGGCAGCAGCCGGTTCGAGCCGAGGTACTGGCCGCTCGCCCGGAGGTCGTCGGTGAGCTGGCGGTACTCGCGGAGAACCTGCGCCGCTTCGTCCTCCGCGAAGTCCTCGTACGAGCGCTCGGAGTGGATCAGGCAGAGGTACCTCATCGCGACGCCTGCAACCGGGCCAGGTAGTCCTCGAGGCGGTCGTAGCTCTGCGCCCAGCCGTCCTGCATGCCGGTCGCGATCGCCTTCTCCCGCGCCTCCTCCGAGGGGTAGAGGACGGTGCAGGCAAGCGTCGTCCGGCCGTCCTCCTCGGTGAAGACGAGGGTGTCGAGCGCCTCGGGCCAGTCGCCGCCCCAGTCCTCGGTCTGCACCAGCCGTTCGGGGCGCTCGATCTCGCGGTACTCGCCGCGCATCCCCATCTCGGTGCCGTCGTCCTTGCGCCAGACGTGGCGCCAGGCGCCGCCCGGGCGCAGGTCGACCTCGCACACCGGCATCGTCCACCCGTCGGGGCCGAGCATCCAGTGCGGCAGGTGCTCGGCGCTCGTGTGGCAGTCGAAGACGAGCTCGCGCGGCGCCTCGAACACCCGCGTCGCGACGAGCTCGCGGTCGGAGGGCTTGGTGAACGTCGTGGTGCGGCGGCCGGTGTCGGTGGGCATGGCGGGTCTCCTCGTCGTGGTCGTCGGTCGATCCCTCTATCCGTCTGGTCGTTCGGGAGCCGTCCGGATCGACAACACCGTCGAAGTCCCCGATTCTGCGCCGAGACGATGAAGGAGACGCGCCGGGGCACGGCCGGAAGCGCGGGGCCGTGCCCCGTGCCCCGGGCGGCTACTCCTTCAACATCGCCGCCAGCGCCGCCAGCCGCTCGCCCCAGTAGGCCGCGACCGGCCTGTCAAGCCGAGCCGTCGAGCCGCATGACCCGCTCGGCCACGCCCTCGTCGTCGACCCGCTCCTCCTCGATCGTGAAGCCGCACTTCTCGAGCACCCGGATCGACCCGGCGTTGTGCTTCGCGACGAGGGCCCAGAGCGGCCGCTCCTCGACGAGCTCCAGGAACCGACCGAGCGCGCGGGTCGCGATCCCTCGGCCCCAGTGGTCGCGCCCGATCCAGTAGCCCACCAGCCGCCGCCCGTCCGCGACCCAGCTCGAGACGCTACCGGCGACGTCCCCGTCGCAGAGGACGGTGCGGAGGACGACCGCGGGGTCGGCGAGGATCCGCTCCCAGTGCGCGAAGTGCGCCGCGCGGTCCCGGGGCGTGAAGGCGGCCATCCGCACACCCTCCGGGTCGGCCTGGTGCTCGTAGAACAGCTCGACGTCGTCCTCCGCGACGTCGCGGAGGGACACCACGTCCGCTGATCGGTCCTTCACTTCGATCCTCCTCGCCGCTCGGTCCGCTACGGATTCTAGAGCGCACCTGCCTACCCCAGCGAGGCAGGCGCCCGGAGTAAGCTCGCCCGAAGGAGATGCACACCCTGCGAGTCATCGTCGCCGGCCCGGCGCTGCTCGGCCTCTGCCGGGTTCTCGCGCGTGGCGGATGAGCGGAGGGCTCCTCCCCTCGATGCGCCCGCGGGATCCGCACGAGCCCGGGCGGTCCGCCACCCCGCTCGAGCTCCTCTTCGACCTGTGCTTCGTCGTCGCCGTGGCACAGGCGGCGACGAGCCTGCACCACGGCGTCGCGGAAGGGCACACCGGCGCGGCGATCCTCGGCTACGGCCTCGCCTTCTTCGCCATCTGGTGGGCGTGGATGGGGCTCACCTGGTTCGCCTCGGCGTTCGACACCGACGACCCCCTTTACCGGGTCAAGGTGTTCGTCCAGATCGCCGGCGTCCTGGTGCTGGCCGCCGGCGTCCCGAGAGCGTTCGAGGACCGCGACTTCACGCTGATCACCTTCGGCTACGCGATCATGCGGGCCGGCCTGATCGCCCAGTGGTTGCGCGCCGCGAAGGCGAACGCCGGGCTCCGCCGCACCGCGCTCCGCTACGCCGGCGGAGTCGCCGCCCTGCAGGTCGGATGGCTCGGACTTCTCGCGGTCCCGGCCGAGCTGTGGATCGTCGGGTGGCTCGTCCTCGCCCCCCTGGAGCTCTGGGTCCCCTGGTGGGCGGAGCGCGCCGGCGCCACCCCCTGGCACCCGCATCACATCGCCGAGCGCTACGGGCTGTTCACGATCATCGTCATCGGCGAGTCGGTGCTCGCCGCGACCATCGCGATCCGGTCGGCGATCGGATACGAGGCGATCCCCTCCGACCTCCTCGCGATCATCCTCTCCGCACCGGTCATCCTGTTCGCCATGTGGTGGCTCTACTTCTCCCGCCCCGCCCACGCCTTCCTGAGCGCCTCGAACCGCACCGCCTTCCTCTGGGGCTACGGCCACTTCTTCGTCTTCGCCGCGGCGGCGGCCGTCGGCGCCGGGATCGGCGTCCTCGTCGACGAGGCGACGGGCGAGGCCCACCTGCCGGCCGTCCGGGCCGGCCAGGCGCTCGCCCTCCCGGTGGCCCTGTACCTCGTCGCGGTCTGGACCCTGCACCTGCGCCAGCACGCCGCCGGCCGCAGCGAAGCGGCCGCGTGGCTCGTGGCCGCCGGCGCGGTCCTGGCCGCGCCGCTGACCGGCTGGACCGCCCCGGTCGTCGCCCTCGTGCTCTCCCTGCTCACCGCCCTGGCGGTCGCGACGCGACGAGCGGCACCCTCCTCGGAAACGGACCCTTCGGAGCTCGCATGACCTCTCGCGTCCGCGTCTACATCGCCAGCTCGCTGGACGGCTTCAGCGCCGGCCCGATCACCTCACGGGTCGTTTCTTCCACACGCCGTCCTCCTCGTACCACGTGTAGCGCGCCTCGCCTTCCTCCTTGTGGAGGGTGACCTCCGTGGTCTCCAGCGCCGCCCAGTCGGGCCCTCGCATGAAGACGTCGAGGTCGTACAGCGTGCCGTCGCGGCCCACGAAGTCGGCGCACGCGAAGTAGGTCTGCTCGCCGACCCGGCTCAAGCGCTCGCGGTGCACTTGGTCGAGCGTGAGCTCGAGGCGCTCGCCCGAGTCGGGGTGCTCGATCACCAGGTAGCCGTCGTTCTCCGCGGCCTCGCTGGCGACCCACTCGGTGATGGCGTCGGCCAGCTGGTCGATCGTCAGGCGCTCCTCGGCCACGGCCGGGGGCTCCTCGGGATGCTCCTCGGCCTCGCCTTCGGGGTGCTCTTCACCCTCGGGGTGCTCCTCGGCCTCACCTTCCGGGTGCTCCTCCTGGCCTTTCGGATGCTCCTCCTCTCCCTGCGGGTGCTCCTCCTCCGCCGGTTGCTGGGGGAGCGCCAAGGCGTAGCCGACGATGCAGGCGAGCCCCAGCGCCAGGCCAATGACGAGAAATCGTTTCATCGCGTCTCTCCTTTTCTCCGTTCGGTGGGAACGGCTCGGCATACAGGATAGCCGCTGGCTCTCATCCCGGCCGCGCTCGCGCCGCTGCCGTTCGGCCAGCGGATCGATCCTGGCCGCCTGCCACCGTGGGCGCCGGCAGCGGGGTTCACCCTCATCGTGGCGATGCCCGGAGCTCAGAGCCGCTGAACCCGAGGCTGGATCTCGAGCTCCGCAGCGCGCTTCGCGAGTCGACCGTCGAAGGTGACGAAGGAGTCGGCCTCAGGGCTCGAGGCCAGGTGGAGCGCGTCGGCGAGGTCCAGGCCGTCGGCGTACCAGGAGACCGCCCGGAGGACCGATTCCCGATCCTCGACGTGCAGCGGCCGATAGCCCAGCAGCTTCCAGAACGCGGCCAGGATCCGCTCGCGGTCGAGCTCGTAGGAGTATCTGAGCACCCACTCGGTCTCGAGGAGGACGGTCTTCGAGAGCCACAGCGGACCCTCCTCGAACTGCCGACGGGCGCGGGCGGCCTGCTCCGGGTCGTCCCAGGTCACCAGCCGGACCACGAGGTTCGTATCGACGGCCTTCACCGCTCCCGGGCGGGCTGCTCGGCGGCCCGCCTCCCCCCCTCGGCGATTCCGGCCTCCATCTCCTCCAGGCTCTTCCGCGGCCCCCGATAGCCGGCAGCGCCCGCCACCTCGTCCAGCGTGGCCTCCGGAGCCTCGGGCACCGCCCGGAGAACGACGTGATCGCCCCGGTCCTCGATCCAGAACACCGTGCCCGCGCTCCAGCCGTGCCGTTCCCGAACCTCTCTGGGAACGACCACCTGTCCCTTGGTGGAGAGCGTCGTCTTCCTGGTCATGGTAAGACCATGGTAAGAGGTGTCCCGAGGCGAGTCAACTCGGAGCGTGCGGCGTCCTGAGGGCGCGGGCGCGGCGGATGACGGCTCACCCGATCACGGAGAGATCGAGCTGTGATCGCACCGCAGAGGCCAGCCGGCGATCGGCGGTGACAAGGGCCGCATCGAGGCTTTCGGCCAGGGCGACGTAAGTCGCATCGTAGGCGGAGAAGTTGTGGCGCAGCTCGAGAGTCCGTGCGACCAGGAGCTGGTGCCCGTGACGGGTCATCGGCAGATCGGCCAGGTCGCGCAGGGCGAGTCGGGCTCGGCCCTCCTCGAGCCGTCCGCCGAGAAGTGCCCGTCGCAGCGCAGAGGCGACCTCGACGTCGCACAGCGCCGGGGTGTGAAGCTCCACCTCCACCTCCGATCGGGCGATCTCGGCGTCGATCCCTGGTGCCCGCTCGGTCGCCAGCAGCACCTCCACCAGGGCCGACGCGTCGACCACCAGCCGCCTCACCCGCGGCCGGCCTCCGCGCGCCCCTCGCGGATCAGCTCGGCCGCCGGTCGGCCGAGGTCGATCGGCTCACGACCGCGCAGCCGCTCGAAGACCTCCTCGGCCGGCGGGCGCGCCACCTCCCGCTCGAGCACGTCCTGCACGTAGTCGGTCAACGTCCGCCGCGACCGCTTGGCCCGCCGCACCAGCTCCTCGTGCAGCGAGTCGGGAACGTTTCGCACCTGGATCATTCGGCTCATGCCGTCATCTTCTCACATGTGAGTCACATGTGCTCACCCGAGTCAGAAACTCGTTGGGAGTGAGCGCGCGCGGGAGTCGCTCCGAGCGGCGTGGTCCGGGGGGGTCGCGGCGCGAGGACCGAGGCCCGGCGACTCCGCCATGGACGAGCGGAGCGAAGGAATGGTGGAGGCGGCGGGAGTCGAACCCGCGTCCGAGGAACGCGTCCCGGGGACGTCTACGTGCGTAGTCCTCGCTTCAGGTTCTCGCCGGCGCGCCGTGGGAGGAGGACCATCCCGATGCGCCGGCCAGCCTCGCTGCGTGATCCGGTCGGGGCCGCGAGGCGCAGCCACGACGTTCGTTCCGTTTTAGCGTCGCTCCGCCGGACGCCACGGAACAGGCCCCCGGCGAAACGTCACGGCTGATTAAGCCGCGAGAGCGAAGTTGTCGTTCGCAGTTACTTGATCCGTTTTTACGAGCGGATGCTCGACACGCTGTCTCCGGACCGCTCTGTCCCCCGTCGAAGCCAGAACGCCCCCAGGTCCTGCTGGAAAGATCGACGCCTCCACCCCGCGGATCCGCCCGGCTGGGGGGCCGGCGGTGGGGTGGCGGCGTACGGAATGGACAACGTGCAGGCACCCCGGGTCATTCCGAACGCCGCCGTCGCTCCGAGAGGCCCCTGCTACCGCGGACCGCAAGCCTGCTACCGCGGGCGGATCGGCGGTGGAGGCGTTTCCGCGGAAACGTCTTCCTCCGCAGCCGCGCGCTCCGGGCCCTTCACCGCCTCGGCCACCGCCTCGAGGAATTCCTCCGGCCCGGAGTTCCGGAGCCTGCTGACGACGAGGAACCAGCCGCCGAGGGCGAGGATGGCGCCGAGGGGGGCGATGGGCAGCAGCTCGGGGACGAAGGGCCAGACGACGGTGAGGAGCGCCCCGGCGGCGGAGATGAGCAGGATGACGACGGCGGCGGTGTGCAGGTGGTAGTGGCTCTCCTCGACGGCGAGCGCGAGGCGGCTGGCGCGGCCGCCCGCGGGCTCGGCGGTGACCCGGCTCCGCACCCAGCCGCGGCGGATGCCGGCGGTGACCGGCAGCATCAGCGTGCCGCCCCGGCCGTCGCGCTGCCAGTCGGCACCCCAGGCCTCGGCGGTCTCGCCGACCGCGGCGAGCGCCCGCTCCACTCCGGCCCCGACCTCGACGCCAGCCGGCTCCCGGGAGCGGCTCCGAGGTTTCCGCCCCGCGGCCGCCCCGCCCTCGCCGTCGCCGCCGCCCTCGCTCCTCACCCGGCGTCCGTCACGCCGCCCGCTCCAGCTCGAGGCCGGCGAAGTGCTCCTCCCAGGCGGCGAAGAAGGCCGGGGGGTCGGGCAGGCCCTGGATCCGGCGGCGCAGCGTCTGGCCGCCGGGCAGCCCCTGGCTGTACCAGTTGGTGAACTTCCGCAGCTTGTGCAGCGCGCGGACCTCGGGCTCGCGCGCGACGACGGTGCGGAAGTGGCCGAGGATCAGCTCGCGGCGGTCGGCGAGCGTCGGCTCGGGGACGCGGCCGCCGGAGAGTCGGGCGGCGATCTGCCGGAAGATCCACGGGTCGCGGGTCGCGCCGCGGCCGACCATCACCCCGTCACAGCCGGTCTCGCGCAGCATCGCCACCGCGTCGCCGGCGGTCTTGACGTCGCCGTTGCCGATCACCGGGATCGCGAGCGCCTGCTTGAGCCGCGCGATCTCGCTCCAGTCGGCCTCGCCGCGGAACATCTGCCGCGCGGTCCGCCCGTGCATGGCGACGGCCGCCGCGCCCTCGCCCTGGCAGATCCGCCCGAGCTCGAGGTGGTTGCGGCGGCGCTCGTCGAGGCCGGTGCGGAACTTGACGGTGACCGGGATCGACACGGCCCGCACCACGTCGCGGACGATCCGCCGCGCCAGGGCGATGTCGCCCATCAGCGCCGCCCCCGCGCACCCCTTGAGCACCTTGTTCGCCGGGCAGCCCATGTTGACGTCGACGACGTCGGCCCCGGTTTCCTCGACGATCCGGGCCGCCTCGGCGATCGTCGCCGCGTCGCCGCCGTAGACCTGGATGGCGAGCGGCCGCTCCTCCTCCTCGAAGTGCATGAGCCCGGTGATCCGTTCGTCGCCGGCCACGAGCAGCTTCGACGACAGGAACTCCATCGCCACCATCCCGACCCCGCCGATCCGCCGCACGATCAGCCGGAAGTCGCGATCGGTGACCCCGGCCATCGGGGCCAGGAACAGGGGGGGATCCACGGGGACGGGGCCTAGGCGGAGCACGGGGGAATTGTAGCGGGTGGACGGCGGAGAACGGTCCGTGGCGGGGGCGTGAGGGGTGGCGTCCGGGGAACAGCGGCACTCACGGCGTGTGCGGGGGCCGTCTACGGCGTTGCCGCTCCTCAACGATGCTACGGCATCGCCTGCGTCGCGGCGCCTGGTATCCGACCCCACGCCGCCGCAACGGAAGGAAAGGGATGGGTGACTCAGACCACTAGCTGTCACCGGCGTCGGTTCGGCGGCTCACCAGCGCCGGCATGGCGGCGAAGATCAGCAGGGAGAGGGCGTAGGCGGTGCCGGAGACGGGGTCGCGGGTTTCGAGGTATTCGGTGACGGTGAGGCTCCGGAGGTAGAGGACCAGGGCGAGCTCGGCGGCGAGGAGGAGGGCGAGGGCGACGAGGCCGACAACGAGGCGGACGGGCAGGGGGCGGGCGCGGAGGTAGAACCGGCCGGCGATCCACCGTGCGGCCAGGTAGATCGCGACGAGCATGAGGGGGATCTCGAGCAGCTCGGCCCGGCGCTCGCCGAGCCTCGGGACCAGCCAGAGCGTGCGGACGACGCCGAGGAGGAAGCCGACGGCGAAGACGGCGACGAAGTAGAGGGCGCCACCGAGGAAGACGGCGGTCGCGGAGCCGCCTCGGGGACGGGGCTCGTCCGCGGCCGCGGTCACGCCGCGTCGGGGGCCGGCCGGCGGAAGAGCAGCAGCCCGAGGAGCCCGGCGACGAGGAGCCCGAGGTCCTGCCACACGCCGAGGACGAAGATCGCGGTGCTGCCGACGAGCGCCCAGGCGAGGGGGATGACGAGGAGCTGGCGGGGGACCGGGCCGACCGACCAGAAGAGGAGGCCGAAGGTGAAGATGGTCGTCGGGCAGGGGACGCCGAGCACCGGGACCTCGCGGGCGGGATGGCCGGCGAGGCCGATCAGCGGATAGGCGATCAGGGCGTAGAGGACGAGCAGGCCGCCGACCCAGCCGCGCCAGCCGCGCGGCCGGCCGATCGCGAGGCGGCGGCCGACCGCGCCGCTCGCGGCGAACAGGATCGCCTGCACCACGAAGAGGGCGCCGAAGGCCCAGGCCATGGGGTTGATCGCGGTGAAGTGCCACCAGTGGTAGAGCACCCCGGTCCAGGCCCAGAGGACCGCCAGGCCGATCGGGTCCCACGCGGTCCCGCGCCGGCGGCCGGCGAGCGCCAGCGCGACCAGGGCGGTGGCGAGGAGGTAGAGGCCGATCTGCGCCGGCCACACCGTCGTGTTGTAGGCGGCGAAGACGGCGAAGAACTCGTCTCGGGAGAACGGGAGCACGCACCGAGCCTAGGCGATCCGACCGCGGCGCTCCACCCGACGCCGCTCGACGAGGCGATCGCCCGCCCCCGCCCCACCACGACCCGCCCCGGGCCGGAGCCCCGCCCGGGCCGGAGCCTCGAACGGCCGACCATGATTCCCGGCCACCCATGCAGACCGTCCGGTAGACTCACCGCCGTGACCCGCCCCGACAGCCCGGGCGTCGCCTCGCCGGTCTCCGATCCCCCGGCCGCGTCTCGACCTGCGCCGGAACCGCCGGCCGCGGCCGCCGAGCCGGCGCCGTCCGCACCGCCCGAGCTGGCCCGCCCCCCCCGCCGCCCCTCCCTCGGCCGGATCGTCGCCGCGTGCGCGGTGATCGCCGCCGGGCTGCACACGCTGGCGGTGATCTGGACGTGGTGGGCGTGGAGCCCGGGGGCGCGGGGGTCGTGGCTGGTGTGGCTCGACCTGCCGGTGTCGCTCGTCTACCTCGACCGGGTGGGCAGCGCGATCCTGCCGTGGAGCCTGGTCGCCGGGGGGCTCCAGTGGGCGGCGACCGGCGCGCTCCTCGCATGGGCGGTCGGACGGGCGGCGAAGCGGAGGCGGCGGCCGTAGCCGGTCCGCGGCCCGTGGACCGCCGCCCGCCTCCATCGACACATGGCCTGGTACAAGGAGTGGTTCGGACAGGACTACCTCGATCTCTACGCCCACCGCGACGCGGAGGAGGCGGACGCGAACGTCGCCTTCGTCGCCGAGGCCCTGGGGCCCGAGCGGCCGCGGGCGGTGCTCGACCTCGCCTGCGGCAGCGGCCGGCACACCGAGGCGCTGCGGCGGCGCGGCTTCCGGGCGCTCGGCGTCGACCTGTCGCTGACCCTGCTCGCCCGG
>Ga0214468_1000699_pt1:5000-10599 | contig 10599 bp, 6 predicted proteins | sample RVTome_9_FD_187334 | JGI IMG/M metagenome (GOLD analysis project Ga0214468, IMG submission 187334) | Soil microbial communities from uranium-contaminated site in the Upper Colorado River Basin, Wyoming, United States - RVT155D38 HiSeq ...
GAAGCTGCGGAATTCCAGGTCCCTTCGGGGGCCGGGGATTGGTAGAGGAGCGTTCCGTAGGCGCTGAAGTCGGACCGTGAGGACCGGTGGAGCGTACGGAAGTGACCCTGCCGGCACAAGTAGCGATAAAGCGTGTGAGAACCACGCTCGCCGTAAGTCTAAGGTTTCCTGAGGAAGGTCAATCCGCTCAGGGTTAGTCGGTCCCTAAGGCAAGGCCGAAAGGCGTAGTCGATGGGAAACAGGTGAATATTCCTGTACCACCTTCGGATCGTTATCACCGATGGGGTGACGCAGGAGGATAGCTCGGCCTACGATCGGAAGTGTAGGTTCAAGCGTGTAGGCGGGAGCGGTAGGCAAATCCGCTGCTCCACAACGTCGAGACGCGACGTCGAGCCCTTCGGGGCGCAAAGCGAGTGATTCCATGCTGCCAAGAAAAACCTCTAGGGAGATTCGCGGGTGACCGTACCGCAAACCGACACAGGTAGACGGGGAGAGAATCCCAAGGCGCTTGAGTGACCTCTTGTGAAGGAACTCGGCAAATTGACACCGTAACTTCGGGAGAAGGTGTGCCGCGGCGCGTGTAGGAGTTCGCCTCCGAAGCGCACTGCGGTCGCAGAGAAATGGCCCAGGCGACTGTTTACTAAAAACACAGGACTCTGCAAAGTCGAAAACGACGTATAGGGTCTGACGCCTGCCCGGTGCCGGAAGGTTAAGAGGAGCGGTTAGCTGGTCTTCGGACCGGCGAAGCTGTGAATCGAAGCCCCGGTAAACGGCGGCCGTAACTATAACGGTCCTAAGGTAGCGAAATTCCTTGTCGGGTAAGTTCCGACCTGCACGAATGGCGTAACGATCTGGGCGCTGTCTCCACAAGAGGCTCAGCGAATCTGTAGCACCGGTGAAGATGCCGGTTACCCGCATGTAGACGGAAAGACCCTGTGCACCTTTACTGCACCCTGGCAGTGAACCCCGGTGCGTTATGTGTAGGATAGGTGGGAGGCTGTGAAGCCGGGCCGCTAGGCTCGGTGGAGCCACCGGTGAAATACCACCCTTAACGTACTGAGGTTCTAACTCAGGCCCGTGATCCGGGTCGGGGACATTGTCAGGCGGGTAGTTTGACTGGGGCGGTCGCCTCCCAAAAGGTAACGGAGGCGCGCGAAGGTTCCCTCAGGCTGATTGGAAACCAGCCGTAGAGCGTAAAGGCAGAAGGGAGCTTGACTGCGAGACTTACACGTCGAGCAGGTACGAAAGTAGGCCTTAGTGATCCGGTGGTCCCGCATGGAAGGGCCATCGCTCAACGGATAAAAGGTACGCCGGGGATAACAGGCTGATCGCGTCCAAGAGTTCACATCGACGACGCGGTTTGGCACCTCGATGTCGGCTCATCGCATCCTGGAGCTGAAGCCGGTTCCAAGGGTTCGGCTGTTCGCCGATTAAAGCGGTACGTGAGCTGGGTTTAGAACGTCGTGAGACAGTTCGGTCCCTATCTCATGCGGGCGTAGGATACTTGAGAGGATTTGTCCCTAGTACGAGAGGACCGGGATGGACGAACCTCTAGTGCACCAGTTGTCGCGCCAGCGGCACAGCTGGGTAGCTACGTTCGGAAAGGATAACCGCTGAAAGCATCTAAGCGGGAAGCCCCCCTCGAGATGAGGTATCCCCTGAGACCCCTCGCAGACGACGAGGTTGATAGGCAGGAGGTGTAAGCCGCCGCAAGGCGCTGAGCTGACCTGTACTAATCGGTCGATCGGCTTGACCATTATTCTCGCTTTTCGACGGATCCTATCGCTGCTGACCCGATTCAGTTCGTGCCGGGCGCCCTGAGCGCTCGGTGACCAGGCTCTTTTCAGATTCCGGTTTTCCCGGTGACTCTGGCGAGGGGGAAACACCCGTTCCCATTCCGAACACGGAAGTTAAGCCCCTCAGCGCCGATGGTACTGCGCTGGAGACGGCGTGGGAGAGTAGGTCGTTGCCGGGAGTATTCTTCGCGGCCCTCGAGGTGACTCGGGGGCCGTTTTCTTTTTGCGGCCGACGTCGCTCCCTGCCAGCCCTGGTGCGCATGCAAAAGTGGCGATCGGTCGATGGACTGCTTCTTGCTCTCGACGGGTCGCGGGGACCACCGTATGCCCGACCTCCAGAGACCCCGACTCCTCCGATCGTTCTGGCGCGAGCTGCGCACCGGACCGTCGAGGTCGCTGATCTCCGCCGGGTTCGACGGCGAGGTGCTGCTCTCCGGTGTGCGGGTGGTCGTCATCCTGGTTCTGCTCGCCTTCCCGCTCGTGCGGGTGATCGACCAGCCCTACGACCCGGGCGCCTGGTACCGGCTGGGGATCGCCGGTGCCGCGCTTCTCTACGCGCTCGTCGTCTTCGTGCTCTGCCGGCGGGGACGGTGCGGCGAGACCTTCGGCTACGTCACCAGCGCGCTCGACGTCACCCTGGTCACTGCGCTTCTCGTCACCTACCTGCTCACCGGCTCGCCGACACGGGTCGCCCGTAGCGACGTCCTCTACGCGCTCTACCTGCTGGTGATCGCGGCCACCGGCCTGCGTTACAACGTGCGGATCTGCGCGCTGAGCGGCGTCCTCGCCGCCGGCCAGTACGCCGGCGTCCTGTGGCTGGCCGACCGCCTGTGGCGGCCCGGGCCGGACTGGGCGCCGCCCCAGCCGGCCGGCGCCGTCGACTGGCGGATGGAGAGCGCGAGGGTCGGGCTTCTCGTCGTCGCCACCGTCCTCAGCGTGGCGAGCGTCCTGCGGGCGCGGGAGCTCCGGCGCGAGGCGATCCTCGACCGCCTGACCGGCCTGTACAACCGGGCGTACTTCGACGAAGCCCTGGCCGAGGCGGTCGACCGCCACGACGGGACGGCCCCGCTGAGCCTGGCGCTGATCGACCTCGACGACTTCAAGGCCAGCAACGACTCGTTCGGGCACCGGACCGGCGATGCGCTGCTCCGCGAGGTGGCCGGCGTCCTGCGCGCCCACTTCCGCGAGACCGACGTCGTCGCCCGCTACGGTGGCGAGGAGTTCGGGATCGTCATGCCGGGCACGGCCCTGGGGACCGCGATGAGCCGGGTCGAGGCGGTGCGGGAGCTGATCTCGCGCCAGCGGCTGCGGCCGGCGGGACATGACGTCGAGGTCCGGCTGACCGTGAGCTGCGGCGTGGCGAGCTGGCCGGAGGACGGCGAGGAGATCTCGGAGGTGGTCGCCCGGGCGGACGACCGGCTCTACCGCGCCAAGCACCTCGGCAAGGACCGGGTCGAGGGGCGCGCCGGAGTACCGCAGCGGCCGCCGGTGGCGATCCGTCCGCCCCAGCGCCTCGGGAGGCCGGCGTGAGGCGACCGGGGAGCAGCCGGCTCGCTACGGATGTCCGCCGGGCGCTCTCCCCGCTCGCCCGCCGCGTCGTGGCGCCGCTCGCCCGCCGCGTCGCCGCCATGCTCGCCGCGGTCACGTTCGCCGCGCCCATCCTCGCCTCGGCGGCACCCGGCCCGGCGGCCCCGGCGGCGATACCGGTGCCGCCGGCGCCGACCCGCACCGCGGGGCCGCCGCCCGGTCCCCCCGGACCGCCGGCCGCTTCCCGGGGCGGGCGCGCAGCCGTCGAGCTTCCCTCCGGGGTGCGCTACGTGGACCTCGAGCCGGGAGAGGGCGACCCGGCCAAGCGCGGGCAGCGGGTCACCGTCCACCTCGTGGGCGCCCTGGAGAGCGGCGAGGTCGTCGTCTCGACCCGCGAGCGCCGCCGCCCCATGCGCTTCCGGCTCGGCGACGGCGAGGTGATCTCCGGGCTCGAGGAGGGGATCGAGGGGATGCGGTCCGGCGGACGCCGGAAGGTGGTCGTGCCGCCGGGTGCCGCGTACGGCCGCCGCGGCGTCGCCGAGCGGGTCCCCCCGGACTCGGTGCTCGTCTTCGAGATCGAGCTCCTCGAGATCCGCTGAGCGGGCCGCCGCCCGCCCGCTGCGGCCGAGGGCTGCCGGCGCAACCTGGTCGGCATCGTCGCCGGCTCGCGGACCGGCGCCGGCTTCGACGTGATGGTCGCCGACGGCCGGCCGTTCGAACAGCTCCTCCGGGAGTCCTCGGCCGACGCCGACCTGGTGATGATGGGGGTCGCCGCGCCCGACTCGGTGCCCGACTTCGCCGCCTACTACGCCGCCCTCCAGCGCCGCGTCGAGGGCCTGCCGACCACCGTCTTCGTGCTCGCCGCCGAGGACCTGGCGTTCGGCGAGGTCCTGATCCAGCGCCAGCCGATGACGGCGGGTTGACCGGCCGGCGCTCTCAGAGGCCGAGATCGGCGACGACCGCCCGCGCCGCGTGGAGGCCGCACATCCCGTGGACGCCGCCGCCGGGCGGGGTCGACGCCGAGCACAGGTAGAGGCCGTCGATCGGCGTGCGGTAGGGGACCGGCACCGCGATCGGCCGGGCGAGGATCTGGTAGAGGTTCTGGGCGCCGCCGTTGATGTCGCCGCCGACGTAGTTCGGGTTGTACTCCTCGAAGGCGGCCGGAGGGGTCGCCTGGCGGGCGAGGATGCGGTCGCGGAAGCCGGGGGCGAAGCGCTCGATCTGCCGCTCGATCGGCTCGGTCATGTCGGCGCGCGAGCCGTTCGGCACGTGGCAGTAGGCCCACACGGTGTGCTTCCCCTCCGGCGCGCGGGTCCGGTCGAAGAGGCTCTGCTGGGCGAGGAGCACGAAGGGGCTCGCCGGGACCTCGCCGCGCCCCACCGCCGCCTCGCCGGCCGCGATCTCTTCGAGGCCGCCGCTCAGGTGGACGGTGCCGGCCCGGAGGCAGTCCTCGGCGGCCCACGGGATCGGCCCGTCGAGGGCGAGGTCGAGCTTGAAGGCAGCGGGACCGTAGCGGTACCCCTCGAGCCGTCGGCGGTAGGCCTCCGGGAGCCGTCCGCCGGCCAGGGCGAGGAAGGGACGGGGCGACAGGTCGCAGACGACGGCGCGCGACCGCGGCAGCTCGGCGACGTCGGCGACCGGCCGCCCGGTCTCGATCTCGCCGCCGAGCGAGCGGAAGTAGGAGGCCAGCGCGTCGGCGAGGCTCTGCGAGCCGCCCCGGGGCAGCGGCCAGCCGCCGGCGTGTGCGGCGGCGGTGAGCACCAGCGCCACCGCCGAGGTCGCCACCCGGTCGAGTGGCTGCATCCCGTGCGCGGCGATGCCGGCGAAGAGGGCCCGCGCCGCCTCGCCGTCGAAGGCGCGCCGTGCCAGCGTCGCCGCCGGCAGCAGCGCCGGCAGCCCGAACCGCGCCAGGGTCAACGGGTGGCGCGGCAGCCGGAGGACCGGGCGGAGGACCTCGACGGAGAGCGCCTCCCAGCGCTCTGCGAGCGGGCCGACGAGCCGCCGCCAGGCCCGCCCGTCGCTGGCCCCTAGCCCGGTCGCGGTCGCCGCCAGCGACCGCTCCAGGACGACCGCCCGTCCGCCGTCGAGCGGGTGGGCGACCGGCGCGCCGGGGTGAACCCACTCGAGCCCGTGGTCGGCGAGCGGCCACTCGGCGAAGCAGGGTGAGCCCGCGGCCAGCGGGTGGATCGCCGAGCAGACGTCGTGGACGAAGCCGGGCAGGGTGAGCTCGGCCGAGCGCACGCCGCCGCCCGCGGTGGCCCGGGCCTCGAAGACCT
>Ga0214468_1000700_pt1 | contig 10587 bp, 8 predicted proteins | sample RVTome_9_FD_187334 | JGI IMG/M metagenome (GOLD analysis project Ga0214468, IMG submission 187334) | Soil microbial communities from uranium-contaminated site in the Upper Colorado River Basin, Wyoming, United States - RVT155D38 HiSeq ...
AGGGCACCCCACGCCGCGAGCGGGACGCAGAGCAGGAAAAGCAGGTCCACGACCAACCACGCCTTGCCGAGCAGGAAGGTGCCCGCGAGCGCCAGCGGGAGCAGGTACGGCGCCGCGGGGGTGGTGGACCCCACGCCGGTCTCGTGCCCACTCTCGAGGTACAGCGCCCACCACGTCGACGCCGTGTCCGGCGCGGGGAGCAGCGCTCCCCCGGAGAGCACACCACCACCGACGACGCCACGCATACCCACCAGCGCGAGCACCACGAGGACCGCGAAGAAGGCGCCGGTCCGGGAGGTCAGCAACCGTGCGAGCAGACCGGTGTCGGCGGGCAGCGACTCCGCCTCGACAGGGACCGGTCCGCTCTCGGCGTCCACGCGGCGTGCCGCGCGACGGGCGGAGGAGACGTCGGACGCCTGGTGCAGCAGGGCGGCGGCCAGGTCGGAGAGGAAGTCGAGCCCATGCCGGTACGGGAGCCAGGGAGGGGCCAGCAGGTGCCGCACCTCGCGTGCCGGGACGGTGGAGGTGCGTCGCCGCGCCCGCCGCCCTGCCACCACCCTGTCCGGCCGCAGGAGGGTCACGACCAGGGCCACGAGCTCGTCCCCGGCCTCTCTCGGCGCCCGGACCAGGACGAGGCCCAGGACCCGGAGCAGGCTCCCGAGAAGCAGCCTGCCCGCCACGAACGGGAGAGCCGCCAGGGAGCTGTTGACCAGGAGTGTGTAGAGCGCCGCGGCCCGCTCGCCACGTCGGTGGCTGCCGGTGACCGGTGTGCGACGCACGCCACGGTGCGCTGCCTCGACGTGGAACATCACCGCCCCGGGCACCACCACGGTGCGGTGACCGGCGCGGGCCGCACGCCAGCCGAGGTCGAGGTCGTTGCCGAACATCGGAAGATGCGGGTCGAACCCACCCAGGGCGGCGAGGACGTCGCGGCGGATCAGCATCCCGGCGGAGGCGACGGCGAGGACCTCGCGCGCCCGGTCGTGCTGCCCCTGGTCGTACTCCCCCCGCTCGAGCCCGGTCTCGCGTCGGCCGGTGCCGCTGATCGTGATCCCGACCTCGAGGAGTCGACGCAGCGACGGCCACTCGCGGAGCTTGGGACCGAGGATCGCAGCCGAGGGGTGGCGACGCGCACCGTCGAGGAGCTGGGCGAGGGCGTCCGGGGCGGGGCGGCTGTCATCGTGCAGCAGCCACACCCACGCAGTCTCGTCCGTCTCGGGGCCGAGCACGGCGAGGCCGTGCTCGACGGCCGCGGGGAAGCTGGTCCGTTCCGGTGCGTGCACGACGGCGTCCGCACCGAGTCGTGCCGTGAGGAGCTCGATGCTCGCGTCCGTGCTGCCGGTGTCCACGGCCACGACGCGGTCAGGAGCGTGGGTCTGGTCCAGGAGGCCGTCGAGCACCGCCGGCAGCCAACGCGCACCGTCGTGGCTGACCAGGAGCGCAGTGACCGTCACGGCGCCCAACCCTAGCCACCGCAGGCGCGACCGCAGAATCGTGCCGCAACTGCGACGGGCAGTGCGGCCTTGGCCACACTGCCCGTTGTCGCGCTAGACCGCCTGCTTCTTCAGCTTGCGGCGTTCGCGTTCGGAGAGACCACCCCAGATGCCGAACCTCTCGTCGTGCTCAAGTGCGTACTCAAGGCACTCGTTGCGCACGTCGCAGGTCAGACACACTCGCTTGGCCTCCCGCGTGGAGCCACCCTTCTCGGGGAAGAACGCCTCCGGGTCGGTCTGAGCGCACAGTGCACGCTCCTGCCAACCCAGTTCCTCAGCGTCCCCGTCGAGCACATAGAGCTCTCTCACGGCATTCCGCCCTTCGACCCGTGAGATCCTTCGCAGGACCCCCATTGACAACCCGTGCCGTGAAGCACTGGCCTTGACGCTAGTGGCAATCACTTCGCGGTGTGACCGAAATGAAGAACACTGTTGGAATTACATGCCTGTCGCAACCTGGAAGTCAAGCCCGGATCTGATATATGCCCCGACACGCCGGGAGAGCTGACCCACCTGGGCCATGGCCCGACGAGGTGGCCACGGTGACCGGGCCTGACCCGGGACCGGGCCGACCTGCTCGCGTGGTCGTGCTCTCCGGCGGCATGGGTGGTGCTCGTTTCGTCTCCGGGCTGCTGCACCACCACGATGTCACGGACGCTCCCGCGGAGGTCACGGTGGTCACCAACACCGCCGACGACATCTGGCTCCACGGGCTCAAGGTGTGCCCCGACCTGGACACCGTCATGTACACCCTCGGCGGAGGCATCGACACCGCGCGCGGGTGGGGCCGGACCGACGAGACCTGGAGCGTCAGGTCCGAGCTGGAGGCGTACGGCGTGGAGCCCACCTGGTTCGGGCTCGGCGACCGTGACCTGGCCACCCACCTCGTGCGGACCCAGATGCTGGAGGCCGGCTACCCCCTCTCCGCGGTCACCGCAGCACTCTGTCGGAGGTGGCGCCCGGGCGTGAGGCTCCTGCCGATGTCGGACGATCGTGTCGAGACCCACGTCGCCGTCGACGACCCCGAGGCACCCTCGGGCCAGCGGGTGGTCCACTTCCAGGAGTACTGGGTGCGGCTGCGCGCCGAGGTGCCCGCGCGCGCCGTGGTCCCGGTCGGCATCGACCGAGCCACACCCGCGCCCGGCGTCCTCGACGCGATCACGGCGGCGGACGTCGTGCTCCTCCCGCCGTCGAATCCCGTGGTGTCGGTCGGCACCATCCTCGGCGTGCCCGGGATCCGCGAGGCCCTGGCGTCCACGAGCGCCCCGGTGGTCGGGGTGTCCCCGATCGTGTCGGGGAACCACGTGCGCGGCATGGCCGCGCAGATGCTGAGCGCGATCGGTGTGGAGACCCGGGCGGCCGCGGTCGCCGAGCACTACGGGGCGCGCGCACGGGGCGGTGTCCTGGACGGTTGGCTCGTCGACGACGCGGACGCCGAGGAGGTGGGCCGTGTCGAGTCGGCGGGGATCGCCTGCCGGGCCGTCCCGCTGATGATGACCGACGACACCGCCACGGCCGCCATGGTGAGCGCGGCCTACGCCCTGGGGGGACGGTGTCGGCCCCGATGATCTCCTGCACCCCGGTCACCGGCCTCGGGGAGATCGGTCCCGGGGAGGACCTGGCGACGCTGGTGGCCGGCTCCCACGAGCTCCGCGACGGTGACGTCCTGGTCGTGACCAGCAAGGTGGTCAGCAAGGCGGAGGCGCGGGTGGTCACCGAAGAGAAGTCCGTGGCGCTCGCCGCGGAGACCGACCGGGTCGTCGCACGGCGCGGTCCGACGACGATCGTCCGCACCCGGCACGGTCTGGTGATGGCGGCCGCCGGGATCGACGCGTCCAACACCACGCCGGGCACGCTCGTGCTGCTGCCACTCGACCCCGACGGCTCGGCCCGGCTCCTGCGCGAGTCTCTCGGACGGCACGGCGGACCCAACGTCGCCGTCGTGGTCAGCGACACCTCGGGCCGCGCCTGGCGCACGGGGCAGACCGACATCGCGGTCGGCGCCGCGGGCCTTGAGGTACTCGACGACCACGCCGGCCTCGGCGACGGCTACGGCAACACGCTCTCGGTCACCGCACCCGCCGTCGCCGACGAGATCACTGCGATGGCGGACCTCGCGACCGGGAAGCTGAGCCGCTCCCCCGCAGCCGTGGTCCGGGGTCTCGACCACCTGGTGCTCCCGCGAGGCGAGCACGGTCCGGGCGCACGCGTGCTCGTTCGCCCCGAGGAGCACGACATGTTCGGGTACGGCGCACGTGAGGCCGTGCTGCACGCCCTCACCCGCACCGGGGTCCGCGGGTTCGGGGCGCCCGCCACCGCGGCCGAGGTCGCCGCGTGCCTCACGGCGCTCACCCCCGGCGCGTCGGTCGCGGTGTCCCCCACGTCCGGTCCGACGGACCGCGACGCTCCGGACGAGACGACCGTGACCCTGACGCTGCCACGCACTGCCACCGACCCCGGGGTGAGCCTCGAAAGGGCACTCGTGGCGGCGTACAGCCTCGGATGGTGCCAGGAGCAGCCTGACGGTGGCGGGACGCACGACGCCCGGGTTCGGTTCGTGCGGGCCACTCCGTAGACTTCCCCCGACCCATCCCCTGTCGAGAAGGCCGAGTCGTGTCGAAGGCGAGCAAGGACAAGGACCGGCGCGCGGTCGTCGAGGAGCTGCGGCGCGAGCAGGAGCGCGCGGAGAAGCGTCGTACCACGATGATCATCGCCGCAGCCGTCGGCGTCGGGCTCGTCATCATCGGTCTTGCCGCCTACCCGCTGCTCAAGGACGCACGCACCCAGAGCGAGCTCGGCGGCCGTGACCTCGCCGGACTCGGCGTCCCCGCAGCCGACGCCGGCTGCACCGAGGTGATGGCCACGAAGGCCGAGGGGTCCGCGGACCACCGACCCGAGGGCGAGCCCCTCGCCTACGACACGTCCCCACCCGCAGCGGGGCCGCACTACCCGACGTGGGCGCCGATGACCCGGAAGTTCTACACCCCGCAGGACCGCCCGGAGGTGGGCTACCTCGTGCACAACCTCGAGCACGGCTACAACGTGCTGTGGTACGACGAGAGCCTCGCCGACGACGACGAGCAGCTGGCAGTCGTGAAGGCGATAGCGCAGAAGTTCCCGGGTACCGACTTCGAGAACAAGTTCATCGCCGCGCCGTGGACCTCCGAGGACGGCGCCCCGTTCCCCGACGGTGCCCAGGTCGCGCTGACGCACTGGTCCCTGGGGGGGACCAACGGCAACCCCGAGGGCCAGCAGGGGATCACCCAGTACTGCGACGAGGTCAGCGGCGAGGCGGTCGCCGACTTCGTCGAGGACTACCCCTACACCGACTCGCCCGAGCCCGGCGCGTCCTGACCGGGTCCGTGACGGGAGGCTCCTGGTGAAAGACCTGGGCATCCTCCTTGTCCTCGGGTTCGCCTCGGCACTCGTGCCGATCATCAACCTGGAGGCCTACCTCGCGGTGCGCGCCGCGGTCGCGGACGTCGACGCGGTGTGGCTGCTCGCTCTCGCCGCTGCCGTGGGCCAGATGGTCGGCAAGTTCATCTGGTACCAGCTGGGCGCGAGCTCGCTGAGCTGGGCCTGGGTGCGCCGGAAGGTCGAGAAGCCCAAGGCCCGGGCACGCCTCGAGCTCTGGCGGACGCGGACGCACGACCGCCCGGTGCTCGCCGGGGGCCTGGTGCTGGTCTCGGCCGTGGTGGGCCTGCCGCCGTTCGCGGTGCTCGCGGTCCTCGCGGGCCAGCTACGGATGAACCTGCTGCTCTTCCTCACCCTCGGCCTGCTCGGCCGGTGGCTCCGCTTCGTCACGGTGCTCGGCGGCGTTGCCTGGCTGGACGGTGCCGGGGCCTTCTAGGAGCCGACCTGCTCGCCGCACTCCACCCGGGCGCCCGACACCCGGGCCCCTGCGGCCACGCGGGCCCCGTCGCCGAGCGTGACCCGGAGCACCTCCGCGCCGTGCCCGACCTCCGCGCCGGGACCGAGGACCGAGTCCACCACCGACGCATCTCGCCCGACGACCGCGTCGCACATCAGGACGCTCCCGCTGACCCGTGCCCCGGGACCGACGCGCACCCGCCTGCCGACGACGGAGCCGCCGTCGACCACCGCATCGGCAGCCACGGCCGCGTCGTCGGCGATCCACGCCTCACCCGTGGGACCGCTCACGGCAGGGCTGCCGACGACACCGAGCACGAGGTCGCGCGACGCGGCGACGAGGGCCTCCGGGGTGCCCACGTCACGCCAGTAGGCCGTGTCGACGTACCCGACGACCAACCACCCCTCCTCAAGCAGGGTCGGGAAGGTCTCGCGTTCCACCGAGACCTCGCGACCCACCGGGATCTCGTCCACGACGCGGCGACGGAAGACGTAGCAGCCGGCGTTCACCTGGTTCGTGACCGGGTTCGGTGACTTCTCCACGAAGCCGGTGACGCGTCCGTTCTCGTCGGTCGGAACGCACCCGAAGGCGCGGGCGTCGTCGACCTCGACGAGGTGGAGGGACACGTCGGCGAGGCGTCCTGCCCGGGGGCGCTCGAAGTCGGTGAGCTGGGCCCGCAGGTCGTGGCCGGAGAGGATGTCCCCGTTGACGATCACCACCGCCCCGTCGGGGTCGGGACGGAGCGACCCCGCGACGTTGCGGATCGCACCGGCCGTGCCGAGCGGCTCCTCCTCCTCGACGTAGTCCAGACGGACACCCCACCGGGAGCCGTCCCCGAGGACCGGTTCGAAGAGCTCGGCACGGTACGACGTGGCCAGCACCACGTGCCCGACACCGGCCTGCGCGAGCCGGGCGATCTGGTGCTCCAGGAAGGGCACCCCACCGACGTTCAGCAGGTGCTTGGGTCGGTGCGCGGTGAGCGGAAGCAGCCGGGTGCCGAACCCACCCGCGACGATGACCGCCTCGACGTGCTGGGACATGGCGGCATCCTGCCATTGCGTAGGGTGCACGGCGTGAACGCCTCCCTCTCGTCCCACCAGGCCACCTTCCGCGACCTGCTCGCCGCCGCGCTGCGGGCCGACCCGGCACGGCCGCTGGTGACGTTCTACGACGACGTGACCGGCGAGCGAGTCGAGCTCTCCGTGACCACCTACGCCAACTGGGTCGCCAAGACGGCGTCGCTGGTCCAGGACGAGCTCGACGTGGAGGTGGGGGAACTGGCACTTGTCGACCTGCCCACGCACTGGATGGGACCGGTCTGGCTCGGCGCCCTCTGGAGCGCCGGGCAGGTGGTCACCACCGACCCGAGCCTGGCTGAGGAGGCAGCACTCGTGGTGTGCGGGCCGGCCGGGGTGGGGAGGTACGGCGCGCTCGCGCCGTCGGTGCCGGTCGTGGCGCTGTCGCTGCGTCCGCTGGGCGCGCCGTTCACCGAGCCGCTTCCGCCCGGGGTCGTCGACTACGGAGCGGTGGTGCTCGCCCAGCCGGACAGCTTCGTTCCGCTGGACCCGCCGGTCCCCGGCGACCTCGCCTGGCGCGACCTCCGTGGTACGACGACCCAGGCGAACCTGCTCGGCGAGGCCACCGCACCGGACTTCACCCGCGGCGGACGACTGCTCACCGACGTCAACCCCTGCAGCGAGGACGGGCTGGGAACGCTGCTCTCACCGCTGGTCCACTCCGGGGGCACGGTCTGGGTCGCCAACCCCGACGAGGCCCGCTGGGCGCAACGCCGCACCGAGGAGCGCGTGACGGCGGACCTGCGCGCGACGCCGCCCGGGTAAGCGCTCAGCCGACCAGGTCGTAGACCCCGAAGCCGTCCCCGACCAGGCGCCGTGTCCCGAAGCCCGAGGCATGGCCGGGGTGCACCCACAGCCGCCCCGCCTTGTCTGCTGCGAGTAGGTCGGGCCGACCGTTCCCGGTCACGTCACCCGCGGCGTGCATCCAGCGGTAGCCCCGGGCAAGAACGCCGATCTTGGTGGGTTCGACGAGACCACCGGGTCCGTTCCCCCGGTAGAGCCACAGCGCACCGTCGGAGCGGCGCAGCAGGCTGTCGGGCGCCCCGTCGCCGTCCCACAGCCCCAGCCCCTGGTGCTGGAGCCCGCGGAGGGAGGAGTGCGCCACGTAGCTTTCGCGAAAACCCCGGGATCCGTCACCCGGGTAGATCCGCATGGCCCTGCCCACGGGCTGACCCATCAGGTCCGGTGATCCGTCGCCGGTGACGTCACCGACCGCGGTGACCAGCTCCAGGCCTCCCCAGCCGGTGCCGGCGAGCCGGGCCGGGCCGAAGCCTCCTCGCCCGTCTCCGGTGCGGAGGTACAGCTTCCCGGTCTTCCGGGACCGGGTCATCACATCTGCGTGGCCGTCCCCGTTCCAGTCACCGACGTTGAGGACCAGGTCCGCCGCCCTCAGGCTCCACCCGGCCTCGGTCACCGCCTCGAGGTTCCTCGCACCGTTGTTGGCGTAGACCCGCAGGTCGCCGTTGCGCGCCCGGCCGACGAGGTCCTTGCCGGCGTTGCCCGACAGCTGACCTGCGGTAGCGAGGAAGTTGAGGTGCTTGAACTGGGGAAAGGGTCCCAGCGCCCGACCCAGGCCACCCCTCCCGTCGCCGGGGAAGATGTGCACGACCTTGGTCCTGGCCACCTTGGCGACCAGGTCCGGACGGCCGTCGTTGGTAAGGTCACCCATCCCGGCGATGTGGGAGTAGCGGCCCCACCTGCCGGGGAGCACCCGCCGGGCGCCGAGCCCCTTGCCCTTGCCGAGGACGAGGTGGAGCTCACCCCCGGTGCGAGCGACCAGGTCGTTGCGCCCGTCGCCGTTGAGGTCGCCCACCCCTGCCGTCAGGTCGTACCCGCTCCAGTCCTTCGCGAGGAGCGTGCGTCTACGCAGCGCCCCCTTCCCGTCGCCCGGGAAGAGCACGAGCTGCTTGGTAGCCGCGATCCGGGCCACCACGTCGTTCCTGCCGTCCCCGTCGAGGTCCCGGGAGCCGGTGAGCTGGTCCGCGCCGCGGAACCGCGAGATGTCGTGGGTCTTGCGACCGAATGTGCCTCGGCGGGTGCCGGGGTAGATGCCGGTCAGCTTCGTCCTCCCGTCCCTGGCGAGGAGGTCCGGGATGCCGTCACCGGTGAGGTCCCCAGGTGCGGTGAGCAGGTCCATCCCCGCCATGTCGGACGCAGCCTTCGTCCCGGCCGCGAAGTTCGTCTGGCCGCCGGTGCGGACGAGCAGCGCCTGCTTCGTGGACCTGTCCCGCACGATCAGGTCGGGCCAGCGTGAGCCGGCCAGGTCGGTCGAGCGGGTGCGTCGCGTGAACGGCCGCTGGTACTTCGCCGCCAACGCCCGGATCGCGTCGAGCCGGGCGTAGAGGTACCTGCCCGGGCAGGCCGTCCGCCCCGCGTCGCGGTGACCGTTGACCGCGGGGAAGTTCCTGGTCCCCACCCGCTGCCGGGTGGAGGAGGCATCCACCCCGTGCAGGGACAGCTTCCAGGCGAACAGCCGCCCGTAGGCCTCCAGCATCGCCGCAGGCGGCCTCGCGGTGTCGAAGTTGCCGAGCGCCGACATCGCGAACGAGTGCTCGTTGTAACCGATCGTGTGGGCTCCGACCACCGGGCGGTCGACACCTCCGTGGCGCCCCTCCCAGACGCGGCCGAACTTGTCGACGATGAAGTTGTAGCCGATGTCGCTCCACCCCCGGGACTTGGTGTGGTAGGCGTAGATGCCTCGGATGAGCGAGGGGACCTGGGCCCGCGTGTAGTCGTTGGCGTTCACCGTGTGGTGGACGAATCCGGCGTGCACCTCGTGATAGCTCGGGGCACTGCCCCGCAGCCGCTCGTCGGCGCCCCACTGTGCGCGCGAGAAGATGGTCGGCTTCGCTGTGGCACCTGCGGTGAGCATCGCTGCGTCGGACGCACCGGACCCGGTCGGCGAGGACGAGAGCGTGGTGCCGCTCGCGGGAAGTCGCGCGGTGTCGATCGCCGGCTGCTGCACCTGAGCGGCGACGTCCCGCGGGTCCACCACGGCCAGCTCGGCACCGCCGGGGGCCCGACCGTCCCGGGTGGCGATCTTCACCTGCACCTGGTCGACCTCCCCGACCACGATCGGCTCGGTGCCCTGGCGAGCACCGCGCCCCTCCACGCTCTCCGGGTCCGGCCCGTGCTCGTCGTGGTACTCGATCTCCTCCCATGCGCCCCAGGTGCCGTCCTCGAGGCTGCGGACCGAGACCGTCACCTCGTCCTCGGCGAGCCGCTCGTCCCCGTCCCAGGTCACCCCCACGGTGGCGAAGCCCTCCACCGGGGTCGGGGAGCTGAGCGCGCCGTCGATCGGCACCTCGGTGACCTCCGGCTCGACGGGCCCGGCGGCGACGAGCGACGCGGCACCCCGGGCCGCGGGGACGTCGCCACGACCGGTTTCCCCCACAGCGGGCCCGTGCGTCGACCCCGCCACATCTGGTGGGGGGCGAACGATCTCCAGGTTCACCACGCCCAGCGCCGGCGCGGCCAGCGCAGCCACCGTCCCGAGTGCCAGGAACTGCTGGCAGACGAGGACGAAACGGGCCTTGTTCTCGGGCATGGGGGGAAGCTCCAGAGTGGTCACAGATCACGTGAGCCACAAGTTTCACACCAGTCACAGGAGCACCGCCATGCCTCCTGGGTAACTACAAACCTGTAATTCTCATCCGCCGCTCAGATGTCGGCCCCGAGGTCGTCCTCGTCCTGGTCCGGGCCCTCGCTGTCGTCGTACTTCAGGAAGTGGATGCCTTCCTTGACGGGTCCGTCGAACCCGAGCTTGCCCTCGACGAGGACGAGCGCGCGGTCACACATCTTGCGCACCGAGCCGGGAGCGTGGCTGACGTAGAAGAGGGTGCGACCCTCCTTCTTGATCTCCTCCATGCGCGCCATGCACTTGCGTTTGAAGGGACGGTCCCCGACGGAGAGGGCCTCGTCGGCGAGGAAGATGTCAGAGTCCGCGAAGGCTGCCACGGCGAACCCGAGCCGCGCGCTCATGCCAGAGGAGTAGTGGCCCACCGGCGTCTCGAGGAACTTGCCGATCGAGGCGAAGTCGACGATCTGGTCGAACTTGCGCTTGGTCTCGGCCTCGTTCATCCCGAGGATCGCGGCGTTGAGGTAGATGTTCTCCCGCCCGGTGAGCTGAGGGTGGAACCCGGCGCCC
>Ga0214468_1000701_pt1 | contig 10573 bp, 8 predicted proteins | sample RVTome_9_FD_187334 | JGI IMG/M metagenome (GOLD analysis project Ga0214468, IMG submission 187334) | Soil microbial communities from uranium-contaminated site in the Upper Colorado River Basin, Wyoming, United States - RVT155D38 HiSeq ...
CCCGTCCAGACGAGCAGGACCGGATCGAAGGCGCCGAGCAGGCGCGGCGGCGGCATCCCCTCGGCCGGCGGGCGGCCGGCGACGTCGACGAGACCGTCCTCGCGCTCGGCGAGCTCGTCGGCGATTGCCCGCAGGCCCGCGCGCGCGTCGCGGAGCGGCAGCCCCGCCCAGCGCGCGAGGTCGCGCTCGGTCGCCGGCCCGTGGCCCGCGAGGTAGCGGCGGGCGAGCTCGGAGAGCGCGCGGTCGCGCTCCACGGGCCTCGGCTCCCCCAGCCAGTCGCGCACGAGCACCCACGTATGGTGCCGCCCGGCGACCGGCCCGCGGACGCACACGCCGCGGAGCGACGCGAGGGCAAGCTCGTGGACGAGCGCCTGGCCTTCCGTCGGCACGCCGGCCGCCTCGATCCGCCCGGCGAGCTCGTCCCGGGTCAGCGGCCCCTCGTCCGCGAGCGAGCGCTCGATCGTCGCGACCGCCAGGTCGGCCTGCTCCGGGGAGACGCCGAGCTGCCCGAGCCGCCGCGCGATCCCGCGCGCCTGCGGCGGCGCCGTCAGCGCGTGCAGCCACGGATAGTCCTCGCTGCGCACGAGCTGGAGCGTCCCGCGGTTGAGCCACGTGACGACGAGCGAGCGCTCCTCGGTGAGCGAACGGTCGACATCCGCAGCCGTGAGCCCGCGGGTGCGCGCGCGGACTGCGAGCCGAAACCCGCGCGGATCCTGCCCCTGCACCGCGAGCAGCCGCTCCGCGACCGCGACCGGGTCGCGCGCAGGCTCGCCCGCGAGGAGCTGCGCCGTCAGCCGGGCGGCCAGCGCGGTCGTCCGGCCGTCGCCCATCCGCCCGGACTGAGAGGTTGCCGCTGGCCCCGCGCGCCGTTCCCGCACGGGAGAGAGTCTGAACCGACTCGACGCGCCTGGGCGGATCGGTCTACGCCCGCACGATCAGCCGCCGGCGTTCTCCGCCACGTACGCCGCGACGTCGCTGATCTGCTGCTCCGTCAGCTCGCCTTCGAACGCCGGCATCCCGCCGCCACCGTTCGTCACCTGCTCGGCGACCGTCTCGGCGTCGGGCTGCAGCTCGTCGAGGTTCGGGCCCGTCGTCCCGGAGCTGTTCGCGGCCGCGAGCGTATGGCAGCTCCCGCATCCGGCGGAGGCGAAGACGTCCGCGCCGGCCTCGGCACCGCCCGACGTCTCCTCGGTCGTCCCGGCGGGTGCAGTCTCCGTGGCTGCGGATTCGTCGGAGCCCTCGTCGTCGCCGCCACACGCGGCGACCCCGAGGACGACCGCAACCAGCACCGCAACGAGGACTGTGATCGTTCGCATCACGAGCTACGCACCTCCCTCTCGGCCTCTTCGCTTCGTACGGAGACGACGGCCGGTCGGATTCGTCTCCGACGGGATACGGACACTACCCGCCATCGCGTGGCGCAAAGCGCCCGAGCAGGGATCCGAGAAGGCTGCGCGCATAGCAGCACCGGGACAGCACCTCGGCCGGCCGCTACGACCCAGGTCGGGCGCGCGGCTGCGCCGGGAGTCGCTCTGCAGGCCGTGGTGGGGTCCGCCTCGCTGGAGCTATCGGTCTATTGCGCCATAGCTTGTTGCTAGAGCAGGGCGCAGGCGACCACCTGGCCCTCGATTCAACTCTCGCTGATCCTCATGGGCTCACTCAACCGCCGGCACGATCCGTGGCGACTTGATCCCCGCGAGCCGACAGACCTCGGCGACCGCGTCGTGCGAGCAGGCTTCGTTCCCTCCTGCTCCCGGTTTCCCATGATCTGTTGCCAGACCGGAGACGTCAAGAAGATCTCTCCGACGCCGCCCGTGACACGCGAGAGGCGAGTCGTAACGTCGAAGGCGGCCTTATTCCCAGCGTGTGGTTGCGCCGAGGCGATCAGCCGGGGACGAAAAGCGTCGTCAGGCATCGGCACATTGCAGAGTCTGAAGATGTAAGCGCCTCGGAAGCTCGAAGGGTTCGACTCCCGGTGTAGGGTCGCCCCGCGCGACCCGTCGAGGCGATTCGGCGCCCCGACTGCGGCGGCGTCGCTGCCGAGTCCGCTCGAGATCACTGCGACCGGTTGAGGTCGAGCAGGAGGCTGCGGAGCTGGGCGAAGCGTTTCGGGCCGAGCTGTTGCGCCCATGCGGTCTCCATTTCGCCGACCGCTTCGCGGATCACGTCGATCGCCGCGGTGCCCCGTGGAGTGAGAGCGACGCGCCTGGAGCGCCGGTCCTCGGGATCTGGTTGGCGCTCGAGGTAGCCGAGGCGCTCGAGCTGGCCGAGCAGGTAGTTGAGAGCCTGCTTGCTGATCCGCAGCCGGGCGGCCAGTTCGGAGGGCCTCGCACCCTGCGGTCCGGGGTACTGAAAGACGTTCAGGTGCGCCGCATCGAGGTCGTCGAAGCCGAGCTCGTGCAGCCGCTGGAGCATGCGCCGCTGCACCGCCTCCCAGGGCAGACGCAGGAGCGCGCCGATCAGCGGCGGCCCGAACGGCTGCGTGTCGGAGGCGGATTTCGTAAAGGGACTTGACGAACCGGTTGGAGTCATATATCGTCAAGTCACTTTACCAGCTGGATGAGGAGGAACAACGATGGCAACGAGAACACGCGAAGAGATCAGGGTCGGGCAGATGGCGATCCGCTTCCTGGTCGAGGGCGAGCAGTCGGCGGGGTCGGTTGCCGTCTTCGAGTTCGACGTTCCCGCGGACGCCCAGGTCGCGGCCGCACACAGCCACGACGGTTACGAGGAGACGATCTACGGGCTGGAGGGCGCGCTGACCTGGACGGTCGGGGGCACTCCGACCGACGTCGGCCCCGGCGAGGCGCTCTGCATTCCTCGCGGCGCCGTCCACCGTTTCGACAACACCCGCGACATCGACGCCAAGGCGCTCGCGATCATCACGCCCGGCATCCTCGGCCCCGGCTACTTCCGCGAGATCGCGGGCGTCCTCGATGCCGCGGCCGGCGGCCCGCCAGACCTCGCGTCGATCGGCGAGGTCATGCGCCGACACGGCCTCACCCCTGCACCCTGACAGCTACCCGTCCGAGCGAGGGACGGTGTCCATGACGGCGACTACCCGAGGCAGGCCGACCGGCCGGCCGACGGCGTCTACATGCCCATGGCGTGGGAGGAAATGGCGCTGAGCAGGGATTTCTGCGCTGCGGGCGCACTGCGGTCATCGCCGTGACATCACCTGGACACGGGTCTGCGGCCGGTCACGGCTCGCTTTGACGCGCGCACGCGATGCGCCATCCGGATGATCAGATAGGGGCTGGATAGATGGCGTTCAGGGAATCACGTCTGTCTCACCTCTCGGCGCCCAGTCCTGTCCCAGCACTCAACACCCGAGGACCGTCTTGGTGGCGTCACTGTGGCCACGAAGGACGAGGGCCTGTGCCGCCGTGATGCCTTTGTCGGTCTGCGCCTCGACCTCGTTGTCGAACGCGCCCAGCTTGTTGCACGCCGGCGTGGTGTGCCCACGCTCGCAGTCACGCTTCGCGTTTCGGAGCTTCGCGGTCAGGCTCTTCTCGAGCCCTTGCTTGAGGTTGAGCGTGGCGATGTACTCGGCGAGCGCCCCCATCTGCTCGCAGGGATCGGCCACCTCGGCGGTGACGTCGCGCTGGGCGAGGTTGTTGTCGTTGGGAATGAGCCGCCAGTGCGCGATCGCTCCGCTAACGGTGTCCGCGTTACTGGCGTCGCCGGTTGCGGAGGCGCTCGCCAGCAACGAGATCGGGCCGGCCGCCGGAGACGACCAGGAGAACGGGCCGACGACCGTCTGGCCGCCCGAGGCGAGGGGGCCGCTCGCGGCGAGCTGCCCGGTGGCCGCGGGCGTCCAGGCGCCCGGCCATTCGAGGCCGCTCGCCGGGTCCGCCGTGAAGAGCTTCACGGAGGGGTCAGTCGCCGGCTGTGTCCCGCGGTTTCGCACCCGGACGTAGGCGAAGCTCGGGAACCCGGCGAGCGGCTCCTGGTGCGCACCGCCCCCATCGGGAAAGCGCCGGTTCCAGATGTTGGCCGTGTCCGCGAACTCCTCCAGGTACGGGAGGTACGTACCGGCGCGTCCGTCGTCGATGTAGACGTCGACGTCGGGCGGTGCACCGGGATCGGTCGTCGGGGCTCCTGACGGCCGGAAGAGCCCCTGGATTTCGAACGACCAGCGGATCACCTTGTGGTAGGCGCCGCCGACGAGGCCCTCGGACGTCCAGTCGAACGCATCCGTGGAGATGAGCCGGGTGCACCACGCGTCGGCCGTTGCGGGATTCGTCATCGACGTCAGGTCGCCCACCGCGCGCAGGATCAGGTACGAGACGACACGCGAGGCGAGGCGGCGCCGGTCGAGCTCCGTCGAGTCGCCCCCGATCGAGCGGTAGATCCTGAAATGGGTAGTGGCGAGGATCTCCTCGCTGTTGTATCCGCCCGTGTCGCTGGCCCCGCCCCAGCCCCATCCGGTGGCGACGTCGCGGTTCATCCAGCGAATAGGACGGAAGGGCGTGTAGCGAAAGCGCTCCACCAGGCCCAGCTCGCGAAGGAGCGACTCCGGATCGTTCTGGAGACCGGCAAGCCCGTCGCCGGCGCTGTGGCTGAAGCCGAAATTCGGCGAGTCGACGTGGTCCCAGAGGATCCCGTGCCCACCGATCTCGTGCCAATGGACGTACTTGTCCACGGCCCGGCCCAGCGGGTTCGTCGTATCGGCCAAGTGGCTCAGGCAGTAGCCGACAAGCCCGATCCCGTCCCCCTGCGCGTCGCCCCCACAGAAGGCGTTGATCTCGATTCCGTTTGGGTCGCTGATGCTCGCCCGGTGATCGACGTGGACCGGAAAGGACGTGCCGTCGAAGTACGTGTTGCGATCGAAGCCGAGGTCCTCGAGCACGGCGAAGAAGTTGTTGGCGTGGTAGTAGGCGCTGACGGCCGCGAAGTTGTCCGTCCGCGCGTCGTAGTCGAAGTCGGTGCCGGTCGCCTCGGTCGGCGGCGCCACCGGAGGCGCGTCGTCGTCGCTCACCACGACGTTCGTCCCGGCCAGAGACTGCTGACCGGCCACCGGGCCGTTGAGGTCATCCAGGGTAACGTCGTCGCGAAGCGGGTTGAGCGTCGCATTCGGCTGGTCGGCCGTGTTGGTGAGGACACCGGTCGAGGTGATCGGGTCGAATGTGAAGACGAGCCCGTTGACGCCGGCGATGAGCGCTCGCAGCCACAGGACGGCGTTCGTCTCGACCTCGATGAGAGCACGCCAGTTCAACTGCTCCAGGCCGGCATAGGGCAAGGTGAAGACGACCTCGGTGACCAGGTAGTCCCGGCCGCGCCGGATCGTCCTAGGCACGGCCGGAAGAGGGAGGGTCGGCTCGACGTCCTTGCGCTCCATGTCGAGCGCCTTGCCTGCGGCGGCTCGACGTCCCTTTGGCTGGCGCTCCCTGGGGTCGTATCTATACACGTAGAACCGTCCCTGGTTCACTCGCAGGCGGGCCGCAGCCCGGACGACCTCCTCCGAGACGCCTGTCTCCTTCGCACGTTGCTTCGTCAGACCGAGGGCTTCACGGACCAAGCGGTCGGACGGCGTCGCCGGCACCTTCTTCCCGACTTCCTCGGGACGGCGGTCGGCGACCTCGAGAAGCTTGCGCCAGCGGCCGATCGCTCTGCTCGACGGCAACTTCGCCCGGACGCCGGCCAAGGTCGCGTTGGTCGTCTCGACGATGCTGATTGGCTTGCTCTTGATAGTGACGCTGATGCCTGTCCGCCAGACTGGGACGTGGAGGTGCGTCTGAGCGAAGGCCAGGGTGACGCTGTCGAACTGCCTCTTCTCCTCGACCAGGCGATACGACTCCCCCTCATCGCGCGGCTCGGTATACGTCACCCGTTCTCCAAGGCGGTCGAGCGCCGTGGAAGGAATTTTGAGCAGACCAGCCTGTGCCCGAACGTATTCGATCGCCGCCCGACGCGGGTTCTTCTCCGTGGGCCGCCAGAACTCTTCAGCGTGAAGGACGTGGCGGACGATGCCCTCGTCGTCGAGCGTGACATGCGCCTTCAATTCAGGCCGGTACTGGCTCTCCATAGCGGACTCCTTCGTCAAGTGCGACTCGATGCACGCCCACGTCGGGACGGCCGCGCGGCAGGAACCCTTGAGCCACCGTTCCTACCCGGCACACCCGACTCACATTCGAGCGACCGCGCGGGTGAATGCCGCAGCAATTGACCATGGGAGACGGCAACTCCTGGTTCCTCTCGCTGCTGAGTCAGTGAACATATGGCGCGCGCTAGCGCCTGTCAATCACGCCGGCCAGCGCCCCAACAACGGGTGCGAGCCCTACACGGTGCCCGGGTCGATCGCCGTCATGGAGACGAGCGCCCCGCGCGCCTGCTGTCGATCGGCGGCCGGCTCGTTCGTTCCCCACGCCAGCTGCCGAGGCGACCGCTCGCATCGAAGAGCTGGTGAGACGCGCGGGCGGCCCGGCGCTCGAGCGCGCTCGTCCGTCTCGCCGGCCTGCACAGCATGCAGGTTTGCTTCGACGACGGGCGTCGCCTCTGCGAGCGGAGCGCATAGCCTCCTCGCTGAACCCGAGCCCTGGCGGAGCCTGTTCAGGCCCGTGACATCGCCGAGACAACACGGGGGGGCGCCACTAGAGTCTCCAAGCGGCCCTTGCAGCGTCGCTCCATCGGTTCAGGCCTGAGGCAACCACACAGCGAGAATGCGCATCTCGAGCCGTATCCCGCAGTCGGCAAACCGCTTGAACAAGCCAGTCTCGCGGGCGCGGCACGCTGGCCTCGCCGGTCCCTACATGCCCATGGCGTGGTAGCCGGCGTCGACGTAGAGGATCGTGCCGGTCACGCTCTTGGCCTCCTCGCTCAAGAGAAATGCGCCCGCCGCGCCGACATCCTCGGCCTCGATGTTGTGGCGGAGCGGCGCGCGCTGCTCGACGATCGACTCCATCGTCGGGAAGCCGGCGATCGAGCGGGCGGCGAGCGTGCGCACCGGGCCGGCGGAGATCGCGTTCACGCGGATCGCGCTCTCGCCCAGGTCCCAGGCGAGGTAACGCATGGACGCGTCGAGCGTCGCCTTCGCCACGCCCATCACGTTGTAGTGCGGCACCGCGCGCTCGCCGCCGAGGTACGTCATCGTGAGGATCGAGCCGCCGCCCGCGGCCTGCATGAGCGGCTCCGCGGCCCGGACGCACGCGACGAGCGAGTAGGCGGAGACGTCGAGCGCCATCCAGAAGCGCTCGCGCGGCGTGTCCGTGAAGCGGCCCTCGAGGTCGCGAGCGTCGGCGAAGGCGACCGAGTGCACGAGCAGGTCGAGCTTCCCGTCGAACGCCTCCCCCACCTCACGGAAGACGCGCTCGACGTCGGCGTCCTCGCGGACGTCGCAGGAGGTCACGAGCGGGCTCGAGACGGTCTCGGCCAGGTCGCGGACGTTCTTCTCGATCCGCTCCCCCTGGAAGGTGAACGCGAGCTCGGCGCCCCCCTCGGCGAGGCGCTGCGCGATCGCCCACGCAATCGAGCGGCGGTTCGCGACGCCGAGGACGAGTCCCCGCTTGCCCTGGAAGTCCGGCACGGCCGCGCGAGTCTATCGTCCGTGCCGATGCGGGCCTTCGCCCACGACGTCTACACGTATCCCCTCCCGCCCGGGCACCGGTTCCCGCTCGGGAAGTACCGGCTCGTGCGTGAGGGCGCCGAGGCGGCCGGGCTCGACGTTGCGCCGGCGCGCGCGGCGACGCCGGAGGAGCTGATGCTCGCGCACGAGGCGGCGTACGTGGCGCGGGTCGACGCCGGCGGACTCGACCGGCGGGAGGAGCTCGCGCTCGGGCTCCCCTGGTCGCCGGAGCTCGTCGAGCGCTCGCGGCGGTCGGTGGGCGCCACGCTCATGGCCGCGAGCGCCGCGCTCGAGGACGGCGCGGCCGCGAACGTCGGCGGCGGAACCCACCATGCCTTCGCCGACTCGGGGCGCGGGTTCTGCGTCTTCAACGACGTCGTCGTCGCGGCGCTGGCGCTGCGCGCGGCCGGGCGCGTGCGCCGGGTGCTCGTCTGCGACCTCGACGTCCATCAGGGCGACGGCACGCATGCGGCGTTCCTCGAAGAGCCGGAGGTCTTCACGTTCTCGGTCAACGGCTTTCGCAACTACCCGTTCCGGCGCGTGCCCGGCGACCTCGAGCTCGATCTCGCCGACGGCACGGGCGACGACGCCTACCTCGACGGGCTCGGGCGCCTCCTCCCGCAGGCGGTCGCGCGCGCGCGGCCGGACGTCTGCTTCTACCTCGCCGGCGCCGACCCGTACGAGGGCGACCGGCTGGGACGGCTCGCGCTGACGAAGACGGGCCTGGCCGAGCGGGACGCGCTCGTCCGGGACACGCTGGCGCGGGCGGGCGTGCCCGTCTGCGTGACGCTCGCGGGCGGCTACGCGGAGCCGATCGAGGACACGGTCGAGATCAACCTGAGTACGCTCCGCGCATTCGCGTCGCGGTCGTAACCGGAGGCTCGAGCGGGATCGGGGAGGCGCTGGCCAGGCGGCTCGCGGCGGACGGCTGGCGGCTCGTCCTCGTGGCCCGCGGCGCGGAGCGCCTGGCCGCGCTGGCGGAGGAGCTCGGCGCCGAGCCGGAGGTCTGCGACGTGGGCGACCGCGCGGCCGCCGACGCGCTCGCCGCCCGCGTGGCGGAACGCCACGACGCCGTCCACCTCCTCGTCCTGAACGCGGGTATCTCCGGCCGCGGCGGCGGCTTCCTCGACCTCCCCGCGGAGCGGATCGAGGCGATCACGGCGACGAACTACCTCGGGTCGGTCTGGCCGCTGCGCGCCTTCCTCCCGTTGCTCGAGCGGGGCGCACCGTCGCACGTCGTGGTGGTCGCGTCGGTGGCGGGGACTGCCGTGCCGCTCACGTCCGGCCCGTACGCCGCGTCGAAGCACGCGCAGCTCGCGTTCGCGCGAAGCGCCGCGGCGGAGCTCGAGCCGCGCGGGATCCGGATGCACGCCGTGAACCCCGGCCCCGTGCCCACGCCCGGCTTCCCGCAGGAGCGGACGCTGCGGACGTGGGCCGGCCGGCGGCTCGTCGTCTCGCCCGAGCGGGTGGCGGAACGGATCGTCCACGCGGTCGAGCGCGACCGGCGCGAGATCGTCGTCCCGCGCGTCCTCCGGCTCGCCGGCGTTGCCCAGGCGGCGGCCCCCGGGCTCCTCGGCCGGCTCGCCCCGCGCCTGCGCCGCTTCCGGTGAGCGGGTTTCTCCCCGGGCGGCCTGCGGGAACGGAGCGCCAATGACGAGGCTGCGCCGCACCGACATCTCGGGCCCGGGCATCACCCGGCGCGGCCGCGGCCGTGGCTGGGAGTACCACGACGAGACCGGCGAGAAGATCGGCGACCTCGAGACGCTCGAGCGCATCCGCGAGCTGGCCATCCCGCCCGCGTGGAACGACGTGTGGATCTGCCCGTACCCGAACGGCCACATCCAGGCGATCGGGACGGACGCGGCGGGGCGGAAGCAGTACCGCTACCACCAGAAATGGCGGGAGGCGCGCGACCGCATCAAGTTCGAGCGGATGACGGAGTTCGCGCGCACGCTTCCCGCGCTGCGCGAGGCGGCGGCGCGCGACCTGCGCAAGCGCGGCTTCCCGCGCGCCCGCGTGCTCGCGTGCTCCGTTCGGCTTCTCGACCGCGGATTCTTCCGCATCGGCGGCGAGGAGTACGCGGAGGAGAACGAGAGCTTCGGGCTCGCGACGATGCGCAAGAGCCACGTCACGCTCGGCGACGGCGGGGTGATCACGTTCGACTACCCGGCGAAGAGCGGCAAACAGCAGGTCCGGTCGGTCGTCGACCCGCCCGTCTACCGCGTCGTCGAAGCGCTGAAGCAGCGGCGTGCCGGCGGGCAGGAGCTGCTCGCCTTCCAGGCCGACGGAGCCTGGTTCGACGTGAAGTCGGCCGACATCAACGCGTACATCAAGGAGGCGACCGGCGGGGACTTCTCCGCGAAGGACTTCCGGACGTGGAGCGGGACGGTGCTCGCAGCGGTCGCGCTCGGCGTCTCCGCGCCGTTCACGAGGACGCCGACCGCGCGCAAGCGGGCGGTGACGCACGCGATCAAGGAGGTCGCGCACTACCTCGGGAACACGCCGGCGGTCGCGCGCGCCTCCTACATCGACCCGCGCGTGTTCGACCGGTACCTGAGCGGGGTCACGATCGGCGGGGCGCTCGAGCAGCTCGGCGAGGGCTCGGATCTGGGCTCTCCCGCCTTCCAGGGCGCGATCGAGGAGGCAGTCCTCGACCTGATCGAGAACGGCGAGGGGCCCGCGCTCGAGCGGGTCGCCTAGCGGCCGGCAAGGCGGAGGGCGAGCCGGGCGAGCGCCCAGCCCGCCGCGGCATCCACGACGTAGTGGTTGGCGGTTGCGAAGACGACGAGCGCGACGGCGGGCGGATACCCGGGCGCCAGGCGCCGCGCCCACGGATTCCGCGCGGCGCTTCGCAGCCCGGCGGCGGTCACGAAGGCGTACGCGACGTGGATGGACGGCATGGCCGCAATCGGGTCGTAGAGCTCGGCGACGAGGCCGCGGTCGAGGCTGACGCCGCTCACGGACTCGATCGTGTCGACGAACCCGTCGAGCGTCCGCGGCGGCGCGAGC
>Ga0214468_1000702_pt1 | contig 10570 bp, 9 predicted proteins | sample RVTome_9_FD_187334 | JGI IMG/M metagenome (GOLD analysis project Ga0214468, IMG submission 187334) | Soil microbial communities from uranium-contaminated site in the Upper Colorado River Basin, Wyoming, United States - RVT155D38 HiSeq ...
GCGGTCGCCAGGGAGGGCGAGACGGCGACGGCATCGGTCCTCATCGGACGTCCGATGATAGAACAGATGTTCTACTCCGGGAAGCCCCCGAATGCCCTGCTATACTCGCCGCCGACCCGTCAGGCCGGCCCCGTGGGGATGTAGCTCAGCTGGGAGAGCACCGCGTTCGCATCGCGGGGGTCAGGGGTTCGAGTCCCCTCATCTCCACCACTTCCTCCGGCCACTCGGCCCATCTTGCCCGATAGCCATCTTGCCCGATAGATCGGGCCCATCCGTGCCTGACGGTCTGCGTGGTGACGTTTCCACCGACATATCGGGCATCCGGGCGCCGGACGCGGCTCTACCTGCCCCTCCGGCGCGCCGCGACCCGATCAATCGGGCAACGTGCGCCGGAACCGCCGCCATGGCGCCCATGGGCCCGATAGATCGGCACCGCTCCGATCGTCGCACGCGAAAAGGCTGGACCGCGGCGCACCTCCCGGGGCATGATGTCCGGACAACATCCGCGCGGGGCACCGCCAGATCCGTGTCGTGCCCGTTCGTGCACACGTAGGGAGGTAGCCTTTCATGGCCCGATTCCGCCTGAGCATCATCGGTCTCGCCATCCTGGCGCTGGTGGTCACCGCGTGCGGCGACCAGGCGCCCGCCGAGAGCCCCGGGGCGACCGACGACGTCGACTCGACTCCAGCCGCCACGATGGACGAGGAGAGTCCGGACGAGACCGACGATCCCGGCACCGGCACGACCGGCGGACGCCTGGATCTCATTCGCGAGCGCGGTGAGCTGATCTGCGGCGTCAACGGCAGCCTGCCCGGCTTCAGCTTCCTCGACCAGGCGTCGGGTGAGATGTCCGGGTTCGACGCCGACTTCTGCCGGGCGTTGGCCGCGGCGGTCCTGGGTGATCCCGATGCTGTCGACTTCCGTCCGACCAACGCCGATGCGCGTGGCCCGGCGCTCCAGACCGGCGAGGTCGACGTTCTCATCCGGAACACGACCTGGACGGCCACGCGCGACACGCAGTGGGGCCTCTTCGCTCCCACGACGTTCTACGACAGCCAGGGCATCATGGTCCGCAGCGCCGACAACATCGGCTCCCTCGACGACCTGAGCGGCGCGACGATCTGCGTCCAGACCGGCACCACCACGGAGCTCAACCTGGCCGACGTGCTGGGCGCGGCCGGCGTGGACTACACGCCCCAGACGTTCGGCGAGCTCGAGCAGACCTACTCCGCCTATGACGAGGAGTCGTGTGACGCCGTCACGAGCGACAAGTCGCAGCTGCTGTCGGTTCGCACCACGCTCACGAACCCTGACGAGCACGTGATCCTCCCGGACAGGCTCTCCAAGGAGCCCCTGGGTCCCGTGGCCCCGTTCGGGGACGAGGAGTGGTTCAACGTCGTGAAGTGGATGGTCTTCGCGCTGATCGAGGCCGAGGAGTTCGGCGTTACGTCGGAGAACGTCCAGGAGATGGTGAACAGCGACAACCCGGCCGTTGCCCGCCTGCTCGGTGCCGATGGGGAGATCATCCCCGGCCTCGACGCCGACTGGGTGGTCGCCATGGTCTCGGCCGTGGGCAACTACGGCGAGATCTACGACCGCAACCTCGGCCCGGGCACCCCGACGGCGCTGGAGCGCGAGCTGAACGCGCTCTACACCGACGGCGGCATCCTGTACGCCGCGCCGTACCGCTAAGCCCCTGACGCCCCGGGAGGGAGTCCATCCGTCCCGGGGCGTGCTATGCCGCCCACCCGACCGTGACGGTCGCTTCCAGCAACGAGGCGCCGCATGCCCGTGTCCCGCCATGGCGTGACGTCCGGGTCCTGCGGATCGTGGCCCAGGTCGTCGTCGTCCTGGCGGTCGGCGGACTCATCGCCGTCCTGGGATTCAACCTGGTCGACACGATGGCCGAGCGCCGGCTGTCGTTCAGCCTCGACTTCCTCGACCGGCGCGCGGGCTTCGACATCGGCGAGAGCCCGGTTCCCTACAACCCGAACGACAGTTACGGTCAGGCGTACCTCGTCGGCCTGATGAACACGCTGTTCATCGGCGTGCTCGGCATCATCCTCGCGACGATCCTGGGCGTGATCGTCGGCGTCGCACGGCTCTCCCCGAACTGGCTCCTGCGGCAGATCGCCGGCGCGTACGTGGAGCTCATGCGGAACACGCCGCTGCTGGTCCAGCTGTTCTTCATCTTCGCGATCCTGCTGCAGCTGCCCCCGGTCCGGGACACCTTCGCGCTGCCGGGGGGGATCTTCCTCAACCAGCGTGGCCTCTTCGTCCCGGCCCCGCAGCCCTCGCCCAGCTTCGCCCCGTGGGCCGTCATTGTCGGGGCGGGGCTCGTCGTCGCCGTCGCCGCCGTCGTGATCGCGGGGCGACGCGAGGCCGCCGGCCAACCGACGTACCGGCTGCGATTGATCGGCCTCGCACTCTTCGGGGCTGCCGTCATCGGCGGCTGGTTCGCGGTCGGTGGTGACCCCGTCGCGTTCGACGTTCCGCGCCAGGAGCGATTCAACTTCACCGGCGGCATGGCTCTCTCGGCCTCCTTCACCGCCCTCCTCGTCGGCCTCGTCATCTACACGGCCGCCTTCATCGGGGAGGTCGTTCGCGGCGGGATCCAGGCCGTTCGACGCGGACAGGTCGAGGCCGCCGAGGCCCTCGGGCTGTCCGGCGGCCAGACGCTCCGGCTGGTCGTCTTTCCACAGGCGTTGCGGGTCATCGTTCCCCCGCTGACCAGCCAATACCTCAACCTGGTGAAGAACTCGAGCCTCGCCATCGCCGTGGGCTACCCGGACCTGTTCAAGGTCGGCGTGACGATGTCGAATCAGACCGGACAGCCAGTGCCGGTCATCGTCCTGATCATGGGCACCTACCTGGCCATAAGCCTGGTCACCTCGCTGTTCATGAACATCTACAACCGGCGTATCCAGGTCCTGGAGCGCTGAGCCGATGACCGCCGAGACGCTTCCGCCGCCGCGCACCGTCGTCGGGCCGATCGCCTGGCTGCGCCAGAATCTCTTCTCGGGGATCGTCAGCTCGATCATCACGCTGGCGGTGCTGGCGCTGGTCGTGTGGGTCCTGCTGATCGTCGGGGGCTGGGCCGTGGGCCAGGCGCGCTGGGACGTCATCTCGGGAAACCTGCGCCTGTTCCTCATCGGACAGTACCCGGTCGACCAGGCATGGCGGCTCTGGCTCAACCTGGCCGTCATCTCCGTCCTGTCCGGGCTCTCGGCGGCGATCTTCGGGCAGACGACGCGATCCCTGGCCATCGCCATCTCCGCGCTCCAGGCGCTCATCGCGGGGCTGACCCTCGTGTCGCCGCTCGGGCCGCTCGTCACGCTCGCCCTCGCGGCGAACGCCGTCGCTGTGTGGGTCTTCTACACCGTCGGCATGAAGTTGGGCGTGCCCCGGCGGCCGCTGGTGATCGCGTGGATCGCGACGATCCCACTCTCGTACGTGCTCATCTACGGCGTCGGCCTTCCCCAGGTCGGCCCCGGTGAGTGGGGCGGGCTCCTGCTGACCGTCCTCCTCGCCCTGGTCGGCATCGTCCTGTCGTTCCCGCTGGGCGTGCTCCTCGCCCTGGGGCGACGCAGCTCGTTGCCGGCCGCGCGCATCCTGAGCACCGGCTACATCGAGCTCATTCGCGGCGTGCCCCTGATCACGCTGCTGTTCATGGCCGACCTCATGCTGCCGCTCCTCCTTCCGGGCGAGCTGCGGATCGACCGCGTCGTACGGGCGATGGGCGGCATCACGTTGTTCTCGGCCGCCTACGTCGCCGAGAACGTGCGCGGCGGCCTGCAGGCCATCCCGACCGGGCAGGTGGAGGCGTCGAATGCGCTTGGCCTCAACCCGATCCAGACCAACCTCTACATCGTCCTGCCCCAGGCCCTCCGGTCCGTGATCCCGGCCAACGTGGGCCTCTTCATCAGCCTGCTGAAGGACACCACGCTCGTGACGATCATCGGGCTCTTCGAGCTGCTGGGCATTGGCCGAGCCATCCTCGCCCAGCCGGAGTCACTCGGCGCGCACCTCGAGGTCTACACGTTCGTCGCCGCCGTCTTCTTCGTCCTCTGCTATGCGATGAGCCAGGCCAGCTATCGGCTGGAGCGCTCGCTGGGGGTCGGAACGCGATGACGGACCAGTCTGCTCATGCCAACGAAGGAGGAGTCGTGACCGAAGACGCCGCCAGGCCACGGACCGATGAGATCATCGTCGCCCGCGACGTGCACAAGTGGTTCGGCCAGCTCCACGTGCTGCGCGGGATCGACCTCACGGTGACCACCGGCGAGGTCGTCGTCATCTTCGGCGCCTCGGGCTCCGGCAAGTCGACCTTCATCCGCACGATCAACCGCCTGGAGGAGCACCAGCGCGGCCAGATCGTCGTGGACGGCATCGAGATGACGAACGACGTCCGCAACATCGCCGCCATCCGCTCCGAGATCGGGATGGTGTTCCAGTCGTTCAACCTCTTCCCGCACCTGACCGCGCTCGAGAACATCACGCTGGCGCCGATGCGGGTGCGCCACCGCTCGCGCGCCGAGGCGGATCGCACGGCGATGGAGCTCCTCGAGCGTGTCGGGATCCCGGAGCAGGCGGCGAAGTACCCCGCGCAGCTGTCGGGCGGGCAGCAGCAGCGCGTCGCGATCGCCCGGGCCCTGGCGATGCAGCCGAAGATCATGCTCTTCGACGAACCGACCTCCGCCCTCGACCCCGAGATGATCAGCGAGGTGCTCGACGTCATGCGCGAGCTCGCCGGCACCGGGATGACGATGCTGGTGGTCACGCACGAGATGGGCTTCGCGCGCGCCGTGGCCAACCGGATGGTCTTCTTCGACCAGGGCCAGATCGTCGAGATCGGTCCGCCGCAGCAGATCTTCGAGGCGCCGCAGCACGAGCGGACGAAGCAGTTCCTGTCGCAGATCCTGCACTGAGCCGTCCCGGCGCTCGGGCATGCTGCGAAATCTCGGGAAATCTGTGACTCAGGTTTGACCGTGACGCCCCTGCCGACCTAGCCTGCGCGGAATCCCGCATCCCGCACGGTGAGCCGCTTCGCCTTGTCCGACCACACCTCCGCCCTCGACCGGATCGAGGTGCGCTACGCCACGTTCCGTGACCGTCCCGGACACGAACGGACGACGTTCGCCGAACGGCTGCGTGGCGTGGAGGCGGAGGAGCGCGTCCTGATCGACACCTGCCACCGCGTCGAGCTGGTCAGCGTGGACGCGGACGCTCCCCAGCCGGCCGCGCAGCTGCGCGGCACCGATGCCGTGCGCCGGGTCTTCGAGGTGGTCGCCGGCTTCGACTCCGCCGTCGTCGCGGAGGAGCAGCTGCTCGGCCAGGTGCGCGGCGCGTACGAGGAGGCGCTGGCGGCCGGCGACTCGGGACCGATCCTCAACGAGCTCCTCCGGCGCGCGCTGCGCTACGGCCGCCGGGTTCGCAGCCACGCGCGTCCGGGCACCGATCGCTCGCTGGCGGACCCCGGAGTCGCCTGGCTTCGAGAGCGAGTGCCGGGAGCCGGTCGAGTGGCCGTGGCGGGCACCGGCGAGATGGGACGCCTGGTGGCGAGCCGCCTGGCGCGGGATGGCCACCCGGTCACCGTCGTCTCGGCCTCGGCGGAGCGCGGCGGCCGTCTCCTCGAGTCGCTGCCCGGCGACGAGCACCACCTGGCCGTCGGGCCGATCCGGCGCGAGCTCCTCGCCACCGTTTCGGCGGCCGCCCTCGCCGTGCGCAGCCGCGTCCCGCTGCTCGCCGCGGAGGTCCTGCCGGACGGCAATCTCCCCTGGGTCCTGGACCTCTCATCCCCGTCCGCCGTGGACGACGCGGCTGCGCGAATCCTCGGCGAGCGCCTGCTCGACCTGGACCGCCTCGGCGAGATCCATGGAAGCGCACCGGTGCTGGCCCCCGACGTCGAGGCCCGGCTGCGCCGTCGGCTCGAGGACGAGGTCCAGCACTTCGCCGCATGGCTCGAGGCCCGCCGCGGCGCCGACGCGCTCGCCCTCCTGCACGGCGAGGCCGATGCCGTCCGCCGGCGCCATCTCGAGCGGCTCCGTCGCAGAGCGACCCTCGACGATAGCCAGCTTGCGGCAGTGGAGGCCGCGTCGGCCGCCATGCTCGGCGAGCTGCTGCATGGTCCGACGGTCGAGCTGCGCCATGGCGGCGCGGACGCGGCCACGGTTCGCCGCCTGTTCCGGATCGACGCGTGAGGAGCTCGAGCACCGTGCGCATCGGCACCCGAGCCAGCCGCCTGGCCCTGGCACAGGCCAAGATCGCCGTTCGGGCGCTGGCCGACCTCGCCGGGCTCGACGCCCTCGAGGTGGTGCCGATCACGACGCGAGGCGACGCCATCAGCGCCCGCCAGCCGCGCGGCCGATTCGTCGACACCGACGGGCAGTTCACGCGTGAGCTGGAACGTGCGCTGCTCGACCGCCGCGTCGACCTCGTCGTGCACTCGCTCAAGGATCTCCCCACCGCACCAGTCCACGGTCTCGTCATCGGCGCCGTGCTCGAGCGTGCCGACGCCCGCGACTGTCTCCTGACGACGGACGGCGGCGGCCTCGACGATCTGCCCTTCGGTGGGCGGATCGGCACGAGCTCGCCGAGGCGGGCCGCCCAGCTGGCCGTGGCACGCTCCGACCTCATCGCGACGCCGATCCGCGGCAACGTCGAGAGCCGGCTCCGCCGCCTCGAGTCCGGCGAGTACGACGGGCTCATCCTGGCCGCGGCCGGGCTCGACCGACTCGGGACGCCGGTCCCGGCCAAGGCGCGGCTGCCGTTCGAGCTCATGCTGCCCGCCCCGGGGCAGGGCGCGCTCGCCCTCCAGGTCCGCGCCGACGACGAGGTCCTCCGAACCTCGCTCGCGGCGGTCGACCACCGTCCCACCCGCGTCGCCGTCGAGGCGGAGCGCGCCCTGCTGCGGCACATCGGCGGCGGATGCCTGGCGCCCCTGGGCGCCCTCGGCGAGGTGGAGGGGACGATCCTCCGTCTGCGGGCGGCCTTCGAGGACGCCTCGGGCGGGTTCATCCGGGCGGCGGCCGACGGCCCGATCGACGACGTCGCGACGGTCGTGGCGCGCGTCGCCGAGCACGTCATGGCAGCCGCGGCCTCGGCATGAGCGCTCGCATCCTCGTCACGAGGCCCGCGGAGCAGGCCGGCGAGCTCTGCGCCGCCCTGCGAGGGCATGGGTTCGACGCGATCTCGGTGCCGACCGTGGCGATCGATCGCTCGTCGGCCGCCGCCGACCTGGACTCGATGCTGGCCGGCGGCCTCGAGAGCGCGGACTGGCTCGTCATCACGAGCGCCAACGGCGCGGTGGCGCTGGCCGAGCGGATGGCCGCCGGCGGACGAGCGCTTCCGGCGGGAGTCCGGCTGGCGGCGGTCGGCCCGGCGACGAAGGCCGCGCTCGAGGACGCGGGCCTGCGCGTCGATCACGTCCCGAACCGGTACCTCACCGTCGCCATCGCCGAGGGGCTCGGCGACGTGGCCGGCCGCCGCGTGGTCCTGGCTCGCGCCGACGCGGCCACCCCGGACCTGCGCGATGCGCTCCTCCGGGCCGGCGCCGAGGTCACCGACGTCGTCGCCTATCGCACGATCGAGGGGCCGGCGGAGAGCCGCGACGCGCTGCACGGCGCCATCCATCGCGACATCAGCGGCCTCACCTTCACGAGCAGCTCCACGGTGCGCGGGCTCATGCGCCTCGCCTCGCCGACCGATCGCCAGCGTGCCCGCGCCGTTCCCGCGTTCTGCATCGGCCCGGTGACGGCCGGCACGGCCCGCCGGCTCGGATTCGACGTCGAGGTCGTGGCCGAGGAGCACACCGCCGACGGACTGGCCGGCGCGATCGCGCGCCATCGCAGAGGAGACCGATGACCCTGCTCAGCGACCGAGCCACCGGCTCGGCGATCCATCGCGGGCGCCGGCTGCGGCGAACGGCCGCGTTGCGCGACCTGGCCCGCGAGACGCGCCTGGACCCGGCCATGCTCGTCGCCCCGCTGTTCGTCCGCCCGGGCCGGGGCGTCCGCGAGCCGATCGACGCGATGCCCGGCCAGCATCGGCTCAGCGTCGACGAGCTCGCCCGCCAGGGCGAACGGCTGGTGGCCGCCGGCCTCCGGGCGGTCCTGCTCTTCGGTCTGCCCGAGTCGAAGGACGCGGAGGGATCGGGCGCCTGGGCGGACGACGGGATCGTGCAGACCGGCATCCGCGAGCTCCGGAGGGCCGTCGGCGACGAGCTGGCCGTCATCGCCGACGTGTGCCTGTGCGAGTACACGGCGCACGGGCACTGCGGCGTGCTGCGCGACGCGGCGGTCGACAACGACGCCACGCTGCCGCTCCTCGCTCGCACGGCGGTGTCGCTGGCCGAGGCCGGCGCCGACATCGTCGCTCCATCGGCGATGATGGACGGGCAGGTGGCGGCCATCCGCGACGGCCTCGACGGGGCCGGGCTGCCCGACACCGCGATCCTGGCCTACGCGGCCAAGCACGCCTCCGCGTTCTACGGCCCGTTCCGCGAGGCGGCCGGCTCGGCGCCGGCCTTCGGCGACCGGCGCGGCTACCAGATGGACGCAGCCAACGGCCGGGAGGCGCTGGCCGAGGTGCTCGCCGACGTCGAAGAGGGCGCCGACGCCGTCATGGTCAAGCCGGCCCTGCCGGCGCTCGATCTGGTCGCCGCGGCGCGCGCGGCCACCGGGGTTCCGGTGGCCGCCTACCAGGTCTCGGGCGAGTACGCCGCCATCTGCGCCGCCGCGGAGCGAGGCTGGCTGGATCGTCGCGCCGCGGCGCTCGAGTCGCTGACCGCCATCGCGCGCGCCGGGGCCGGCATCGTCGTCACCTACTTCGCGGCCGAGGCGGCCGGCTGGCTGCGCGAGGACGCCGGATGAGCGACGAGCGCTTCGTCCACGCCTGGCTGCTCCAGCTCGACCCGGCCTGGCGTCGCCTCGGCGCCGCCGAGCGCCGGTCGGACCTCGACGCGTTCTGCGCCGCGGCGGCGCGCGCGGAGCATCGGCTCCTCCAGCTGAGCTACTCGACCATCGGGCTGCGCGTCGAGGGCGAGCTGCTGCTGTGGCGCATGGCCGAGTCGATCGAGGCGGTCGAGGAGACCGCCGCCGACCTGCTCGCCGCGGGCATCGGCCGCTGGATGAGCCCGGCGCTCTCCATGGTCGGCATGACCCGCCCGAGCCAGTACACCAAGCGGCCCACGACGCAGGAGCAGAGTCTCTTCACCGGCGATCGGTCGCGCTACCTGGTGGTCTACCCGTTCGTGAAGTCGACCGCGTGGTACCTGGCGCCGGCCGAGGAGCGCCAGGAGGTCATGAAGGGCCACATGCGCGTCGGGCACGCCTACCCGCAGGTGCGCCAGCTGCTGGCCTACAGCTTCGGCCTGGACGACCAGGAGTTCATCGTCGCCTACGAGACCGACGACCTCGTCGCCTTCCAGGACCTCGTTCGCGACCTGCGCGCCACCGAGTCGCGCCGCTCGACGGTGCGCGACACGCCGATCGTCACCGGCATCCACCGGCCACTGGGCGAGATCCTGCGCCTCCTCTCCGGCAGCGAGGACCGATGAGGACGCTCGATCGGTCGGCCCGGCTCATGGAGCGCGCGTTGGCGCTCTTCCCGGGCGGCGTCAGCTCCCCGGTCCGCGCCTTCGGGGCCGTCGGCGGCACCCCGCGCGTCATCGAGCGCGGGCTCGGCGCGCGGGTGTGGGACGTCGACGGCACCGAGCTGCTCGACTACGTCGGCTCGTGGGGACCGATGATCCTGGGCCATGCCCACCCGGCCGTGGTCGAGGCCGTGCAACGCGCCGCCGAGCGCGGCACGAGCTACGGGGCGCCGAACCCGCACGAGGTCGAGCTGGCCGAGCTCATCGTCGCGGCGATGCCGCACCTCGAGCGCCTCCGCTTCGTGAGCTCCGGCACCGAGGCGGCGATGAGCGCCATCCGCCTCGCTCGCGCGGCCACCGGCCGCGACGCGATCGTGAAGATGGCCGGCGGCTACCACGGCCACGCGGATGCGCTCCTCGTCCAGCCCGGCTCGGGGGCGAGCGGCATGCCGGCCAGCGCGGGCGTCACCTCCGGCGCGGCGCGCGACACGCTCGTCGCGCCCTTCAACGATCTCGACGCGACCGAAGCTCACCTGCGCGCGCGTGACGTGGCGGCCGTCATCGTCGAGCCGGTGGCGGCCAACATGGGCGTCGTCCCGCCGGCGCCGGGATACCTCGAGGGGCTGCGCGAGCTCACCCGCCGCCACGGCGCGCTGCTGATCTTCGACGAGGTGATCACCGGCTTCCGGGTCGCCCGCGGCGGTGCCGCCGCCCGCTACGCCGTCACCCCCGACCTCACCGTCCTCGGCAAGGTCATCGGCGGCGGCCTGCCGGTCGGTGCCTACGGGGGCCGGGCCGACCTCATGCGCCTCGTGGCGCCGGAGGGACCGGTCTACCAGGCCGGCACGCTGTCCGGCAACCCGCTGGCCATGGCGGCCGGCAGTGCCACGCTGGGCCGCCTGACCGACGAGGTCTACGACGCGCTCGAGGCGGCCGGCGCCCGGCTCGAGGCCGGCCTGGAGGCGGCGAGCGCGGATG
>Ga0214468_1000704_pt1 | contig 10564 bp, 9 predicted proteins | sample RVTome_9_FD_187334 | JGI IMG/M metagenome (GOLD analysis project Ga0214468, IMG submission 187334) | Soil microbial communities from uranium-contaminated site in the Upper Colorado River Basin, Wyoming, United States - RVT155D38 HiSeq ...
ACACTCGAGATCGTCGACCGGACAAAGGACCTGATCAAGTCGGGAGGTGAGTGGATCAGCTCGGTCGAATTGGAGCGACATCTCGCCGCGCACCCTGCGGTGAACGAGGCCGCCGTGGTCGCGGTGCCCAACGAGCGTTGGGGCGAGCGGCCGGTGGCTCTGGTGGTGCTCAGAAAGGGCACCGATCCGAGTCCGGGCGACATCGTCGAGTTTCTCTCGACCAAGGTGGCGTCATGGCAGATCCCCGACCAAATCGAATTCGTCGTGGATCTTCCCAAGACAGGCGTGGGGAAGATCGACAAGCGTCGTCTCCGCGACGAGGTGGTGCCTGGTCTCCTCGAGGGGATGAGCTCGGAGCGGCCGGAGTGAGCCTCCTCACCCGTGTCGCCTCGTGCAACCGATCCGGGTTGATGGAATGCTCGAGCTCGTAGACGTAGACAAGACCTTCGGCGGCCTGCGCGCTCTCGACGGGCTGTCCTTCACCGTCAAACCAGGCGAGATCCTGGGGATGATCGGTCCCAATGGGTCGGGCAAGTCGACCGCTTTCAACGTGATCACAGGCACGCTCCGCTGCGACTCCGGGGCGGTGGTCTTCGAGGACGAGGAGATCACCGGTCTGCGACCTCACAGCATCTCGCACAAAGGCATCGCAAGGACTTTCCAGGTGGTCAAGCCCTTTCCCCAACTCAGTGGATTGGAGAACGTCTTGGTCGGCGGGCTCTTCGGAGGTCCCGGCTCCAGTCGGAGCGATGAGGCCAACGTATGGGCTAGAGAGGTCTTGGATCGCGTCGGTCTCGCTGACAAGGCGGAGGCCAAGGCCGGTTCGTTCACCATCGTGGAGCGCAAGTGGCTCGAAGTGGCACGAGCGCTGGCCACTCGACCGAGACTGCTCCTCCTCGATGAGTTCATGGCCGGGCTCAGCCCACAGGAGATCCCCAACGCGGTCGAGCTGGTCCGATCGATCCGGGAGTCGGGCGTCACCATCATCTTGGTGGAGCATGTGGTCAAGGCGATCACCGGTGCCTGCGACCGCGTGATAGTCCTCGACGCAGGCAGGAAGCTGGCCGAGGGGCCTGTCTCCGACATCGTCAACGACCCTCGTGTGATCGAAGCCTATTTGGGGAGCCGACATGTTGAGGGTTGACGGGCTAGAGGTGGCGTACGGCGATCTTCAAGTCGTCTGGGGTGTCTCTTTCGAAGTCCCCGAGGAGTCGATCGTGACGATCCTCGGGCCAAACGGAGCCGGCAAGACCACGACCCTCCTCGCCCTAATGGGTCTCCTCCCGGTCGTGGCCGGCTCCGTGACATTCGACGGATCCTCCCTCATCGATGTTCCGACTCATCAGATCGTGGAGCACGGCCTGGTGATGATTCCGGAGGAGAGAGCGACGTTCTCGGCTATGTCCGTTGAGGAGAACCTGGAGCTTGGCGCCTACACGCCACGCGCCCGGCAGTCCCGGGAAGAGACGCTGGCTGAGGTTCTCGAGCTCTTTCCACGACTCGGCGAGCGTATGCGGCAGCGGGCAGGGACTCTGAGTGGCGGAGAACGTCAAATGCTGGCCATTGGTAAGGCGCTGATGGCCAAGCCTCTATTGCTCATCCTCGACGAACCCTCGTTGGGTCTCGCCCCCATAATCGTTGAGCACACTTTTGAGGCGATTGAGCAGATTCGGGGCCGAGGCGTGTCGGTGCTGATGGTGGAACAGCACGTCGAGATGGCGCTTCAGATCGCCGACCACGCCTACGTGTTGGAGATGGGCTCGATCGTCGCCGAGGGCTCGAGCTCAGAAATGTCAGACAACCCTCGCGTCCAGGAGGCGTACCTGAGCCTATGACCCAGTTGGTCCTGCAGAGTGTGGTGTCCGGCCTCCTGGTGGGGGGCATGTATGGCCTGGTCGCCCTCGGCCTCGCCCTCGCCTTTGGGGTCCTCAAGGTGTTGAACGTGGCCCACGGCGAGCTGCTCATGGTTGGTGGGTATGCCGCCTTCTTTGCGTTCACGGTCTGGGGATTGGATCCGTTCGTCTCTTTGCCGCTGGTCTTCATCGTCATGTTCGGTTTCGGCACGGTCCTCTATCTGATCGTCTTCAGATATGTCACTCGAACCGAGATTCACACCCGGATCAAGAACTCGCTACTCATCTCTTTTGGCCTGGTCCTCGTGCTCCAGGCCCTGGCCGTCCGCTTCTTCACCGCCGACGAGCGCACCATCTCCACCGCGTACTCCTCAGAGGCGATCACCATCGGCCTGGTCCGCGTCCCGGTGGTGCGTCTGGCCGGCTTGATCGTGGCCGTGGTGGCAGCCGTGCTGCTCGAGTGGCTGCTCAACCGCACCAGATTCGGGCGCGCTGTGCGCGCAACCTCTGAAGACTGGACCCGGGCTGCCCTGACCGGCATCGACGTGAACCGGGTGTATCTCATCGCGTTCGCTCTGTCCGCAGCCCTCGCCGGTGTGGCCGGGTCGCTGATCAGCCTCGGGTACAGCGTCAGTCCCAACATCGGCCTGGGCTGGACTCTCAAGGCCTTGATCGTGGTGGTGCTCGCCGGCCTGGGGAGCATGCGTGGGATCATCGTGGCCGGGCTCTTCCTCGGGCTCACCGAAAGCCTGGCTGCCGTGTGGCTTGGCGGCGAGTACCGGGAGGTGGCGGCGCTCGTGCTGTTCCTCGTCGTGCTCAGCTTCCGCCCCCAGGGGCTGTTCGGGAGGGCCTATGCGTAGTCGCACCCAAGCCGTGCTCTGGCTGGCGGGCCTCGCCGGTGTTGTCGCTATTGGCGTCGTTTCGGGCACTCAACACGTGCTGACTCTTTCGATCCAGACCATGACCCTGGCAGCGCTCGCTCTGAGCTGGAACATTCTGGGCGGCTACGCCGGCCAGATCAGCCTCGGCCACGCCGCCTTCTTCGGACTCGGCGCGCTGATCACCCGTGAGCTCTGGCTGGGCGGTAGCTCCCTGGTGCTCGCCGTCGCCGCCGCGGTCGCCGTGACCGCTGCTGTCGCCGCCATCGTCGGTATCCCGATGTTGAGGTTCCGCGACATCTATTTCGCCATCGGCACTCTGGCTTTGGGCGTCGCCGTCTTCATCACCTCCGGAAACCTCTGGCCCGGCATCACCTCACTGCCCGCCGATGACCTTCGCGACTACGACTTCACCAGTCGATTCTTCATGACTCTTGGCGTGCTCCTGGTCGCCATTTTGGTGTCGGTCTGGCTGAAGCACAGCAAGCTAGGTCTGGGGATGACTGCCGTCCGCGACGACGAAGAAGCCGCCGAGGCGACCGGTGTGAATGCCTTCGCCCACAAGATGATTGCCTTCGTCATCAGCGCCTCGCTCGCAGCCCTTGCCGGGTCTGCCTTCGCATACTTCAGCGCCAGTTACTTCCCCAACTTCGCATTCAGTGTCGTCTGGACCTTCGAGGCGATTCTGGTTGTCTTCATCGGGGGAGTCGGAACCATCGTCGGCCCCATCCTCGGTTCGATTTTCTTCGTCGTCGGTAGGGACGCACTTCCCAGCGGCATCGACGAGTTTCAGGTAGCGCTGTTCGGGGTGCTCTTCATCGTCGTTGTCCTCCTGTTCCCCGGTGGTCTCACCGAAGGAGCGCAAAAACTCTTGGGAGGGGCTCCGAATCGGAGCCAATCCCCAGCAGATAAGCCCACGACAAGAGGAGGAAAGGAACTGGTATGAGAACACGACTACTCGTCGTACTGTCCGTTTTGGCACTGGTCTTCGCCGCATGCGGCGACGGCGAAGGAGGCGACACCACTCAGCCACAGGACGGTGAAACCACGACGACCGCAGAGACCACGACCACTGCGGACGAGACAACGACGACCGGCCAGGCGATGGAGGCCCCCGAGTCGATCAATATTGGAGCCGTGGTCCCGCTCACCGGAGCATTCGGCGGCGGTGGAGCTCAAATCGAACGGGGCTATGTCTATGCGGTGGACGCGATCAACGAGGCCGGGGGTGTCTTCGTCGAAGAATTCGGCGTTGCCATACCTCTCGAGCTAGATGTCCGCGACGATGCGTCTGACCCCAATCAGACCACCAGCATCATGGACGAGCTCGCCGGCGAGGACATCGTGGCCTACCTGGGTGGTTTCGCCACTCCTGTCCATGCCGCCGGCTCGGCGACTGCGGAGAGAAATGGAATCCCATATCTGGGTGCCGCCACGTCGACACAGGCACTTCACGAACAGGGGTACCAGTACTTCTTCTCCCCGTTCCCCAAGTCACCAGACATGGCGGTGACGGTGTTCGAGATGCTCGACGGTCTCATTCCGGAGGGAGAGCGCCCGCTTCGAGTCGGCATCTTCCAGGAAGCGACCGACTGGGGTGAGGAGCTCGGGCCGCTGTTCGTGCAGGAAGCCGAGAATCATGGATACGAGGTGGTTCTCCATGAGACCTATGCCCCGGGGACGACGGACTACACCGATCTCATCCTGGCGGGTCAGGCCGCGGATGTGGAAGCCCTTCTCAGCCTGCCGACCCCGCCTGATGGGTTTGCCATCTATCAGCAGATGGGCGAATTGGGGTGGAAGCCACCGTTCAACCTGGTGATTCGGGCTGCAGACGTTCCAACGTGGAACGATCTTGGCGCTGCGGGAGAGGGTGTTGTGCTCTCGACACCGTGGCACCCGGGACTCGGTCTTCCGGGCACAGAAGCAGTGAACGAACGCCACATCGAAGAGGTTGGACGTCCCGCTGACCCTGTGGTGGGCAGTGCCTATGCGCTGGTCGAGATCCTCGCCGACGCCATTGAGCGCGCCGGGACCCTCGAGCACGACGCGGTGCGGGACGCCATCGCATCGACCGATGGGCTGTCGACGATCATCGGTCCGATCACGTTCCGCGAAGACGGGACTGCACCGGTGCCCAACCCGCACATGCAGCGGGTTGGTGCTGCGATCGAGCTGATTTGGCCGGCCGAGTCGGCCACTGCCGATTTGGTCTATCCGTCACCCTGAGCCAACGAGACCCCGGTCAGCGCCTCGGCTGACCGGGGTCTTGCTCGTTGATCTGTGGTCCGCGAGCACGGTGGGCGGCATGGCGTGGAGCAGAGCGATAGGAACCAGCAGACGGCTTCACTGAGGAGGGAAACCGTCCGACGGGCTTCCCCGAAGCGATGCTTGGCGCTAGCGATACTCCTCGATCAGCCAGGCTGCATAGGCCTTGGGCCATGAAGAGGTCTGTGGCTCACTTCGATAGCGATGGTCGGCTTCGGCGAGCCAATCTGTCAGCTCGTCGATCTCGATCTCAGAGGAGAGCACCGAGTTCAGATCGTCTATGAGGTGTTCGGCATACCAGCGTGCCCACTCCGGATTGACCCCTCCTGTGGCTGCGTGATGGGCCTTGGCTGTGGCCACCAGATGGCCCACTAACTCGTCGAAGGGATCGGATGCGACCATCAACCCAGGCTATCCGCATCATCCGGGGCGAACCAAGCGCCTCGGGCGACTCTCGAGATGCTTGACAGGCTTGCCCGGTATGAGGCTCTACCCCTCGGGAGTGCTTCGGACTCGGTCAGACGTTGAGGACGATCACCGAGCACGGGGACTCGGTGACCAGACGCTCCACTTTGGGACCGAGAGAGAGCCGAGACGAGCCGGCTCGGACCCGGGTACCGAGGATGATCAGGTCGACGTTGTCGCGGGCCCGGTTGACCAGGGTGTCCACCGTCGTCCCTTCCATACTGACCTCGGTGGCAACTTTCGCCCCCAACCGCAGCCCCACTTCCTTTAGCTCGTTGACCATGCCCTCTCCCGCCTTCAAACGTGTGGCCGCCGATCCGGCTCGGCCAGTAGGCACTTCGGTAGCGAGTTCCGGGTCGACCACGTGGTAGAGAAGGACTTCGGTTTGGTCGGCTGCCACAGAGAAGGCGAGTGCCGCGGCCCGCGAGGCGGGTTCGCTTCCCCCTATTGGGACCAAAATGGTGCGTGGAGGCCATCGGGGGCTCCGCGCCGTGAAGACGAGCGATGGGCAAGGAGCCAGTCTGACCACCTCATTCACCAGCGAGCCGAACAAGTGCGAGGAGCCGGCATCGGGTACCGGGGCGCCCATGGCCAACAGGTCATAGCCCTTAGCCGCCTCGTCGAGGATGGCTTGGGCAGGGTTGCCGCGAGCCACGCGCCCGGTGACCTCGATACCGGCCGGGAGCAGCTGCGCCATTTGGTCGAGATAACGATCGGCCCGCTGCCTGCCCGCCGGTGGAGCCACCGCAAGCAAGGCCACCGTCGGGCTCTCCGAGCCGAGATGGCCCAGCACCGCCGCCTCCAATGCACGGACCTCCGCCGGCACATCGCTCAACTCCCCGGGCCGCACGGCGAGAAGCACTCGACGAATAGGCCCCAAGCCACCGGATGCCGGCGTTTCTTCTTCCCTTGACCCTGGACCAAGTATGAGGCCCAACCCTGTCAGCGCCATCAGAAAGGCTATCACGGACATGGACGCGACCATCGAATCGACCTCCACCCGAGAACCCCGAGGTAGGAAACCGTTGACGTTCTTCCCTGCGAATAGCAGAATTCCAGGGTGTCCTCCCAGGTCTGCTGCGGTGTGACGCAGCTCGTGTATCTCCAGACCGGACAGTCAGGTACAAGCGATGCCACGGCGTCTAGCGCACGGGCTCACTCACCACTCTCGGTTGGACATCGATGCGTCCGGGAATGCCGGATAGCGCGCGGGTGTTTCGGGAGATTCTGGGTTTGGCGAACGCGCGTTATGCGCTGTCAGTCACTTGGGGTATCTGTGTCCGGTTGCTCATCGTCCTCGACATTCGAGCTTGGGAACCGGAAGAACCGGACGGTCGGTCACGTCCGATGTCATCGTTGCGACGACTCCTGGGACCAGGTACCAGAACGCGCGCCAACAGGCGAGGAGATGGACCCCCGCCTGTACCTCGGCTTTGATCAGTTCAAGGGGCTCCACCCCTCTAACTTTGGCCCAGGATCAATCGCTGCCCGGGTGCGGCTGCCAATCGCCAAAACCGGTGTTGGGTACGAGAAGCTGTTTGTCCGAACCATCCGCATCAATGCTCCAGAGTCCTGTGTGGTCTGAGCTGTCCCAGGTCGTGAGGATGCGATCACCATCAGGTGAGAAGCGGATTGCCCGGATCCCCGACTCCACAGCGATAGTCGTTACGTGCCCATTGTCGACGTCGACCTGGCGAAGCTCTATGGCGTCAGTAATGGGGTCACCATCTGCCCCGCGAGGAACCCGGCTGAACAGGACGCGATCACCCGATGGTGACCAGACGAGGTTCCAATACCACGGGCCGGGGGCAGTTTCTTCGTGGACGATCTGAAGCACCGTGCCACTTGCTTCGGCGATCACGAGGGAACTGTCGTAGGTTTCGTCGGCTCCCGTCGAGGTCATGTAGGCGATGCGAGTGCCATCGGGCGACCACGACGCCACCCAAGCAGTCGAGCGAACGAGGCTCTCGGGATCCGTGGCGCGCTGCAGGGTGCCGCCATCGGTCGGAAGCTTGCAGGGTGAGACGACGACGGACTCACCGTCAGGCGTCCACATGGGATCGAAGTCGCCACTACCCGAACATCCTGGTGTCACAGTCAGGAGGGCCTGTCGCTCGCCGTCAAGGCCGTAGATTCCGATGGTTTTCCAGAACTCGATCCAAGTGGCGAAGCGTGTCGAATCAGGCGACCATCCGATGTCCCAGCCCATGCCCGCGACCGACGTCACCAGACGGCCTTGTGCGTCGCGTACATGGACTTCTCCAGAACAGGTGTCGCTCCACGATGATCGATACGCGAAGTGGCGGCCGTCGGGTGCCCACATCGTTCCTTCGCCCCCGAAACCCCCGCATCCATCGTTAGTAGAGATGCCATCCGCGACCAGAATCGCATTTCCTCCATCCCAGTCGGCCAGGTAGATGTCACCTTCCAGGCCGTAGGCCAGTCGCGGCGAGATCATGGTCTCGACATCCGGGGCCACGGTTGCGTGGATCTCAACGAACTCTTGGGTGTACAACCTCCATAGATCGATAGATCGGGCGTCGAGAACCGGGGCGGAGCCGCTTGCGCTAATCATCGATTCCACCTCGGTTGGGTGATTTGCCCGGATCCAGTCCCTGACCGTCTTCCACGCCTCGGAGAGTTGGTGGACCCTGAAATCAGGCACCGCCCTAATCCCTCCCCAGATTTCGAAGGAGATGGCACCCTGCACGGGTGCAAGACCAATGGCGCGACTCCATGCATTCTCGACTTGATACGTGCAGCTCGTATTGGCGTCACCTGATTTCATGTGGCACTCATCAACCGTCCACCGCCAGGACGTTGCGCGCAGCCAGTCGAAGAGGGCCGGGTACATATCGACGCTGATGCCGTGATGGTGGTGGTCGGGGGTGAACAATGCTGTGGCTGCTTCGACGTCGTAGGCATTGCGGGCGTCAAAGAAGGCGCGTGCTATCGATATTTCCGTGCTTTCCGGCTCGACGGCCGTGGTCGGGGTGGGCACGGTGGTTGGCAGCGTGGTGGTGCTCGGCGCACTGGTCGCGGTGGGTTCTGTCGCTGCTACAGCTCCCCCGCTCGTGCACGCCGTCATCACGAGCAGAGCCGCTGCTACTCCCGCCGGTCTGAGTTTCATCATCGTTCGTCTTCCTGAAGGAATCACCTTCATTTCTGGTCTCCATCCTCTCGGGAGGTCGCCCTATCGGCGTCGTTCGACGGGCCTTCGGCGGTCACGGGGTGTGGAACTCGACCGAGTCGACGACTGGCGCGGCTGCATCTACTGCCCTTTCGAAACGCGACTCGGGCGCAACGATCGCTATGGCCATAGTCCGAATCGTTGACCCGTTGGGTATGTCGAATAGGTAGAGTCGCATCCGTTCCCCCGTTGCCTGACCGCTCATGACGCCTTCGCTCACGACTGTCATGGAAGACCCAACGCCTTGGTCGAGGATGGGGTTCAGGAGCTCGTTGGGGCAGGGGTTGTACTCCTCGTTGACAGCCACTCTGATAGTCGCTCCGGCGGCGACCACAACGTCCATCATCAGGGCTTCGGTCCCGCTCGCGTTCACCGTTACCGGAGCGGTCGCCTCGAGGCCGGGGGAGGACCGGATGCTTTCGACCAGCACCGCGACGTCGCCTGGGCTCGCTGTCTGACAACCCTTCCCGCCGATCGCCGGGTCGGCCATTACCCAGAACTCATCCCAGTCGATGCGCTCCCCGCCGTCGGTTGTCGGCGCCACCGTGCCCTCCGGGATCAGGCGGAGGAAATCCCCGCCGCCGATCCATGGGTGGGCGACGTGCATGGTCACGTCGCCGCCGAAGAGGTTGTAGGTCATGGCCAGAGGCTGGCCGTCCTCGGTAGTTGGCGCGATGTGCGTTCCAAATCCGTCAGGGTCGTAGTCGAGCCCCAGTGGACCGACGGGGCGCCAGAAGATGAGCTGTTCCACGACTGTGTCCCCGGCGAACAGCCGAACCTTGACTGCCATCCGGCCGCGCGGCCACTGAATGCCACGGACTTGTTCGAACTCGCCCCGCTCGTAGGGGGCTCCCGAGCTGGTCGCATAAAGGAGCGGGATGTCCTCTTCGCGGTTTTCGCCGTTCAGGTACTGCTGCGCCCCCTCACCGGCTACTCGTGCCTCGACGAAGCCGTTGAGGAACTCAGTGAGCTCCGTGTCTGCCCGCGTCCAGACCGACTCGGAGTTGTCGGTGAGGTTGTCAGTGAGGGTGTCGGTCCCGGAATCGTAGGTGAAGGTCAGGTTCTGCAACACCTCCTCCAGCGGTGGGAGACCCTCTACCGGCTGATCATCGCAGGTCGCCACCGGCTCTGGGAACACAAGTTTGTTCTCTGCTTCAAGTCTCCCGGTTCCGGTCGTCGTCGCCGCGCCGCCCGAGCACATCCAGCCGAGAGGGTCCTCAACGATTTGGTAGAAGGCGACGTCGTCGTGCATAAGCATCTCGATGCTCCCGTCCTCCGAAGCGTGGATCACGATGGTCGCGGTGGTTCCATCGACGGGGTCGTTGGTGACCCATGTGCCCGCAAACGGGGAGGAGAGGTCCCCTGCAGGGTTCGGGTCGGAGTCAGATCCGTCGAGGAGCAGAATGGGGATAGACAGAACCAACACCGCGGCGGCTGCTGCGACCGCAGCCCACAGTCCCGCCGGGCGCTTGGTTGTGATCCGCTCGGTTGCGAGGGTGGGAACCGAATCGGGTATTCGCTCGGCGGTTTCCTGCAGACCGGAGCGGATTCTCTCTTCTAGCCGGGTCACAGCAGCTCTCCTAGCTCTCGGCTGAGTTGGTGCAATGCTCTGGAAAGGCGACTCTTGACAGTCCCTTCAGGGATTCCCAACGCCTCGGCGACCTCAGCGGTGGAGAAGTCCAGGTGATAGCGGGCCACGACGACGGTCCTCAACTTCAAAGAGAGACGCCCCACCGCTTCGATCAGATCGGGATCAGGCAGCGGATCGCCCCAGACTTGAGAGCTCGCCTCGAGATCAGAAAGCAACTCGTAGCGTCTCTTGCGGAAAACGCCACGCGCCCAATTGAGACCAACTCGATACAGCCACCCCTCAGGACGGTCGTAGCCTCTGACCGTTTCCCACCGGGCGA
>Ga0214468_1000705_pt1 | contig 10564 bp, 9 predicted proteins | sample RVTome_9_FD_187334 | JGI IMG/M metagenome (GOLD analysis project Ga0214468, IMG submission 187334) | Soil microbial communities from uranium-contaminated site in the Upper Colorado River Basin, Wyoming, United States - RVT155D38 HiSeq ...
GGCCCCGGGCAGGGAGGCGGTCGAGATCACCGTGGTCGGCGCCTCCGCCCTCGCATCGGCAGGCGATCCGCCGGGCGCCAGCTTCGACGTGGTCGCCACCGGCGAGCCGGCGGCCGGCGGACCTGGCGGGCGCACGAGCGTCGTCGCAACGCGGGTCCGGCTGCTGGACCTGCGCGAGGCCGCGCCGGGTGCGGGCGACCCGGCCGGCCTCGGCGCCGCGCCGCCGGGAACATCGATCGCGACGGTCGCCGCCAGCAGGGCGCAGGCCCTGCGCCTGATCGAGGCGCAGAGCTACGCCCGCGAGCTGCGGCTGATCGGAACGGCTGGGCCGGGCGACGGTTAGCCGCCCAGGGCCCGCTCGAATGCCTCTCGGGCCGCGTCCCCGCGGACGGCGAACACGATCAACTCCAGGGGTCCGCCCTGATCGACGTGGCGGCGCACCTCCTCGACCTCGATCCTGACAGCATCGCCGAGCGGGAACCCGCCGACGCCGGTGCCGAAGGCGACCAGCGCCAGCGAGCGGGCGCCGAGCTCCGACGCGCAGCGCAGCGTCGCGGCGGTGGCCTCCCGGATGACCTCGGCCGACGTGGTGGCGCCGAGGTGCATGGTCGCCGCGTGGATCACCCACCGCGCGGGCAGCTCGCCGGCCGAGGTGGCCACCGCGGCCCCGAGGTCGATCGGCGCCAGCTCGTCGCTCTCGGCCTGGATCCGCGGACCGCCGGCCCTCGCGATAGCGCCGGCGACACCGCCACCGTGCCGGAGCTGCGTGTTGGCCGCGTTCGCGATCGCATCCACCTCGAGCCTGGTGATGTCGGTCTCGCGGACCTCGACCTCGGCCATCCGCTGCGAGGGTACCCGCTAAAGAGGGGAGAGATCCGGCCCACCGGCGCCTCTCATGGGGGATGGGTCACCGCGCTTCGCACGCCGAGTCGCTGGCGCTCGAGCTGAGGCGGCGCCTGGGCGATCGCCGGCGCGCCGACGCCGCCGCCGGCCGCGCCTCGCCCCCCCATCTGGAGGTCGCGGTGGAGGAGCTGGTCGCCGAGGAGGCCGCCGTGCTCTCGGCGGCTGCTCGTGGCGAGATCGCCGAGCTGATCCTTCGCGACGCGGTCGGCCTCGGGCCGCTCGAGGCGCTGCTCGCCGATCCCGAGGTCGAGGACGTGCTGGTCAACGGACCGTCCGAGGTCTACGTGGAACGCCGGGGCCGGATGGAGCGAACGGGAGTCGCCTTCGCGAACGAGCAGGAGCTGCGCGACGCGATCGAGCGCATCCTCGCGCCGCTCGGACGCCGGGTCGACGAGCTGAGCCCGATGGCCGACGCCCGCCTCGCCGACGGGTCCCGGGTGAACGCGGTGATCCCGCCGCTGGCGGTGGATGCTCCGGTGCTGTCGATCCGGCGCTTCGCCGGCGAGCGGCCGGATGCCGACCGGCTGGTCGAGCTGGGCACGCTCACGCCCGAGCTGCGGGACCTGCTGGCCGAGGCGGTCGCCTCGCGGCGCAGCCTGCTGGTGTCCGGGGGCACCGGTTCGGGCAAGACCACTCTCCTCAACGCGCTCTCCGCGTTCATCGACCCCGCCGAGCGCGTGATCACGATCGAGGACGCGGCCGAGCTGCGCCTGCGCCAGCCGCATGTCGTCCGCCTGGAGAGCCGCCCGGCCTCGGTCGAGGGCCGTGGCGAGGTGACGATCCGTTCCCTCCTGCGAAACGCGCTGCGGATGCGCCCCGACCGGATCGTGATCGGCGAGGTTCGGGGTCCGGAGGCCCTCGACCTCCTGGTGGCGCTCAACACCGGCCACGGCGGTGCGCTGTCGACCGTGCACGCGAACTCGCCCGAGGACTCGCTGCGGCGGCTCGAGACGCTGGCGCTAATGGCCGGGGTCGGCCTCCCACACGACGCCGTGCGCGAGCAGGTGGCGCGCGGCATCGACCTCGTCGTCCACATGCAGCGCGGCGCCGACGGCGCCCGGCGGGCGGCCTCGGTCGCCGCGGTCGAGCAGGTGGCCGGGGCGGTGGGGCTGAGGGAGAGGTGGCGCATGCGCCCGGAGGCCCGGGCGTGAGCGGGTCGCCTGCCGTGGTCGTGCTTGCCGCCGCCGCGGGCGGCCTCGCCGCGGTCGCCGCTCGTGAGACGGTCGCGGCGACCCCGGCGGCGGCACGCTGGGTTCGGCTCGCCCTGGAGCCCTTCGGTCGCGCCGGGCGCGAGGGCTACGCTCCGAGCCCCGCTGAGCGACAGCGCCTCGCCCTACTCGGCACCGGCGCTCTCCTCTTCCTCGGCCTCGTCCTGCTGGGGCCGGCGCCGGCGCCGGTGCTGGCGCTGAGCGGGCCGGCGGCGGTGGCGGCTGCCATTCACAGCCGCCGGCAGCGGTACCTGCGAGCGGTGGACGGCGGCCTCGCCGGCGTGGCCCTCGCCATCGCCGACGCGCTCGCCGCCGGCCGCTCGCTGCGGGCCGCCCTGGCCGAGGCCGAGGCCGGATCCCAGGGGCCGGCGGCGAGGGAGCTGGCGCGCGTTCGCGCCGATCTCGACCTCGGGCTATCGACCGCCGTTGCGCTGGCAGGCCTGCGCGACCGCCTCCGCTCGGCCCGGGTCGACTCGCTCTGCACGGCGCTGCTCTCGCAGCAGCTCGCGGGTGGCGACCTGGCCGGGCTCCTTCGGCGCTTCGCCACGGCCTCGGCCCGGCGCGACCGCGCCATCGCCGACGCGCGGTCGGCCACCGCGCAGGCACGCTTCACCGGCATGCTGGTCGCGGCCATGCCGGTGGGCTCCGCCGTGTTCGCCGAGCTGCTCGATCCCGGATTCATCGCCGCGATGCTTGCCGAGCCCGCGCCGGCCGTGTTGCTGGCGCTGGCGGCGGCGCTCCAGGCCACAGGCTTCATCGCGATCGCGCGCCTCAGCCGGGTGGACCGCACGTGACCCCGGCGCTGGTGGGGGTCGCGGTGCTGCTCGCCTTCGCGGCGGCCTGGCAGTTCCTCGCCGAGCGCAGCGAGGCCACGGTCACCGTGGCGCGCCGGCTGGTGGCCCGATTCGGATCGAGGCGGATCCAGGCCCTCGCCGAGGGCGCCATGGGGCTTGGCCTCGCCGCGCGGCTCGACCGCGCCGGCATGACCGGGCGCCTCGGCCCGGGCGCGATCCTCGGCTCCAAGGTGCTCGGCTGTGTCGTCGGGGCGGGCTGCGCCGTGATCGCCGTCCCGGCGCTCCCCGGGCGCTTGGGCCTGGTCGCGGCGCCGCTGATGGCCGTCGCAGGGTTCCTCGCGCCCGACGCCCTGCTCGAGCGGGCGGCCCGGCTCCGGCGTGCCCGCATCGTCGCGGCGCTGCCCGACGCCGTCGACATCCTCGCCGTCGGCGCCGCCGCGGGCCGGGCGCCGGCGGCCGTGGTCCGCGACCTGGCGGGCCGGGGCGGCGGGCCCCTGGCGGGGGAGCTGGCCGCGGCCGTCGCCGATCTCGATTGTGGCACGGGCCAGCGGGCAGCGCTCGAGGCGTTGTGCCAGCGGGTGGGCGGCTCCGAGTTCGCGGCGCTTGCGGCGGCGCTCGAGCGCTCCCGCCGCTACGGCTCCCCGCTCGCGGCGCAGCTCCAGGCGCAGGCGAGCGCGCTGCGGGCGGATGCGCGGCGCCGCACCGAGGAGGCGGCCTCGCGTGCGGCACCGAAGATCCAGCTCGTGGTGGCGCTGGTGCTGGTTCCCTCGGTGCTGCTGATGATCCTGGCCGCGATCGTCGCCCACGCCGACGCCCTGCTCGGAGGCCTCTAGGGACCGGAGCATCGGGAGCGGTCCGGCTCCGTCAGGATTCCGCTGCGATGAGCACCGGCCCCGCGACCCGCCCGGCCGCCCAGACGAGGGCTCGTCGCCAGGCCCTCGCTTCGCAGCTCGCCGCGCCGCTGCGCTCGTTCCTCGTCACCGAGGCCGGAAGCGCCGGGCTGCTGCTCGCGGCGAGCCTCGCCGCGCTCGCCTGGGCGAACTCCCCCTGGTCGGATGCCTACGAGTCGCTGTGGGGAACCGAGATCGCGGTGGGGGTGGGCGCCGAGCGGCTGGCGATGGACCTCGGGCACTGGATCAACGACGGCCTGATGGCTCTGTTCTTCTTCGTCGTCGGCCTCGAGGTGCGGCGCGAGCTCTCGGTGGGAGAGCTGACCGACCGCCGGCGAATCACGCTGCCGGCGATCGCCGCTGCCGGCGGCCTCGTCGTCCCGGCGCTGCTCTACCTGGCGGTGAATCCGTCGGGGCCGGCGGCGAACGGCTGGGGCGTGGTGATCGGCACCGACACGGCGTTCATGCTCGGCGCGCTCGCCCTGGTCGGCCCTGCCTGCCCGACGCAGCTTCGCGTCTTCCTGCTGACGCTGACGATCGCCGATGACGCCGTCGCCGTCAGCGTCATCGGCGCTGCCTACACGGAGTCGATCGACGCGCTGGCGCTGGCGCTGGCGGCCGGCTTCCTCGCCGCGTTCGCGCTGCTCGCGCGGCTCGAGATCTCCCGCAAAGGGATCTACGCGCTCGTCGGGGCGGCGCTTTGGGTGGCGACGGTCGAATCGGGGCTTCATCCGACGATCGCCGGGATGGCCGCGGGGCTTGCGGTCGGCTCGTACCTGCCCCGCCGCGACGAGGTCGAGCATGCCGCCTCGCTGTTCAGGGCCTTTCGCCAGTCGCCGATGGCGAGCGTCGGCTACTCGGCCAAGCGAGGGCTCGAGCGTGCCGTGCCGATGAACGAGCGCCTCCAGACCGCCCTGCACCCCTGGGTGAGCTACGCGATCGTCCCCCTGTTCGCGCTGGCCAACGCCGGTGTCGACCTGCGGGGCGGGCTGCTCGGCGAGGCGCTGGAGTCCCCGATCACCTGGGGGGTGGTGCTCGGGCTCGTGGCCGGCAAGCTGATCGGGATCGGCGGCGGCGCGCTGGGGGCCGCGCGCCTGGGGCTGGGCGGACTGCCGCAGGGCGTCGGCTCCGGTCAGGTCCTCGGCGGCGCGGCGATCTCCGGGATCGGGTTCACGGTGTCGCTGCTGATCGCCGGCCTGGCGTTCGATTCGCCGGCAGAGCGCGAGCAGGCCACGGTCGGCGTCCTGCTCGCGGTGGCGCTCGCCACGTTCGCCGGTTGGCTCGCCTTCCGGCTCGCCGCCGTCCTGCGCGGTGAGCGCACGGCCGGGCTGCCGATGACCCTCGACACGGCGGTCGATCCCGTGCGTGACCACATTCGGGGCAACCCGGATGCGCCGTTGACGCTGGTCGAGTACGGCGACTTCGAATGCCCCTTCTGCAGCCGGGCCACCGGCGTCGTCCACGAGCTGCGGGAGCGGTTCGGCCACGAGCTGCGTTACGTCTTTCGCCACCTGCCGCTTACCGACGTGCATCCCCACGCCGAGCTGGCGGCACTCGCCGCCGAGGCGGCGGGCTCGCAGGGACGTTTCTGGCAGATGCACGACCTGTTCTTCGAGCACCAGGACCAGCTCGAGTTCGAGGACCTGATCGGCTATGCGGCTGAGCTGGACCTCGACGTCGAACGCTTCACGCGCGAGCTCGAGCAGGGTCGCCACGCGGAGCGGGTCCGGGAGGACGTCGCCAGCGCCGAGGCCAGCGGGGCCCGTGGCACCCCTACGTTCTTCGTCGGCGAGCGTCGTCACGTCGGTCCGTACGACGCCGCGAGGCTCAGCCGGGCCCTGGAAGCCGCCCGCTGGCTGTAATCCCGAGCCCTACTCCAGCGCCTCCTCACGCAGCCGCCTGGCGACCGCGGAGGCGCCCTCGCACAGCGAGTCCAGCTCGGCTTTCGACTTCTTGTGCCCCTTGACGTTGCAGACCAGCACCCCGGCGACGCACTCGAACGCGAACGCCTCAGGCGAGTGGTCCTGGAGCCAGGCGAGGAAGCTGGGGGAGAGGATCTGGCGGGCGCGGTTCATGTCGTCGTTGGCGGCGCAGAAGATCTCGTAGCGCTTGTCCACCACCTCCGACTCGTGCTCGACGCGCTGGCGCCTGCGAAAGATGTCCTCGGCGCCGTCGAGGAAGCGGAAGCCGACGCGCCGCTGCGTGTAGAGCTCCTCGATGAAGGGGGCCACCTCGGGCAGCTCGGCGTAGATCACGGTGAAGTGCATGTAGGTGGTGTGACGGTTGCCCTCGGAGTCCGTGTCGGTGTCCTCGTAGGTGTAGAGGGCGAGGGTCCCGTCCTGGCCGCCCGGGAGGGCGCCGGAGAGCTTGCACTTGGTGTAGCGGCGGTCGCCGCGGCGAAGCAGCGGGGTCGCGGGAGGGAGGCTGCCGCGCCCGATCTCGAGCCGCAGCGAGTGTCCCTGCGCGTAGTGGCGGAAGAAGTCGGCTTCGGCCCGGGAGGAGGCGACGACCCAGGCGATCACGAGCAGCAGGAGCAGCGCGCCACCGGCGGCGGCGGCCCCGACGCCGGGCCCTACGAGCACGGCGCCCGCGACGCCGGCGCCGGCGACGAACAGGATCGTCGCGATCATCGGCCCCGGGCCGCTGAACATCTGCCTGAAGTGCTGGGCCCGGGTGTCGTCGGCGTCGAGCGGGATCGTCGCGCCGGAGGGCTCGGACGAGGCGGGGGGCGTGCCCGGGGGCGGGGTGGAGGCGGCGGCGGCGGGCTCGGGGGGCGTCTCGGGCGCGGTCGTCGGCTCCTCTGCCATCGCTCGCAGCCTATAGCCCGCCGCGTTCGAGCATCCGCCGTCGCGATGCCCTCGATAGCGGCCGGGGAGGGAGGTTCGGCGAGTCGGGCTGCAACGCGAATTGCAGGCCGGGAGGGCGGCGGCGATCCCCAGCCGGGGCCCTCGCGGCCTCGAAAACCGCATCGTCAAGCCGGAATCCGCTCGTCCGCGCGGTGGCTAGCAGTTCCGTCCGACGGATGGGGTGTAGTGCTGGCGCTGTCATGTGTTGCAAAGTGGGGCTCAGTGGGGTAGCGTGGCGCCTCAAGTTGACCCCAGGACCGGGGTGGTGAGGCTCCTCCCACCTCATCACCCCGGTCCAAGTCTTTCCCCCGAGATGGCCTTCCGCGGACAGCATGAGCACTCACTCGACGCCAAGGATCGGCTGACGATCCCGGCACGCTTTCGCGCCGCCCTCGACGACGGGGTCGTCCTCTTCGAGGAACTGGACGACTGCGTCTCGATCTACCCGGTCGCCGAGTACGCGCAGCTCACCCGCGACTATCTCGGCACGCTCAACCCGCTCACGAAGAAGGGTCGGATGATGCGCAGGCGCTTCCACGCCCGCTCGCACGACGAGACGCTCGACTCGGCCGGGCGGGTGCGGATCCCGAAGCACCTGATCGAGCACGCGGGGCTGGAGGGCGGCTGCATGGTCGTCGGCGTCGCCGACCATCTCGAGGTCTGGGACCCACAGACGTGGAGCCGGCACGACGCCGAGATCGACGCCCAGGCCGAGGAGCTGGCGGAATCGCTGGGCGCCGCGGGCGGGGACGGCTGAGGCAGGCGGATGGGACGACGGATCGAATGGCCACGCTGACGCCCATGACCGCCTCCGATCACGTCCCGGTCCTCGCACTCGAGCTGGTCGAGCTGCTCGACCCCTCGCCGGGCGAGTCCGCCCTGGATTGCACCTTCGGCTCCGGCGGGCACGCGCGCCTCGTTGCCGAGCGCATCGGCGCCGGCGGCCATCTGGTCTGCGTGGATCGCGACCCCGAGGCGGACGAGCGCTTCGCCCGGCTGGCGCCGGCCCTGGGCTGCGACTCGGAGTTCGTCCGGGCCGACTTCGCCGACGCGATCGACGAGCTGGCCGCCGCCGGCGCCGGCTTCGACCTCGCCTACATGGACCTGGGGACCTCCTCGACCCAGCTGGACTCGCCGGCTCGGGGCTTCTCCTACGCGGCGGACGCTCCCCTCGACATGCGCATGGACCCGGAGCAGGCGCGCTCCGCCCGCGTGGTCGTCAACGAGTGGCCCGCCGAGCGGTTGGAGGCGGCGCTCCGCGACTTCGGCGAGGAGCGCCATGCCCGCGCGATCGTCGCCGAGATCACCCGTCGGCGGCCGCTCGAGACGACCTTCGAGCTGGTGGAGGCGATCCGCGACGCGGTGCCGCCCTCGTACCGGTTCGGTCGCGGCCATCCGGCAAAGCGCACGTTCCAGGCGATCAGGATCGCCGTCAACGACGAGCTTCGGTCGCTCGATCGCGCCCTGCCCGGCGCCTGGGGAATCCTGGGCGTGGGCGGGCGGATGGGCGCGATCTCGTTTCACTCGCTCGAGGACCGGCGCGTGAAGAGGTTCTTCGCCGAGCGGGCACGGGAGTGCGTCTGTCCTCCCGAGCTCCCGATCTGCTCGTGCTCGCGCGAGCCCGAGGCCGAGCTGATCACCCGTCGTGCCGTGGCGCCCGACGCCGAGGAGGCGAACCGCAACCCGCGCTCGCGCTCGGCTCGCCTGCGGGTCGCGCGGAAGCTGAGAGGGTGGCGCGACGAGGCGCCGGAGGTCGGTCGCTGATGCCGGCCACCGCCGCCGCGCGTCGTGTCGCCGCCTCGCCCGCCCGCCGGGCGACAGCCAGCCGCGCGGCGCTGAAGAAGCGTCCAGCGCAGGGTCGGCGCAAGACCGCGAGCGCCGGTCGGCGACCGCCACGCGCACGAGCGACGGGCCGGCCCCGGGGCCGGCCGCACACGCCGGTCGCGGGCTTCGTCCCGGTTGTCGTCGGGCGTACCGCCGGCGCCGTTGGCGGCATCGCCGACTCGAGCCTGGTCGTCCGCATGACTCGCGGCCGCCTCTGGATCGGGGTGCTGGGGGTATTGCTGGTCGGGATCGTTGCGCTCAACGTCTGGGCGCTCAGCCTGAACGCCTCCTCGAGCAAGGTCGCGCGGCAGACGGACGGCCTCAAGCGCGCCAACTCGGCGCTGCAGGCGCAGATCGCGGCGGAGCTGTCGAACGAGGAGGTCCAGGCAGTCGCCGCGAAGCTTGGGCTGATCGTCCCCGAGCCCGGCGCGATCCGCTACCTGGAGAGCGAGCGCAACGCGGCGGCGATCGCCGCCAGGCGCCTCGCCAACGGAGAGTTCACCCTTGGCGAGGTCGCTCCCGCCGTGGTCGCGCCGCCTGCGGTCCCGGCCGCTGCGACGGCGGTGCCGACGGACCCCGACGACGCAGCGGTCACCGACTCCGCGCAGGCTACGCAACCGGCGCCGGCGCCGGCGCCCGCGGCAACGGGCGGCGGTGTCGTCGCTCCGTGAGGAAGGGGGGAAGTACGCCGACATGAGCCTGCTCGAGCGCCGGATAGGCCTCCTCTTCGCGCTCTTCGCCCTGGCGCTCTGCGTGGTCGTGGCTCGGGCGTCGTGGCTTCAGGGCGTCCGCGGCTCGGAGCTTCGCGCCGACGCCCAGAGCCAGCAGATCGAGACGGTGGTGGTTCCGGGCTCGCGCGGCGCGATCCTCGACCGCACCGGCACCGAGCTGGCGGTCTCGGAGGACGCCGCGACGATCTTCGCCACGCCCTACCAGGTCGAGGACCCGCCCCGCACGGCGGAGAAGCTCGCCGAGGTGCTGGACGCCGACCCGGACGAGCTCCTCGAGCTGCTCACCAGCCCCGACTCGGGCTTCCAATACATCGCGCGCAAGGTCGACCTGCCCACGGCGGAACGGGTTCGGAAGCTGCGGCTGGCGGGCATCGGCACCCTCGCCGACAGCCGGCGCATCTACCCCCAGGGTGAGCTGGCCTCGCAGGTGATCGGGGCGGTTGGGGTCGACAACAACGGCCTCACCGGCCTCGAGGCGTCGCACGAGGAGATCCTGCACGGGACTGCCGGCGAGCGCGAGATCGTCCGTGACGCCCTCGGCAAGGAGCTCGAGCGAAACACGCTGGCGAGCGCCGACGCCGGCAGCGACCTTCGGCTGACCATCGACGCCAGCCTTCAGGCCCGAACCGAGGAGGTCCTCGCCGGGCTCGCCGAGACCTACGACCCGAAGGGAGCGACCGCGATCGTGATCGACCCGCGGTCCGCCGAGGTCCTGGCCCTCGCCAACTACCCCGCCGCCGACCCCTCCGATCCGGGCGGCGCCACCCCCGAGGAGCTGGCGAACCGGGCCACCGGCTACACCTATGAGCCCGGCTCCACGTTCAAGGCGTTCACGGTCGCCGGCGCGCTGGAGGAGGGGATCGTCACGCCCGAGACACCGTTCAGCCTGCCGCCCACGATCCAGGTGGCCGACCGGGTGATCGAGGAGTCGCATCCCCGCGGCGCCGTCACCCTCAGCGTCGCCGACATCCTCGCCCAGTCCTCGAACGTCGGTGCGGTGACGATCGGTCTCGAGGTCGGCGCCGAGCGCTTCGACCACTGGATTCGCGAATTCGGCTTCGGCTCGCCGACGGGGGTCGACTTCCCGGGCGAGGAGCAGGGCATCGTGCTCCGGCCCTCCGAGTACTCGGGATCGACGATGGGCAACCTGCCGATCGGGCAGGGGCTCTCAGTGACCCCGATCCAGATGGCAGCGGGCTACTCGGCGATCGCGAACGGCGGCGTTCTGCACACCCCGCGGGTGGTGCTGGAGGAGGACGGCCAGGCGGCCGGGGCCGGCGATCGGCGCCGGGTGATCTCCCGGCGGAACTCGGCGAAGCTGCGCGAGATGCTCAGGGGCGTGCTCGCGCCGGGCGGCACCGCCTCGGA
>Ga0214468_1000706_pt1 | contig 10553 bp, 10 predicted proteins | sample RVTome_9_FD_187334 | JGI IMG/M metagenome (GOLD analysis project Ga0214468, IMG submission 187334) | Soil microbial communities from uranium-contaminated site in the Upper Colorado River Basin, Wyoming, United States - RVT155D38 HiSeq ...
CGCGTCCATCACCCGGCGCATCGCCCGTGAGCTCGCCGCAGCCGACACGGCTGCGGTCTACGGGCGCATCGGCACCCACACCGCCGAGTTCGGGACCATGGCCTCGTGGATGGTCGACGTCCTCAATGTCATCACCGGCAACCTCGATCGCCCCGGAGGCGCCATGTTCCCCCGGGCAGCTCACGAGCAGCGGCGTTCGCGCCGCCGCTTCGAGACCGGGAGATGGGCCACACGCGTCAACGGGCGTCACGAAGTCCGCGGCGAGCTCCCTGTGTCCGAGCTCGCCAACGAGATCCTCGAGCCTGGCGAGGGCCGGCTGAGGGCCATGGTCACGATCGCCGGGAACCCGATTCTCTCCACACCCGACAGTCATCGGCTCGACGAGGCCCTGCGCTCGCTCGACTTCATGATCTCGATCGACGTCTACCTCAATGAGACCACCCGGCTCGCCGACGTCATCCTCCCCGGCACCACGCCCCTGCGACGACCCCACTACGACTTCGCCTTCTATCAGTTGTCGGTGCGCAACGTGGCCAACTACTCCCCCGCCCTCTACGACCTGGAGGAAGACGGCCTCGACGAATGGCAGGTACTGCTCCGACTCGGGGCGACCCTCACCGGCCAGGGATCGGACGCCGACCCGGATGCTCTCGACGACGCCGTCTTCGCAATGATGGTGGGCTCGGCGGTAGCGGACTTCGACTCGCCAATCCACGGTCGCGACCCCGAGGAGATCGTCGCCGCCACCGACGGCGGACGGGGACCGGAACGGATGCTCGACTTCCTGATCCGAACTGGCCCCTATGGCGAGGGCTACGGTCGGGACCCTGGGGGTTTGAGTCTGTCCCGGCTCCGGCAAGCCCCGCATGGCGTCGACCTGGGAGCTCTCGAGGCCAGGTTCCCCGACGATCTCCGCACCCCCTCGGGCAAGGTGGAGCTGGCCCGTGAGGAGCTTCTCGCCGACGTGGCGCGACTCCAGGGTCTGATGACGCGGGAGACCAATGGCCAAATGATGTTGATCGGCAGACGTGACGTCCGATCCAACAACTCGTGGATGCACAACGTCGACGTCCTGGTCAAAGGTCGGGAGCGCTGCACCCTGCAAGTCAACCCAGAGGACGCGGCACGTCTCGGGCTCGAGGCCGACGGCGAGGCCAAGGTGTCATCCTCAGCGGGCACCGTCGTCGCCCCGATCGAGGTCACCAGCGACATCATGGCCGGCGTGGTCAGCCTCCCCCACGGTTGGGGTCATGACATGGAGGGGTCGCAGATGGCGGTGGCCTCTTCGCGGGCCGGCGTGAACAGCAACCGGCTCTCCACCGGAGCAGTGGACCCTCTCTCCGGCAATGCGGTTCTCAACGGGATACCTGTGGAGGTGGTGCCGGCATGAGTAGAGGGCTCCGCGTGACCGCCCTCGTACTCGTGGCCGTTCTCGTGCTCACCGCCTGTGCCGCCGGGCCCAATCCCGCGGTCGATGCCGGGCCGGACCCGGCGGGATTCTGGCTCGGGCTGTGGCATGGTTTCATCGCCCCGGTCACGTTCTTCATCTCCCTGTTCAGCGACAACGTGAACATCTACGAGGTCAACAACAGCGGCAACTGGTACGACTTCGGCTTCGTGATCGGCGCCGGGCTCCTGTTGAGCGGAGGGCTGTTCGGCCGCACGCGCCGCTAGCGCTGATCGAACGCCGTCTTACGCTCCTGGCTGGTCAGAGCGGCGGCGGCATAACTCTGTGTCCCCTCGGTTTGCAGCTCACGAGCGGCGCGGGCGGCGGCGCCGTAGGCGACAAAGGCCAACGCTCCCCCGGTCGAGAGCCTGCGCACACCGATCTCTTCCATTTCCGCGACAGTGGGCCCGCCCGGTATGAGCAGCGCATTGACGGATCTCTGAGCAGCATCGACTACCTGGGCCAGATCATCAACGTTCACCAGCCCCGGGGCGAATACGACATGAGCGCCCGCTGAGGAATAGGAGCGAAGACGCTCGATCGTGTCGTCGAGGCCTTTCACACCGTAGAGATGATTCTCCGCCCGGGCCGTGACGGTCAGACCGTGACGGTTGGCAGCTTCGACGTAGGCGCCGACCCGCTCGGTTGCCACAGCGACGTCGAGGAGACCGACGGCCGGCCGATAGTCCTCGATGGAGATACCGCATGCACCAGCTCTGGCCAGAGCCTCGACGGTCGAGACCAGACCGGTGACGTCATCGGCATAGCCGTCTTCCGCGTCGACGCTGACCGGTATGCCCACGGCCGCACAGATCGCGGCCACATGCCCGACCAATTCCTCCAGACTGACGCTCTGATCGTGGCGCCCCAATGTGGCGGCGAACCCCGAGCTGGTGGTGGCGATCGCCTCGAACCCGAGCGATTCGAGAAGCCGCGCCGACCCGACGTCCCATGCGTTGGGCATGAGGAAAGTCCCCGCCTCGTGTAGGGCGGAGAAACGCGATCGCAAGGTGTCGGCGTCAGACATTTGCCTCATCTCTATCTCGAAGCACCCTTCGCAGGATCTTTCCGGAGAGCGACTTCGGAATCTCGTCGATGAACTCCACGACTCTGACCTTCTTGTGCGACGCCACCTGGCCTGCGACGTGACCCATCACCTCTTCGGCGGTCAGCTGCGCTCCCGCCTGGGTCACCACGAACGCCTTGGGGATCTCCCCTGCCTCCTCGTCGGGCACCGGGATCACCGCGGCGTCGGCGATGGCCGGGTGAGACAGCAGGATCGCCTCGAGCTCCGCCGGCGCCACCTGGGACCCCTTGTACTTGATCAGCTCCTTGAGACGGTCGGTGATATACCAGTGGTCGTCCTCGACGTGGCCGATGTCCCCGGTGTGGAACCACCCGTCTTCGTCGATGCTCGCCCTGGTGGCGTCGGGCTCGTTGAGATAGCCCTTCATCACCTGAGGGCCTCGTAGCCAGAGCTCGCCGGACTCGCCCTGCCCGAGGTCGTCTCCGGTGATCGGGTCGACCACCCGCGCCTCGGTGTTCGGGACCAGCACGCCGATGGAGCCTGCCCGGGCCTGACCGGGGAGAGCGGTGTGCGTCACCGGGCTGGTCTCGGTGAGCCCGTAACCCTGGATGATCTCGGCCCCCGTGCGCTCCGCAGCCAGTCGCTCGACATCGGCGCTGAGCGGTGCGGCGCCCGACCCCACCTGGACGAGGCTCGACAGGTCGTAGCCGTCGACCATCGGGTGCTTGGCCAGGGCGAGAACGATCGGCGGAACGGCAGCAACTCGGGTGACACCGTGGGTCTGGATGAGGCCGAGGAACTCGGCCAGGTCGAAACGGGGCATGGTCACCGCACGGGCGCCGTGGAAGAGGGCTCCATTCATCAGAACCTGCATCCCGTAGATGTGGAAGAAAGGAAGCACGGCGAGGATGACGTCGTCCTCGTCGGTGGTGGCCAACCCATCGGTCTGGGTGAGATTGGCCACCAGGTTCCTGTGGGTCAGCTCCACACCCTTGGGAAGACCGGTTGTGCCCGACGAGAACGGCAGCACCACCACCTGTCGGCCCGGATCGATGACGACCTGATCGATCGGGTCGGCGGCGAGCAGCTCGAAGAAGGACCGGGATCCCTCGCCGGCCTCCCCGAGCACGAAGATGGTCTCGACTCTCGCGGACCGCGCCGAGTCCAGCGCAACCTCGAGGAAGAGCTCGATGGTGACCAGGAACCTGGCATTGGAGTCGACCAGCTGTCGGGTGACTTCCCCTGTGGTGTGAGTCGGGTTGATCGTGGTGGTCGTCCCTCCGGCCAACGCCACACCATGAAACACGATGGCGTACTCAGGGATATTCGGGGAGAGCACGGCAAGCACGTCCCCGCTCTCCAGCCCGGCTGCTCTGAGGCCACCAGCCACTTTGCGGGCGGCGCCGTATAGCTCGGCGTAGGTATACGAGCGACCCGTCGGCCCGTCGACGACCGCTACGCGATCAGCGAGCCGCTCCACATGTCGGAAGACGAACGGAGTCAGCGCCACGTCCGGGATCTCGACGTCGGGGAGTGGGCTGGCGAAGACCTTGGCCACGGCCCAGCAACCCTATGTGATCACGTCGACCGGGAACGCCCGAGGGCGGCGCGGGCATGGGCCTCGAGACCCTCGTGACGAGCCATGCGGGTGGTGTCCTCGATCAACGGCTCGGGTGAATCGATGGCGAGCCAGGTGGAGGCTTTGAGAAATGTCATGACCGACAGGCCGCCGGAGAACCGTGCGCCTCCGCCGGTGGGGAGGACGTGGTTGGGACCGGCGCCATAGTCGGCGAACGCCTCGGCCGCAGATCTCCCGACGAAGATCGACCCGTAGTTGCGCACCTGCATAGCAACGGCCCGGGGATCGTCGGTATGAATGGCGAGATGTTCGGGCGCCAGGTTGTCTGACACCCCGGCGGCCCTCGTCAGGCTCTCGACGATGACACACACTCCGTTCTCGAGCGCCGACCTGGCGACATCTGCGGTGGGCAGGTCGATCAACTGGGACTCCAGCTCGGCGTCGACGCGATCGGCGAGCTCCGCAGACGTGGTTATCAGGGCAGGGATGGCGTCGACGTCGTGCTCGGCCTGGGCCAACAGGTCGGCGGCTACCAGCGAGGCGTCGGCGTGAGCGTCGGCGATCACCAGGATCTCGCTGGGGCCGGCGAGCCCATCGATGCCGACCTCGCCAAAGAGGTATTTCTTCGCGGCCGTGACCCATTTGTTGCCCGGGCCGACGATGAGATCGGCCGAGGGCGTAACCGTGCCGAAGGCGAGCGCCGCGATGGCCTGTGCGCCACCAACTGCGAGCAGACCGTCCGCCCCGGCCACCCAAGATGCGGCCAGAGTCAGTTGCGATGGCCGCGGTGAAGCCACCCAGACACTGGTCACTCCGGAGACACGGGCAGGCGTCACGGTCATGAGCACTGACGACGGCAACGGGTACCGCCCTCCGGGAGCGTATGCGCCCACCGAGCTCACCGGGATCCATCGGTGCCCTGCCTGACCGCCCTCTATCGAGATCGTCAAGTCGGAGAGACCCTCTCTCTGCGCCCTCGCGAAGGACTCGATGCGTCGATGGACCCGGGTGAGGGTCTGGCGGGTGGCCGGGTCCAGTTCCTCATAGGCAGCCCGGAGGTCCTCTCGATCGACGGTGAGGGGCCGACCTCGCTCGATGTCCCCGAACTCCTCCGCATGTGAGCGCAGCGCCGGCTCACCGCCGTGGCGCACTGCCTCGACGATGTCCGCGGCAACCTTGGCCTCGTCCGGGCCGAACGATGCCGGTCTGTTTCCGTTCAGTTCTGCGGGGGGGACCCTGCGCAGTAACCCGCTCAATTCGCCTCCTTGGCCGTCATCGATCGTCGGGTGACGGCTCTCTCCCGGCGGTCGAGGACCCTTTCGATGTCCTCCAACTTGACTCCTGCAGCCACGCTTTTTACCAAAGCAAAGTAGAGGACGTCGGCCGTCTCGGCACTGATGTCGGAATTCTCCTCGAGCAACTCTGCCATCTCCTCACGGAGTTTGGCGTCGAGAAGGGCCGGGTTCTCCAACAGTCGAACGGTGTTCGACCCGGCCGGCCTCTCATCGACGATGTCGCGCAGACGTCGCTCGAGACGTGTCAGGCCACGATCCTCACCCCAGCAGGTGCGCGGTCCGAGATGGCAGAACGACCCGGTCTGCCTGACCCTGAAGAGGAGGCTGTCCCGGTCGCAATCCACCGAGACGCCGATCAGCTCCTGGGCGTCGCCCGAGCTCTCGCCCTTCACCCATCGACCGCGACTCCGGCTCTCATAGACACCGCGGCCCGTCTCCAGTGCCTGTCTCAGACTTCCCACACTGGAATAGACGAGACCGAGGGCTTTTTCGTGCTCGTCGACTACGACCGTCGGCCACAACCCGTCGGCTCGGTCGGAGACCAGCGGGGCGGCAAAGCCCTCCGCCAGGTCGAGTTTGCCCGTGTACAGGGCCATCCCCACCTGGGCATCAGCACCGACACCGTCGAGCACGGCCACCTCCGACGGTGTGGTGACGCCACCGGCGATGGTGACCCGGGTATCCCCGGCCGCTTCCACCACCTTGCAGGCAAGATCGAGATCGGTTCCCTCCATGCGGCCTTCACGCTCCACGAACGTCACCAGGAATCCGCCGCAGAGCTCTCGGAGCCTCGAGATCGAGTCGAGGAGGTCCCGCCCTGTTGCACTCCGCCAGCCGTGGGTGACCACCTCACCACGTATCGCGTCGAGAGCCACGATCACGCGCTCTTTGGGCAGCTCGGCGAGGAGCCGCTCGTCGGCTGCTGTGCCGATGACGACCTTCTCCGCCCCGGCGTCGAGCCAGGATCGGGCTCTCTCCACGGTCCGTATCCCACCTCCCACCCTGATCGGCCCCTGGTGGCACAGCCTCTCGATGAGCTCGGTGTTGTCCCCTTCGCCGCGGGCAGCGTCGATGTCGACCACGGCAACCTCTCCCACGCGGGAGAAGCGCTCGAGTGTGGCGCCGGGCTCGCCGGCGTCGAGAACATGGGTCTCGCCACCAATGAGCTGCACTGTGCTACCGGCGACGATGTCGATCGAGGGGACGATCATGGCCGCACCCCGATCCCGGCCGCCAACAGACCGGTCTTGAGCGAAGCAACGGTGGTGAGGCCATCGTGGAGGATCGAGGCGATGAGTGTCGCACTCGCCCCTGCGTCGAAGGCCTGGATCATGTGGGGCGAGCCAGACGCCCCGCCCGAGGCGATTACGGGCACGGCCACCGCGGCGGTCACATGGGAGATGAGAGCGAGGTCGTAACCCTCGCCGGTCCCGTCCCGATCCCAACTGGTCACCAGCAGCTCTCCTGCTCCAATGGCGGCGGCCTTTTGACACCATTCGATGACGTCGAGCCCGGTGCGCTCCTTGCCGCTTCGCACCACCACTTCCCAGCCACCGGGCCGGGTGGCGGCGTCGACCGCGACCACGGTGCACTGGGCTCCGAAGCGGCGGCTCACCTCTGAGATCAGCTCAGGTCGCTCGACCGCGGCGGTGTTGATCCCCACTTTGTCGGCACCGGCTTCGAGAAGCCTGGCGACGTCGTCGGTTCCCTTGATTCCGCCCCCGACAGTCAGTGGAATCGAGAGAACGTCGCGGACGCTGGAGACAACGTCGAGATTGTTGGCTCGACCCTGGGGTGTCGCCGACACATCTAATAGCACGATCTCGTCGGCACCCTGGGCCTCGTATGTGGCGGCGCTCTCCACCGGGTCGCCGGCGTCGCGGAGCCCGGAGAACCGGACCCCTTTGACCACGCGGCCGGCGTCGATGTCGAGACATGGGATGACTCGGTTGGCCAGCATCACTCGGCCCTCCCCAACCATCGCGCCAGCACCGCGCTTCCCCACGACCCCGAGAGCTCGGGATGGAACTGGCAGGCGAGGACGTTCCCCCGCTCCACGGCAGCCACGAAGTTGCCACCATGGTCGGTCATAGCCGCCCTCCAGCCCGCCGGTGTCTCGAGCATCCGAAACGAGTTGGCGAAGTAGGCCCAGCCATCGATGAGGAACCGACTCTCCGTGGCTGCCAACGTGACACGGTTCCAGCCCAGCTGGGGGACCAGAACCGTCCCCGGGAATCGGCGTACCTCCTGGTCGATGATCGAAAGGCCGTCGACATGGGGGCTCTCCTCGCTCGCCGTCGCCAGCAGTTGCATGCCGACACAGACGGCCAGCGTGGGCCGGCCCGCCTCGACACGCTCGACCAGAGCGTCCCGCAAACCGTGACGGTCGATTTCCGTCATCGCCGATCCGAACGACCCAACGCCGGGCAGGACGACATGTTCGGCCGTCCGCACCGCGGCGGCATCAGTGGCAAAGGTCGGGTCGGCTCCCAACCGGCGAAACGCTGCCGATACCGATGCGGTGTTGGCCGTTCCGGTCGGCACGATTGCGACCCTCATCCCAGATTCCCCTTGGTGCTGGGAATGTCGTCGCCCCGTCTGCTCACCGCTGCTCTCAAGGCGAGGGCCAGAGCCTTGAACGCCGACTCCGCCTTGTGGTGGTCGTTGTCTCCCCGCATCAGGTCGATGTGGAGTGCCATCCGGCCTTCGATTGCGAAGCTGCGGAAGAAGTGGATGATGTTCTCGGTGGCGACTTCGCCGATTCGCTCACGGTCGAAGTCGAGATCGATCTCGGGCCAGGGTCGTCCCGACAGATCCACCACCGCCCGAGTCAGACACTCGTCGAGAGGCGCATAAGCCGACCCGAATCGCGCAATCCCACCCCGGTCGCCCAGAGCCTCGTCCAAGGCTCGACCCAGGACGATGGCGCAGTCTTCGACGGTGTGATGGTCGTCGACCTCGACATCACCGCGGGCCCGTAGGGCGAGATCGAAACCGCCGTGTTTGGCGAGAGCAGAGAGCATGTGGTCGAGGAAGCCGAGACCGCTGGCGACGTCGGAAACGCCATGGCCATCGAGTCGGATCGAAACCTCGACCTCCGTTTCGCCGGTTTTCCTGGCGACCTCGGCCGACCGGCCCCTGTCACGCTCGAGAGACATCTGCCACCTCCACCTTCCTGTCATCTGTGAGTACGGCCCTGATCACGCTCACCAGTCGTTGGAACTCCCCGGCATTCCCGGGCAGACCGATGCGAACAGACCGTTCCAGGCCGGGGCGTCCCGGGAAACGGCGTAAGCCGACGCCTAGTGACACGGCCTTGGAGACCACCATCTCCGGATCGGTGTCGGTGGCGAGTACGAAGTTCGCCTGGGAGGGCAGCGGTGCTGCCCCCAACTCGCCCAGCAGCACGAACAGCCGATCACGCTCCGCAAGAACGGAGCTGGCATATCGCTTCGCCCCGGCGATCCCGGCTTCGAGAGCCCGTGAGGCCACGGCAAGCGAGACCCCGGAGACCGCAAACGGCGACCCGTAGGCGGCGATCCGGGAAACGACATCGGGTGCGCCCAACAGGTAGCCGACACGCAGACCGGCCAAACCGAAGGCCTTGGAGAGTGTGCGAACCACCGCCACGTTGCCCAATTCGAGTGCGGTCGGAGTCAGGTCGTGGTCGGCGAACTCGGCATAGGCCGCATCGAGCAACACCAGCCGGAACCGATCGGCAAGCCCGAGGAGCTCTCTCTCATCGATCGTCGAGCCGGTCGGGTTGTTCGGGGAGACGATCACCGCAACCTCAGCGCCGGTCCCGGCCATCTCCCCGATCGGGGGCCGGCCATCCCACCATGGGATCTCGCTCAGGGGCGTCCCGACCTGGTCGGCATAGCGGGCGATCATCTCGAAGGTGGGAGCGGTGGTGACCGCGGCGGCTCGCCGGCACGACATCAGGAAACGCAAGATCGCGTCGTCTCCGCCCGCCGTGACCAGGACCTGATCCGCGGAGACACCGTGTCTCGCCGCCACCAGGCCCGTCAAACGCGAGGTGTCGGGGTATCTCCTGATCAGGTCGCCGACCAGCTCGAAGTCGAGATCGTTCTCCTCGAGCGTCGTTCGTCCCTCGTTGCGGGAGAGGTCGAGGTCGACGGGTGCGGCGAAGGTGGGGGGCTCGTAGGCGCTCACGGGACGATCTGCTCCAGCCGCGACACCACGATGTCGGTGGCACCGCGCGTCTTCAGGATCGGGATGAGAGCCGGCAGTTCGGCACGGGGGACCGCGGCCTTGACCGCCAACCCAACCGATCCGTGCAGCGTGGCGATCGTCGGCTCCCGCATGGATGGCAGCACCTCGATCACGCCCTCGATGTCCTCAGGCGACACGTTGAGCTCGACCATCGCCCGGTTCCTCGCTTCGAGCACCGATCTCAGACTGACCACGAATCCGTCGATGGCGGTCTTCTTCGTCGGGTCGGCCATCGCCTGACGGCTCGCATAGAGACGAGTCGATGATCTCATCAACTCATCGATGACCGCCAGGCCGTTGGCGGCCAGGGTGTCCCCGGTGGCCGTGATATCGACGATGACGTCGGCGTCCTCCGGGGGAAACACCTCGGTGGCTCCGTACGAGTGGACGAACGTCGCCTCGAGGCCTCGCTGTGCGATCCAGGCGGCGCTGAGCCGCTCCAACTCGCTAGCCACCACGAGCGGGCCGGCTGGGAGCCCTCCGTCGACGAGCAAAGACTCGGGCGCAGCCGCCACCACACGCACCGGGTCGAGCTCGGTGTCCAGGAGCTCTATGAGGTCTGCAGACTTCTCCGCCACCCAATCGGCGCCGGCGAAACCGATGTCCCGCGATCCGGCAGCGAGCATCTCGACGATGTTCTGGGGCTTGAGCAGTTTCACCTCATAGCCATCGACCGACGTCACCGGCCGATAGCCCCGGGGCCCTGATCGGAGTTGAACCCCGGCATCGGCCAGGAGCGAGGACACGCCGGCCTCGATCCTTCCTTTGGGGATGGCGAGATGGAGTAGGTCTGGTGTTGTTGTCGATTCGGGCATTTCGCGTGGCTTCCTGCGACGACTGCGAGGTCGGCCATTGCCCGGGAACGAGAAACGCCGACCCTGCGGTCGGCGTCTGTGTCTTGGTCTGTTTACCTCAGCTACACACGATCAGCCGACCCGATACGGGTGGTGATGGTGACGGCCGTGGGCAAAC
>Ga0214468_1000707_pt1 | contig 10540 bp, 10 predicted proteins | sample RVTome_9_FD_187334 | JGI IMG/M metagenome (GOLD analysis project Ga0214468, IMG submission 187334) | Soil microbial communities from uranium-contaminated site in the Upper Colorado River Basin, Wyoming, United States - RVT155D38 HiSeq ...
CGCGCGCCTCGGGCTCGAGGCGGCGACTCCCGACCAGGAGTCCGCGGTCGCGCGGGGGGTGGCCTCGGCGCGAGCGTCGCAGGGCCGACCGGTCGTCACCGACGGGCTCCCCGATCGCCTGATGGACCAGCTGGACCATCCGCGATGGGCGGAGGTCGCGGACCGCTGCCTCTCGTGCTCGAACTGCACCATGGTCTGCCCCACCTGCTTCTGCACCAGTGCGGGCCTGGAGTCGGACCTCGACGGGGCCACGACCCGCATCGAGCGCCGCTGGGACTCGTGCTTCACCGGCGACTTCGCCGCCGTTGCCGGCGGCAACTTCCGGCCGCGGCGAAAGGATCGCTACCGCCAGTGGCTGACCCACAAGTTCGCCACCTGGGTCGACCAGTTCGGCACCTCCGGCTGCGTCGGCTGCGGCCGATGCATCGCCTGGTGTCCGGTCGGGATCGACGTCCGCGAGGAGCTCAACGCCATCGCGCCGCCCTACGAGGCGACGCTGACCGAGCTGCCGGTCGTCGCCGCCTCGCCGGGGACGTTCGTGCCGGGCACGATCCGCTCGGTCACGCCCGTCACCGCGGACACCTCGACGCTGGCCGTGGTCCCCTCCGACGACGGCCTGCTCGCGGCCCGGCCCGGGCAGTTCGTGATGCTGGAGCTGCCCGGCTTTCCCGCCCTGCCGATCTCGGTCTCTCGCGTCGCCGATGGCGCCCTGCTCCTGACCATCCGCGCCGCCGGTGCCGCCACCGCGGCCATCATCGGGCTGCGGGCCGGTTCGCAGATCGGGCTGCGCGGGCCGCTGGGCCGGGGCTGGCCGATCGAGCGCGCCGTGGGACGCGACGTCGTCATCGTCGCCGGCGGCATCGGCCTCGCCCCGCTGCGGCCGCTCATCGACGCGGTGCTGCGGGACCGCGACCGGTTTGGCGACCTGCTGCTCGCGTACGGCGCGCGCACGCCGGCGGATCGGCTCTTCGTCGACGAGCTGGCGGCCTGGCCGGATGCCGGGATGGCCGTCAGCGAGATCGTGGACCGCGCCGGGCCGGACTGGCTGGGTCGGGTCGGCATCGTCACCCAGCTCCTCGACCAGCGTGACTGGCGCGATCGATCAGCCGCCGCCTTCGTGGTCGGCCCCGAGCGGATGATGCAGGCCACGGTCCGGACGCTGCTCGCCGGTGGCATCGCCCCGGAGCGGATCTTCGTCTCGCTCGAGCGCCACATGCAGTGCGGCATCGGCCTGTGCGGCCACTGCCAGATGGGCCCGTACTTCATCTGCCGCGACGGCCCGGTCTTCAGCGTTGCCGAGCTGGGCGACCTGTTCGGGCGGGAGGGACTGTGATGCCCGCCCCCGCCGAGCAGCCGCGTCCGCGCGTCGGCGTGGTCAAGCTCGCCTCCTGTGACGGCTGCCAGCTGACGCTCCTCGACCTCGAGGACCAGCTGCTGCCGATCCTCGGCCGATTCGACCTGATCGAGTTCCCCGAGGCGACCTCGAACCGCTCGGAGGGGCCATACGACATCCTGCTCGTCGAGGGATCGGTGAGCACGCCCGAGCAGGCGGAGGAGATCATCGACCTGCGGGCTCGGACGCGGCTCCTCGTCAGCATCGGGGCCTGCGCGACCGCCGGCGGCATCCAGGCGCTGCGCAACGCGGTCGACGAGCCGGCATGGCGCGCATCGGTGTATCCGGAGCCGGGGTTCATCAGTTCGCTGGCGACCGCCACTCCGATCGCCGAGCACGTGCTCGTCGACGCCGAGCTGCGGGGATGCCCGATCTCGCCGGACCAGCTGCTGGAGCTCCTCACCGCCCTCCGAATCGGCCGCAGGCCGCAGCTGCCGGCCGAGTCGGTCTGCCAGGCCTGCAAGCGCGCCGGCAACATCTGCGTCCTCGTCGCCGATGGCGTCCCGTGCCTGGGCCCGGTGACGCAGGCCGGGTGCGGCGCGCTGTGCCCGACCTACCGTCGCGGCTGCTATGCCTGCTTCGGGCCGCGGGAGGAGGCGAACGTCGCGTCGCTCCACCGCTGGATCGCCACCGACCGCGGTCCCGATGCCACCGACCGGCTGTTCGCCGGGTTCACCGGCTGGGCGCCGCCGTTCCGCGGTCCGGCGAGCCGGGCCGTGCGTGCTGCGCAGCCGTCAGGCGAGGAGGCCGGGGATGCATGACCGGCTGGAGTCACCCGATGGCGACGCGGGCGACGTCACCCGCTACACCGTCCGCCAGTTGACCCGCGTCGAGGGCGAGGGCCGGCTCGAGCTCGCCGTCCGGGATGGCGCCGTCACCACCGCTCACCTCGAGATCTTCGAGGCGCCGCGCTACTTCGAGCGGCTGGTGGTCGGGCGCGACGCCAACGAGGTGATCGACATCGTGGCGCGCATCTGCGGCATCTGCCCGGTCGCCTACCAGATGTCGGCGGTCCACGCCTTCGAGCGGCTCTTCGCGGTCGACGTCGACCCGGCCATCCGCGTCCTGCGCCGCCTCTTCTACTGTGGCGAATGGATCGAGAGCCACGCGCTGCACATCTACCTGCTGCACGCTCCCGATTTCCTCGGCTACCCGAGCGCGGTCGAGCTCGCCGCCGATCATCGCGAGGTCGTCGAGCGCGGCCTGCGCATCAAGAAGCTCGGCAACCGGATCGTGGCGCTGCTCGGCGGGCGGGCGATTCACCCGGTGAGCGTCCGCGTCGGCGGCTTCTCGCGCGTCCCGGCGCGCGACGAGCTCGCGGCGCTGCGGGCCGACCTGGCGGTGGCGATCGCCGATGCGCAGGAGACCGTGCGCTGGACCGCCACGCTGGCCCCGCCGCCGTACGACCGCGAGCCACGGCTCGTCGCGCTGTGCCATCCCGACGAGTACCCGATGAACGACGGACGCATCGTCTCGAGCGACGGGATCGACGTGGCGCCCGCCGACTGGCCCGATGCCTTCGAGGAACACCAGGTCCCGTGGTCGAACGCGCTCCAGGCCCACGCCCGCGACGGCGTGCCCTACCTCCTCGGGCCGACGGCCCGGGTCACGCTCGCCCACGATCAGCTGCACCCGCTGGCCCGCGAGGCGCTCGCCGCCACCGGGCTCGGCGCGGAGCTGCGGACGAGCGTCTTCCGCAGCATCGTCGCCCGCGCCGTGGAGCTGCTCCACGCCGTCGCCGAGGCGGCCGACATCGTCGACGGGTACGTGGCGCCGGCCGCGGCCACGGCACCGTGGGCGCCGCGCGCCGGCGTCGCGGCCTGGGCGACCGAGGCGCCGCGCGGCCTGCTCTTCCACCGCTACGAGGTGGACGAGCTGGGCCTGGTGCGCGGCGCTCAGATCGTGCCGCCAACGAGCCAGAACCAGGCGGCCATCGAGCACGACCTGGCCACCTTCGCGCCATCGGTGCTCGAGCTGCCGCATGCCGAGGCGACGCATCGGCTCGAGCAGCTCATCCGCAGCTACGACCCGTGTATCAGCTGCGCGACCCATTTCCTCGACCTGTCCGTGACGAAACGGTGATCGCGATGCGACGCGTGACGCTGCTCGTGTGCGGTGAGCCGATGCGGGGCGACGACGCGGTCGCCGACCGGATCGTCGGCCGGCTGCCCGCCACGACGCGGGCCCTGGCCGAGGTCTGCCACGTCGGGGCGCTCATGCCGGACGACCTCATCGGCGCTGGGTCGCCCGTCATCGTCGTGGATGCGGTCCACGGCCTGCCGGCGGGATCGGTGATCGACCTGCCGATCGAGGCCCTCGGCGAGCTCGTCGAAGCTGGCGTCGCACCGGGATCGACCCATGCGCTGCCGCTGCCGATGGTCCTCGGCCTGGTGGAGCAGCTCGCCGGCGGGCTTCCGGAGGGTCGCTTCGTCGGCGTGGCCGGCGCCGCGTACGGCCTGGGCGCCCCGCTGTCGCAGGACGTCGTGGATGCGCTGGCGCCCGCGGCGGCCCGACTCGGCCACTGGATCCGCGTCCTCGCCCATGCCCGGAGGCTGCCGGCATGTGCCTGATCGCCCCGGTGCAGGTCACCGCGATCGCGCCCGACGGCACCGCGACCATCCTGTCCGGCGGCCTCGAGCGATCGGCGTCGACGCTCGCCGTCCCGGACGTCCGCGTCGGCGACTGGGCCCTGCTCAGCGCGGGCCTGCTGGTCCGCATCCTTCCCCCGGACGTGGCGACCGAGCTCGCCGCGGCCGTCCGCACCGCATCTGGAGACGACTCATGATCGCCCGCATCCGCGCGCTCGAGGCGCGCGGCCACCAGCGCACCATCGGCATCGGCCTCGCCGCGGTCACCGCCCTCGTCAGTGGCTTCTCGGTCTTCGTCAACGCGAGCGCCGTCCGCGCCTTCGGCGACCCGGTGCTGTTCACCACCCTGAAGAACGGAGTGGCCGCGGTCGTCCTGGTGGGGATCGCCCTCGCCGTGGTCGACCGTGCACCGGCCCGCGTCCGCAGCCTCGACCCGCGGTCGCTGGCCGGCCTCGCGGTCATCGGCGTCATCGGCGGCGGCATCCCGTTCGTGCTCTTCTTCACCGGGCTGGCGAATGCGAGCGCGCCGGCGGCCGCGCTGATCCACAAGACGCTCTTCGTGTGGGTGGCGCTGCTGGCCGCCGTCCTGCTGCGCGAGCGGCTCGGCGGTCTCCAGATCGGCGCCCTGGCCCTCCTCGTGATGGCGCAGCTGCTCATCCTGCCGGCCGACGGCCTCGCCTGGACCGCCGGCGAGTGGATGATCGCCGCCGCCACCGGGATGTGGGCCGTCGAGGTGGTCGTGGCGAAGCGCCTGCTGCGCGAGGTCCCCTCCCCGATCGCCGCCGCGGCCCGGATGGCTGTCGGTCTGGTCCTCCTGCTGGGCTACCTGACCGTGAGCGGCGGGCTCGCAGGGCTGGGAGCCCTCGGCGTGGAGCAGTGGGCCTGGGTCCTTCTCACCGGTGGCCTCCTGTCGGCGTACGTCGCCACCTGGTACGCGGCGTTGCGCCGCGCCCCGGCCAGTGCCGTGACCGCCGTCCTCACCCTGGGCGCCCCGATCACCGCGACGCTGCAGCTGCTCGCCAACGGCCAGATCCCGGCTCCCGCCGCCCTCGCCGGCCACGGAGCGGTCCTCGTTGCCGGCGCGGCCATCGCGTGGCTGGCCCTCCGGCCTGCCGCCACGGCACGCGCCGCCACCGCCTAGGGGAGCCGCCATGACCGTCGAGCTGCGTGAGCCCGCGACCCGGACGACCCCGAGCGGTCCGGTGCTGTTCGCGCGGTACGCGTACCCGCCGAACCGGCTCGGCCTGTGCGGGCCGTCCGACGCGCCGGCGCTGCTGGACGGCGCCGCGGCCGGGGCCGAGAGGGAGCTGCGGGAGCTCGCCCGCGGGTTCGAGGGCGCCTACCCGTACCTGCAGCTCATCGCGGCGCAGAACGAGATCGCCGATCCGCTCGACGAGCGCGTCGTGGACGCGTACTGGCTCGGCAGCGATCTCACCGCCGCGGTCAGGCCCCGCGCCATGCATCGCGACCTCGTGGCTCGCTTCCGCGACCGGATGCCGATCGGCGACTGGCGCTGGTTGGAGGACGCGCTGGCCGGCGGCTCACGACCGATGCACGCCTTCCACGTGCTGGAGATCTTCCCGCGCGTCGGGCTGCTGCGCGGCGGCCGGCCCGACCCGCTCGTGGCGACGATGGATGCCTGCCGCATCCGCTGGGGCCGGGTGCTCGACGTCGTGGGGGAGCAGCTCCTCGTCTCGGCTCGGCGCCTCGACCTGGCGGACGGCCGCCTGGCGCTCGGGCCGCACCGGACCGAGCTGGCGAGCGGGTGGCAGGGGCCGGGCGGCCTCCTCGACGGCGTGGCGCCGGGCGACTGGGTCTCACTCCACTGGAGCTGGGCCTGCGATCGCCTCACGCCACGGCAGCTCTCCCGCCTGGCCGGCTGGACCGACCGCGCCCTCGCGTCGGCGAATCGATCGCTGTGACCGCCGCAGCGGATCGCGCGCGCTGGAGCGCGAACCTCCAGGCCGAGGTGGACGGGGAGTTCGTCTACCGCGCCATGGCGGCCAACGCGGGCGACCCGCGGCTGGCCGAGCTGTACGCCACCATGGCCGATGCGGAGGGCCGCCACGCCCGGCTGTGGCGCGACCGCCTGGAAGCCGCCTCGGTGCGCGCCGCGCCGGGCCCGTCAGTCCGAGCGCGCATTCTCGGCTTCGTCGCGCGCCGCTTCGGGGCGGGCCTTGTCGCCCCATCGGTGGCCAGCGACGAGCGCCAGAGCCGGTTCATGTACGACGACCAGCCCGAAACGGCCGGCACGAGCCTCCCCGACGACGAGCGGTCGCACGCCCGGATCCTCCATGGCATCACCGGCGGAGCCAGCGGCGCCATGCTCGCCCGTTTCGAGGGGCGCCACCGCGCCATCGGCGGGAACGCTCTGCGCGCCGGTGTCCTGGGCGCCAACGACGGCCTCGTCTCGAACTTCAGCCTGGTGATGGGCGTCGCCGGCGCGAGCGCCGGCAACACGCCGGTCGTCATCGCGGGCGTCGCCGGCCTGCTGGCCGGGTCGCTCTCCATGGCCCTCGGCGAGTGGCTCAGCGTCCAGAGCTCGCGCGAGCTCTATGCCAACCAGATCGCCATCGAGGCCGAGGAGCTCCTCGCCTTCCCGGAGGAGGAAGAGGAGGAGCTGCGGCTCATCTACGAGGCCAAGGGGCTCGAGCCGGCGGATGCGCGCAGGCTCGCCCACCGGATCGTGTCCGGCGACCCGGGCGTCGCGCTCGACACGATGTCCCGCGAAGAGCTCGGCATCGATCCCGAGGAGCTCGGCGGCTCGGCGTGGGTGGCGGCGTTCATCTCGTTCGCCCTGTTCGCGGCCGGCGCCGTCATCCCGCTCGTTCCCTTCCTCGTCGGATCGGGGCTGTGGGCCATCGTGGCGGCGACGGTGCTCTCCGGCGCGGCGCTGTTCGGCCTCGGTGCCGCCATCACCCTCATGACCGGGAAGCATCCGATCATTGCCGGCCTGCGCCAGCTGGGCTTCGGCATGGCGGCGGCGGCCGTCACCTTCGGCATCGGTGCATTGCTGGGCACCTCGCTGGCGTGATCCGGGGCCATTCGGCGGCCGAACCTCGGGACCTCCGGCCCTGTCGAATGGTCGCTCGCATCGCGACGCTTGCACTGCACAGCATCGACGGGAGGTGGCGCGGGCGCGCGGGACGCTCGCGTCGAGGACGAATGCCCGCACGGAGGTACCGATGAAGAGGATCATTCCCCTGATGGCCGCGCTCGCGCTCCTGGCCGGACTGGCCGGCTCAGCGCTCGCCGCCGATGAGGTGCTCCCGACCTCCGGCCGCGTGATCTTCGTGGCCGGTGGCGACGTGGACATTCCGGCCGGCGAGCAGGCCGACGCGGTGATCGTCATCGGCGGCAACGCCCGCGTCGACGGCACCGTCAATGCCCTCGTCGTCATCGACGGCACGGCAACGACCCGTGGCGCGACCCTCGAGACGCTGGCGGTCATCAACGGCAGCGCTGAGCTCGCGGCGGGCACCACGGTCCTCGGCGACGTCCACCGGCTCGGCTCGACGATCATGCGCGCCGATGGCGTCGAGATCAGCGGCAGCATCCGCGACCTCAGCGGCGACATCGCAGCCTTCGGCCTGTTCATCGGGGCGGCCGCGATCATCCTGTGGATCGGCTTCGGCCTGGCGACGCTCCTGGTCGGGCTGCTCGTGGCCGGGCTCGCGGCGCGGCAGGTCCGCACTGCCACCGCGCTCATCAGCCGCGAGACCGGCACCACGATCCTGGTCGGGCTGCTGGCCATCGTCGTCCCGCCGGTCGCGGCCGTGTTGCTGATGGTGACGGTGATCGGCATCCCGGCCGGCATCGGCCTGCTCGTCGTGCTCTGGCCTGCGGTCGCCTTCATCGGCTACATCGTGGCGGCCATCTGGCTCGGCGAATGGCTCCTCGGCCGCCGCAGCCCGGAGGCGCCGCAAGCGGCCCGCCCCTACGCGGCCGCAGCCATCGGCCTCGGCGTCGGCTTCGTGATCGGCCTGGTGCCGTTCGTCACGGCGATCCTCTCCATCCTCGGGCTCGGCGCCGTTGTGCTCGCCTCGTGGCGCACGCTCCGAGGTGGGACGGCGCAGCCCCGCCCCCAGACGCAGCCGGCTCCGGTCGGCTGAAGCGACGGCCCGGGTTCCGAGCGGCCCGGGCCGACCCCCACCCAGGAGGCCCTGCCATGAAGATCCTTGTCACCACCGCCTCGAAGCACGGGGCGACCGCGGAGATCGGCGACGCGATCGCCGGGAAGCTGCGCGAACGCGACCTCGAGGTCGAGGTCCACGAGCCGGGCGACGTCACGTCGCTCACGGGCTACGACGCCGTCGTCCTCGGCAGCGCGATCTACGCTGGTCGCTGGATGGACAGCGCGCGCCGCTTCAGCGAGCGTCATCACGCCACGCTTCGCCGGCTGCCGGTATGGCTGTTCTCCAGCGGCCCGATCGGCGATCCGCTCGAGCCGGCGGAGGAGCCGGCGGACGGCCATCGGCTGCTCGGCGAGCTGGAGGCGCGCGAGCACCGCACCTTCCCGGGGCGCGTCAACAGCTCCGACCTCGGCTGGGTCGAGCGAACGATCACGAAGATGGTGAAGGCACCCGATGGCGACTTTCGAGACTTCGACGCGATCCGGACCTGGGCATCCGAGATCGCCGACCGGCTGGCGCCGGCGGCGGTCCGATGATCGGCGTCGCTTCCTCCCCGGCACACCGGTCTCCCTGGCGACCCGCGCTGGCGGGGCTCGCCGCCGCCGTCGCGCTGCTGGCGGGGATCGCGGCCGCGCTGGGAACGTTCGCCCGCGGTGACGGGTCGTTCGCCACGGTGACGAGCGCGCGCGGCGAGGTCTACGAGGTGGCGACCACCGGCGTGTATGCCGACAACGCGCTGCAGTTGGTCGCGGAGGGCGTGGGCTGGGACGTCTTCACGCTGCTCGTCGCGGCCCCCGCGCTGCTGATCGCGGCGGTCGGGGTGTGGCGCGGCTCGAGTCGCGCGGCGCTGATCGCCACGGGCGTGCTCGGCTACTTCCTCTATCTGCATCTCGAGTACTCGGTGACGTGGGCGTTCGGGCCGCTCTTCCCGCTGTTCGTCACGCTGTTCGCGCTCAGCCTCACCGGCCTCATCGGCTTCGGCGCGCTCCTGGCCGCCGAGGGCATCGGCCTTCGGTTCTCCGACCGCTTCCCGCGGCGATCGTGGGCGGCGCTGAGCATCGGCATGAGCGGCCTGCTCACGGTCATGTGGGCCGGACGCATCGCGGAGGCGCTCGGGAGCGACGTGCCGCAGCTGCACGGCGAGACGACCATGACGATCCAGGCCCTCGACCTGGGCCTGGTGGTGCCCGTTTCGGTGGTCATCGCCGTCGCGGCGCTGCGGCGTCATCCGGCGGGCCTGGCCGCGGCGGCGGCGTTCAGCGTCACCTTCGTCGCGATGTCGGCGGCGATCGCGTCGATGATGATCTCGTCGTGGATCGTGACCGGCGTCCCGGCGATCGAGCCGATCGTGATCTTCGGGATCGCCTGCCTGCTGGGCGGGCTCGTCTCGGTCCGGATGCTGCGATCCCTCGGCTCGGCACCGGCGCGCCCGGCGGCGCACGCCCAGTCGATGGAGCCGAGCCTGCGGCCCTACGCGGGCTGACGCGGCGGCCGTCGTCCGACCGCCACCCTGCTACGCTCGGTGGCGCTACCTCATGACTCGCACGCGGAGGACCCGATGACGACTTCCGCCCGGGGTGCCGGGCCCGGCCGCAAGGAGCTCGCCCGCATCGACGCCTGGTGGCGCGCCGCGAACTACCTGTCGGTCGGCCAGATCTACCTCCTCGACAACCCGCTCCTCCGCGAGAAGCTGCGCCCCGAGCACGTCAAGCCTCGCCTCCTCGGCCACTTCGGAACGGTGCCCGGCCTCAACCTGGTGTACGCGCACCTCAACCGGGTGATCCGGGAACGCGACCTCGACACGATCTACATCACCGGACCCGGCCATGGTGGCCCGGGGCTCGTCGCCAACGCCTACCTCGAGGGGACGTACTCGGAGGTGTACCCGTCGGTCACCTACGACCTCGATGGCCTCGGCGAGCTCTTCCGCCAGTTCAGCTTCCCCGGCGGCATCCCGAGCCACGTGGCGCCGGAGACCCCGGGATCGATCCACGAGGGCGGCGAGCTCGGCTACGCGCTGTCGCATGCCTACGGAGCGGCGTTCGACAACCCGGACCTGCTCGTCGCCTGCGTCATCGGCGACGGCGAGGCGGAGACCGGTCCGCTCGCCACCAGCTGGCACTCGAACAAGCTCCTCAACCCGGTCACTGACGGGGCGGTCCTGCCGATCCTCCACCTCAACGGCTACAAGATCGCCAACCCGACGGTGCTCGATCGGATCCCGATGGACGAGCTGCGCTCGATGCTCACCGGCTTCGGGCACAGGGTCCACGTGGTCGAGGGCGACGACCCCGACAGGGTCCACCGCCTGCTGGCACGCACCCTGGACGCGGTGGTCGACGAGATCGCCGAGATCCAGCGGCGCGCGCGCACCGGGCGGGACGTGACCCGCCCGACCTGGCCGATGATCGTGCTGCGCACGCCAA
>Ga0214468_1000709_pt1 | contig 10534 bp, 13 predicted proteins | sample RVTome_9_FD_187334 | JGI IMG/M metagenome (GOLD analysis project Ga0214468, IMG submission 187334) | Soil microbial communities from uranium-contaminated site in the Upper Colorado River Basin, Wyoming, United States - RVT155D38 HiSeq ...
AACCAAAGGATTTCCATTAACTACAGCATCGAAAGCATTTGTTTCACTAAACTTTGTAAGAGTTTTGGGTATCTTTATTTCTTCATGAACAAAAACATTGTTGTCTTGTATTCTTTTTATGTCCCAATTAAAAGGCATTATCCATGACATGTTACTTGGTTGAGAATCATATGTAAAGTTCTGAATTTGGTCATAGTATGATATTAGAGTTATATTATATTTTTTTTCACTGTCCATTATATTATCTTGATATACATCACCTACACTAAGCCATGAATCAAACCTTGGAGCATTCTCTGGTGTAAATATATTTCTAGGATTATCTATTCCAAAAATTTCGATTGCAAAATGATATAGTCCTCCTTCTAAAAGTAACGGACCATTAATTGTAATATCTCCTGTCTCACTAGTCCACCCGCCAAGAAAAGGTTCAGTAGAACCAAAGACAGTAATAGATTCACTAGAAGTAGGATTAATCTTTAACTTTAAAGGACCTGTAGGAGAATGAAAAAGATCTCTCATTAACAACTGGTCATCTTTTTCAACCGCTATAAAATATGAAACAAATTTAATAGTTTCGTCAGTTTTGGCGTCAAATAATCTTAATTCAAAAAATGAATTTTCTTTGCTTTCTGAAGTGAGTATTGGAGGGCTAATTTTAGTATAAAGACTAGCCTCCCTGTCACCGACGGAAGCAGGAGGTAATCTTTCTTCAAATAAACCATCAGAAAAAGCATTATCAACTGGATTAAGTAATAAAATAGTGAATAAAATAAAAAATGCAATTAATTGTATAGAGAATAAAAAACTCATTTTATGACTCATTTATAATCAAGTTATAGTATTAAGCCTGCTTTTAAAATATCTTTCTTTTTAAAATTAGCTCAATACATCAAATAAAGATAATGATTTTCGCATTCATAGATTAATCTAGATATCACAACATGGGCTTCCAATTGATCATTTGCAATAGAATATGTCATATGAAATCTCTCTCGTGTACTTTGAGAAAAATGCCCACTCTGAAATCCACCTATTACAAAAGCTATTTTTTTATTATTTGTTCCTATGTTTTCGTTCACAATAGTTTTGAGGTCTTTAAGAATACCAGTACTTGAAAATCCTATTATTTTATCAGGTTTAATGACCTTATCGACCAACTTATCAAAAGTCATATTTTTTTCAATTTTTAATAAATATTTATTGTAATCTTTTTCATCAGATTTTATCTCCTTTTCTTGATAGAGTTTTATCATTAGTCCCTCAAATCTTCTATATGATTTTGGTATACGAACTTGTTCTCCGATAAAAATTACTTTATTGTCTATAGTATGCACATATACATCCATTAAGTTCCTTAAGAAGAGAGGTGTTGATAATATTGACAACAAACATATATGTACAATATCTGGTCTTCCTCTTTTCCAAAGAAAGTCTATATTTTTTTCTTTCATGGCACTATAATGGTAACTCTTGTCAAGAAAAACTTGACTAACAGACTTTCCAAGTTTTTTAGAATAATTAATTATTAGTTGATTATTTCTTAATTCGGTTGGTATAATTTCAAGTGCAGATTCTGCTAACACTATAGAAATGCGAGATGTTGTCAAGTTGGTTAGCTTTGCATTGATGTCTTTAATATTTCATGATATAATTGTGATCGTATTGACATCCAAATTGTTCTCTGATCATAAAATTTTTATTTTAAAAATGTGTAAGTATCTGATCATAACGTTGGGAAAACATCAAGCGAAACTATTAGCGCAAGAAAGAATTTTGATATTAATTAGAAGTGCTTTTCAAGAAATAGGTAATGATTACAAATTAGCCAATGATCAAGCACAACTTGCTAAAAAAATTGCAAAAAGATTAAGACTAAAACTTCCTTATGATATCCGTCAGTTATATTGTAAAAAATGTAAACTATTTATCTGCCCTGGTTTTAATTGTAGGGTAAGAATTGGTAGATCAAAAATTAAAGCATTAAGAATAACATGTCTGTCATGTAACAATGTATATCGAAAGTTGATTTGATATAGTTATGTGTAAGATCGACGAGAATAAGGATTTATAGGGGTATAAGAATTATTGTGATACTATAATGGCTAAAGTTTACGATGTTCCATCCGATAGGTTTATTGAAAAATTAGCTACGTATTTAAAAAATGATAAAAAGATAGAACCCCCATCATGGTCATATTTTACCAAAACTGGTCCTCATACTGAAAAAATACCACAAAATAAAGATTGGTGGTATATTAGATGTGCATCAATATTACGGAAAGTGTATATTCACGGACCTGTGAGTGTCGAAGATCTAAGAAGTAAATATGGAGGAAGCAAACAAAGGGGATACAGTATTGCTCACCACGTAGATGCTAGCGGCGGAATAATAAGGACAGGTCTAAAACAATTGGAAAGTTCTGGTTATGTTGTAAAGAAAAATAATGGAAGAATAGTATCAGATGAGGGAATGAAAAGAGTCGATAGATTAGCAACAGAGCTTCACAAAGAGTTACAAAAAACAAACCCTCAATTGAGTCGATATTCTTGATAAGTTAAAGAAAAATGTCTCAACCAAATCAAAGTTCAAACGATGAAGAAACAAGAAGAAGGGAAGCAGAAGCTGAAGCTATGCGACAGAGAGTATTACTGGTGCTTTTGGAACCCTCTGCAAGACAGCGTCTTGCAAATGTTAGAATAGTCAAACCCGAATTAGCTGGTGCTGTCGAAAATTACCTTATAAATGCTGCTCAAACCGGAAGACTAAGTCGTGCATTGACTGATGACGAACTGAAGCAGATTTTAATAAATATTCAATCACCCAAAAAAGACTTCAAAATTAGCAGAATATAAAAATCATTCACTAGCTTTGAGTTCAATCTATAACACGGTATATTTAATTATCTATAAATAAATTGGTTCCTTATATTAATCCAAATATTCTTTTAAGATCTATTCAAGGGATGAACTCTGAAGTAAAATTTGATGATTTTAGATTAAAAACAGGTATTGCAAGTTTTTCCGTATTTAATCAATTGTTAAATTTTTTAGCTCGAAATCAAATTGGAATACTATTGGATAAAAATGGGAAACAGACACTCTTATTTTCAGAGATGGATCGAATTAGAGCATCAATATTGGCTCTACAACGGGGTTGTGATATCCAAGAATGTTCTAAAGTACTGTCGTGGAAAGACTTTGAATATTTTACTTCAGAACTTTTGACTATGTTTGAATATATCACAAAAGTTAATATTGTCTTGTCCAAACCGAGAGCCCAATTAGATGTTATTGGGATAAAGAACGATTTTGCAATCACCATAGATTGTAAACATTGGAAGTATAACAATAAAACGACTCTTACATTATATGTTGAAAAACAAATAAGAAGAACAATATTATGGTTACAAAGAGAAAAGAAAATAACTAAAGCTCTGCCTATTATAATTACACTAGATAATCCATGCTTTAAATTTATTAATGGAGTACCTATTGTTCCTATACTCACTTTAAAATCATTTTTAAATGAATTTGACAAAACCGATGAATCTCTTTTATTTATAAATAAAAGTTAAATTTAGTCTCTAAACACATAATAATATTTTTAGTGAGATAAAAAGAAAAAAGGTATTCAAAAAAATTTTTATTTAGTCTATCTTGGACGTCTTAATCCAGATGCTATCACGTATGCTAAACCTACTGCTAACCCAAATGTCAACGGTATCCATACGCCGAAGGTATCCAAGTTAATAGGCACATTAATAAGCTGTTGTTGTATGAAATTACTAAATATGTCCATTTCCTGTAGTGATTAGAAAACGGTTGCTTATAAGCGTTTAAGATTCTTACAATACATTATTACATAAATTTCGTTTATAGCTAAAGGTTTTATCGGGTTATAAAAAAAGTGTGCATCATTCTTTTATAGTATTATTTTAAAAAGCTTTAGATATATCTAAGAGTATTATATGATGTATTCGTTTTCCTTAAATATCCCTCATTCTCTAAAGGTTTAATATGAAGATGCAGAAGGAAATGCGCAAATTCTGTCCAAAATGCAAGAGCCATACAGCACAAGCAGTATCTATCTATAAAAAAGGAAAAGATAGGAAAACAGCTTTGGGAGCACGAAGGCATGCAGAAGATAAAAAAGGCTACGGGGGTCAGAAATTTCCTGAATTAAAACGAACCGCTAAAACAACTAAAAAGATTACTTTAAGATATACTTGCAAAACATGTCAGCGCAAATCGATGAGAGAAGGTATGCGTATGCGAAAATTAGAAATTGGTGCGTAAATAAGTGTGTGTGTTGATTATGAAAGAAAATATATTAATACCAAAACCAAATAGTGCCTTCCTTAATATTCAGTGTTCGAAATGTGAGGAAAATAATATAATTTATTCCCATACTACTTCTAATATCTTTTGCAAGTCATGTAATGAATTGTTAGCTGAGAGATCAGGTGGTAAAGCAAAAATTAATGGGAATTTAATAAGTGCTTTAGATTAACTTTATTATTTTTAGAAACATTTTTCAGATTAGTTAAATTTTTACTTTTAACAAATTTCTAGCAATAAGTAAATCTTTTTTTTCATTTACATTTACAGCTATTCCAAGACGATTCATAATTAGGTATCTTTCCTTAATAAGGCTAAAATTATTCTTTCTTTTTGTTTTTTTAAGATTGAATATAGTTATCCCAGAATAACAATAATTTCTTTTTCTATATTCAAATACAAGACTAGGTTTAATGCATATCTCGTCAACAATTTTTTTATCGAATATAATAGAATAACATGGAGTCTTAAAATCACACTTAATCAAGATCTTCATTATATCTATTTCTGAAAGTAAAGGTAGATCTGCAGATACCATAAATATAACATATCCAAAAAAATTTTCAATAATAAAAGATAGATCAGTAGAATATCCATTACCATATCCTTCTATGATTTCTAGAGGGGGATCGAGGTTATAGTTGTAATGTTGTAAAAAATTCATTGTTTTAATAGCATTTTGACTTACACATACTACGATTTTATAAAAACAATTAGATTTACTGAGAGCTTCAATAACATATTCTATTAATCTTTTCTCTTTAATCTTTAACAGTGGCTTTTCTGTTTTGTAATCTCTCTTCATTCTACTGCCTTCTCCACCAGCCATAATAACCGCAATAATTTTTTTATTCAACTTTTCAGTAACTTTATCTGCCAATACGTTAAAAAATTGCATAAACTAGATAAATAAAAAACCTTGAAATTTCATTAGTTGCACCTATTGTATCCCCTGATATCCCACCAAATGATCTATTTGCTATTAATAGTAATGTAATACTAACTGATAACATTGTTGTTACACTTGCTATCATATAATAAAAATTGAACCCAAAAGGGATTATGCTAGCCACTAAAATTAAATTCGAAATTAAAAATTTCTTTTTATTTTTCATTTCTGTTATAAATAGTGTATTCATTCCTTTCCATGCAGATTTTCCTAAATAGCATTGTAAAACCATGCTGTATTTAGATAGAACTTCGGCTATAATTATAACAGAGAATAATTTATTTTTTTCGTCTATATGTGAAACTAAAATTATCATTCCTATAATATAGAAAATTAAAACGACTGTTCCTGCTGTTCCATTTTGGGGATCCGACATCACTTTATGTTTAAACTCTATAGATCCTTTAGCCATTAATCCATCTGCTAGATCTGATAGTGCATCACTATGATGAAGACCAGTTATTCCTATAATCGTTGCAGTGATGATAAATCCTAGCAAAAAGCCTTCTAGAAAAGAAAATAAAAGAAAAGATAAAATTCCTACCGCCAAACCAATTATTAGTCCAATTAAAGGGAACAAATACATATTTTGGGCTATATATAGTATATCGTAACTCTTAATTGGAATTATTGTTAAAAATGAAAGGACAGAATATATCTTATTAAATACCAAATATAAAATTCCACCAATTTAAAAAGTCTAGAATAATTATAAGCGGAGCGGCAATAATTATACAAAAAATAAGAATTGTCATTTTCATTATCTTTATAGCCATTTTGCATTTTTCTATTGAGATTTTTTCGAAAGGGTCTCCTATGCTATAATGATCGACTTTTTCCAATCTTATTCTCAGTGCTCCCGCTAAAACAGAAATAGGATGACCAGAATTAACACTAATTGTATAATTGCGTTCTTTTCTGAATATAGTAATGGAATTTTTCCAATCGGCATTATTAATAATTGCAGCAAATATCATTAATACTGCAGCAATCCTTGAGGGAATATAATTGGCATATGTATCAACTTTTGCGGCTATCCATCCTATATTTTCAAAATAACTTTCCTTATAACCAATCATTGAATCCAATGTATTGATTACTCGAAAAATAAAAGCACCTGTAGGACCAAAAAGGGAAAAATAAAATATTGGCGATAGAATTCCATCTACTATACTATCAGCAATCGATTCTATTGTTCCTGATAAAATATGTTGTTCATCGAGGCTTTTAGTATTTCTACTCACAATCATGGACAAATTTGTCCTAGCATTTTCAATATCATTATTTTCTAAAGCTGTAGTAATTGCATTGATATGTTTTTCCATACCTTTTATTGCAATTACAGAATATAAGATAAAAATTGATAAAATCATCATTAAGATAAAAGTGACATGATAGAGATAAACCAGAGAAAGTTGTATTATCAACGCAAAAAATGCAATAGTTATAGAAGTAAATATTACCCCATTTATTTTTTCATCTTTTTTATTTTTTTCATTTTTAATCTTTGGAACAAAATAAGTGATATATTTTCCTAGCCATGAAACGGGATGAAATTTATTATTCGGATCTCCTAATAGTAAGTCTAAAAGTATTGATATCAGTAGAATAGTGATAAAGTGCAAGGAGGATATCATTATCCTATTTTTAAAACTTGCTTCAAGATATATTCAACATTTATTCTAGTTCCAATAGTAGCAGCTAATAAATCTATTTGTTCATTCATTTTTTTTTTTGAACTAAATTTTTTTAAATTTTTCAGATTATCATTATTTGTTCCATCAAGAGAATCTTCTGGAGGCAAAAAAAATTCAAATTTGGGAATTATACCTAGATTATTCACTTTAGTTCTGCATTCAATAAATCGGACCGCATCTTCAAGTATATTCTCATCTCCACGAAATTTATTAATAATGAAACCCTTGATTAGTCGTTGATGTTTTATTTTTAACAATTTAATTGTTCCAAATATACTAGCAAAACAACCACCTCGCTCAATATCAGATACTAATATAACAGGAGAATTAATTTTTTCAGCAAGTAACATATTAGCTATGTCATATTTTGCAATATTAATCTCAGCGGGGGAACCAGCCCCTTCTATAATTATTATGTCATTTTCATTTTTCAACTTATTTACAGCATCCAATACAATGGGAAAACCTTTAGCCAAAACAAATTCATTATAATATTTTATTGCAGACATTGCTTCTAAAAATTTTCCTGCTACAAAGACATTGCTTCTATCATTTCCTAAAGGAACGAGGAGAACAGGATTTATTCGCCATTCAAGTTCTTTTCTGGCTGCAAATGCTTGTATAGCCTGGATCTTAGATATTCTGTAGACATTTGAAATAATATGAATTTTTGAAGACATATTTTGAGCTTTGAAAGGAGAGACTTTATATCCTAAATTAGAAAAAATTCTACATAATGCTATTACAATAGTGCTTTTGCCTGCTCCGGAAGAAGTGCCTTGAACCATCAATACTTTAGCATTCATAAAAATTCTTCACCCTACTTCTCATTTAGAATTATTTATTCTTAAATACCTTGGATTTATTTAAATTATTGTTAATATCATAAATTGCTTTTAACAATATTAGATTGTCCTTATGAGTTCTTACAGCTACTCTGATAAAATCAGTAGACATTCCTCTAAAACTAGAACAATCTCTCACAAAAATGCCATGAAAATTTAACAATATTTTTTGGTAAGTGATAGAACTGATATTTTTTAATTTAATTAAAAAAAAATTAACATCGGATCTTAAAGCATTAGCGTGGTTCTCTTTGTTATTGATTTTCTTGTACATGTAGTTCCTTTCCTTTTGAATAATTTTTTTTGCCCTGTTGACATGATCTTGATCATTTAATGCTGCAATCCCTGCTATTTGAGCAATGCCATTAACACTCCACGGAATTTGAAATGGTTTTAATTTCCGAATTAAATGAGGATTAGCAACCAAATAACCTAAACGCAATCCTGCTAATCCATATGACTTTGTCATAGATCTCAGTATTGCTAAGTTGTCATATTCTTTTATTTTTGATATCAGTGATTCTTTTTCTATATCATTTAAGAATTCTATAAAGCTCTCGTCAATGAGTAAAATTGTCTTGGAACGGTCAATAGAAGATAAAATTTTTTCTATCATTTGAGTGTTTACTAGTCCAGTAGGGTTATTAGGATTGCAAATGAAGATCAAACTATTAGAATTCATTTTTGATTTTTCTATAACTTTGTCAGCTTGTATTTGTAATTTTTTTGACAATGGTATGTAATCTATTTTCATTTTACATCTTTTAGAGGCCAATTCGTACTCACAGAAGGTAGGTGATATTATGATAGAATTAGTTAAGGACAAAGCCCTTACAAAATTATGAATGATTTCTGTTGCACCATTTCCGACACTTATCCACTCTTTATCAATATCATGTTCTACATACCTTGCAATACTTTTTTTAAGTAAATTACACTTGGAGTCTGGATAAACATGAGATATTTGTTTTAAATTTTTTCTAATTTCTTTTAAAACTTGTCTAGAAATACCTAACGGGTTTATGTTTGAACTGAAATCAATTTTTACTTTTAAATAATTTTTAGTTGAATATATGCCTCCATGAGAACACGAATCAAGACTGTTGAATTCTTTTTTTCCTTGTATATTATTTAGAGGCTTTACATCGTTAATATTACTAAGGTTTAGCAAAACTTCACTATCACTAATACCAATATCATTTATCATGTAAATATTTTTTTAAACTTGAATAAAGATTATTAAAAAGTATCTTAAATAGTGATTATTGTTAAAAGTTGCACTTATTGGTTCTACAGGTGCAGTAGGCCAAGAATTTGTAATTGCACTCAAAAATCATCCATGGTTTGAACTAACATCAGTAGCTTCCTCGAAAAGATCTGCTGGTAAGCGATATATTGATGCACTTCGTGATGATAGTACAGGTATTTTAAAATGGCATAATAAGGAAGAGGTCCCTAATTACATAAAAGATAGAATTGTAAAGAATGTAGATGAAATAAATCCAAAAGAATATGACTTAATATTTACGGCAGTGGAATCATCTGATGCTCAAATTATTGAACCAAAATTAGCAGAGACTACACCTGTAATCAGTACTGCAGCTGCATTTCGATACCAATCTGATGTACCTATACTAATTCCAGGAATTAACGATGACCATATAGAATTATTAAATATCCAGAAGAAAAAAAGAAATTGGGAAGGATATATTTGCCCTTTACCTAATTGTACAACTACCGGACTAGCAATTACATTAAAGCCCATACTAGATAGTTATGGAATTAATTCTATTTTTATGACATCAATGCAGGCCCTGTCAGGTGCAGGACGGTCTCCTGGTGTAGCAGCGCTTGATATTATAGATAATGTTATTCCTTTTATTCCAAAGGAAGAAGAAAAGGTTCAAGTCGAAACAAAAAAAATCTTAGGTACCCTAAAAAATGGGTCAATCTCTTCATCAACGATCAAAGTGAGTTGTACCTGTACAAGAGTACCTGTAATGGATGGACATACTGAAACTGTCTTTGTTGAAACACAAAAACCTTTAGAACCTGAACAAGTTAAAGAATGCATGATAAAGTTTTCTAAATCGATAAAAATCAGTGGTCTACCTTCTTCTCCAAGTGAATATATAATAGTACATGATGATCCTACCCGACCTCAACCTAGAATAGATAGAGAAATCAATGATGGAATGACTACATTTGTAGGTAGATTGAGGAAGGATACGGTATTTGACAATGGTATAAAGTATGTTTTGCTTTCGCATAATGAAAAAATGGGCTCTGCTAAGGGAGCTGTACTTTTAGCTGAATTGCTCAAAACTAAAAATATGATTTAGCTTTTTATTAATTTAGAATTCGATTTGAAGAATTAATATTAAACCGTATGATAAATTAGGTTAGTTGATAATGAGTTGAGATCTAGGCAGTGATCAGCGAAGTCACCATCGTGAACAAAGTAAAAAATTATTACGAATTAACAAAACCAAAGATATGGTATTTGCTAGTCTTTACTGCATTGGGATCTGCTCTAACTGCCTCTTTATTATTTGATATACCATTAAGCCCTTTAACTTGGGTCCTTCTTCTCGGAGGGATTGCCGCTGGTTCAGCTGCTGCTGATACTATTACAGGTTATAATGACCGTGATATCGATGCTATAATGGACAGAACTAAAGATAGGCCTATTCCATCAGGCA
>Ga0214468_1000711_pt1 | contig 10525 bp, 9 predicted proteins | sample RVTome_9_FD_187334 | JGI IMG/M metagenome (GOLD analysis project Ga0214468, IMG submission 187334) | Soil microbial communities from uranium-contaminated site in the Upper Colorado River Basin, Wyoming, United States - RVT155D38 HiSeq ...
AGTACAATCTGTAAAACAATTTGAAGAAGGATTAAATGCAAATGGAATAACAAATGAAATTTACATCTACAAAGGAGTAGGACATGCATTTGCAAATCCTTCAGGAGATAATTATGCACCACAAGAAACTCAAGATGCATGGGAAAAGACAGTATCTTTTCTGAAACAATATTTGAAGTAATTCAGGATATTCTTTATTTCTTTCACAAATAACCTAATTGCCATAGATTTGAGATAAGCATTCACAGCTAAATCTATTTCATTAAACTAACAGATCCATGCTGTTTATCATTTAATATGTAAAATTGATTTTTAAATCAATAAGAATATCATTTTAAAAATAGTTATCTTGGATTATGTGTTCTTAGAGACTACAATAACATGAACAAAGTGAAAGGACATTTGATATATAGAATGTAAAAATAAAAGAGAAGAAAACTATTTCTAATTTGTTAGACCAAGTATTTATGAATATATATTTTAGTTAGTATTTCTTGGTTTTCATCATCATATTCTTGATCTTTCCTATCAAGATCTAATTGGCAAGTCATAAATCAACTATTATATATTATATCAATATTGTTTTATTTAAAATTCTCTTGAATTACATAAAAAATAAAACCAAATTATGTTATTAATTATAGTATTTATTATTTGGCAGTCCCGTAGTAGATTAAAAAGATTAAAGGAAGATCAAATATAAATAGAATAAATTTCAGTTTAGGAACCTGCTTCAGTAAAATTAATCTGTTTTGAATAATAATCATATTCCAATAAATCTCCATGCCATAAGATTGTATTATCATATAGCAAAATCAGAAAGTACGTATATAGAATGAAAATGTAAGAAGATTGTTGTACAATCAAGGTATAGTAATTTTGAAATTTAGTATGATTGAAAATTTTGAGAAATATGTATAGAATACTCAAGAGTATTATTTTAATAATATATAAGATCAATATATTTCCTATTTGGAATAGACATACCTTAATTTAGAGGTCAACAATAGGAAAATATATGAATGTTTCTTATTAAAGAACATATAGATGAAAAAGAAAAAATTCCTCGCTGCTATTGTACAGATGAAATCTTCAATTAACAAACAAGATAACTTACTAGAATCACTAAAATATATCAAAGAAGCAGCAGATAGACAAGCAGATTATATTTTTTTCCCAGAATTTCAGATGGCTTTTTCCTCAAATACTCAAACCCTTGATGAACTCTATAATACTGCAGAACCACTATCAAATAGTAAATTTATAAAGAGATTGTGTCAGTATTCTAAAAAATATGAGATAGGAATAGTAGGTACATTCTTTGAAAAAAATCCTTATAAAACAGATAAAAAAGTTTTTGATACTGCTTTTAGTACTGATAAAAATGGAAAAATCGTTTCAGTTTATAGAAAATTGCACCTTTATGATGCATTTGGTTTTAAAGAATCATTAAAGTTTAGTAGAGGAGATAAAATTCCAAAACCAATCATAACTACCATAGGTAAAATGGGTTTAATGATTTGTTATGATATCAGGTTTCCAGAACTCTCTAGAATACTTACAGTTAATGGTTCAGATATAATAATAATACCATCAGGATGGGTTCATGGAATAATGAAGGAAGAACATTGGATTACCCTGCTTAAAGCAAGAGCAATAGAAAATGGAGTATATGTAATAGCACCAAATCAAGTAGGAAACATATTTTGTGGAAGGAGTATGATAGTAGATCCTTTGGGATCCATTCTTACTGATTTAGGCGATAAGATAGGAGTAGAAATTGTAGAGATTCAAAGAGAAAGAATAGACGAAGTCAGAAAGAGACTACCTTTATTAAAGAATCGAAGGACCGACATTTATAATATTAGTATCTTAAATTAACTTTGTAGGGCAATTAGTATTTGTACAAAAGTTTTTACTATATCTCTTAGATGGATAAAATACATTTAGTATTGGCCATTTGCATTCTTTACAGAGTTTATTTATATTCTTTATAGAACCTTGTTGTGGAATTGGCGCAGTAGCAGTACAACCATCGGAAAAATAATTTGAACATGAAATAAATCTTTTTTTAGTTTTTTTAGATCTAATAATTTGAAACTTTCCTTTTTGACAAACAGGACAAGCACCTAACAGTATCAAATTCTTGCTTCTAATAGGTTGCTGTTCAATAGGCGATATAGATTCTATTTTTTGAATATGATACATGGAATCAATTAAGTCAGTAATTATACTATTTAGTATAAATATTCTATCTGTAATTCCTCTTTCAATATCTGCTAAATAAAGCTCTAAAGCTCTTGTCAAATCTGTAGAAATTATCTTTGGAAGATTTTTTTTCATAAAATCAATTAAAAATATTCCAAGATCAGTTGATTTGATATTATTATGATTATTTACAGTTACATAGTTTCTCCGTATTAATAATTCTATAATATTTCCTCTTGTAGATTTTGTACCTATCTCTTCTAGTTCCATTTTAGATAATAAAGATGAATAATTGAAATAGATAGGAGGGTAAGTCAATTTCGAATCTTTAATAAGATTTATGTTGGTCAATGTATCTCCTATTTTAAGATCTGAGTATTCAAAAGAGTTGTCACTATAATTATAAAATGAACTATAAAATTCAATCCACCCTTTTAAAAGTATGTTTTTTCCTTCTTTATTAAATAAAAAATTATCATTTACTAGAATATCGATTTTAGTTTTTTTAAAAATTGCCGTTTCACCAAATGTAGCAAAAAATCTTTTTACTATAAGATCATAAACTTTTAATTCGGCAGAATTGAGATTTATTGGTTTTATTCCTGTAGGATAGATAGCAGGATGAGCCGGATCATTTTTTATACCATTATGTGGATAAAGCTTATTCTGACTTAATAACATAGTAACATATCTTTTGTATAGGCCTGAAATTTTTTCCAAATTATTTAATATTTTTCTATAGTTAATTGAAACTGGAAGAATTTGACTGTTAGTTCTTGGATAGGAAATCAATGCTTTTAGGTAAAGACTTTCAGCAATTGAAAGAGTATAGATGGGAGAATAGTTAAATAATCTAAATGATTCCTTTTGAAGGTCTCCTATATTAAAGGGATGTAATGGTTTTATATACTCTTCATAGATATTTATATTATTTACAATACCATTTTTACCACTACATTGAATTATAATGTCGTTTACTTGTTTTAATGTGTCTATTCGTTTTTTTTCAAAGAAAAAAACAAAAACTTCATCATCTTTTTTAAAATGAGCTTTTATTCTCCAAAAAGGAACTGGTATAAAGTAATTTATTTGGAGATCTCTATCTACTATAAATTTTAGAGTAGGAGTTTGAACTCTTCCAACAGTTAGATAAGAATATCTATTTTTTATTTTTATAGCATGAGAAACAGCCATAGAAAAATTTATTCCATATATATAATCTAATAAGTGTCTAAACATACCAGCATAAGCCATATTTCTATTAGTTTTTTCTAATGTAATAAAAGATTTATTTATATCCTCAGAAGTCAAAGTTGACAATTTTGCTCTATGAGAATTATCATAAGCTTTTTCGCATACTAATTCTAATATATTATATCCAATTAATTCACCTTCTTGATCATAATCGCATGCATGGATAAAATTATCAGTATCCTTAGCAAATCGACTTATTAATTCTATGAGGTTTTTTGATTTGTTATTGTGTGGATTGGATATAGGTGCCCAATATATATCAAAAATAGGAAAGATTTTACCTCTCTTATATGTATCTTTTAGGCCATACAGATGTCCTTTAGAGGATAGAATTACATAACGTGCGTTATCTTTAGTAAGTACATCAAAAACTATATTACCTTTTATTTTTGTTTTTTTAATCTGAGAAGTTCCTAAAGCAATAGCAATTCTATTAGCAACATTTGGTTTTTCACAAATTACAAGAGAATATTTTTTATCTTTTGAATTGACATTCAAATTATGGATTTTGATATCTTTCATTCACTTTCTTATATTTAACTTTTATAATCAAAAATCCAGTTTCAAATGCAATAGATGAAGATTCCTTTCTAAAGGATTAAAATAAAATACATAGCAGAAAAGATATAAACAATATTTAATCAAATCAGATTATGCGTATAACAGTTTCAGCAATAAAAGCAGATATTGGAGCAATTGGTGGACATACCAGACCTAGTGATGAATTACTTGATGTTGTTAAAAACTCTATTGAGAAAATGGGTAACGAGCTCCTCATAGACCATTATATTGGATATAGTGGAGATGATATTCATATTGTTATGACTCATAAATTCGGAACAGATAATGAAAAAATTCATAAATTAGCATGGGACGCCTTTAGTGAAGGAACAAAAACAGCTAAGAATCAAGGCTTGTACGGAGCTGGACAAGATTTGTTAAAAGACTCTTTTTCTGGAAATGTTAGAGGTATGGGTCCTGGAGTCGCAGAAATAGAAATGGAAGAAAGACCAAGTGAGGTGTTCTGTATATTCGCTGCTGATAAGACTGAGCCGGGAGCATTTAATTTTCCATTTTGGAGAATGTTTATAGATGCTGGAAGTAATACAGGGCTTTTAATAAATGAAAAATTGGCAGCTGGAGTAACATTTAGGATCATGGATGTCATGACTGGTAACATTGCCACTTTAAAAATGTGGGAGGATAAACCAGAGTTAGAAGCTGCTTTAATGTTTCCTGGTAGATATGTGGTTCATTCAGTTTATTCATCAGAAGGAGATCAAATTCTGTCGGCATCAACTGATAGATTACATAACATAGCTGGAACCTATGTTGGTAAGGATGATCCAATAGCAATAGTTAGAACTCAAAAGAACTTTCCAGCAACAGAAGAAGTTGGTAGTGCTTTTAATAATCCGCATTATGTATCAGGTAATACAAGAGGTAGTCATCATTTGCCTTTGATGCCAGTAAAGCTGAATTCACCAGCTAGCCTAAATTATTCCATACCAATTGTAGAATGCTTAGTATTTAGTATGCACGAAGGCAGATTAACTGGCCCCCTTGATGGATTTGGCACAGCTGATTGGGACTTACAAAGGACATGGGCATCTGAAAGAGCAATGATCATGAGAAATCAAGGATTTATTCATCCTGCAACCTTAGTTCCTGATGAACTAGAATATAATAAAGGATATGAAGCAAGAATGGATAAATTGAATGAGAAATTTACATCAAGCATTAGCAATAAGAAACAGAAAAGTTCTCTAAAAGAGAATAACAAAAAATAATCTTTAGCACAAAAGGAAAATAATTTGAAAGGACTAATTATAATTAACTGTAAGAATTACCTAGAAGTGGCTGGAGAGAAAATATTACAACTATCAGAAATTGCAAAAGACATTTCAACTAGTAACAAAGTAGAAATAATGATAGCACCTCCACAAAATTCTTTATTTTACTTATCACAATCAGTTAAACTTCCTCTCATTTGTCAACATGTAGATGACGAAAAAATAGGAGCTACTACTGGCTTTATTATTCCTGAATTAGCAAAATCTTATGGAGCAGCTGGTTCTTTAATAAATCATAGCGAACACAAAATGGAATTTGAATATATTCAAAACATTGTAGAACGATTGAGACAATTAAATATGACTTCAATAGTTTGTGCTGCAACATCCCAGGAAGTTGGGAAAGTGGCTAGATTACATCCAAATATGATTGCTATTGAGCCTCCAGAACTAATAGGAACTGGAAAAGCAGTTAGTAAAGTCAACCCATCAATAATTACTAAATCTGTTAAAGAAGCAGGTAGACATTCTAAAAACATAAAAGTAATTTGTGGAGCTGGAATAGTAGATAAGACCGATGTTCAAAGTGCAATAAATCTTGGATCAGAAGGAATACTTTTGGCAAGTGGATTAATTAAGTCAGATGTATGGCAAGATAAGCTGATTGAACTTTGTGAAGGTTTTGAATAATAGTGTGATATCAGAATTTTATTTTAATGAAATTTTAAAGTATAAAAAATTTAAGCACCAACTCTTTTCATTTTTGAGCCACAGCGAGGACATGATACTTGATTATGTTTAGCTCCACAATTCATACAATAGTAGTTTACAGAACTGTTACCAAACATAGTAGCACTCGACAATCCTAGTTTTTTATACTGTCGTTGTCTGATATAAAAGCTTAGAAGAAGGAAAACTCCAATTATAATGGGTAATGAGTAAGGGAATGGTACTATAAGAGAAATAGCAATACTGATAGCTAAAGATATGCCTAGCCAAAGTGCTTGGTTTAATATAAAATTTTTATTATTAAAATCACTCATTATTTAATTTATAGCCGCATGTTATTTATAAATTATTTTGATAATAGAATTCAATACATGAATTTAGATATCCACCAAGTTTAAATATTCCTAACAACCATAAGAAGAATACATCGACCAAACCGAAGGGGAACAATTTCCATGACCTAGGATATTGAGCAGATGTCCTAGGTCATATCATTTAAAAATCAGATCTTTGTTGTTATCTTTGTAGTTTCTTTTCCCATAAGAGGCTTGTGTATAGCATTTCTGGTACCAATTTTTTAAATGGAACTCCTGAACCATCGTAGAATTTTGTAAACCACTCGTATAAATGAAGCCTAAGTGCCTGAATATAGACTAGTAATCCTTCTATCATCATCACACCTAGATTTCCTAGTATTGCCACTACTATTCCAACTGGAAAATTACCAGTGGAGAAAAAGAATTCGACTCCATTATTGGCTGTACCCATTAAAGCTACATGTACGAGTAACATAATTCCAATTCTAGTATAACTAATTGTATTAGCAAATAATTCTACTAATCTAATCAACATAACTTCAATGACCGTCATAAATAATTCTTCATTTACATTTCCATGAAGTTTTACTTTCCCAAGTTTAAAGCCTAAAGGAACTGCAATAATTTGTAGTATCATAGTTATCATAAGTATCAAGAACGAAATCTTTGTGACTATTTCTACAGTAACCCAATCACCAGCTATATTTGAGAAGAAAGGAGCAGGGTTTTGATTGGTATACATTTCAAGAACCTTGTAATTAGCCCCTACTGCAGCTAACATGAGAGAAATAATTGACAAATACATTATCAGGGTTGGGAGACGGTTAGTAAGTACTTCGTATTTCTTGCCTTGTTTGATTCCCTTATATATGGAAAATGCAAAAGCACTTACTAGGTGTGTAATACCTATATTGATTGAAAAAGTAAGAATAGTAAGGACAGTCTCTTCTGAAAAGTCTGCTGCATTTAATATTCCTATGAATCCTAATGATCTCAGATATTCACCACCTGGAACCTCCAAAATATGAAATCCAAAAGCCTCTCCTACTATCAAGCCTGCAAATATTGCAGCTATTCCTGATGCAAGTATCAAAGTACCCCATTTTTTTAAATTTCCTGTTCCTCTAATTCTAAATGTAGCACCAAGCAAAGCCAATAATGCACCTTGTCCTGCATCTCCAAACATTAATCCGTAAAAAATAGGAAATATTAATGCAATCATTGGAGTGGGATCTATCTCATTGGATTTAGGGGAACCTTGGGTAAGTGTTATTGGTTCAAAAGATCTAAAATAACGACTATTGGCAAATAAAGTAGGTTCTTGATTTTCTTTTGACTGTTCAGAATCATGATCATGATCTTTCTCTATTTGATGGAAATCATTATGTTTTTTATGCTCGAATATCGTTATCCATTTTTCGTGTAATTTCTTGAAATTATCAGCCATAACAGTTGGAATGTATCCTTGAATAATAGCAAAATTCTTTAACCCTGCTGGTTTTCTTAAGGTTTCTAAAATCTCTCGTACAACATGAGAGGATTCTCTCAAATAAAGAATTTTTGAATTATTTTCTTTGCTTATCGTCGAAATACTAGAATCAATTTCTTTTTTCTTTGTAGTTAATTCTTTTATTTTTGTAGTTAAATGTCGAAAAGCTTCACTTGGATTTTGAGAAAAAGTATGAGGTATATCAATTTGTGATATATCAAAACTACGTATTGTTTTTCCTATTCTATCAGAATCCTCATTTTTAGCGAAGATGAATAATGCAGAATGGGTATCATTTAATTTCAATGTAAAAAGAGAGACATCTGAAAGAGAACGCCCAATCTCTGAGAAATCTTTAGTTTTAATAATAAACATATTTTGATATAATAATTTGCTATTGTTAAGTTTGGATATATCGATCTTTAGATTAGATACTACACTTAGAGTATCTTTTAATGTTTTATATTCATCAAGTTGCCTATTTAAAGAATCTCTTTCATTAATAATTTTTGAGGTTTCATTTACCAAAGTCTTTGAATCTCCCTCCAGTTTCAATATTAACTGTTCAATTTCTGAAATTTGTAATTCTTTTTTATTCTTTGGTTTACCCTTAATAAGAGCATCCATTATTCCAATTTCTGTTTTAATCTCTAACTCACGTACAACTTCATCGATACTTTGAAAGAGTTTTTGTGAACGTAAATGTAGTTCATCTAGATTAGGATCAGAATATTCAGAATTAGAACTGATTGGGTGAAACCATTCAAACTGTGCGAGCTGACTAGCAACTTTTGTTGATTCCATCCTAGGAAGAATTAAAGTAACCTTAGCAAGCTGCGCTAAGCCCATTTCAAGAATTTGGATAACGATACGACTTAAAATCTTATCTATGAAATTAGAATATAGATGTTACAAAAATCATTTTAGAATACAAAAAATAGATATTAGGAAATTAAAAAACACAAAGAATTTCCAATTCACCGTACTTTTCCTTTACAGCCAACAAAAAAAGAGTGTTTTCATAAATCAGTAACCATTCTTTAACTCCCAGTACTGGTAGTTTTCTTACTAGAATCGTATTATCAATCATTGTACGTACATATGCAATCTTAGGGATCTCAGTCAAGTTAAAAAGTGAATCAGATATATCTATTCCTGGACTACCACCCTGAATATTTACTACGAACGTATCATTTTTTTTATTTTTTACCTTAGAAGTAACGTAACTTTGTCCTATTTCAAATTTTTCTAAATCCAGCATTGCTTTGAGGTAAGAATTTTTACTTAGAGGGATTTCAGAGGAGAGAGATTTAGAAATATCATCATAAAAAAGGCTCATCAGTTAAGGATATTAAGATGATATATTATTTTAATTTATAATCAAGTTCATTCATTTCTATTTGGATGTAATATAAAAAATTAAGTTCTTTAGGAAATTTTTTTACTTTTTATATTAAAACTTATAATTTTCATAAATTTTCTTTTTTTATATTATCAAAGTAAAAATTTATTTGTTTAATAAAACATAACTTTAAAAAAAAGGTCCTTTCAATATTATTTGATACTAGATTGTCAGAGAAAAATGGAAAAAAAACTAATTCTCAATTGATACGAATTGAGGCTTTTATAAGGGAAGAAAAAGAAGATGATGTTTTAGCGGCATTAAATAAAATTGGAGTACCTGCAACATTTTATGAATCAAAAGGAATAGGAAAAGGAGAAAAATATCAAATCAGATACGGTAGACGTGGAGATATCTCTACAATGCCCTATTCCAATAGAAGAACAGTAGAAACAATAGTTACTGAGGATAAAGTAGACGAAGTAGTGTCTGTAATAAAAGATTCTGCAAAAATTGATAAAACAGGTGGAGCTGGAGGAATATTAGCAATTTCAAAAGTAGATGAAATTATAAATATCTAATAGTGTAACATTTCATAATCATTTTTATTTTGTTATAATACTAATTTGATTATATAAGTATATAAAGAAACCCTCAGGGCAACTAGTAACAAATTTTACTTTAGGTACTTGATAGTTCAATATCACAATAATAATAATCATAATAATACTAATATAAATATCAACTTCTAATTTCTGTCTATAGTTTTATTATCAAATAAATAAATAAATTGTTCGAGAAGTATTTTGTTTTTAGAATAATTAAAAACAGTAATTAACTTGAGATTTTTGTATCTACCAATTCAACAAAGTTATTGAATGAATCTTTAGGAATTACAGCCCCACATGCTTTATCATGACCTCCTCCACTTCCTCCCAAAGTTGATGCAATCTCATTTACAATTCTTCCTAAATGAACACCGCAATCTTTAGATCCTCTAATGGAAATAATAAAAACTTCTTTTTCTTCTTTATATTTATAAACCATCGCAATTTTTTTTTCTGACATTCCTAAAACAAAATTTACTACTGTACTTGATGCCAGATCAAGATTATTTTGTACTAAAGCAAGATTATCTTTAGTTTTAATCTCATTGGAAATGGAACTAATAGCATTAGATATTTTTTTTGCATATTTTTCTGCTTCTATAAACCCACCTTCAATTTCATGAGGGAATTTCATAGCAGATAATACATTAACAATATTGTACAGATATTCCTCATTGTTTTGGTTGGAGGAAATCATGTAAGACAGTGCTGTTGATTCTAACATTAAAAATTGTCTGTCATATCTAGGTATTAGTGATGAAGCTACAGGCTTATTATCAAGATAA
>Ga0214468_1000712_pt1 | contig 10510 bp, 10 predicted proteins | sample RVTome_9_FD_187334 | JGI IMG/M metagenome (GOLD analysis project Ga0214468, IMG submission 187334) | Soil microbial communities from uranium-contaminated site in the Upper Colorado River Basin, Wyoming, United States - RVT155D38 HiSeq ...
GGGGAGGTCATCCGCGTCGAAGATCTCATCGCCGTGATATGCAGCGAGGGGAACTTCGCTGGTCCCGACCAGAAATAGCTCGTCCCTCTCGATCTCGTAGACCTGCTCCCGGGCCTCGGGAAAGAAGCCAGTGCCTTCGAGGGCATGCTCTCGCACCAGCACCGGGGGGATCATCGGGGTGAACCCTGCCTCATCCAGGTGATCCATCGCCCAGCGGACTAGCGACAGCTCGAGGAGGGCTCCCTTCCCTTTCAGATATCCGAACCGGCTTCCGGACACCTTGGCCGCTCGCTCGGTGTCGATGATGTCGAGCGCTTCACCGAGAGTGGCGTGATCGGTGCCCTCGGTGCCGGCGTCGCCATGTTGCTTGATTGCGACGTTGTCCTCGTCGGTGAACCCATCGGCTGCCGTCGGATCGACCAGGTTGGGAACCTCGAGCCAGGCGGTCCGGAACCTCTCGGCAAGCTCGTCGGCTCGGGCGGTGGCCTCTTTCACCGAGGCGGCCAGACCGGACACCTCGTCGATTGCCTTCTGCTTTGCCTCGCCTTCGAGATTTGCGATCTCCTTGCCGGCGTCCTTCTGGCGCGAACGAAGCTCCTCCGCCTCTTGGAGAGTCGAGCGGTGCTCGGACTCGAGGCTCACGAGCGCATCGAGGTCGATGCCGACTCCGCGACGTCGCAACGACTCGGCAACGGCATCGGGGTCTTCGCGAAGGATTCTTGGATCGAGCATGGACCGCCCGATGCTACCGACAGCACCCCGATTGGACCGATTGGGGGGTTTACCTCAGGTAGTTAGCCCCGTATACGGGGCTAACTACCTGAGGTCTGAACCTCCACTACGCCGCGTTGACGGTGAAGGTCGTCGACTGCCTGTTGTCGGACGGGTCGGAGTCGGGGCCGTCGACGATCAACTCCCCGGTTACCTGGTATGCGGTGTCCGGGGCGACTTCCATCGGCTCGAACTGGATGGTGGTCTGACCACTCGGGTCCAATGCGGGGAGCTGGGCGGTGGCCCGCACCGGTACCTCGCCGCCCATCAGCTCGAGACTGAGAGTTCCGGGCTCGCTGGCGACATTGCCGACATTGGTCACCACGACCGAGAAGACAACAGTCTCGGTGAAGGGGATGACCACCTCGTCCTCGACACTGACATCCCAATCAGGGTCGGCGAGAACCTGGCTCACCCTGAGCCCGGGCAGCAGCCCGAGGTTGTTGGTCGATGCCCGCGCCGCGGCGACATACGTCCCGGCCAGGCTGGCCAATCCACCGCTGTCGGCAGGAAAGAGATTGACGTCGGTCAGCGGGGTGATCGGGTCTGGGATCTCCTCCCGCTCCACCTCGGAGCGGAGAACGTCGAAGAGCTCGTCGCCTGCCCTCAGATCGGCGAGACCATCCCCGATCAGATTGGCCACCGTGGCATCGTCGGGCTGGTCCGCCGCTTGGAGAATGGCACTCGAGAGCGTCGACACGCCGGAATCCCAAGCCGCGACAGCCTGACGGTACAGCGACCAGATGGGGATCAAGGAGTCCACAGGAGGCTCACTCCCCACGAGCGAGAGCGCCACGTCTATGTCGTTTGTGGCCGAGTCCATGACCGTCGTGAACTCGTCGCGTCCGATCTCACGCAACCGGGGCATCATCTGCTTGATGGCGGCACCGCTACGGGCCAAAGCGGTGGCCTGGCCCCTGATCTCGTCGAGGTACTCGAGCTCGGTGCGCGTTTCCTCGCCCGCCGCTGTGACGACAACGGCGATAATCAGGGCCATGGTGATGAGAAGCGGCAAGAGGAGGCGTCCCACCACCCGCCTTCTCGATTTGGTTGGTGGATCGAAGACCACGGTGGGCGAGGGGGGACTTGAACCCCCACGATCTTGCGATCACAGGAACCTGAATCCTGCGCGTCTGCCAATTCCGCCACTCGCCCGCGGGCATCTGATGAAATCAGATGCTCAAGAGTCGACACCGCGGGATGCTATCCCGCAGGACGTCAAATCGTACCGCCCACCACCTCCTTCCGGTAGTCCGATGGGGGCCGAGCGGCCCTAACCTGCGGCAGAAGTGAACGTTGTCAGGAACCTGGAACGACGTCTCGAACGCCTGCTCGAAGGTGTGGCCGGGCGGGTGTTCTCCGGTCGCATCCATCCTTCGGAGTTGGCGGGCAAATTGGCAAGGGAGGCCGATTTTGCTCGCTTCGAGCACTTCACCGGGCCGGCTACGGCCAACCTGTTCATCATCCAGGTGAACCCGGACGACCTCTCCGTCGAACCGTCCAAGCTCGAGAAGATGCTGGCCGCCGAAATGAGCGCATACACGAGCGAAGAAGGTCTTCGCCTCGAGGGGCCGGTCACGGTGAGGATCGAGCCGAGCACACGAGCCACGTCGGGCCACGTGAATTGCCATGTCGAGGTGGTTCCGGGACCGCCAGTGGTGTGGGCGCGTCTCATCGCGAATGACGAGTCGCTCGAAATCGGTCGTAACAGAGCCACGATCGGACGGGCTCCGGACGCCGATGTGGTGGTTCCGCATGACGATGTCAGCAGGAGACATGCCCTGATCTATCGCGAACGTGGCCAGACCTGGCTCAGAGACCTGTCCTCCGCAAACGGCACGTTCGTGGACGGCAGTCGGATAGACGGAAAGCCTGCCCTGGTCCAGAATGGCTCGATGGTGGGGTTGTCCGAGCATCGCTACCGATTTCGCGAGATCTGACCGACTGTGCCCGACATCATCCTCGCTCTCCTCCGGATCATCTTCCTCGGGTTGGTCTACCTCTTCGTCTGGCAGGTGGCCCGTGCCATCGGCTCACACCTGGGCATCTCGGTGAAGAGGAAGCGCAAGGAGGGCAGCAGAGTGCTCTTCGTGCGCTCCGACAGCCAGAAGGGCCAGGAGTTCGAAGTGAAGGACGTGGTCGTGATGGGTAGGTCCGAGGAGACCGACGTTGTTCTCGACGATCCCTACGCTTCCGAATTCCATCTGCGATTCGTTTCCCACGAAAATGGGATGATGCTGCACGATCTGGGCAGCACCAATGGCACGTACGTCAATGGCAGGCGGATATCCGCACCAACACAGCTGAGGCACGGTGACACCGTCCAGGTTGGAAAGACCGTCATGGAGATCAGATGACGACCGAAACCCCGGTTGAAGATCGCCTCGAGGAGGCCGTCGCGCTGCGCGAGCAAGGCCACGACGTCGAGGCACGCTCTCTCCTACTCGAATTACACGACGATGCGCCGGACGACGCCCGGGTCAACCTGCAGTGTGCCTGGATCCACGACAAGCTCGGGCTCGAGACCGAGGCAGTCCCCTTCTACGAGCGGGCGATATCAGCCGGCCTTGCCGAAGACGACCTCAACCACGCCCTGGTCGGCCTGGGCAGCACATACCGGGCCCTGGGCCGATACGACGACGCGTTGGAGACGTTGAGCCGAGCAGCAGCCGAGTTCCCCGACGACACCGGGATCCAGGTGTTCCTGGCGATGGCCCTCTACAACACAGGGGCCGGCAAGGATGCGGTCGAGAGACTCCTGTCCCTCCTGGTCGAAACCACGGCTGACCCAGCCATATCGAGGTATCGGGCCGCGCTCACGGAATACGCGGCAGATGTCGACAGGACGTGGGCATGAAGTACTTGTGGTCGACGGCGACTCACAAGGGTATGGTGCGGGACAACAACGAAGACGCCGTTTTCCCGTCGTCTTCGGGGGAGTCCACCGATGCCGTCCTCGTAATCGTCGCCGACGGGATGGGTGGGCACGTCGCCGGGGAGGTGGCCTCGAGGCTGGCGATCAACGCGGCCGCCTCGAGTGAGCTCGACCCCACCGACCGCGTCGCCGCAGCCAACCGCGCCATACGGGAAGAAGTTGCTCGCGACCCCGGTCTCGAGGGCATGGGGACGACGATGACCTTGCTCAGCATCGACGGCACGACGGCGACGATCGGCCACATCGGTGACAGTCGCGCCTATCTGCTGCGTGAGGACGACTTCAGCCAACTCACCGAGGACCACACCGTCGCCGCCGAATATGTCGCTCTCGGCCAACTCGACCCCAATGAGGCCGCCACCCACCCGCAACGTCACATGCTCACGAGGACGTTGGGCCTGACCCGGTTCGTCAACGTCGACGAGTTCAAATTCGACGTGCTCGCAGGCGACCGCATCCTCCTCTGCTCGGATGGGTTGACCGAGATGGTCTCGGACCAAGACATCGGATCCACTCTTCGCGACGGCACCCTCGAGGAGGTCACCTGGGAGTTGGTGGAGATGGCCAACGAGGCCGGCGGGGTAGACAACATCACCGTCGTTGCGGTCGAAGCCGTCGCCGACTGACCCTATGGAGCGCCGCGCAGAGGCCATAACCACGGCGGCGGCGGCTCTACTAGCCGCCTTCGCCGTGTCGCTGGTGAACTTCGCCAACGGTGGCAGTGTCGACGCCCAGACCGGGCTCACGTTCCTCGTGTTCCTGCTCGCCTTCGGGACCATCTTCGTGGCCGTGCGGGCTTTCGCCCCCCGCGCCACCCCCCTTCTCATCCCACCGGTCGTGGCTCTGGTGGCGATCGGTTTCCTCGAGATCTACAGGCTCGCCCCGGAACGTGCAGGATTGCAGCGGTGGTGGCTTCTCATCGCGGCAGCAACGGCCGCGCTGACTCTCATGCTCCTGGCGCGGGGGACCACTTCGATTCTGCGCCGGTATCGAAATCTCATCCTCTTGCTGTCGATCGGTCTGATGTTGTTGCCCAACCTCCCGGGAGACTGGGGCCTACCCCTCCGAGGCCTCGAAGTGAACGGCTCGCGTCTCTGGATCGTGCTCGACTTGCGTTTCACCGAGATGCAGTTTCAGCCCGCTGAGCTGGCCAAGCTGGGCATGGTCATCTTCTTCGCCGGATATCTCGCCGATCACCAAAGGGCACTGCGGGAGGCACACCGACGCATCGGGCCAATTCGCCTCCCCGAGCCACGCCAGCTGATACCTCTGATGCTGGCCTGGGGCGGCAGCATCGTCATCCTCATATGGCAGCGCGATCTCGGCGCCTCCGTGCTCCTGTTCGCCGGTTTCGTCTTGCTCTTGTACGCAGCGACCGGGGCCACCGGATATCTCGTGGCCGGCGGTCTGATGACTCTCACCGGCGCCGCCGCGGCGGCATATCTCTTCGATCATGTGCAACGGCGCGTCATCGCCTGGCTCGCCCCGTTCGAGCACTATCAGGACGAGGGTTTCCAGATCGCTCAGGGTCTATTCGCCTTGGGCACGGGGTCTCTGACCGGAGCCGGACCCGGATTGGGGCGACCCGATCTCATTCCCAACGCCTCCACAGACTTCATTTTCGCCGCGGTGGGCGAGGAGCTCGGGCTCGCCGGCACCGTTGCGGTGCTCGCCCTGTTCGCACTGGTGATGGCGGTTGGGTTCGGCATCTCGTTCCGGAGTCGTGACACCTTCCGCAAGCTGCTCGCCGCCGGTCTCACTTTTGCGCTGGCAGTCCAGGTCTTCTTGATCGTGGGAGGGGTCTTGAGATTCGTCCCGCTGACCGGCATCACGCTCCCGTTCATGTCCTACGGGGGCTCCGCTTTGGTCGGCAACATGGTGCTGCTGGCACTACTGCTTCGCATCAGCCACGAGGAGGCGACGTGAACGGGCCGATTCGGCGCGTTGCGATCGGAGTCTTCGTATGCATGTCCCTTCTGCTCGCAGGGGTCACGTGGTATCAGGTGGTCAGGGCTGACGAGCTTCGCGACGACCAGCGCAACCCGCGGCCCCTTCTTTTGGAACGGGGGAAGGAGCGCGGCCTCATCGTGACCGCCGACGGCACGATCCTGGCCCGGTCGATCGAAGACCCGGAGGATCCTCGCTCTTTCGTGCGTGAGTACCCCGAAGGCCCCTACTTCGCCCATCTCGTCGGCTATTCGTCGTTCCTGGTCGGATCGAGCGGTTTGGAAGGGGCATATGCGCCCGACCTCCGCTCGCGACGTGACCTCACCATCAGTGACCTCGTCGCCGCGCTCCTGGGACGCGACCTCAGGCCAAACAGCATCGAGGTCACCACCGACACCGACCTGCAACGGGCGGCGCTCGATGCCCTCGGCAGCAACAGAGGTGCGGTGGTGGCCCTCGACCCGGCGACCGGCGCAGTGCTGGCCTCGGTGTCGTCACCCAGCTTTGACCCCTCGCTCCTGCTTGGCAACGATGCCGCCGAGCAATTCGACATACTGCTCGACGATCCGACACGGCCACTTCTCGACCGGGGGACGCGCGAGATCTATCCCCCAGGCTCCACCTTCAAGACCGTGGTGGCCGCCGCAGCCCTCGACACTGGCACGGCCGAGCCCGGCACCACCTTCGAAGACCCCGTCGAGTTCCAGCTCCCCGGGTCGAATGCCACCATCTCCAACGCCAATGGGCGTCCCTGCAACGATGGCCAGACGGCGACCCTGTTCGAGGCGTTCGTGCGCAGCTGTAACACGATTTTCGCCGATCTCTCCATCCAGTTGGGAGCCGTCGACATCGGGATCACGGCCGACGCACTCGGCTTCAACCAGGACATCGACTACGAGTGGGAGATCCCCCAAGCGGTGTGGAACACCGAGGAACTGGCACAGGACGCTGCGGCACTCGGTCAGAGCGGGATCGGGGAACGCGACGTGAGAGCCACGCCGTTGCATATGGCGATGGTTGCCGCAGCGGTCGCAAATGACGGAGTCGCCGTCACCCCTCACGCAGTGAGTCGGGTATTCGATCCCGACGGGTCGACGGCCGAGGAGTCCGAAGTCAGCGAGCTCGGCCGGGCCATGTCGTCGGAAACGGCTGTGATCCTGACCCAGATGATGGAGCGAGTCGTCACCGAGGGGACCGGACGGGCCGCTGCCGTCCCCGGAGTCCGGGTGGCGGGGAAGACCGGCACCTCCACGGGCTCAGAAGACTTCCCCAACCCCTGGTTCATCGGGTTTGCCCCCGTCGACGACCCGACGATCGCAATCGCCGTGTTGATTGAAGGTAGCGAGACGTCCGGGGAATCGGCGTCAGGAGGATCGGTGGCAGCCCCGATCGCATCGCGGCTGTTCGAGGTTTGGCTGTCGGACTGACCATGAGTTGTCACAGACGCGTTCCTACAATCCCGTAGTTCGATATGGACACCCCCTCCATCCTCAATGACCGTTATGAGATCACGTCCCACCTGGCACGGGGCGGGATGGCCGACGTCTACGAGGGCCGTGACAACGAGCTGAACCGGCCCATAGCCATCAAGGTCCTTCACTTTCAGTTCTCGGCCGACGAGGCCTTCGTCAAGCGTTTCCGGCGGGAGGCCCAGGCCGCCGCCAACCTCAGCCATCCCAACATCGTCGGAATCTACGACTGGGGCCAGTCCGAGGGCACCTACTACATCGTCATGGAGATAGTGGAGGGCCGATCTCTGCGCGACGTCCTCAAGTCGGAGGGAGCTCTGCTGCCCCGTCGCGCCACAGAGATCGCCGCCGAGACCGCCGCCGCTCTCTCCGTCGCCCACCAGGCGGGTCTCGTCCACCGGGATGTGAAGCCGGGCAACGTGCTCCTGGCCAAGGACGGGACCGTCAAAGTGACCGACTTCGGCATCGCCCGAGCCTGGGATGACAGTCAAGAGCTCACCCGGACCGGAGCCGTGATCGGAACGGCGACCTACTTCAGCCCGGAACAGGCTCAGGGAGCGCCGGCCGATGCCAGGAGCGACGTCTACTCACTCGGAGTCGTCCTCTACGAGATGCTCACCGGACGACCCCCGTTCACCGGCGACTCACCGATGTCGGTCGCCTTCCAGCACGTGTCCACCGAGGCGGCTGCTCCTGCCTCACTGAATCCCGATGTGCCCGATTCCCTCAACGCCCTGGTGATGAAGGCACTGCGCAAAGACCCCAACGCCCGCTATCAATCGGCCGAGGAGATGCGCCAGGACCTGCTCGCGGTCCTGTCGGGTGACAACTTGGTGATCCCCCCGATGGTCCCGGTCCCGAATGGCAACGGTGACAACTCGGCGACGCGGTTAATGACCACCGCAGTTCCACCGGCCACGGTCCCCCCCGACGAGGTATATCGGGAAATCGAAGACGAGCCTCGCTCCCAGCTGCCGTTCATCCTGACCGCGTTCGGTCTGTTGGTGACGTTGGGGATCCTCTTCTTCGTCATGTGGAACCTGGGCACCGGGGCCGAAGAGCCCGAACTGGTCACGCTGCGTGACGTCACCGGATTCCAGTTCGAGGAAGCACGAGATCTGCTCGTGGCCGACGGCTTCGCAGTGGTGCCGGAGTTCGAGAACAACGACGAGGCCGCGATCGGTGAGGTCATTCGCACCGACCCACCAGGCAACACAGACGTACCAGCCGAGTCGACGATCACCCTGTTCGTTTCCGCCGGCACCGAGACCGTCGCCGTGCCGCCGGTCGTAGGCCTTTCCGAAGAGGAGGCACGTCGGGTCATCGAGGACGCCGGTCTGGTGGTGGGCGACGTCGATGAAGAGCCTGATCCCAACATCGAGGAGGGCTTTGTCATCTCATCCAGCCCCGTGGCGGGCCAGGAGATCAGCCCAGCCATACCCGTCGATCTCGTGGTGTCGTCCGGGCGGGAAATAATCGAACTGCCTGATGTGACTGGTGAGAGCGAACGGGACGCCACTGCCGAGCTGAACGACCTCGGCCTACGAGTCTCCGTCAATGAGGAGTTCAGCGACAACGTCGCCGAGGGCGATGTCATTCGAACCGACCCGGAGGCAGGCGTCGAGGTGCGGTCCGGAGATGTGATCCTGCTCGTGGTGTCACTCGGTCCGGAGCCGGTCACCGTGCCCGATCTCTCCGGGATGACCGAGCAGCAGGCGACAAACGCCCTCAACGATGTGGGGTTGGTCATCCGGGTGGCAAACACCAGACAGCCCGTCGCCGATCCAAATCAGGACGGGCTCGTGGTCGATCAGGTTCCGGCGTCGGGGGCCACCGCCGATCGAGGTGACACGGTGACGGTCACCCTGGGCGAGTACACCCCACCGCCGACCACCACGACGACCACCCAGCCGACCACGACAACGACGACCGCGGGTTAGCCCGCCTGAACACCTGCGACGCGTGCGGCAGCCATGCGGACCGGTGCCTGTTTGCCCGAGGATCATCGCCTGAAAACGCGGGGTCGTTGCTGACCCCCACCCATAAGGACCGCTCAGGTCAGCGGAGGCAACCGGGCAGAGTCCACCATCATCTGTAGTTCGTCGTCATCAAGAAGCCGGCGGCGATCGCCCCGAGGCCGACCAGCAAGAGCACCTGGTTCATGTCGAAGATGAACCTGGCGAGGACCAGGACCACCCCGACCACCATCAGCCCCGCCATCATGGCCACATACCAGGTCGGGCTCGGTTCCTTGGCCCTGGCGGCTGCCTCGGCCGCTTTGGACGACTGAGGACGGTTCTTCGGCTTGCGTCTCTTCGATTCGGGCATCCCGGGGGCGAGAGTAGTCACTCGAAATAGGGCCTGGACGGGGCGATCCGACGGTTACACGCGTGTAATTCTCAACAGGCTGTGGACAATCCTTGGGAAAACCACAACCGTGTAATTAGGCCTCCGGCCGCCAAACGGGGACCATCTCCTCCCGACAATGCTTGGGGGGTTTGTCCTCGGCGGGGTTTACCGCGCGCATCGTCAACTCGGCGCCACAGACGGTGCACTTGTAGTCCTGATCCACTGCCACCACGTCGTGGGGGTCTACTTCGGGCGGTGGCGTGGAGAGCATGCGTATGACCGCGATCGACCCACGCCAGATGAGGACCCCGACGCCAATGGCGACGAGCATGTCGAGCCAGACGGTCCCGGTCAGAGTCGGCCTCGCCTATGACGAGGGGCTGGCCCTTGGCGAGGTTGCAGCTTCCTGAGGAGACTGCGATGCATCGAGTAGACGTCGTGGTCCAGCCCTACAACCTCTCGATGATCGTGCCGTTGGCCATTCCCCCGCCCTCGCACATCGTCTGCAGCCCGTACCTGCCACCGGTGCGCTCCAGTTCCCATATCAAGGTGGTGAGGAGACGGGCGCCCGAGGCACCGAGCGGATGGCCCAGGGCAATGGCGCCGCCATTGACGTTGGTTCGATCCCAGAGCGCCAGCGGATCGGAGCCACCATGCTCCATCCTCCACGCCACGGTCACCGACGCGAACGCCTCGTTGACCTCGAACAGATCGATGTCGTCGACGGTCAGGCCCGAGCGGTCCAAAGCCTTCGACGTCGCCGGGATAGGCCCGGTGAGCATCATCACCGGGTCGACGCCGGCCATGGAAAAGGTGTGGAACCGTGCCTTCGGAGTGAGACCCAGCTCTTCTGCCTTGTCCTCGCCCATGATGAGGATCGCTGCCGCACCATCGGAGATCTGAGAGGAGTTGCCGGCGGTGACGACACCGTCGGCCTTGAAGGCGGGCTGCAAACCGGCGAGCTTCTCGAGCGAGGTGTCCCAGCGGATCCCCTCGTCGCGGGTGATGACCTCGTTGGAACCGTCCTCACGAGTGATCT
>Ga0214468_1000713_pt1 | contig 10508 bp, 8 predicted proteins | sample RVTome_9_FD_187334 | JGI IMG/M metagenome (GOLD analysis project Ga0214468, IMG submission 187334) | Soil microbial communities from uranium-contaminated site in the Upper Colorado River Basin, Wyoming, United States - RVT155D38 HiSeq ...
AAGGAAACCTCAGGTCATCTGGTGACCGCGCAGTCGCCGAGCTCCGAGCCGGCTCGTCGGGCGCTTTCCCCAGGCACGCATCGTAGGGCGGGACGGCGCTCCGGGCCCGGTCTTCCCCCGAAATGCCGGCGATCGGGGAGCGTGGAGACGAGGGGACTCGAACCCCTAACCCCCGCCTTGCAAAGGCGGTGCTCTGCCAGTTGAGCTACGTCCCCTGGTGGCGTCGGGGCGCCTCAGGGCCGGTCGGTGACCTCGGCCCAGAGGTCCTGCTCCGCCTCGCGGTCGGCGACGACCTTCTTGTACGCGAGCAGGCCCCCGACTGCGGCCAGCGCTGCCGCGATCAGCTTCTTCGACATCTCGCTCACCTCGTCGGGGACGTCCGTCGACCGTCGGACCGGGGGACGGAGAGTGGGCCTAAGTGGACTTGAACCACTGACCTCTGCCTTATCAGGGCAGCGCTCTAACCAACTGAGCTATAGGCCCGCTGCGCCGCGCAAGACTACCTCACGCGACAGCCGCGATCCCACACCCGATCGCGGCACCCGGAGCCCGGTGGACGGGCCGCTCAGACGTCCTCGGTGAACGTGACGTGCAGGCCGCCGACGAGGCTCGCGGCCATGTTGTACATGAACGCGCCGAGGGTGCACAGGGCCGTCATGAGCACCACGTTGACCCCGGCCAGCAGCGTCGTCGTGGAGAGGACCTTGTTCAACCCGACGTAGTCGAGGATGTCGACACCCTGGGCGTTGTCGTTGGACCGCGTCACGCTCTCGACGCTGCGCCCGACGGAGTCGAAGACGCCCATCGAGTCCAGCACCGTCCAGACCACGAACACCGCGACGACCGCGATCACGGCCAGCGCGATGGAGAGCAGGAACGCCAGCTTCATCACCGACCACGGGTCGACCCGGGCGAGCACCAGCCGTGCGCGGCGCGCCTTGGCCGGCCGGGACACGGGTCGTGCGTTCGTCGAGGTGGACGACGCCATCTGGTCGCGGACGGGCGGCATCGTCGCGGTGGGCGGGCTGCTGCCCCACTGGTGCTGCGTGCCCGGAGCGTTCGGGGTGCTCACTGGTCGGTCCCCTCGTCACCTGCCGGCGGGGTGGTCTCGGCGTGCGCCGCCTCGACCGCCTCGTCCAGCTCCTCCTCGTCGGCGGCGACTGCCCGCTCGGCGTTGCGGGCGATCGCCACCACGGTGTCATCATCGGCGAGCGAGATGAACCGCACACCCATGGTGACACGTCCGGTGGGGTTCACCTCGCCGACGGACACCCTGGTGACGCCCCCGCTGGCCTTGATCGAGAACACCTCGTCGGTGTCGTCCACCACCAGCGCCCCCACCAGAGACCCCCTCGCCTCGGAGAACTTCATGGCCTGCGTGCCGTAGCCTCCCCGCCCCTGGAGCCGGTACTCCTCGACCGCGGTGCGCTTCGCGAACCCCCCGTCGGTGACCGTGAAGACCGTGGCCCCGGGCCGGGACACCTCCATGACGAGCAGCTCGTCGTCCCCCTTGAACCGCATGCCGGTGACGCCAGAGGTCGCCCGGCCCATGGGGCGCAGGGTGTCGTCGGCCGCGGTGAAGCGCACGGACATCGCCCGGCGGCTGACCAGCAGCAGGTCGTCCTCGGCCGAGACCAGCCGGGCGGAGATCAGCTCGTCACCCAGCCCGTCCTCGTCCTCGCGCAGGTTGATCGCGATGAGCCCGCCGGTGCGGTTGGAGTCGTACTCGGTGAGCCGGGTCTTCTTGACCATGCCGCGCTTGGTCGCCAGCACGAGGTAGGGCGCGACCTCGTAGTCCTTGAGGTCGATGATCTGCGCGATCTGCTCGTCGGGCTGGAACGCCAACAGGTTCGCGACGTGCTGGCCCCGCGCGTCGCGGCCGGCCTCCGGCAGCTGGTAGGCCTTCGCCCGGTAGACCCGGCCCTTGTTCGTGAAGAACAGGATCCAGTGGTGGGTCGTCGTGACGAAGAAGTGCTCGACGAGGTCGTCCTGGCGCAGCTGGGCACCGCGCACGCCCTTGCCGCCGCGGCGCTGCGCGCGGTACAGGTCGGTCTTCGTCCGCTTCGCGTAGCCGCCCCGGGTGATCGTGACGACCACGTCCTCCTCCGGGATGAAGTCCTCGGCGGACATGTCCCCCTCGTAGGGGATGAGCTGGGTGCGCCGCTCGTCGCCGTACTTCTCGACGATCTCGGTGAGCTCCTCACTCACGATGTCGCGCTGGCGCTGCGGCGAGGCGAGGATGGCGTTGTACTCCTCGATCGCGCGCATCAGCTCCTCGTAGCGGTCGAGCAGCTCCTGTCGCTCGAGGGCGGCGAGCCGGCGAAGCTGCATGTTGAGGATCTCGACGGCCTGGATCTCGTCGATCTCGAGGAGTGAGATCAGTCCGTCGCGGGCGTCCTCGGCCGAGGCACTGGCGCGGATGAGGGCGATGACCTCCTCGATGCGGTCGAGGGCCTTGAGCAGGCCGCGCAGGATGTGCGCGCGCTCCTCGGCCTTGCGCAGCCGGAAGGTCGTGCGCCGGACGACGACCTCGACCTGGTGGGTGACCCAGTGGCGCACGAACGCGTCGAGCGACAGCGTGCGCGGCACCCCGTCGACCAGCGCCAGCATGTTGCAGCCGAACGTGTCCTGCAGCTGGGTGTGCTTGTAGAGGTTGTTGCGCACCACGGAGGCGACGGCGTCGCGCTTGAGAACGACGACCAGGCGCATCCCGGTGCGGGCAGAGGAGTCGTCGCGCAGGTCGGCGATGCCCTGGACCTTGCCGGAGTCGGCGAGCTCGGCGATCTTGCGCGCCAGCGCGTCCGGGTTGACCTGGTAGGGCAGCTCGGTGATGACCAGGGTCGTGCGGCCGCGGGAGTCCTCCTCGACCTCGACGACCGCGGGCATCGTCACCGAGCCGCGCCCGGTGCGGTAGGCGTCCTGGATGCCCTGGGTGCCGACGATGAGGCCCTTGGTGGGGAAGTCGGGGCCCTTGATGCGGGCCATCAGGGCCTCGAGCAGCTCCTCGTGCGACGCCTCCGGGTGGTAGAGGTGCCACTGCACGCCCTCGGCGACCTCGCGCAGGTTGTGCGGCGGGATGTTGGTGGCCATGCCGACCGCGATGCCGCCGGAACCGTTGACGAGCAGGTTCGGGAAGCGGGCGGGAAGGACCGAAGGCTCGAGCTGGCGACCGTCGTAGTTCGGCGCGAAGTCGACCGTCTCCTGGTCGATGTCGCGCGTCATCTCCATCGCCAGCGGCGCCAGCCGGCATTCGGTATACCTCATGGCGGCTTGCCGGTCGTCGCCCGGCGAGCCGAAGTTGCCCTGGCTCTGCACGAGCGGGTAGCGCAGCGACCACGGCTGGCCGAGCCGCACCAACGTGTCGTAGATCGCCGTGTCGCCGTGCGGGTGGTACTGGCCCATGACGTCGCCGACGACGCGGGAGCACTTGGAGAACCCGCGGTCGGGCCGGTAGCCGCCGTCGAACATCGCGTAGAGGACCCGGCGGTGCACCGGCTTGAGCCCGTCGCGCACGTCGGGCAGCGCGCGCTGCACGATGACGCTCATCGCGTAGTCGAGGTACGACCGCTGCATCTCCACCTGCAGGTCGACCGGCTCGACGCGGCCGCCCGGCGGCACGGGGGGACCCGGGGGGAGGTTGGTCTCGGTCACGGTCGGGCTCTCCTAGCCGTACGTCAGTGCGGTGGCGGTGGACACGGCGGTCGCGTGCTAGATGTCGAGGAAGCGGACGTCCTTGGCGTTGCGCTGGATGAACTTCCGCCGCGACTCGACGTCCTCGCCCATGAGAGTGGTGAACATCTCGTCGGCCCGCGCGGCGTCCTCGAGGGTCACCTGCAGCAGGATGCGGCGCTCGGGGTCCATCGTGGTCTCCCACAGCTCGTCGTTGTTCATCTCCCCGAGACCCTTGTAGCGCTGCACCGGCTCGTCCTTGAGCAGCTTCTTGCCGCCGGCGAGCCCCGCGTCGGTCAGCGCCTGCCGCTCGCGGTCGGAGTAGGCGTACTCGGCCGTGGCCGGCCGCGCCCACTTGATCTTGAACAGCGGCGGCTGGGCGAGGTAGACGTAGCCCTGCTCGACGACCGGTCGCATGAAGCGGAACAGCAGCGTCAGCAGCAGGGTGCGGATGTGCTGGCCGTCGACGTCGGCGTCGGCCATCAGCACCACCTTGTGGTAGCGCAGCCGGTTGATGTCGAAGTCCTCGTGGATGCCGGTGCCCAGCGCCGAGATGATGGCCTGGACCTCCTGGTTCTGCAGGACCCGGTCGATGCGCGCGCGCTCGACGTTGAGGATCTTCCCGCGGATCGGCAGGATCGCCTGCACCCGCTGGTCGCGGCCCTGCTTGGCGGGGCCGCCGGCCGAGTCGCCCTCGACGATGAACAGCTCGCACTCGTCGGGGTTCGTCGACTGGCAGTCGGCGAGCTTGCCCGGCAGGCTCCCGCCGCCGAGCAGGCCCTTGCGGCTGCGGGCGGCGTCGCGCGCCTTGCGCGCGGCCATGCGCGCGACGGCGGCGCTCATCGCCTTGCGCGCGATGTCCTTGCCCTCGGCCGGGTTCTTCTCGAACCACTCGCCGAGCTTCTCGTTGACCAGCCGCTGGGTGAACGACTTGGCCTCGGTGTTGCCGAGCTTGGTCTTGGTCTGCCCCTCGAACTGTGGCTCGGCCAGCTTGACGCTGACGATGGCGGTGAGGCCCTCGCGCACGTCGTCGCCGGTGAGGTTGGGGTCGCGGTCCTTGAGCACGCCCCAGTCCCGGGCGAACTTGTTGACCAGGGACGTCAGAGCCGCCCGGAAGCCCTCCTCGTGGGTGCCGCCCTCGTGGGTGTTGATGGTGTTCGCGAAGGTGTGCACCGACTCGGTGTAGCCGGTGTTCCACTGCATCGCGATGTCCAGCGACATGCCGCCGTCGAGGTCCTCGGCCTCGGCCTCGAACGAGACGACCGTGCGGTGCACCGCGTCCTTGCGCGCGCCGAGGTGGTTGACGTAGTCGACCAGGCCGCCGTCGTAGCGGTAGGTCACCTCGGTCTGGGTCGTCTCCTCGATCTCGTCGGCCTCGGTCTCCTCGGCGGCCTGCGGGCGCTCGTCGCGCAGCACGATCGTGAGGCCCTTGTTGAGGAACGCCATCTCCCGGAACCGGGTGGAGAGGGTCTCGAAGCTGTAGTCGGTCGTCTCGAAGATGTCCTCCGAGGGCCAGAACGTGATCTGCGTCCCCGTCGTGTCGACGGGGCCGCCCTTGGTCAACGGCCCGTCGGGGACGCCGAGCGTGTAGGACTGGGTCCACAGGTGACCCTCGCGACGGATCTCGACGTCGAGGGTCGCGGAGAGCGCGTTGACGACCGAGACGCCGACGCCGTGCAGACCGCCGGACACCTTGTAGCCGCCGCCGCCGAACTTGCCTCCGGCGTGCAGCACCGTGAGGACGACCTCGACGGCCGGCCGGCCCTCGCTGGCCACCTCGTCGACGGGGATGCCGCGGCCGTTGTCGACGACCCGGACGCCGCCGGCGGCGAGCAGGGTGACCTCGATGCGGTCGCAGTGCCCGGCCAGCGCCTCGTCGACGGAGTTGTCGACCACCTCGTAGACCAGGTGGTGCAGCCCGCGCTCGCCGGTGGAGCCGATGTACATGCCCGGGCGCTTGCGCACCGCCTCGAGGCCCTCGAGGACCTGGATCTGGCTGGCGTCGTACGACGGGGGAGGGGCGGCGGCGACCCCGGTAGCCGCGGCGGGCAGGTCGGGGGAGGACGGTGTGTCGACGGGCTCGAGCGGCTCGGCCGGCTGCGTCACAGGTCACCTTTCGTCGGGCGCGCGCCGGTCGTCCACTGGGGGGAGGATGGGCCACCGGGGAGGCAGCGGGGCGACGACGGCACCTGGGGTGCGTACGGCCTCCATCCTAGCGGTCCGCGCGGTCAGAACCGGCCATCAGGGACGCCTGGGGGCGGCGGAGCCGCCCGATCACGGGTGGGGACGTGCCCCTGTACGCGCCAGGGGTCCCTCCGGGCCGGAACGGCCGATCCGCCGGCCCGCGGGACCACGCTCGCGGACCTAGCCGTACGTGTCCCGGGGGCCCCGTCCGCGCACGCTCCACGGGCCGCGCTTCCAGGAGGGTGCCCGCGGTCCCCGGACCGAGACGGCCGTGACGGTCCCTGCCCCGAGGTCCTCGGCGAGGCGGGCCAGCAGCGACGGGGCGAGCAGCCGGATCTGGGTGGCCCAGGCCGTGGAGTCGGCCTCGACGACCAGCTCGCCGTCGGCGAACGCGACCGGCGTGGCGTGCGCCGCGATCTCCGAGCCCACGATGACGTCCCACCTGCCCATGGCGCCGCCGACGGCGGCGTCGGTCTCCCAGCCGCGCTCGGCGACCAGCCGGTCCAGGGTGGGCCCGAGCAGCTGGGGGTCGCGGTCGTCGGGATGGGCACCGCTGCGCTCCTCGGGCGCGACCCGCCGCCGGCGGGGGCGGGCCGCGTCGTCGTTGCGGCGCGGGTCGGCGGCAGGGACCCGGCCGGGCACCAGCCCGCGCCGGCGCGCCTCGGCGCGCGCGGCGGCCAGGGCCTGCCGGGCCACGTCGACGGGGGAGCGGTCGGGCCCGCCCCCGGCCGGAGGGTCGTCGGCGCCCACGTCAGCCGCTCACCCGGCGCACCTCGGCGCCCATCACGTCGACCCGGGCCCCGCTGAGCGCCTCGGGCACGTCGCCCGGCACCGCCGCGGTCACCAGCACCTGCTCGGCGCCGGACACCATCGCAGCCAGCCGGTCGCGGCGGCGGTCGTCGAGCTCGGCGAACACGTCGTCGAGCACGAGCACCGGCTCGGCGCCGGGCGATCCGTCGGCCTCGCCCCGCAGCAGGTCGTAGGACGCCAGCCGCAGCGCGAGCGCGAACGACCAGGACTCGCCGTGGCTGGCGTAGCCCTTGGCGGGCAGGGGACCGAGGGTCAACACCAGGTCGTCGCGGTGCGGCCCGACGAGCGAGACGCCGCGGTCGAGCTCGGCCTGACGTACGGCGGAGAGCTGGTCGAGCAGCACCGCCGACAGCAGCTCGCGGTCGGCGACGAGCGGGGCGTCCTCGCCCATCGAGCTGCGGTAGGTGATGACGGCGGGCCCCACCGACGTCTGCTCGGCCTCAGCCCCTGCGGCGACCGACGCGTAGGCCTTGTCGACCAGCGGGCGCAGCGCGTCGACCAGGTCGATGCGGCCGGCGAGCAGCTCGGCGCCGGCCGCGGCGAGGTGGGAGTCCCAGACCTCGAGCGTGCGCAGGTCGAGCGCGGGCCGGGAGCCGCCGCGGCGCCCACCGGCCGACTTGAGCAGGGCGTTGCGCTGCTTGAGGACGCGGTCGTAGTCGGCCCGCACCCCGGCGAAGCGCGGCGTCCGCGACACGAGCAGGTCGTCGAGGAAGCGGCGGCGCTCCGAGGGGTCGCCCTTGACGAGGGCGAGGTCCTCCGGGGCGAACAGGACGCTGCGCAGGATGCCCAGCACCTCGCGCGGCCGCGGCACCGGCGAGCGGTTGACCCGTGCCCGGTTGGCCCGGCCCGGGGTGATCTCGACCTCGACGAGCAGGGAGCGGTCCTCGCGCACCACCTGACCGCGGACCACGGCCCGCTCCGCGCCGAGCCGGACGAGCGGCGCGTCCTGCGCCACCCGGTGCGAGCCCAGCGTCGAGAGGTAGCCGACGGCCTCGACCAGGTTGGTCTTGCCCTGCCCGTTGGGCCCGACGAACGCGGTGACGCCGGGGCCGAGCGGGAGCTCGACCTCGGTGTAGGACCGGAAGTCGCGCAGGGACAGGTGGCTCAGGTGCATGTCAGATGCGCACCTCAGGCGGGGTCCTCGACCTCGCCGGTGGCCACCTTGGTCACCGCGTGACCGCCGAACTGGTTGCGCAGCGCCGCGACGGCCTTCATGGCCGGGGAGTCGTCCTGGCGGGAGGCGAAGCGGGCGAACAGCGCGGCGGTCATCACCGGCGCGGGGACGGCGTGGTCGATGGCCTCCTCGATCGTCCACCGCCCCTCCCCGGAGTCCTCGACGTAGCCGCGGATCTCGGCCAGCTCGGGGTCCTCGGCCAGCGCCAGCACCAGCAGGTCGAGCAGCCAGGAGCGGATCACGGTGCCCTGCGTCCACGACGTGATCACCCCCGGCACGTCCTGGACGACGTCGGCCGCGCTGAGCAGCTCGAAGCCCTCGGCGTAGGCCTGCATCAAGCCGTACTCGATGCCGTTGTGCACCATCTTCGCGAAGTGGCCCGCCCCGACCGGCCCCGCGTGGACGAAGCCCGCGTCGCCCTCGGGCTTGAGGGCGTCGAAGACCGGCTGGACCGTGGCGACGTCCTCGGCGGACCCGCCGACCATCAGGGCGTAGCCGTTGTCCAGCCCCCACACCCCGCCGGAGACGCCCGCGTCGACGTAGCCGACTCCCCGCTCGCGCAGCGCCCGGGCATGGACGGCGTCGTCGGTCCAGCGGGAGTTGCCGCCGTCGACGACGACGTCGCCCTCCCCGAGCATGCCGGCGAGCTCGTCGACGGTGGAGCGGGTGACGTCGCCGGCGGGGACCATCACCCACACCACGCGCGGCGAGGGGAGGGCGTCGACCATGGCCTGCAGCGACGCGGCGTCGCTGACCTCGGGGTTGCGGTCGTAACCGACGACGGTGTGGCCCGCCCGCCGGAGCCGTTCGCGCATGTTGCCGCCCATGCGGCCCAGGCCGACCAGTCCGATCTCCATCGACGTCCTCCTGCCTCGTCCTGCCTCGGTCGGTGGCGCGGTGCCTGCCGCGAGCCCTCAGCCCGAGAGGCGGACCGGCATCAGCAGATAGCGGTAGTCGTCGCCGGCCGTGGAGTCGGAGGCGTCCTTCCCGGCCAGGACCGCGGGGCGGGTCGAGGCCGTGAACCGCAGCTCGGCGTAGGCGCTGTCGAGCGCGCCGAGGCCGTCGAGGAGGTAGGACGGGTTGAACGCGATCGAGATGTCGTCGCCGGTCATCTCCGCGTCGAGGGACTCCGACGCCTGCGCCTCGTCGCCGGTGCCGGCCTCGAGCGTGACCTCCGCACCGGAGAAGCTCAGCCGGATCGGGGTGTTGCGCTCCGCGACCAGCGCGACCCGGCGTACGGACTCGATGAGCGCGGCGGTGTCCACCGTCGCGACGCTCGCCGACTCGGTGGGCAGCAGGGACTTGTACTTCGGGAACTCCCCGTCGAGCAGCCGCGAGGTGGTACGGCGGCCGCCGCCCTCGAAGCCGACCAGCCCCTCGCCGGCCCCGCTCGCGGCCAGGGCGAGGGTCACCTTGTCGGCGCCGGCCAGCGACTTGGCCGTCTCGGAGAGCGTCCGCGCCGGCACCAGCGCGATCGCCGACAGCCCGGACTGCTCCGGGGTCCAGGGCAGGTCGCGCACCGCCAACCGGTAGCGGTCGGTGGCGGCCATGGTGATCTTCTCGCCCTCGATCTCGAGGCGGACGCCGGTGAGGACCGGGAGGGTGTCGTCACGACCCGCGGCGACCGAGACCTGGGCCACCGCCGCGGCGAAGGCGTCGCCCCGCAGCGACCCCGACGCGCTGGGCATCTCCGGCAGGGACGGGTAGTCCTCGACGGGGAGCGTGAGCAGCGTGAACCGCGACGACCCGCAGGTCACGACGACCTTCGCGGCGTCGGTGGTGATCTCGACCGGTCGCGCCGGCAGGCTGCGCGAGATGTCGGCCAGCAGCCGGCCGCTCACCAGGGCCACCCCCGGCTCGCTGATGTCGGCCGCCACCTCGACGCGCGCGGAGACCTCGTAGTCGAAGCTCGACAGCACCAGCCGGCCGCCGTTGTCGGTGCTCGCGTCGAGCATCAGGCCGGCCAGCACCGGGACGGGCGGGCGGGCCGGCAGGCTGCGAGCAGCCCAGGCCACGGCCTCCGCGAGGACGTCGCGCTCAACCCGGATCTTCACCGGCCACCGCCTCCTGTCGTCTGCTCGAACGGACCGCCCGCTGGGCGACCCGGGTGAGCGCTCGGGGCCGGTGATCCCCAGTCCGGCCGGCCCGTGGTGTGTCGTGCCGATCCAACTCCATGACTCGGTGTGGTGGTCTCATCAGGGGTGGTGGATCCTGGGGATGACGCGAGTCTGTGCAGGTCAGAGGCTAGGGGAGCCTGGGGACAGCCTGGGCGTGCGGCTGCGGACCGGCCCCGGCCGCCTGTGCACGCAGCGCGTCCTCCACAACCGTCCACATGGTGTCCCCGGCCGGTGTCCGCCCCGTCCACAGGGTTGTCCCCATGGTGTGAACGCACCGTGCGCCACCGTCTGCGCAGCGTCGTCGAGGAGGTCGGGGCCGTCGCCGCGGTCGGGCGCGCCGTGGCCGGCTCCGTCGGGCGGTGGGTCATCCAGCGCGCGCCTGGGACTTGATGCGGTTGGTCAGCTCGGTGACCTGGTTGTAGACGCTGCGCCGCTCGGCCATCAGCTGCCGGATCTTCTTGTCCGCGTGCATCACGGTCGTGTGGTCGCGGCCGCCGAACTGCTGCCCGATCTTGGGCAGCGAGAGGTCGGTGAGCTCGCGGCAGAGATACATG